>Ga0164290_1000552_pt1 | contig 112294 bp, 94 predicted proteins | sample Micstemetagenome_FD_108782 | JGI IMG/M metagenome (GOLD analysis project Ga0164290, IMG submission 108782) | Contaminated culture microbial community from soil near Moab, Utah, USA - Microcoleus steenstrupii SON62 (Illumina Assembly) | ecosystem: Environmental > Terrestrial > Soil > Soil crust...
GACCTCCGCTTCACGCAGCTTGCCGATAATCTCTTCCGGGCGATGCTTCTTGGCCGGCATTCATATTCTCCTTCGTCATCCAAAATATCATCAATTTTGGACCACTCAGAAGGGGGCAGATCAGATTGGTGCCAGCCTCGATGTAAAGCGGCCCAGCGAGCCCCGCGCCTGATTGAACGAGGGCCACCGGAGGCAGAACCTTTCGACTCCTTCAACTGAGGAGTCGAACGATGAACGAGCTTATCCAGATTGGCCCGATCAGCCCGCTGCGCCAGCGGCTGATCGACGATATGACCATGCGGCGCTTCTCCAAGGAGACGCAGCGTAACTATCTGCGCGACGTCGGACGGTTCGCGACCTGGCTCGGGCGCTCGCCGCATACCGCGAGCGCCGAAGATATCCGGCAGTTCCAGATCGAGCAGCACGAGGCAGGCGTCCCGGCGCCGACGATGAACAGCATCGTCGGCGCGCTGAGGTTCTTCTTCACGCACACGCTCGACCGCCCCGATCTCGCGCGCAAGCTCGTCCGCACCAGGCAGGTTCGCAAGATCCCGGTCGTGCTGACCATGGCCGAGGTGAAGCGGCTGCTCGATGCGACGCGTTCCCTCAAGCACCAGGCCGCGCTGTCGGTCGCTTACGGCGCGGGCCTGCGCGTCGCCGAGGTGTCGGCGCTGAAGGTCACCGATATCGACAGCAAGCGGATGCTGCTGCGGATCGAGCGCGGCAAGGGCGGCCGCTACCGCAACGCCATGCTGCCCGAAGGCCTGCTCCTGTTGCTGCGCGACTGGTGGCGCGCGGGACGGCAGCAGGGGATCCTCGTTCCCGATGGTTGGCTCTTCCCTGGACAGAGCGCCGCGGCGCCGATCAGTACGCGCCAGCTCTACCGTGTGGTCGTTGAGGCCGCGGAGGCCGCCGATATCGACAAGCGCGTCGGACCGCATACGCTCCGCCACAGCTTCGCCACCCACCTGCTCGAGGACGGTGTCGATATCCGCGTCATCCAGGCGCTGCTCGGCCATGCCAAGCTGAACACCACCGCCTTCTATACCCAGGTTGCCACCAAGACCGTTCGCTCGATCGTCAGCCCGCTCGACAGGCTCGCGCTCGCATCGCCGAGCGAAGAGGCGCCCGACGGCTGAGGCCGATGCGCGCCTCGCTCGAGGTCGCCGACATCTTCCGCGCTGCTGGACCCGCGTATCGCTCTACGCATGCTGGCCACCTCAGCCTGCACCAACTCAAGATCATGTCGGCGATCGAGCATTGCCGCACCGCCGCGCTCGGCGGTCATGTCGAGGCCTGCACCGAGTGCGGGCACTGGCGGATCGCTTATAACAGTTGCCGCAACCGCCATTGTCCGCGGTGCCAGGGCGCTGCTGCACGCAGCTGGCTCGAGGCGCGCGAGGCCGACCTGCTCCCGGTCGGCTACTTCCATGTCGTGTTCACGCTGCCTGCCGAGGTCGCCGCGATCGCCTATTATAACAAGGCGCTGGTCTATGACCTGCTGTTCAAGGCCGCGGCCGACACGATGCTGACCATCGCCGCCGACCCCAGGCACCTCGGCGCGCGGATCGGCATCACCGCCGTCCTCCATACCTGGGGCTCAGCGCTCACCCATCATCCCCACATCCACATGATCGTTCCGGGCGGCGGCATCTCGCGCGATGGGACACGCTGGATATCAGCACGTCCGGCCTTCCTGCTGCCAGTCCGCGTGCTCGGCGCCCTGTTCCGCCGGCTGTTCCTGACCCGCCTTCGCGCGCTGCACGATGCCGGCAAGCTCGCCTTCTTTGGCAGCATTACGCATCTCGCCGAACGACGCGCATTCCTGCGGCACCTCTCGCCGGTCCGCAAAAAGCGCTGGGTCGTTTATGCCAAGCCGCCGTTCGCGGGTCCCGAGGCGGTGCTCGCCTATCTCTCCCGCTACACCCACCGGGTCGCGATATCGAACAGCCGCCTCCTCCGGTTCGACGAGACCGGGGTCACCTTCCGCTACAAGGATTACCGCAAGTCCGGTGCTGGACGGCAGCAGGTCATGACGCTCGCCGCTGACGAGTTCATTCGCCGCTTCCTCCTCCACGCCCTGCCGTGCGGGTTCCACCGCATCCGCCACTATGGCCTGCTCGCCAGCGCACGCCGCAAGGATCATCTCGAACGCGCCCGCCGCCTGCTCGATGTCGCGCCTCCACCGACCGACGAACCGGTCGACGATGTAGAGCCCCGACCGACCTGTCCGTGCTGCGGCGGTACCATGATCATCATCGAGGTGTTCGAACGCCGCTATCAGCCTCGGGCGCCGCCACGGCCATGCCTCGCACCCGGGACACCTGCGCCGTGATCCGGCACGGCCTGGCACCGACACGATCCAGCCCCGACCCGCGCTTGGAAGCGGACCCGCTCGCGCCGACGCTGCCCAATAGCAGACGTCGAACCACCAAAATCGGCCCGTCCGCTTTTCCACGTCCGCTTTTGCGACCCATGTCCCGACGGTCCGCTATTGCGCACGTCCGCTTTTGGGTGGCATCTGGCTACCCCAGCATCAGCGCAAAACAGCTTTCCCCATAGCTTTAGACAATGACCACCGCGGTTCGGGCACCGAAGACTTTCCGACGCCTCGCGGCGTCCGAAACTCTCAACGGCGACCGAACGTCCGCTAAGACGAGGACGCGCCCGAAATCTGCCGGTCGTAAACGGCCAATCGTATCCATCGCGCGCGCGCCGGTTGGCTCGCTTCCAGGATGCTGCGCATTACAACTTCAGGCCTAAAATCTTCTGGCGATAAATACTTTGGGCGGTTGCCGTTGTGCGATGGAGTAGAAAAGAAAATGTTAGACAATCGCAGCGAACAATGGCAGAAGAGTTGCACGGACTGAATCATAAATTCAGATGCGCGGTGGAACCGTGTGGGTCCGAAATTAAGCGGACGTATTTTGAAAAATCAAATCAAATACTTAGGTTTAACTTAACAAAACCACCCTGTCCGCCACTTACGCAAAGTGCAGCCGTCGGTACTTGCCGCGGAAATAGAGCAGCGGATCGCGGTGCGGTTCAAACTGCGCGCGCACGACGCGGCCGACCAGGATGAAATGGTCGCCGGCCTCGTGCAGCGATTCGTGCTGGCACTCGAAGGACACGAGCGAGCCGCCGAGCAGCGGCACGCCTGTCTGCCCCGGCGCCCATGGCTGGTTCGCAAAACGATCCTCGCCCTTCGCCGCAAAGCGGTTCGACGTCGGTTGCTGACCGATCTGAAGGACATTGACGCCGAAATGCCTGGCGGCCCGAAGCGTCGGGGCGGTTCCAGCCGAATTGGCGATACACACCAGCAGAAGCGGCGGGTCGAGCGAGACCGAGGTAAAGCTGTTCGCCGTCAGCCCGACCGGCGCACCGTCGGCGCCCAGCGCGGTGACGATGGTGATGCCCGTCGCGAAACAGCCCATCGCATCGCGCAGCGTGCGCGGGTCCGATCCGGCCTTGAACTCCATTGCCTCGCGGGGCTGGTGGCGTTCGAGGAACTCAAGAAGCTGGCCGAGCAGCGCCTCCTTGCGGTCGGAGGCGAGTGCGAGGTCGCAATCGTCGATATGCGCCGTCTCGCCGAGCGGTAGCGCGGCATCGAAGGCATTGGGAATGGTGTCATCATTGACGGGCGCAAGCCCGCCGCGCACCACCAGCGTCGGCAGCGCAAGCCGTGCAGCTACGTCGTCCAACGACCCCTGCTCATCCACCGGCAGGTCAACAAGGACGAGGCCCGCCGCCAGATGCGCACCGTCGAGCCCCAGCGCGCGCGCAGCGATCCACCCGCCGCGCCCGCCGGCGACGACGACGGGGCGCGACCCCATTTGCGCCAGCACGGCGCGCAGATCCTCGACATATGGCGCGAGCGACCGCCCCTCCGCCGGGCCGGCATCATCGCGCAGGTCGAGATTGACGACACGGCGACCCGAGAGCACCAGCGCGTCGCCGACATCGCGCCACATCGCGCGGCGCTGGCCAATGTCGGGCACCAGCAGCACCGCGGGATCATTTTCGTCGCCCAGCATGTCGGCGGACAGGCTGGCCCCGCCGAAACCCTTATATTGTGTAAGGCTCAAATATCCCCCTTGCGCCGACGGGCCGTTGTGTCGGCGGGCTTCGATGCAATCGGACTGTCAGGATTCGGATCATATCGAAAGCCAGCGGGGCGCGCCAGCGCGCAGGCGTATCACGCGCGCATCGCCGCCAGGCGGTTGTCGACGATTGCGTCGGCTTCGGCGATGATCCGATCGATCAGGTCTTTGCAGGTCGGGATATCGTGGATCAGCCCCTGAACCATGCCGGCCCAAAAGACGCCCTTGCTGAGATCGCCCGTTTCGAGCAGTTCGCGGCCTGCCTTGCCGTTCACCAGCTCGGCAACGTCGGCAAAGGTGGCGCCGGGAACCGCAAGGCGGCGTACGACTTCCTCGCTCACCGCGCTCTTGCCAACGCGCGCGGTGTTCTTGAGGCTGCGAAAGATCAGAAAACTTCCGCGCTCGTCATTGTCGATATAGGCCTGCTTCACATTGTCGTGGATCGGCGCCTCCACCGTCGCGCAGAAGCGCGTGCCCATGTTGATTCCCTCGGCCCCCAGCGACAGCGCCGCGACCAGCCCGCGCCCGTCGCCGAAACCGCCCGACGCCAGCATGGGGATCTTTACCTTGTCGGCGGCGGCGGGGATCAGGATCAGGCCGGGAATATCGTCCTCGCCCGGATGTCCCGCGCATTCGAAACCGTCGATCGAAATGATGTCGCAGCCCGCGCGCTCGGCGGAGAGCGCGTGGCGTACCGCGGTGCATTTGTGCAGGATCGTGACACCGTGCGGCTTCAGCATCTCCCAGATCTCGCGCACCGCCTGCGTGCCGGCAGTTTCGACGATCTTGACCCCGCCGTCGATAATCGCCTGGGCATAGCCCTTGTAGTCGGGCGCGTTGATCGTCGGGAATACGGTCATGTTCACACCGAAGGGCTTGTCGGTCATCGCGCGGCAACGCTCGATCTCGTTGCGCAATGCTTCCGGCGTCGGCTGCGTCAGCGCGGTCAATATGCCGAGGCCGCCGGCGTTCGACACCGCGCTGGCCAGTTCGGCATAGCCCACGCTCTGCATCCCGCCCTGAACGATCGGATGTTCGATGCCCAGCATTTCGGTAATGCGCGTCTTGAAAGCCATAATATCCCTCCTCGCTCACCCTGCCCGTGCGGCACCGTCGAGCGACCCATGAAATAACTTGACGCTTACGTCAACGTCGGGTTGACTGACAGAATGGTTAGGAAGCGAAGGGGATCGACATGGCGGAACATACGGGCATATCGGATCGCGCCCGGCCAATTGCCGCTGTGGTCGAAGCCTTTGTCCGCGAAACAGTCATGCCCGGTGAGAGAGAATGAAGAGAGACGCGCCGTGGCCACCTGACGCGGACGCCAGTTGACCCTTGCTCCGGGGTCGCAGCAACGCGCTTGACGTTTACGTTAACGTCCGAATGATAGCGGAGCACCATTGGGGTAGAGGAAACGAGCCGATGTCGATCTTGCACGACGAAGGACAACAGGCGATCGCGACCGAATCGCGGCGGGCGCTCGAAGCCAGGGTAAGCAAGGACGATCTGCTGCCGCTGCTCGATGCCCGCGGGCAATATCATGTGGGTTTCTGGACCACGGCGAAGGAGCAGGGCTGGACCGCGCTTGCGCTTCCCGAAGCCTTCGGCGGGCTCGCGCTCGGTCTCGTCGAACTCGGGCTGATCGCGCATCAAGCAGGGCGGACACTGAGCGGCGCGCCCTTTCTCACATCGAGTTTCGGCGCGGCCAAGGCGATCGAGCTTTACGGTAGCGAAGAGCAGAAGGCACGCTGGCTTCCAGGCCTTGCTAGCGGCGAGATGATCGGCGCCATCGCCTTTGCTTCGGGGCCGGATGCCCTGCCCGCTAAACCTTCGGTGACATGGAGGGCCGGTCAGGTCGCGGGAACGGCTCCGGGCGTATCGGGCGGACTGTTCGCAGACGTCGCGATCCTTTTTGCGCAAGACCGCGGAGCACCCGCGCTGCTGATCGTCGACCTCGCGGGCGTTGAACGCAAGGCCGTCCACAGCTTCGACAACAGCCGCTGCATCGCCGACCTCCTGTTTGCCGACGCGTCGGCGGACGCGCTCGTCACCGGCGACGCGGCGCGCACGGCGGCGCTCCACATCCTTGCGCTGCAGGCGGTGGTGACCGCGCACGAACAGACCGGCGGCGCCGAGGCCCTGATGGAGATTGCGCGCGATTATGCCGTGACGCGCAAGGCGTTCGGCCAGCCGATCGGCGCCTTCCAGTCGATCAAGCACCGTATCGCCGAGCTTTACGGCCTTGTAGAACTCGCGCGCGCCAATGCGATCCACGCCGCGGCGCGCGAGGGGGAGGATGATTTCATCATCGCCGCCGCCGCGGCGCGCCTTTCGGCGACGGAAGCCTATGACACCGCCGCGCGCGACTGTGTCCAGATCCATGGCGGCATCGGCGTTACGTGGGAAATCGGCTTGCACCTCCACATGCGCCGCGCGCGAACGCTCGCGCTCGAACAAGGGAGCAGCTTCTTCTGGGAAGATGTGCTCGTCGACCGTCTTGCAGGAGAAGGCGCATGACCGATCTGGAAGCCTGGCGCGCCAAGGCTGCGGCCTGGTGTGAATCGATGGTGGCCGAGTTCGGAAAAGCAGCTCGCAAGGGGCTGAGCGTCGAGGAGGATCTCGCACTCGGCCGCCGCTATCAGCGAACCAAGTTTGACGCCGGCTTTGCGGGAATCAACTGGCCGACCGAATATGGCGGCCAGGGCTTGGGCCATATCGAGAAGATCAGCTTTGAAGCCGAGGAAATGAAGCACGGCTTCCCCAACGTCTATTTCGGCATTTCGCTGGGGATGCCGGTGCCCGTGCTGATGCAGTTCGGGTCGGATCGCGCGTTCGTCAAGGAACGAGTCATCAAGGCGCTCAAGGGCGAGGAAATCTGGTGCCAGCTGTTCTCCGAACCGTCGGGCGGCACCGACCTTGCGGGCCTCCGTACCCGCGCTGAACCCGACGGCAATGGGTGGAAGATCAACGGCCAAAAAGTCTGGACGAGTTGGGCGCAATACAGCGATTATGGCGTCATCGTCGTGCGAACGGATCCGACGGTCCCCAAGCACAAGGGGCTGACCTATTTCTGGGTCGACATGAAGGCGCCGGGCATCACCGTGCGCCCGATCAGGCTCGCCGGCGGCGACAGCCACGTCAACGAAGTTTTCTTCGACGATGTGAAGATCGGCGACGATCACCGCATGTCGCCGGTCGGCGGCGGCTTTGCCGTCGCCATGGCGACGCTGATGATCGAGCGCTATGTCGCGACGGACAGCGCGGGTTTCGGGCCGCATCTGGGCCTCTTCGTCGAACTCGCGAAAGAGGTGAAACTCAACGGTCGTCCCGCGATCGAGGACGGGCGCATCCGTCAGCAGATCGCGCGCAACCATGCGATGCGCGCGGGGCTCGATTCCATCAACATGCGCGCGCGGCTGATGATGCAGGCGGGAATGACTCCCGGCCCCGAAGGCTCGCTGAACAAGCTCATCGCGGTGCGCTCACGCCAGAAACTGTCCGAACTCGCGCTCGACCTGCAAGGCACGGGCGCCTTCGCGTTCGACGAACATGCCTCGCCCAAGGATGACTGGGCGTCGAGCTGGATCAACGCGCCGACGGGCCGCATCGCGGGTGGATCGGACGAGACGTTGCTCAACACCATCGCCGAACGCATCCTAGGCCTGCCGCAGGATCACCGCCCCGACAAGGGCATTCCCTTCAACCAGATCCCCGCCTGAGGAGGCTCGCCATGAAAATCGACTCGACCCTGTCTGCCGTTGTCACCGGCGGCGCTTCGGGCCTCGGCCGCGCGACCGCCGAGGCGCTCGCCGCATCGGGCGTCAAGGTCGCCATTTTCGACATCAACGATGCGCTCGGCGAGGAGGTCGCGGCGTCGATCGGCGGGCTGTTCGTGCATGTCGACATCACCGACGAACAATCGGTGCTCGATGGCTATGCCAGGGCGCGCGCCGCGCATGGGCAGGAGCGTATCTGCGTCCACTGCGCGATGACCTCGCGGCGCGGCAAGACGCTCGCCTATGACAAGGAAACGGGTGGTTATCGCCGGACACCAACCGAAGATTATGCCTTCGGGGTCGAAGGCATATTGACCGCGAGCTATCGGGTCGCGTCGATCGCCGCCGAAGGCATGGCCAGCTTGCCCGAAATGGAGGACGGCGAGCGCGGCGCGATCATCCTCACCGCTTCGGTCGCGGCGCAGGATGGTCAGATCGGCCAGGTCATCTATGGCTCGGCGAAGGCGGGGGTCAACGGCCTCGTCCTGCCGATGGCGCGCGACCTCATGGACCTTGGCATTCGCGTCAACGCGATCATGCCGGGCGTGTTCGGGACGCCATTGCTCAACAACATGAACCCGAAGGTGAAGGAAAGCCTCGAAGCCTCGGTTCCCTTTCCCAAGCGGCTCGGCAAGGCCGAGGAATATGCGAGCCTCGCGATGGAGATGGTCCGCAATACCTATTTCAACGGCCAGGCTGTCCGCCTCGACGGCGCGATCCGCATGGCCCCCCGCTGATGTTTTGCCCGTCATTGCGAGCGCAGCGAAGCAATCGAGAGTAGCGTAAACCTGCTCTGGATTGCTTCGCGACGCTCGCAATGACGATATGCACAAGGAGTTTGAAATGCCCGAAGCCTATATCATCGACGCCGTCCGCACCCCGCGCGGGATTGGCAAGCCCGGCAAGGGCGCGCTGTCGCACCTGCACCCGCAACACCTTGCCGCGACGGTGCTTGCCGCGATCCGCGACCGCAATCATCTCGACACCGCGACGGTCGACGACATCGTCTGGTCGACCTCGTCGCAGAATGGCAAGCAAGGCGGCGATCTTGGCCGCATGGCGGCGCTGTCGGCGGGCTATGACGTCAAGGCCAGCGGCACGACGCTCGACCGTTTTTGCGGCGGCGGCATCAGTTCGGTGAACTTTGCGGCCGCAAGTGTCATGTCGGGCATGGAAGATTGCGTCATCGCGGGCGGCACCGAGATGATGAGCTATACCAGCGCCTTCGCCGCCGAACAGGCGAACGCCGGCCTGCCGCGCCGCCTGATGGGATCGGGTCACCAGGCCCTCGATGAGCTGCACCCCCAATCGCATCAGGGCGTCTGCGGCGACGCGATCGCAACGATCGAAGGGATCAGCCGCGAGGATCTCGACGCGCTCGCGCTCGTCAGCCAGCAGCGCGCCGACCGCGCGATCAAGGAAGGGCGCTTCGCCAAATCGGTCGTCCCGGTGCTCAACCCAGACGGCAGCGTCGCACTCGACCATGAGGAGTTTCCGCGTCCCGAAACCACCGCCGAGGGCCTGGCCGCGCTGAAACCCAGCTTTGCCGCGCTTGCCGATTTCGACATGGGCGGCTTCACCTTCCGGCAGCAGATCAACCGCCGCTATCCCGACCTTGAAATCCAGCATGTCCACCATGCCGGCAACTCGTCGGGCGTCGTCGACGGCGCGGCGGCGCTGCTCATCACCTCGAAGGACTATGCCGACAAGCACGGCCTGAAGCCCCGCGCGCGCGTCGTCGCCTATGCCAATATCGGCGACGATCCGACGCTGATGCTCAATGCGCCGGTCCCCGCGGCAAGGAAGGTGCTGGAAAAGGCCGGTCTCGCCAAGGACGACATCGACGTCTGGGAAATCAATGAGGCCTTTGCGGTCGTTGCCGAAAAGTTCATCCGCGACCTCGACCTCGACCGCGACAAGGTCAACATCAACGGCGGCGCGATGGCGCTCGGCCATCCGATCGGCGCGACGGGATCGATCCTGATCGGCACCGCGCTCGACGAGCTTGAGCGGTCGGGCGGCCGCTATGGGCTGGTTACCATGTGCGCCGCGGGCGGCATGGCGCCCGCGATCATCATCGAGCGGCTCTGATCAAAAGGGGCCGCGGATCGCGAGCGTTTTGGTCGGGCTGTAGAGGTTGACGAACATCGTCTTGCCGTCGGGCGAAAAACAGACGCCCGCCGGTTCAGTCTGAACCCGGATCCGGGCAAAGGGATAGACTTCGCCAAAGGGAGTGACGCCGCGCAGATGATTGTCGACCGTATCGAGATACTGGTCCTCGCACACGATCAGATGGCCGTTGGGGGCGACCGTCAGATTGTCGCCGAAGCTGTAATGAGCGGGATCGGTCGATTCGAGGAACAGCTGCATCCGGCCGGGAACCGTGCGTTCGCCGTCGGTGCCCTCGTGCCGCGAGGGACGGTAACGCATGATCTGCCCCTGCTTTGCCGCGCCGCCCGAAGTGCAGGTGAAATAAAGCTCGTCGGCGCCCCAATGGATGCCCTCGCCGCGCGCAAAGACCGCCGCGCCCTGTCTGGCGCCGCGATGCCGAAGATCGTCGGCGGGGCTTTCGGGGTCGTCGAGGTCGATCCAGCGCGCGAAAAGCCAGCTTCCCGGCGCAATGCGTCGCTCGCCCCAGTTGCGGCTGTCGCGGATGGACTCGTCGTGAAAGGCCAGCGCCTGCAAGCGGCCGCCGCGCTGGAGCGACCCCGGCACGTCGGGGATGAAGCGATAGAAGAGGCTGTCGTCGCGGTCCTCGGTCATATAGACGATGCCGGTGCGCGGATCGACCGCCGCCGCCTCGCGGACGAAGCGCCCCATGGCCTTGAGCGGATCGGCCTTCACCAGCTTTCCGGCGTCGGCGGGGACGTCGAAGATCCAGCCGTGCGGCCGCCCGACGCCTTGATCGGGGCCATCGACGCTTTCCTCGCACGTCAGCCAGCTGTTCCAGGGCGTGATGCCCCCCGCACAATTGCGGATCGTGCCGACCAGGCTCAGATATTGTTTCTCCACCGCCAGGCTGTCGGGATCGAGCACCAGCGTCGTCGTTCCGCCCGGCAGCGCCGCGCCCGCGCGGCTGTCGAAGGCTTCCGTCGGCAGCGCCGCAGTCTTGCCGAACGGCCCGTCCTTGCCGTGCCGCGGCTGAAGCTCGTGATTGCGCACCAGCGCGATCCTGCCGCCGCCCAGCTGGAAACAGCCCATGCCGTCGGCGCGGTCGGGGACGCGGTGCCCGTCGCTCATCGCCTCGCCCAGCGAGGAAATGACACGATAGGAAAAGCCCGGCGGCAGGTCGATCAGCCCGGCGGGATCGGGCTGCAACGGGCCATAGCCCGGCGCCGTCGGCATCAGCCCTTTCTCGGTCGCGCGCGACTGGATCGCCAGCCCCCCGAAGGCAAGAGCGGCAAGTGCGAAGTTGCGGCGATCAATCATGGCAGCGTCCCTGCAGGTTTCTGGTTTGGCGCGCCTTAGGGCGCAAATATGACAAGGCCGGGGCAACCGCACGAGGCGACCCCGATGGATTGTAACAATGAGGAGTTGGATATGACGGGTCCGCTGAACGGCATCAAGATCATCGAGTTCGCCGGGATCGGCCCCGGCCCCTTCTGCGCGATGATGCTCGCCGACCATGGCGCCGAGGTGATCCGTATCGACCGGCCCGGCGGCTTCCTCGATCCGCGCGACCCGCTGTCGCGGAACCGCACCTCGATCGCGCTCGACATGAAGAACCCCGATGCGGTGCAGGTCGCGCGCGATCTTTGCCGTGGCGCCGATGCGATCATCGAAGGCTATCGCCCCGGCGTGATGGAGCGCTTCGGGCTCGGTCCCGATGTGCTGCTCGCCGACAATCCCCGGCTCGTTTACGGCCGCATGACCGGCTGGGGCCAATATGGTCCCTATGCGCAGGCCGCCGGGCATGACATCAACTATATCGCGCTGTCGGGTGTCCTCCACGGCATAGGGCGCGCGGGCGAAAAGCCTGTGCCGCCGGTCAATTATGTCGGCGACTTCGGCGGCGGCGGCATGATGCTGGCGTTCGGCATGACGAGCGCGCTGCTCCACGCCGCGCGGACGGGCGAGGGCCAGGTGATCGACTGCGCGATGACCGACGGATCGGCGCTGCTCGCGGGCATGACATGGGGCTTCAAGGCGATGGGACGGCTGAAGGACGAGGCCGGGGTCAACATGCTCGACGGTGGCGCCCATTTTTACGACACCTATGCTTGCGCCGACGGCAAGTTCATCTCGATCGGATCGATCGAGCCGCAGTTTTACGCCCTGCTCCGCGAAAAGACCGGCCTCGACGCCGACCCCGATTTCGACGCCCAGCTCGATCCATCGAAATGGGGATGGCTCAAGGACAAGCTCACCGCGCTGTTCGCGACGAAAACCCGCGACGAATGGTGTGCTATCATGGAGATGACCGACATCTGCTTCGCTCCCGTCCTCTCGCTCGAAGAGGCGCCGCGGCATCCGCACAATGTCGCGCGCGCGACGTTCGTGGAAATCGGCGGCGCAATCCAGCCCGCCCCCGCCCCGCGCTATTCGGTCACGGTCAACGACGCGCCGCGCCCCGCTCCCGCGGTCGGCGCCGATGGCGATGCGGTGCTGGCGGCGCTCGGTTATGACATGGGCAGAATAGCGGCGCTGCGCGAAGGCGGCGCGGTAAAATAAAAGCCTCGATGTCTCCGCGAAGGCGTGGACGCATCGCCGACTGGTTCCAGATGGCGCGAACGGGTGATTGGCTCCCGCCTCCAAGGGAGCGCACGCCTTCCTGATCAGGCCTTTCGGCAGTCGTCCGACCGTCTGGTGATTGTTTCCCACAACCCCTTGCCGCCCAGCCCCGCAACCTGCCGCCCAAGCGTCGCCGCCCAATAGGCGTCATTCCCATGCTCCCCGCGCCAGCGCATCAGCGGGATGGTCACCCGGTTCAGCGCATATTCGCGGGTAAAGCCGATCGCGCCGTGCACCTGATGCGCGATCGAGGTCACGACACCGACCGCCCGGTTTGCGCGGAGTTTGGCCGCAGCGATTTCAAAAACGGCGGCCGCCGGATCGAGCCCGACGGCATCGAGCCGCGCCGCCAGCGCCGCTGCCGCCGCCTCCACCGCACGCACCTCGCACGCCATGACGGCAAGCGATTGCTGCACCGCCTGAAACTTGCCCAGCGGCCGCCCGAACTGGTGGCGGGTGTTCACATGCTCGATCGACAAGGCAAGCGCCTCTCGCATCGCGCCCGCCATCAGGCTGATCGTCGCGGCGGCTTGCAAGTCTCCGGGGGCGAGCCGTTCGGCGATCGGCAGGTCGGGCACCATCACCCCTGCGATCTGCAATACCGCATTGACGTCGCCCCAGTCGCCGCCGAAACCGCCCTCGCCCTCCGGCACCAGCAGCAGGGCAAAGCCCGCCGCTTCGACCGGCGCCATCCCCGCCGTTGCCGCCTCGGCAAACACCGCCCGCGCGGTGTCGCACAGCATTTCGCGCGCCGCGCTCATCTGAGGCCCAGTCCGCGCGCGATGATGCCGCGGATCACCTCGCGCGTCCCGCCGCGCAGCGAAAAACTGGGCGAGGCGATCAGCAAGGCGCGCAGCAACCGGCCAAGATCGCTTGCATCGTCCCACGGGCAATCGACGATCGCCTGCACCCGGCGCGGCATGTCCTGCTCGAACGCATTGCCCAGTTCCTTGACCACCGACGCCTCGACCATCGGATCCTCACCCGCCGCCAGCCTGGCCGCAGTCGACATCGACAGTTGGCGCAGCGTCCACATCTCGGCGCTGAGTTCGCCGATCAGCGCGGCCACCGCCGGGTCGGGATCGGGGCCCGCCGCGTCGATCAGCGCGACGAGCAGGGCATGGCTCGACAGGTAACGCTCCGGTCCCGACCGTTCGAGGCCGAGTTCGGCGGTAACCTGTTTCCACCCCTGCCCGCGTTCCCCGACGAGCGCGCCGTGCGGGACGAGCACATCGTCGAAAAACACCTCGTTGAAATCATGGCGCCCCGCCATGTCGATGATCGGGCGGATCGTGATGCCGGGGGTGTCGAGGTCGATCAGCAGCTGGCTCAGGCCTGCATTTCGCTCGCTCCCCTCCTCGATGCGCACCAGCGCCAGCATGATGTGCGACAGATGCGCGCCGGTCGTCCATATCTTCGAACCATTGAGCCGCCAGCCCTCGGCGGTCTCCCGCGCCGCCGTTCGCACCGCCGCCAGATCCGACCCCGCGCCGGGTTCGGACAGTCCGATGCAGGCATAAAGCTCGCCGCGCGCGATCCCCGGCAGATAGCGCTGCCGCTGCTCCTCGCTGCCATAGCGCAGGATCAGCGGTCCCGTCTGGCGATCGGCGATCCAGTGCGCCCCGACCGGCGCGCCCGCCGCGAGCAGTTCCTCGATCACCACATAGCGTTCAAGCGGATGCCGGTCGCCGCCGCCATAGCGCGACGGCAGCGTCATCCCGATATAGCCCGCCGCGCCCAGCGCGCGGCTGAAATCGGGGTCGAAACTCGCCCAGCAATTCGCGCGGGCAACGATGTCGCCCGTCGGCTGGTTCGCCGCCAGCCAACCGCGCAGTTCGCAGCGCAGCGCGGCCGCGTCACCGGGCGGATCGAAGGGATAGAGCGCAAAGCCTTGCATGTCGCGCCAGCCATGCAATAGCTTTTCGGGAGCAGCAAAGGATAATTGGCGATGGGCGAGTTTTTGAGTGTCGAGCGGCGGGGCAGGATCGCGATCCTGACCATGAACAAGCCCGAAAGCATGAACGCGATCGGTACGCATGAGGATTGCCGGGACATCATCGACACGTTGCGGGAGCTGGGCGACGACCGCAGCGTCAGCGCGATCATTCTGACGGGCAGCGGCAAGGCGTTCAGCGCGGGCGGCAACCTGAAGGGGATGCAGGACCGCACCGGCATCGGCGTGCTCGACCAGCCCGACTCGACGCGCGCCAATTACCGCAAGGGGGTGCAGGCGGTGATCCGCGCGCTGATGGACTGCGAGGTGCCGATGATCGCCGCGGTCAACGGCCACGCGATCGGCCTTGGTTGCGATCTCGCCTGCACCTGCGACATCCGCATTGCGGCCGAAAGCGCGAAGTTCGCGTGCAGTTTCATCAAGGTCGGAATCGTTCCCGGCGACGGCGGCGCCTGGCTGCTTCAGAAAATACTCGGTTATCCGCGCGCCGCCGAACTTTTCCTGACCGGCGATCGCTTTGACGCGGCCCAGGCAAAGGAATATGGTCTGGTCACTGACGTCGTGCCCGATGCGGAGCTGCTGGACCGCGCGATCGCCATCGCCGAGCGGATCGTCTGCAACCCGCCGCGGGCGTTGCGCCTGACGAAGCGATTGCTGCGTGAGGCGCAGCACAGCCGGATGAGCGATATATTGGAACTGAGCGCGGCCTATCAGGCGATCGTCCACGAAACCGCGGATAACCGCGAGGCGATCAATGCGTTCGTCGAAAAGCGGTCCCCCGTGTTCACAGGAGAATGACCATGCTCGCCGAGCGCGTCCTGCCCTTGTCCGGCATCCATAATTTCCGCGACTATGGCGGCTATGCGGTCGAAGGCGGCGGGCGGCTGCGCGATGCGATGCTGTGGCGCTCGGCGCACCATGAAGCCGCGACCGACGATGATCTGGCGATGCTCGACCAGTTGGGGATCGAAACGGTCATCGACCTGCGCGGCGACGACGAGCGCGCGATGCACCCGTGTCGCCGGTCGGACAATTTTTCGGCGCGGGTGCTCTTTGCAGGCGGCGTGACAGCGGGCCTCGCGCCGCACCTGCAGGCGGCGGGCGGGACGATCGATGTCGAAACGGCGCGCGCGCGGATGATCGACACCTATGCCGGAATGCCCTATCGCCCCGCGCTCGTCGCGACGCTGCGCCTCTATCTTGCGGCGCTCGCTGAATATGATGCGCCCAGCCTGGTCCACTGCGTCGCGGGCAAGGACCGCACGGGCTTTGCGGTCGCGATCGTGCACCGGTTGCTCGGCGTCCATGAGGACGATCTGATGCACGATTATCTGCTCACCAACACCGCGGGCAAGATCGAGGAGCGGATCGCGCAGGGCGCGGCGCATATCCGGTCGCGCTATGGCACCGAAATCCACGACGATGCGATCCGCGCGCTGATGTCGGTCAACCCCGCCTATCTCGACGCAGCACTCGCCACCGTGCGCCGCGATCATGGCGATGTGCCAAGCTATGCCGAGGCGGTGCTGAACTTCACGCCCACGATGCGCGAGGCGCTGGTGGATCGGTTGGTGGTTTACTGAGCCATCCGACCTAAAGCCTGCGAACCCAGTCCGTCATCCCGGCGAAGGCCGGGATCTCGACGGTGCGTCAAGACGACAGGGCAAGATCCCGACCTTCGCCGGGATGACGACAGGTTAGAGGTTGCTCCTCAGTTTAGAGGTCATTCCCCCTTCACCAGCACCCCGCCCTTCACCACGGCATCGACGCTTTCCAGCTCGCGGACATTCACCAGCGGGTCGCCATCGACGGCAACAAGGTCGGCATAGCGCCCCACCGCAATCGCCCCGACGTCCATTTCGCGCCCCAGCGCTTCGGCCGCATTCTTCGTCGCGGCCTGGATCGCCTGCATCGGCGTCATCCCATATTCGACCATCACTCGGAACTGCTTGCCGACGTCACCGTGCGGCATCACGCCCGCGTCCGACGCGAACACCATCCGCACCCCTGCGCGGTGCGCTTTGCGGAAATTGTCGCGCTGGATCTGCGCGATCTCGCGATCCTTGCGCAGATTATCCTCCAGCACGCCGTTCTTGGCGCCCTCGGCCTGCGTATATTCGGTGTTGTAGATGTCCATCGCGAACCACACGGGCTGCTTGCGGGCGATTGCCATGCGGATACCCTCGTCATCGACCAGGCTCGCATGTTCGATCGTGTCGATCCCCGCAGCGATGGCGGCGCGGATGCCCGCCGCGCCATGCGCGTGCGCGGCGACGCGCAGCCCCCACTGGTGCGCCTCGTCGGCGATGGCGCGCAGTTCGTTTTCGGGCACCTGCAACTGACCCGGCTCGGTGTTGCGCGAGAACACGCCGCCCGTTGCGCACACCTTGATGACCTCGGCGCCATATTTGCGCTGGCGGCGCACCTGATAGCGCAGCTCGTCGGGCGTATCGCCGATCCCCTCCTCCTTGCCGTCCTTCTTTTCCAGGCTGGGCGGCAGGAAGGTGCTGTCGCAATGACCGCCGGTCGCGCCCAGCGCATAGCCCGCGGGAACGATCCGCGGCCCCGTGGCATAGCCCGAATCGATCGCCTGCTTCAGCCCGATGTCGTTGCGGTCGCCCGATCCGACGTTGCGCACCGTCGTGAACCCGGCGTCGAGCATGTCGCGCGCATTCTTGACCGCGGTCATGCCCCAGAAACTGTCGGTAAACTCCAGCCCGCGATAACCGCCGATGTCGGCGGGACCGTCGAGGTGGACGTGCATGTCGATGAGGCCGGGGAGCAACGTCTTGTCGCCCAGGTCGATATGTTTGACGTCGCTCCCCCAGCGCACGGTGCGCGCATCGGCGATATTGGTGATGCGGCCGTCGGCGCCGACGAAGATGGCGGGATGCTCGACCGTCTTGCCGGTCAGCACATCGATATAACGCGCCGCGGTGATGACGGTCTGCGACGGCGCATCCTGTGCCGCGATGCCGGTGCCCGCCGCGCCCAGAAGCGCGATGCTGCCGATTCCCATAACCCGCAGAAAACTGCGCAACTTCATTCTGAATTGCATATCGCGACCGTCCCTTGTTGATGCCCTTTGCCTAGATGGCAAAGGCGCACCGATTAGGACAGCGGAAAATCGCGGGAGCGACCGCCGCTCAGATATGCAGCGGCCGCCCGAACGCCGCGAGCACCCCTTCGTGCATCGTTTCGCTGAGCGTCGGGTGCGGGAAAACGGTGCCGATGAAGTCATCCTCGACCAGCTCGGCGGTCTTGCCAATGGTGTAGCCCTGGATCAGCTCGGTGACCTCGGCGCCGATCATATGCGCGCCGAGCAGCTCGCCGGTCTTCGCGTCGAACACGGTCTTGGTGAAGCCTTCGGCCTCGCCCAGCGCGATCGCCTTGCCGTTGCCGATGAATGGGAAGGTGCCGGCCTTGACCTCGTAACCGAGTTCCTTCGCCTTCGCTTCGGTCAGCCCGACGCTGGCGATCTGCGGGCGGCAATAGGTGCAGCCGGGGATGTTGCGCACGTCCATCGCGTGCGGGTGATTGCCCGCGATCGCCTCGACCGCGATGATCGATTCGTGCATCGCCTTGTGCGCGAGCCACGGCGGCGCAGTGACGTCGCCGATCGCCCAGATGCCGGGGACGTTGGTGCGGCACGTCGCGTCGGTGTCGATATGGCCCCTGGTTGTTTTGACGCCGAGCGCTTCGAGGCCGATATTCTCGGTGTTCGGGACGATGCCGATGGCGACGATCGCGTGGCTGAACTCGGCGCTTTCGACTTTGCCGTCCTTGCCCTTGATCTTCGCGGTAACGCCGCTCGCGGTCGCCTTCAGCTCCTCGACCCCGGCGCCGGTGTGGATCGTCATGCCTTGTTTTTTCAGCTGTTTTTCGAGGAAGGCCGAAATGTCGGCGTCCTCGACGGGTACGAGGCGGTCGAGCATCTCAACGACTGTAACTTCGGCGCCCATATCGCTGTAAAAGCTCGCAAACTCAATCCCGATCGCCCCCGACCCGATGACGAGCAGCTTCCTGGGCATTTCGGGCGGGACGAGCGCGTGGCGATAGGTCCAGATGCGCTTGCCGTCGGCAGGCGCGAACGGCAGGTCGCGCGCGCGCGCGCCGGTCGCGACGATGATATTCTTGGCGGTCAGGGTTTCGGTGCCCTTCTCGCCCTTGACCTCCAGCTTGCCCGGCGCGGTCAGCTTGCCCGTGCCCATATGGACGCTGATCTTGTGCTTCTTCATCAGATGCGTAACGCCCTGATTGAGCTGCTTCGCGACCCCGCGCGACCGCTTCACCACCGCATCGATATCGGCGCTGATCTCGGCGGCTTTCAGCCCATAGGCGTCCGCGTGGCTCATATAATGATAGATTTCGGCCGAGCGCAGCAGCGCCTTGGTCGGGATGCAGCCCCAGTTGAGGCAGATGCCACCGAGCAGCTCGCGCTCGACAATCGCGGTCTTGAGGCCGAGCTGTGCCGCGCGGATCGCCGCGACATAGCCGCCGGGGCCGGAGCCGAGGACGATGAGGTCGTAATTGGTGTCAGCCATTATGGGCTCCTTCAAAAGCCCCTCTCCCCTTGCGGGAGAGGGGTTGGGGTGTGGGGACGGCGCGCGTCTGCGCGCCAGAAGAATCGATGGCATCCAATATCGTTTCGGCAACGCCCTGGCTGCTAGCCAGAATGTCGTTGTTCCAGAAACGCAGGATGCGAAAACCTTGCGCGGTCAGATAGGCGTCGCGGGCGGCATCATGCTTATTTTCGGCGTGTTGCCCGCCGTCGGCTTCGACAATCAGGCGATGTTCGAAGCAGATGAAATCGGCGATGTAGCAATCGTCGATGATCGCCTGACGCCGCCATCTCAGGCCGTCGAGCCGTCCGGCGCGCAGGATCGACCATAACCGACGTTCGGCATCGGTCGGGTTCGACCGCATCGCGCGGGCGCGTTCCAGCAACAGGGCCTTGCGGGCAAGAGCGACGGTTACCGTCTTGTGCGCCGCAGACGCGGCGCGGACCCCACTCCCCAACCCCTCTCCCGCAAGGGGAGAGGGGCTTTGGCCCCTCGCGGGCATGTTACGCCACCAGCCCCAGCGGGCTTTCCACCAGTTCCTTGAAGGTCTTCATCAGCAGCGCGCCGTCGGCGCCGTCGATCGCGCGGTGGTCGAAGCTGCCGGTCGCCGACATGACCGTGGCGATCGCCAGCGCGTCGTCGACCACATAGGGCCGCTTCTCGCCCGCGCCGATCGCCATGATCATCGCCTGCGGCGGGTTGATGACAGCGGTGAACTGCTTGATCCCCATCATGCCCATGTTCGAGATGCTGGCGGTGCCGCCTTGATATTCATGCGGTTGCAGCTTGCCTTCCTTGGCGCGGCCCGCCAGCTCGGCCATTTCGGTCGAGATTTTCGACAGCGACTTGGCCCCCGCATCGACGATGATCGGCGTGATCAGCCCGCCCGGAATGCTGACCGCGACCGAAATGTCGGCGCGGCTGTATTTGCGCATCACATCGCCGCCGAAGCTGACGTTGCACTGCGGCACGCGCTCCAATGCCACCGCGAGCGCCTTGATCAGCATGTCGTTGACGCTGAGCTTGACGCCGCGATCGGCAAGGCTGGCGTTGAGTTCGCCGCGCAGCTTCAAAAGCGCGTCGAGGCGGATGTCGACGGTCAGATAGATGTGCGGCGCTTCCTGCATCGACTGCGTCAGGCGGCGCGCGATCGTCTTGCGCATACCGCTGAGCTTTTCGTCCTCGTGCGGGATGCCGAAATCGGGGATCGGGCCTGCGGGGGCCGGTGCGGCAGCGGGCGCCGTGCCGACAGCGGCCCCCGCCTGCGCGGGGGCGACGGCAGTGGATGCAGCGGCGCCTGTGGGCGCGCTTTCGAGGTCGGCCTTGACGATGCGGCCGCCGGGGCCGGTGCCGGTCAGCTTTTTGAGGTCGATGCCTTGTTCGGCGGCGAGGCGCCTGGCGAGCGGGCTGGCTTTGATGCGGTCGCCCACATTCGTCGTCCCAGCGGAAGCTGGGACCGCTGGCGGAGGTGCACTGACGGTAGCGGCCCCAGCTTCCGCTGGGGCGACGTCTTTTGCCGGAACCGGCGCAGGCGCAGCAGCAGGCGTCGCCTTCGCTTCGCCCGCATCCTCCCCCTCGCCCGCAATCACGGCGATCACGGTGCCGACCTTCACGCCATCGGTCCCCTCGGCGACGAGGATCTGGCTCACCACGCCTTCGTCGACCGCTTCGAACTCCATCGTCGCCTTGTCGGTCTCGATCTCGGCGAGCAGGTCGCCCGACTTGACCTCATCGCCCTCCTTCACCAGCCATTTGGCGAGTGTGCCCTCCTCCATCGTCGGCGAGAGAGCGGGCATTTTGAGTTCGATTGGCATGTCTAGGCGTGTCCCTGTCAGTCTTGCAGGCCGCGCCTGCCGCTACGGATTCTTCCTCGCCATAAGCCGTGCGCCGGTCAAGGTCCAGCGGGCCAAACTTGCGTTTCATACGAATGTGACGCAGTCTCGCATCAAGGATAATATCGGGGGTCGGGGCGATGCGGACATATCTGGTGGTGATCGACGACAGCCCCGAGGCGTCGCTGGCGCTGCGCTTTGCGGCGCGGCGCGCGGCGCGGACGGGCGGCGGCGTCATGGTGCTCGCCATCGTCCCTCCGCAGGATTTCGTCGCGTTCGGCGGCGTCCAGGCGACGATCGAGGCCGAGGCGCGCGAACATGCCGAGGAACTGGTCGCCGCCGCCGCCGATGCGGTGGTGCAGGAAGCCGGCGTGACGCCGCAGATCATGGTGAAGTCGGGCAAGCCCGTCGATGTCGTGCGCGAAGTCATCGGCGCGAGCGACGAGATTGCCGCGCTGGTGCTGGCCACCGCGGCGACCGGCGCGCCCGGCCCGCTGGTATCGCATTTCACCGGACAGGATGCGGGCACGCTCCCCTGTCCGGTGATGCTGGTGCCGGGCGGGATCGATCTCGCCCGGCTCGATGCGTTGAGCTGAGGCGCGTTCAGACGGTAACGGCAGCGGCGGGCGCGACGGCGCCCTTCCATTCGAGGATCGCAAAGCCGAGCACACCGAGCGCCTGAACGGTTACGACTGCGATGCCGATGCCGGTCATCTGGCCCGCGAAAGTCGCGATCACCGCAAAGCTCGCGGCAACCCAGCCCAGGTTGCCGATCGCGATCAGCTTGACGAGCGCGGCGCTCGGCACCGCCTGCCGCGCGGCGACGATCATCAGCAGCGCGGCGGCGAGGCAGATCCAGCCGCCGATCGAAACGACCTGCGCGGGCAGGCCGAGCAGCGCACCGACGGGCACCGCGGCCAGCAGGCCTGCGGCAAAAACCCCGGCGCAGGTGACGGCATCGACGATAAGAATGGTCTTGAGATTGCGGATCGACATGGTGATTCTCCTTTCGACCCGCTCCAATTGGGCCCGAAAGCGAATGGCGTCGATTACGCCCAAGGTAATGGAAAAAGCGAAGGCCGAGGTATAGCTGCGCTTACGAAGGAGACAGGCCATGACCCCCGCACCCGTCGGCGAACAGCTTCGCGAATGGCGCATCCGGCGCCGGATGAGCCAGATGGACCTCGCACTCGATACCGAGATTTCGACCCGGCACCTGAGCTTCATCGAAACCGGGCGCTCGCGGCCGAGCGCGCTGATGCTGCAACGCATCGCCGATTGCCTGGAAGTGCCGAACCGCGCGCGCAATGCGATGCTGCTGGCGGCAGGCTATGCCCCCGATTATCGCGAACGCGACCTGGACAGCCCCGAAATGGCGGGCATGAAGGCGATCGTCGACCATGTGCTGAAGGGGCACGAGCCCTATCCCGCGCTCGCGGTCGACCGGCACTGGAACATGATCGCCGCCAATGGCGCGGTCGCGCTGCTCACCCAGCTCGCGGCGCCCGAACTGCTGGAACCGCCGGTCAATGTGCTTCGCGTCGCGTTGCACCCCGACGGGCTGAAGCGACATATCGTCAACCTTGGCGAATGGCGCGCGCACCTGCTCGAACGGCTCGATCACCAGATCGACGCGAGCGCCGATGCGGGGCTGGTCGCGTTGCGGACCGAGCTGGCGGACTATGGCAAGGGAGCGGCCGGACATGATGGTAGCGCGGCGAACGGGATCGCGGTGCCGCTGATCCTCGACACGCCCCTGGGGCAGATCCGCTTCGTCTCCACGGTGACGATCTTCGGCACGCCGGTCGACATCACCCTGTCCGAACTGGCGATCGAGGCCTTTTTCCCGGCGGATGCGGAAAGCGCGGCGCTGTTGCGGAAAATGGCTGGGCAATAGAATAACATCGTCATTCCCGCGAAAGCGGGAACCCAGGGAGGAATCAGCCGACACCCGCTCTGGATTCCCGCTTTCGCGGGAATGCCGAAGGGATGGATCAGCGACGCTTGCCCTTATGCTTGATATTCGCAGGCCGCCCGCGTTTGCCGACCATAGGCTTGCCTGCCTTCTTCACCCCGTCGCGCCGCGGCGGCCGATTGCGGAACCCCCCTTCGGGCGCGTCGGGCAATGCGAAGCGCAGCGCGCCACTTACCGGATTGGCATCCATCAGCCTGAGTTCGAGCCGCTGGCCGACGCTATAGCTGACGCGGCCATGCTCGCTGTCGAGCGTCCGCGCCGCCTCGTCATAGAAGAAGCGCTCGCTGCCCAGCGTCGACACCGGCACCAGCCCGTCGCCGCCAAGCCCGTCGACGGTGGCGAAAAAGCCGAACGGCTGCACCCCCGTGATGCGCGCCGCGACGATCTCTCCCACCTTGCCCGCCAGATATGCCGCGACATAGCGGTCGATCGTCTCGCGTTCGGCCTCCATCGCCCGCCGTTCGAGCGCGCTGATCGCTTCGCCGATGCGCGACAAGCCCTTGGCGTCGGCTTCGCCCAACCCGGTTTTCGCCGGCAGGCCTTTGGGCTTGCCCGGCACTTCGAGCCGCCAGGAATCAACCAGCGCCCGGTGGACGATCAGGTCTGCGTAGCGGCGGATCGGCGAGGTGAAATGCGCGTAGGAGCCGAGCGCGAGCCCGAAATGCCCCGAGTTGGCGGGGCCGTAATAGGCCTGCGTCTGGCTGCGCAAAATCGCCTCCATGATTTCGGGCAGGCGATCGTCGCCCGAAAAGCCGTCGATCAGGCGGTTGAACACCGCGGGCGTAATGACCTGCCCCAGCGCAAAGCTCTGCTCGAACGTCTCCAGATAATCCTTCAGGCTGACCAGCTTCTCGCGGCTCGGCGGTTCGTGGATGCGGTACATCACGGGCGACTTTTTCGCCTCCAGCGCCTTCGCCGCCGCGACATTCGCCGCGATCATATAATCCTCGATCAGCCGGTGCGCGTCGAGCCTTTCGCGCACGCGGATTTCGGCGATGCCGCCCTGTTCGTCGAGGATGACCTGCCGCTCGGGCAGGTCGAGGTCGAGCGGCGCCCGCGCCGCGCGCGCCTTGGCGAGCAGCGCCCAGCACGCCCAGAGCTGGCGGAGCGCCGGAAGCACATCCTCGTCCAATCCCGCGTCAGGCACGTCGGCATCAAAGGCTGCCTGCGCGCGTTCATAGGCGATGTTCGCGCGCAGCCGCACCAGCGCGCGCGTGAAGCGCCATGACGTCACCTTGCCATGCCTGTCGACGGTCAGGTGGCACGCCATCGCGGCGCGATCCTGCCCGGCTTTCAGCGAACACACGCCCGCCGACAGCGTCTCGGGCAACATCGGTACGACCTGGTCGGGGAAATAGACGCTGTTGCCGCGCCGCCGCGCCTCGCGGTCGAGCGCGCCGTCGGGACGGACATAAAAACTGACGTCGGCTATCGCGACGATGGCGCGATACCCGCCCTTGTTGCCGGGATCGTCGTCGGGGATCGCCCAGACGGCATCGTCATGGTCGCGCGCGTCGGCGGGGTCGATCGCAAGGATGGGCAGATCGCGCAGATCCTCACGCCCGTCGGGGGTCAGCGGCAGTGTCGCCGAGCGCTCGGCCTCGTCGATGACCTCGTCGCCAAAGACGTGCGGGATTTCATGCTTCGCGATCGCGATCATGCTGAGCGAGCGCGGCGCGAAGGGATCGCCGATGCGGTCGATCACGCGCGCCTTGGTCGCGGGGCCACGCCCCGACAGCTCGGCGCGCACCAGGTCGCCGATCGCGGCATCGCCCATGTCCGCCACCGCGAAGTCGAAGCGCGCGCGCTTGTCGGCAGGGCGCAGCCAGGTCATCGGCTTGCCGCCGGGGCCGGTGTCGGCGACGAGCACGCCGATGATCGTCTCGCCGCCCGCCTGCAATGTCTTCATCGGGTGCGCGACATGCCCGCCCCCGCGCTCCTCGGTGCGCGCGAGGATGCGGTCGCCGACCCCGAGCGCCCCGCGCCGTCCCTTCTCCATCACGCGCAGCCGCGGCGGCGCCCCGGCGCCCTCCCAGCGATCGGGCACCGCCCAGACGGCATCGCCCTCGACCGCCGCGACGCGCAGCACGGTGACGCGCGGCAACCCGCCATGTTTGTGAAAGGCACGCCCCGGCGCCATGTCGACCAGCCCTTCGTCGGTCATGTCCTTGAGCAAGGCCTTGAGCGCGATCTTGTCGGCGCCACGTACGCCGAAATGCTTGGCAATCTCGCGCTTCCCGATCGCGCCGGGGCTGTCCTCGATGAACCGCAAAATCTGCTCGCGCGAGGGCAGGCCGGGTTGCGGCTTGGGCTTTTTCATTGCGCTTCGTCCAACGGGTTCGCGCGGAGACGCGGAGACGCGGAGAGAATGGATCGGGCCGACAGGCCCCGCACTTCATCCCGCGACGCGGCTGGCCGCAGCGCTGGACGAGGAGAGCCGCTTCGCGGCGGGCACGACCTCTCCGCGTCTCCGCGTCTCCGCGCGAACAAAATCAATAGGTCCGCCCGATCAGCACGCGCTCGACAGCAGGCGCGCCGGTAAAAATGCACAATCCGTCGGCAGGGGCCGCATCGAGCGGGGTGTTGCGCATCGTGAGCTTCAGCGCCTTCAACTGCTCGACGATCTTGTCAAGCGCGGCGCCAGTCGGGCGCGACCACTGCACCTCGACCCAGCCGACGAATTTGTCATCGCCGCCGAAATGCGCGGCAAGGTCGGTGACGTCGCGGCGGATATTGGCATGCAGCCGTTCGCGCGCCTCAGCATACAGGCTCGCCTGAATATCCTCCAGCGTCTGCGCGGCATTGGCGACGAAATCGCTCTTGGCGATGAACGCGCTGTTGAGCTTGCCATCGTCCTTGTACAGCCGGTCGCGGCGGATCACCGCGACATTGCCGCCCGCGACATCACGCGGACCGACCTCGACGATGATCGGCGCGCCCTTCTTGACCCAGCCCCAGCGCTTCGACTGCGCCTTGTTCGCGCCGGTGTCGAGCAGCACGCGCACCGGCTCGCGGAAGGCGTCGAGCGCCTTGAGCTGCGCCTCGAGGTCGCGGCAATAATCGAGGATCGCGGCGTCCTCCTGCGTGTCGCGCAGCATCGGGACGATGACGATCTGAAACGGCGCGATGCGCGGTGGGCAGCGCAGCCCGTCGTCGTCGCCGTGCGTCATGATGACGCCGCCGATCATCCGCGTCGACGTGCCCCAGCTCGTCGTATGACAGAGGCTGTGGCCGCCGTCCTTGTCCTGGAACCGGATGTTCGCCGCCTCGGCGAAACCGGTGCCCAGATAATGCGAGGTGCCGGCCTGCAAGGCCTTGCCGTCCTGCATCATCGCCTCGATCGAATAGGTCGCGACCGCGCCCGGAAAGCGCTCATTCTCCGGCTTTTCGCCCGCGATCACGGGCATCGCGAGCACATCTTCGGCAAAGGCGCGATACATTTCGAGCGCGCGCAGCGTCTCGGCCATCGCGCCGTCCCTGTCGGCGTGCGCGGTATGGCCCTCCTGCCACAGAAACTCGCTCGTCCGCAGGAACATGCGCGTGCGCATTTCCCAGCGCACGACATTGGCCCACTGGTTGACCTTCAGCGGCAGGTCGCGCCAGCTCTGTACCCAGCGGCTCATCGCCGAGCCGATGACGGTTTCCGAAGTCGGACGCACGATCAGCGGCTCTTCCAGCCTCGCTTCCGGATCGGGAACAAGCCGACCCTTGCCGTCGGCGATCAGCCGGTGGTGCGTGACAACCGCCATTTCCTTTGCGAAACCATCGACATGGTCGGCTTCCTTCTCAAAGAAGCTCAAGGGAATGAAAAGCGGGAAATAGGCGTTCTGGACGCCCGCGTCCTTGATGCTCGCATCCATCACCGTCTGGATGCGTTCCCAGATGCCATAGCCCCATGGCTTGATGACCATGCAGCCGCGCACGCCCGATTCCTCGGCGAGGTCGGCTTCGGCAATCACGTCCTGATACCAGGCCGCAAAGTCGGCCTGACGGGTTACGCTGAGCGCATGTTTGATCATCGGTCCTGTTTCTATACTCGGGCGCGGAACGGCGTCCCGCTCATTTCTTCCCGGCGAGCTCGGCCTTGAGTTCGGCGATCTCGGCCTTCAGCGCGGCGATTTCGGCATCCTTTGCCTTGCTCGCTCCCGGAATGAACGCGCCCGCGGCCTGCTGGAACATTTCCATGTTGCGCCGGGTCAGCTCGGCAAGCGGGTTGGCGCCCAAAGCCCCCTCGAACGCCGCGCGGACATCCTGTTGATTCTTGCGGAAGGCCGCCATCGACGCTTCCAGATATTGCGGCACCATCGCCTGCATCTTGTCGCCATACATGCCGATCAACTGACGCAGGAACGACACGGGCAACAGCGTCTCGCCGCGCGTTTCGGTGTCCATGATGATCTGCGTCAGCACATTATGCGTGATGTCCTCGCCGCTCTTGGCGTCGACGACGCGGAACTCGCGGCCGTCGCGCACCATTGCACCAAGATCGTCGAGCGTGATGTAGCAGCTGCGCTCGGTGTCATAGAGCCGCCGGTTGGCGTATTTCTTGATCGTGACGACATCGTCGTCGGCCGTCCCCTTGGACTTCGCCATGATGATCTCAGCTCCTGCACATCCCGGTTTCATGGCGACCGCGCCGTTCCGGACAAGCCGGGGCGTTAGCACCAAATGATGATGCGTCGCAACATGCGGCGGGGATGATTTCGGCGACTCGGCGCGCGCGCCCTTTCGCCAGGTTCGCGGTCGCTGCACGATATAGTGGCCGATTCCCATGGTGCCGACAAAGCAGGGGCCTTTCGGCGCCTGCTTCAGTGATGCCACGCCGCGCTTCACAACCTTCGATGCAATTTAGTTACTCCGGCAACCATGAGTAAGCAATATTTCCTCACACGAACCGGTTATGACGTGCATTCCTGTCGCGTCCGGCTAACCATATTATCTACCGCCTCGCGTTGGGCGGTTGCGGCACTGTTGCGCGAATGTCACAGACGTTTTCAGTTCACAACCTTGTGACACAAAATTGCCATGAAGGGCTTGTGCCTGGGGCATTTTCGGTCTTTCTGAGAGGCAATCCGTTCCTCTCTGATTTCGAACGGGCCAACCGGGGAGTTATTCAATGACGAAGTCGCACCTGCTTATGGGTGCTGCTGCCTTTGCAGTAGCCATATCTGTCAGCCAGCCCGTTTTTGCGCAGCAAACGGAAGATTCGACCGAGGCAACCGAGGACGCAGACAATCCCGAGCGCGCTATCGTTGTCACCGGCTCACGTATTGCGCGCCCCAATCTGGAATCGAGTGTTCCGCTGACGGCTGTGCCGGTAGGCGATCTTACCGACCGCGGCGACATTCAACTTGGCGACGCGCTGAACGAACTGCCATCGTTGCGCGCAACATTCAGTCAGGCGAACTCGACGCGCTTTATCGGCACGGCCGGCATCAATCTGCTCGATCTTCGAGGTCTTGGCACCGAACGTACGCTGGTCCTCGTCAATGGACGGCGTCATGTCACTTCGTCACCGGGTTCATACGATGTGGATACCAACACAATCCCGGTCGACTTGCTTGAACGAGTTGACGTCATCACCGGGGGTAATTCTGCGATCTATGGCTCGGATGCCGTCGCCGGGGTAGTGAACTTCATCACCAAGCGCGATTTCGACGGCATCAAGCTCCGTGGTCAGGGGGGCGTTTCGACCTACGGCGATCGTGGCTCCTATTTCATTTCGGGTATCGCTGGTAAAAACTTCATGGACGGCCGGGCAAATGTTGCGGTAGCCGTAGAGTATGCTCGTGCAAACCCGGTCTTTTTTTCAGATCGTGAATATCTTGGCGCCCAGACCGGTGTGGGTCCGGCGGGCTTCGAAGTTGTCGAGCCGGCGTTCCGACTGGTAAATGGCGTTCCAACGCCCGTGCCCAACCGCAACGATAATGGCGTACCCAATACGCGCTTCCTTCCGGCCGGTTTCACCTTCAATACCGTGTCGCTTGGGGGCATGGTGTTGACCAGCTGCCCGGCGCCGACCGCCACCAATGCGGCGAGAGTCGCTGCCGTTTGTACCGGGGAACTTTCCCCGACATCGGGGGGCCGTTTCTCATACAATTATGCGTTCCAACCCGACGGCACGTTGCTTCGCAACGGGCCAGAAAATGGCCTCGTCGACAACCGTGGCGCGGGCGGCTCGGCGCTGTTCGGCTTGGGTGCGTCAGGTGTGGAAGACGCAATGCTGTTGCCTGGGATCGAGCGCATCGCCGTCAATCTGCTTTCCCATGTAGAGATATCGTCGGCCTTCGTGCCTTTCGTCGAGGCCAAATATGTCAGAATCAACGCAACGCAGCAGTCGACGCAGCCGACATTCATCGCCAGCGCGCTTAACCCGATCTTCTCGATCAACAATCCGTTTCTGACGGACCAGGCGCGCCAGACGTTGCAGACGATTCTCGCTCCGGGCGCGACGACGTTTCAGATGCAGCGCTTCAACAACGACCTTGGCACGCGGGCTGAAGACCATCGCCGCGAAACCTACCGGATCGTTGCCGGTGTGCGCGGGGATCTCGGCACCAGTTCGAATCTGACCTATGAAGTTGCGTTCAACTATGGCCGGACCGAAACCTATTATGAAACTGGCGGCAATGTTGACGTCGCCAAGTTCAACCGCGCGACCAATGCTGTGCGCAATTCTGCGGGACAGATTGTTTGCGCAGTCAATGCTGACGCCAACCCGGCGAACGACGACCCTGCCTGCGCTCCGCTGAACCCGTTTGGCTTCGGAGCGCCGTCGCAGGCTGCGAAGGATTACGTTCTCTACACGTCATCCCGAGAGCAATGGGCTGAGCAGATCAACGCTGTCGCATATCTCTCGGGCAATACCGAGGGCTTTTTCAACCTTCCAGGCGGCCCGGTTGGCTTCGCCTTCGGTGGAGAATATCGTCGGGAAGACGCTTATTCAGCGTTCGACCCTTTTACACGTTCAGGCGCAACCTTCCTCAACGCGATCGCGGTCTTTGAACCCCCGTCGGTCGAAATCAAGGAGTTGTTCGGCGAGTTGCGGATTCCGATGCTGCGCGACGTTCCGCTGGCGCATGAACTGACGCTGGAAGGTGCCGCCCGCTATTCGGACTATGGCGGATCGGTAGGTGGCGTCTGGGCGTATAACTTCGGCGGCATATGGGCGCCGATTCCGGATATACGTTTCCGCGCGGGTTATGCTCGATCTGTTCGTGCACCAAACCTCGGCAATCTGTTCGCTACCCGGTCGGAGACGTTTGCAAACGGGCTCATCGATCCATGCAGTCAGACGGTGATTAACGACAACCCGAACCGTGTCCGTAACTGCGCCGCAGCTGGCATTCCCACGACGATGGTAGTCGACGGCAACACTATTCCTTGGGTGAACACGGCAGCGTCGGGCGTGTCGGGCTTCAACCAAGGCAATCCCAACCTCGTCCCCGAAGTCGGAAAGAGCCTCACGATCGGCGGCGTGTTCCAGCCCCGGTTTGTTCCGGGTCTCGCGATCACCGTCGACTATTACCGGATCAAGGTTACCAACGTGATCCAAGGGCTGACTGGACAGGCGATTATCAATCGTTGTTATGATGATCCGGTTGGACTCGACAATCCGTTCTGTGCGGCTGTTTTCCGCCGCCGCGACCCTAACCCGCTTATCGACTTCACCTTCGATGGGCAAGCGAACCGCATCCCTGCACCCGGTCAGCCGACACTGAACTTTCCGGTTCTGGGACCGGCATTCCTCAACCAACCCTTCAACTTTGCGGCACGCAAGGCGGAAGGTATCGATTTCGACGTTTCTTATCGTCGCACGTTCGATAATGGAATCATGCTTAACCTGCGTGGCGTCGCGACATACAATATCAATCGCGAAGATTTCTCTTTTATTACGGATCCTTCGCGCTCAACGCGCATCCACGGAACATTGGGTGACCCGATCTGGGCAGCAAACTTCAACGCAAATATTGACTTCGGAACAATCGACGTAGGTTACAGTGCACGTTATGTGGGCAAGCAATCGGTCGATGCGTGGGAAGTCCAACACTCGCATCAGGGCCGCCCACCGACGAACCCGGACGCTTTCCCGTTCAGAAAATATCCGGATCGGCTGTACCATGCGTTCCGTGTCGGTTTCGAACCGGACGATAAGTATCGTTTCTATTTTGGCGTCGACAATGTTTTCAATTCACGCCCCCCATTCGACTTGACTGGGACGGGCGCTGGCAGTGGCATTTTCCCAGTTCAGGGACGCTTTTTCTATGCAGGTATCCAAGCTTCACTGTAAGGTTGGATCGGTCGAACTCTCTGGGGGGTCGTCGCAAGACGGCCCCTTCATTGTAATCAACACATAAAACGTCCGAACCGGGGCCCCAGCCCGGTCAGAAGTTCATATTGCGACAAGCCGGTGCCGATCGCCAGCGTCGGCAGATCATAATCGATCGCCAGCCAGTCGCCTTCGCGCAACCCTTCTGCGCGGCTCGCGTCGAACGCGGTCAAATCCATTGATACCCGCCCGATCAGCGGCAGCGCGCGGCCGTGCCATGTTGCACCGCCCGAACCTGCGTGGCAGCGCAGATAGCCGTCGGCATAGCCCATGTTGGCGATCGCGACGCGCGTATCGCGCGCCGCGCGCCACGTCGCGCCATAGCCGACGCTTTCGCCCACCCGAACCTCGCGCAGTTGCAGCACGCGCGCTTCGGGATAGGCGACTTGCCGGATATGGCCTCGCGCTTCCTCTCGCGGCGTGCCGCCATAAAGGGCGATACCGGGGCGCGTCAGGTCGAAGGCGTAATCGACGCCAAGACAGATTCCCGCGCTGTTCGCCAGGCTGTAGCGCCGCGCCCGAACGCGCGCGCGAAGGGCGCGGAAGGCCGCGAGTTGTCTTGCATTCTGCTCGCTGTCCTCATCCGCCGAGGCGAGGTGGCTCAGCAATGTGTCGATGGCCAGCCCGTCGAGCGCGCCGCCCAACGCTTCTTCGACGCGCAGGCCGAGGCGGTTCATCCCCGTATCGACCATCACGTCGCACGGCTGCCCCTCCCCCGCTTCGCGCCAGCGCTGCACCTGTTCGACGCTGTTCAGCACGGGCCGCGCGGGGAGCAGCCGCGCCGCGACCATATCGTCAGGTCCGATGCCGTGGAGCACCGATAGCGAAACGCCCTGGGGTAGCGGCATCAGCGCCGCGGCCTCGGCCCAGGTCGCGACGAAAAAGTCGCGACAACCCGCGGCAGCGAGCCGCGCCATCACCGCGCACGCGCCGAGTCCATAGCCGTCGGCCTTGATCGCCGCGCCGCACGCCGCCGCGCCGCCTTGCGCGGCGAGCCAGCGCCAGTTGGCGACGAGCGCGGCGGAATCGAGGCGGAGGCGGAGCGGCGGAGCGATGGCTATCATCCCCCCGCCCCTATACGGCTTCGCGCGCCGCGCCAATGGGGCGCGTCAGTTCGCGGGAGACACCCTGTCCTTCGCCCGATCCCACTGGCCCGCGACGGGATCCTTGAGCATGACGGCGGTGATCAGAAACGCCGCAAGCACGACCGCCCAGGTATACCAGAGCCCGGCGTAGGCATTGCCCGTCTTGGCGATGATGAAGCTGGCGATCAGCGGCAGGAATCCGCCGAAATAGCCGGTCCCGATATGATAGGGAATCGACAGCGACGAATAGCGGACATGCGGCGGGAACATTTCGGACAGCAGCGCCGCGACGGGGCCATAGGTAAAGCCCGACAGCGCGCTGAGCCCCAGCAGCGCGAGGAAGATGATCGCGATCCCGCCCGCGTCCGGCACCTGCTTGGCAAAATCATAACCCATCGCCTCGAGCGCGGGCCGGAGCAGCGCGGGATCCTCCCCCGCGACTTCGCGGCCGCCGATGCGGACAGCGACACTGTCAAGGCCGCCCGGCGCCTCGACCACGGCATAGGGCACGCCGAGCTTCGTCAGTTCGCCCAGCGTCCGCCCGCACACCGTAGCTTGGCTCTGCGCGAAAGGATCAAAGCTGCACTGCGAGCCGGTGACGACAACCGGCGCCTTCGCCGCCGCGGCGGTCAGCGCGGGATTGCCGACGCTCCCCATCCACCAGAACAGCGGGAACAGCAGCACCAGCGTCGCGCCATAACCCCAGACGATCGGCTTCTTGCGCCCGATGCGGTCGGACAGGCGCCCTGCCCAGATAAAGAAGCCCATGCCGATCGCTGCGGCGGCGCCGACGATGATTTCGGCGGCGGTATCCTCGACCTTCATCGGACCTTTGAGGAAGGAGAGGCCGGAGAACATCGCGGTGTACCAGATCACCGTCAGCCCGGCGGCAATGCCGAACAGCGCGATGAAGATGCGCCGCGGATTGCCCGGATAGGTGAAGCTCTCCTTCAGCGGATTCCTGGCCAGTTCACCTTCTGCCTTCATCGCCTGGAACACCGGGCTTTCGGACAGCTTGAGTCGCATCCACAGCGAAATACCCAGCAGGATCAGCGACAGCAGAAAGGGCACGCGCCACCCCCAGCTTTCCCAAACCGCGTCGGGCATCATCGCCTTGCAGCCGAGCACGACGATCAGGCTGAGCACGAATCCGCCGACGACGCTCGCCTGGATGAAGCTGGTATAGAAGCCGCGCTTTCCGGGCGGCGAATGTTCGGCGACATAGATGGCTGCGCCCCCATATTCGCCGCCGAGCGCCAGGCCCTGCAATATCCGCAGCAGGATGACGATGATCGGCGCCGCGATGCCGATCGTCGCCGCCGACGGGATCATGCCGACGCCCGCGGTGGCGATGCCCATCAGCGTGACGGTGACGAGAAAGGTATATTTACGCCCCAGCCGGTCGCCAAGGAATCCGAACAGCACCGCGCCGAGCGGACGGAAGCCGAAGCCGACCGCAAATCCCGCCCAGACGAGCAGCGTTTCGAGCGTCGCATTGTCGCTGGGGAAAAAGGCCTTGCCGATAATCGCTGCGAGCGTGCCGTATATGAAGAAATCATACCATTCAAACACGGTCCCTGCCGACGAGGCGGCAATGACCATGCGGATGTCCTTCTGCGTCGGCTGATAGACCGCGCCATGATCGGCGACGGCAGCTGCGTCGGTCATATTCTCTCCCTTGCCCCCTGCGGGCCTTCCCCTCCCGTTCGTGTCGAGCGAAGTCGAGATGCCTTGAAGACATGCGCGACCAAAGCGTGTCTCGACTTCGCTCGATACGAACGGGTTTGGGTGGGTTTAGCTGGCCGGCGGCGCTGTGCAAGTCTTCTTGGCGTAGCGTCATTTCGGTGGCAGGCTGTGGCCCATGCAGTTCATCGACCTTTCGATCCCGATCACCAACGATGTCGTCTCCGACCCGCCGGTGATGCGCCCGCAGATCACCTATATGACCCACGAGCATACGTGGGAACAGATCGCGATGTTCTTTCCCGGCCTGACGCGCGACGACCTGCCCGATGGCGAAGGCTGGGCGGTCGAGATGCTGTCGCTGAGCACGCACAACGGCACCCACATGGACGCGCCGTGGCATTATCATTCGACGACCGACAGCGGCGCCAGTCCTGCCCCATCGATCGACGAAGCCCCACTCGATCTTTTCTTTCGCCCTGGCGTGAAGCTCGATTTTTCGGACCGTCCGCACGGCCATGTCGTGAGCGGCGCCGAGGTCGAGGCCGAGCTGGCGCGCATCGGGCACGACCTGCAACCGCTCGACATCGTGCTCGTCCAGTCGGGCGCGATCTACGGCACCGACAATTTCACCGATCAGGGCTGCGGCATGGGCGCCGAGGCGACGCTGTATCTGACCCAGCGCGGGGTAAAGGTTGTCGGCACCGATGCGTGGAGCTGGGACGCGCCGTTCAGCCACACGGCAAAGCGCTGGGCCGAAACGCGCGACCCGTCGATCATCTGGGAAGGGCATAAGGCGGGACGCATCCATCCCTATTACCAGATCGAAAAGCTCACCAACCTGTCGGCGATCCCCGCGACGGGTTTCACCGTCAGTTGCTTTCCGGTGAAGATAGAGCGTGCAAGCGCGGGATGGATCCGCGCGGTGGCGTTGATGGAGGATTGAGCCCGCACGGCCGCTAACGACCGGAACCAGCCGTCGCCCCCGCGCAGGCGGGGGCCGCTGGCGGTTTACGCAGCGAGGCAGTAATAAGGTCGGCGTCCGGGGCGCCTTTTTCATGGATGAGGTGCATTTGCACAACTCCGTTCGTCCCGAGCCTGTCGAAGGGCTGTTCCCTGCTTCAGCGCCGGCAAAAGAAAGAGCGGTGCTTCGACAAGCTCGGCATGGCCGGGTTGGGGAATCACTCCATCTCCAGAATCACCGCATCGACCGCCAGGCTGTCGCCCTGCGCCGCCTTGACGCTTTTCACCACGCCCGCCTTCTCGGCGCGCAGGATATTTTCCATCTTCATCGCCTCGACCGTCGCCAGCGGTTGCCCGGCCTCGACCTTGTCGCCTTCGCCGACGTGCAGCGCCACCAGAAGCCCCGGCATCGGACAGATGAGATATTTCGACAGGTCGGGCGGGATTTTCTCGATCATGTACGACGCCAGCGGTGCGACATGCCAGGGCAGGACGCGGACGTCATGGATGCGCCCGCGCGTCGTCATCTTCCAGCCGGTGCGCGTTCTGATGACCTTCACGGCCAGTTCGCCGTCGTCGATCTCGGCCACCACCAGCCGGTCGCCCGGCGTATATTCCAGCGCGATGTCGAGCTTGTCGCCGTCGACCTTGATATGCTTGTGGCCGACCTTCACCTTGTGGTCCCTGCCGCCGATCGTCACCTGCCATTTGCCGGGCGGGTCCAACCGGTCGCCGAGCTGGCCGTCGGTGCGGCGGGCGCGGTCGGCGTCGGCCGACGCCATGAAGCCGGCGATGGCGGCGAGCGCGCGCGTCACGTTCGCCTCCGTCGGCGCCCCCTGGAAGCCTTCGGGATATTCTTCGGCGATGAAACCGGTCGTGAGCTCGCCCGAGCGGAAGCGCGGATGCTGCATGATCGCCGAGACGAAATCGATATTGTGGCCGAGCCCCTCGATCTCGAAACGGTCGAGCGCCGCGACCTGCAAATCCGCCGCCTCGTCGCGCGTCTTGCCCCAGGTCACCAGCTTGGCGATCATCGGGTCGTAGAAGATCGACACCTCGCCCCCCTCTTCCACGCCCGCATCGACGCGCACGCCATCGACGCCGCGCTCATCGCCCTCCCACGCCGGCACCGGGGTGCGATAGCGGACGAGGCGCCCGGTCGAGGGCAGGAAGCCGCGATACGGGTCTTCGGCATAGACACGGTTCTCGATCGCCCAGCCGTCGATCTTCACATCATCCTGCGTCATTTCGAGCTTTTCGCCAGCGGCGACGCGGATCATCTGTTCGACGAGGTCGATGCCGGTAATCGCCTCGGTCACCGGATGCTCGACCTGCAGCCGCGTGTTCATTTCGAGGAAATAGAAGCTCTCGCCGGTCGGGTCGGCGCCCGACACGATCAGCTCGACCGTGCCTGCGCTGTAATAGCCGACCGCGCGCGCCAGCGCGACGCATTGCTCGCCCATCGCCTTGCGCATCTTCGGCGTGACGAAGGGCGACGGCGCTTCCTCGACGACCTTCTGGTGGCGGCGCTGGATGCTGCACTCGCGTTCGTTGAGATAGAGGATGTTGCCATGCTGGTCGCCGAGGATCTGGATTTCGATGTGGCGCGGATTGAGGATGAACTTCTCGATAAACACCCGGTCGTCGCCGAAGCTGTTCAGCCCCTCGCGCTTAACGCTCTCGAACCCTTCGCGGACGTCCTGCTCGCTATAAGCGAGCCGCATCCCCTTGCCGCCGCCGCCCGCCGACGCCTTCATCATCACCGGATAGCCGATCTCGTTACTGATCTGGACCGCATGTTCGGTATCGCGGATCTCGCCGACGAAGCCGGGGACGACGTTCACGCCCGCTTCCTTCGCGAGCTTCTTCGACTCGATCTTGTCCCCCATCGCCGCAATCGCGTTCACCGGCGGGCCGATGAAGGCGATATTTTCCTTCGCCAGCGCCTCGGCGAAACTGGTGCGCTCGGACAGAAAGCCATAGCCCGGATGCACCGCCTCGGCGCCCGTCGCCTTGCACGCCGCGATGATCTTGTCGGCGATCAGATAGGATTCGGAAGCGGGCGACGGTCCGATATGCACCGCCTCGTCGGCTTGTCGCACGAAAGGCGCGCGCGCATCGGCGTCCGAATAGACGGCGACGGTCGCGATGCCCATGCGCCGCGCGGTCTTGATGACGCGACAGGCGATTTCACCGCGGTTGGCGATCAGGATTTTCTTAAACACTCTTTACTCCCCTCCCGCTTGCGGGAGGGGCCGGGGGTGGGCCTGCTCCGCTCGCGAAATGTGAAAACTGCAAAGGGTGTCAGCCCACCCCTAACCCCTCCCGCAAGCGGGAGGGGGACTTTACTCGGCCGCCTCCATCTGCGCGCTCTGGCGCATCGGCTCTTCGCTCTCCATCGGCTTGAGGCCGAGTTTCGCGAACAGCGCCGCGTCGGCGCTGTCTCCGGCGTTCGCCGTCGTCAGCAGCTTGTCGCCGGTGAAGATGCTGTTCGCGCCCGCCATGAAGCAGAGCGCCTGCGTCGCCTCCGACATGCTCTCGCGCCCCGCCGACAGCCGGACCATGCTGCGCGGCATGGTGATGCGCGCGACCGCCACCGTGCGGACGAACTCGATGTCGTCGATTTTGGCGAGCGGGGTGTCCGCCAGCATGTCGCCGAGCACGGTGCCCTTCACCGGCACCAGCGCGTTGATCGGCACGCTGCCCGGATGTTCGGGCAGGGTCGCGAGCGCGTGGATGAAGCCCACCCGGTCGGCGCGCGTCTCGCCCATGCCGACGATGCCGCCGCTGCACACATTGATCCCCGCCGCGCGCACTTCCTCCAGCGTATCGAGCCGGTCCTGAAACGTCCGCGTCGTGATGACATTGCCGTAATTTTCGGGCGAGGTGTCGATATTATGATTGTAATAATCGAGCCCCGCGACCGCCAGCGTCTGCGCCTGCTCCCTGGTCAGCATCCCCAGCGTCATGCAGGTTTCCATGCCCATCGCGCGCACGCCCTCGATCATCTCGACGATCGCGGGCATGTCGCGATCCTTGGGATTGCGCCAGGCGGCGCCCATGCAAAAGCGCTTCGACCCCGAATCCTTCGCCTGCGCCGCCGCCTGCAGCACCGCGCGCACGTCCATCAGCTTAGTGGCCTTCAGGCCGCTGTCGGCGGATTTGCTTTGCGAGCAATAGCCGCAATCCTCGACGCAGCCGCCGGTCTTGATGCTGAGCAGGGTGCAAAGCTGGATCTCGCCGCGCGCGTGGTGGCGGCGGTGAACGCTTTGCGCTTCCCACATCAGTTCGTCGAACGGCAGGTCGAACAGCTCGGCGATTTCTTCGCGGGTCCAATCGGTCCTGCTCTCCCCTCCCGCCTGCGGGAGGGGCAGCGAGACTTGCGAACGCAGTTCGCTAGTCGCAGCGAGGTGGGCATTTCGGGTGCCGGAGCTCGCTTCGCTCGCGCCCACCCCTAGCCCCTCCCGCAAGCGGGAGGGGGATTCAGTTTCATTACTCACGCAGCATCCTCCAAAGGCGGCATATTATGCCCCAACAAACGCAGCACGTCGGCGGCGCATTCCACGACGTTCGATCCCGGCCCGTAAATCCCCTGCACCCCCGCGTCGCGCAGATATTGATAATCCTGCGGCGGGATCACCCCGCCCGCGATCACCTTGATGTCGCCGCGTCCCGCTTCCTTCAGCTTGTGGATAAGTTCGGGGATAAGTGTCTTGTGCCCCGCCGCCAGGCTCGATGCGCCGACGACATCGACCTCGTTTTCGAGCGCCAGCACCACCGTCTCTTCGGGCGTCTGGAACAGCGGTCCCGACACGACATCGAACCCCATGTCGCCGAACGCCGAAGCGATCACATTGGCGCCGCGGTCATGCCCGTCCTGCCCCATTTTGGCGACGAGCAGCTTCGGTTTGCGCCCCATCCGGCGCTCGACCGCCTTCACCCCGTCGAGCACCTGTTGCCAGCGATCGTCGCCTTCATAGGGCGCGGCATAGACGCCCTTCACCGGCGTCGGCTGGGTGGCGTAACGCTGGAAGCTTTCCTCCATCGCCGACGAGATTTCTCCCAGCGTCGCACGCGCACGCGCGGCTTCAACGGCGTGCGCCAGCAGGTTCGTTTCGATCGATTGCGGCGCCGCCGCCGCCCTCCGCAGCGCATCTAGCGCCGCCCGGCACGCCGCCTCGTCGCGGCTCGCCTTCACGCGATTGATGCGCGCGACCTGCGCCTCGCGGACCTTGGTGTTGTCGACCTCGAGCGTTTCGAGCAGATCCTCGTCCTTCAGACGATATTTGTTCACCCCGACGATGACATCCTCGCCGCGGTCGACGCGCGCCTGCCGGGCGGCGGCGGCTTCCTCGATCATCGCCTTGGGCCAGCCCGCCGCCACGGCTTTGGCCATGCCGCCCTCCCTCTCGACGCGCTCGATAATCTCCCACGCCTTGTCGACCAGTTCCTGCGTCAGCGCTTCGACATAGTAAGAGCCGCCGAGCGGATCGACGACCTTGGTCATCCCCGTTTCTTCCTGGATGACGATCTGTGTATTGCGCGCGATGCGGGCCGAAAAATCGGTCGGCAGCGCGATCGCTTCGTCGAGCGCGTTGGTGTGCAGGCTCTGCGTCCCGCCGAGCATCGCCGCCATCGCCTCGATCGTCGTCCGGATGACATTGTTATAGGGGTCCTGCTCGGTCAGGCTGACCCCCGACGTCTGGCAATGGGTGCGCAGCATCTTGCTGCGCTCGTCCCTGGCGCCAAGGTTGGTCATAACACGGTGCCACAGCACACGCGCGGCGCGCAGCTTCGCAATCTCCATGAAGAAGTTCATGCCGATCGCGAAGAAGAAGCTCAGGCGCCCGGCGAACTTGTCGATGTCGAGCCCCGACGCGACGCCATAGCGCACATATTCCGCCCCATCGGCGATGGTGAAGGCCAGCTCCTGCACCTGCGTCGCGCCGGCTTCCTGCATATGATAGCCGCTGATCGAGATGCTGTTGAACTTGGGCATCTCGCGCGACGTGTAGCCGAAGATGTCGCTGATGATCCGCATCGAGGGTTCGGGCGGGTAGATATAGGTGTTGCGGACCATGAACTCCTTGAGGATGTCGTTCTGGATCGTCCCGTCGAGCAATTTGCGGTCGACCCCCTGCTCCTCGCCCGCGACGATGAAGAAGGCGAGGATCGGGATCACCGCGCCGTTCATCGTCATGCTGACCGACATCTGGTCGAGCGGGATGCCGTCGAAGAGGATCTTCATATCCTCGACCGTGTCGATCGCGACCCCCGCCTTGCCGACGTCGCCGACGACGCGCGGATGGTCGCTGTCATAGCCGCGGTGGGTGGCGAGGTCGAAGGCGACCGACAGCCCCTTCTGCCCCGCCGCGAGGTTGCGGCGGTAAAAGGCGTTCGATTCCTCGGCGGTCGAAAAGCCCGCATATTGACGGATCGTCCATGGCCGCCCCGCATACATCGACGCCCGCACCCCGCGCGTGAAGGGCGCGAAACCGGGGAGGCCGGGGTCTTCGCGCACGTCCTCGGCGGTGTAGAGCGGCTTGACCGCTATCCCCTCGGGCGTGTGCCAGGTCAGGTCCTTGCCCTTCACTTCCTTGGCGGCGGCTTCGGCCCATTGGTCGAGGGTGGGTTTGTCGGTCATATGCGGTCTCGTTCCATATCTCCTCTCCCACCGGGAGAGGATATGAAGCCTTGGCCACAGGCCTAGGCGGAGTTGGTGAGGGTTGCCGCCCTCTAAAACTCGTCATGCTGAACTTGTTTCAGCATCCATGGCCGGAGTTCGAATTTTACGCCGAGTCCAAGGAAACGGCGGGCCATGGACCCTGAAACAAGTTCAGGGTGACGAAGCAAAACAGGTCAATGCGCCCCCTTCGGCGTCTCCATAATCTCGGTCAGCACCCCGCCCATATCCTTGGGGTGCAGGAAGAAAATCAGCGTCCCATGCGCCCCGATCCGCGGCTCCCCCAGCACCCGCTTGCCCAGCGCCTCGAACGCCGCCCTGGCCGCATGAATGTCGGGCACCTCGTAACAGACATGATGCTGCCCCCCCGCCGGGTTCTTCTCCAGAAACCCCGCGATCGAGGTGTTACCGGGCAAAGGCTCGATCAGCTCGATCTGCGTGCCGTCCATCGCCCCGCCCGCACCCGGCGTATCGACAAAACACACTTTCACTCCCTGCTCGGGCAGGTCGAACGGCTCGTGGATCTTCGTCGCGCCCATCACGTCGCGGTAAAAGACGATGCTGTCGGCGATCGACGGCGTCGCGACGCCGATGTGGTTGAGGCGGCCTAGTTTCATCCTTCGATCCTCGGTTGACCACCGCCGCGGCCGGACATTTCGATCATCGTTTCGATGCGAACGACGCGCTTGTCCAAGGCGATGATGTCGCGCGACACCTGTTTCAGCTCATTAATCTGTTCGTCGATCTGTTCCTCAAGGCGTTCGACCTGCGATTGCAGCAGGAGCACCTCGCGAATGGACTTCAGAATGTCGGATACCGTGCTCATTTCCGCACACCCGCATCGCGCAGCATCTTGTCGACTTCCTTGCGCGTCTTTTCCAGCTTGGTGATCGACCGTTCCAGACTGGCGCGCATTTTGGGCACGGCTTCATTCAGTTCCTGCGCGAGCAGTTTCAACGCTTCTTCTTCGTCGTCGGACACTCGCCCGGCGATATAGCGCGACGTGGCCTCGCGCACGACATTGCCGACCGATTCACCGCGCTTGGCGGCGAAGGCATCGAGCGCCTTTTTATGATCCGGGCTCGTCAGGAACGTAACACGTTCGGTTTGCATGGCAGACTCCTTCACATTATAAGATCATTATAATGTTGAGACGGAGTCGTCGCAACCGTCAGTTTGCGGTAAAAGACGATGCTGTCGGCAATCGACGGCGTCGCAACGCCGATATGGTTGAGGCGGCCCAGTTTCATGATGTTTCCTTAATCCTCCCCGCTTGCGGGGAGGTGGCAGCGCGAAGCGCTGACGGAGGGGGTTCGCGTCCTGACGCCACGTCGCGCAAGGCCGACACCCCCCTCCACCATGCTTCGCATGGTCCCCCTCCCCGTTTCGGGGAGGATCATATCACAGCGGAATATTGTCATGCTTCTTCCACGGATTCCCCAACTGCTTGTTCCGCAGCTTCCTTAACCCCAACGCGATCCTCCGCCGCGTCGAGTGCGGGTAAATCACCTCGTCGATATAGCCGCGCTGCGCCGCGACGAAGGGGTTGGCGAAGCGGTCCTCATATTCCTTCGTGCGCTCGGCAATCTTTTCGGGGTCGCCGATGTCGCTGCGGAAGATGATCTCGACCGCGCCCTTCGCGCCCATCACCGCGATCTCGGCGGTCGGCCAGGCATAGTTGAGGTCACCGCGCAGATGCTTCGACGCCATCACGTCATAGGCGCCGCCATAGGCCTTGCGCGTGATGACCGTGATCTTCGGCACGGTCGCCTCGGCATAGGCGAAGAGCAGTTTCGCGCCATGCTTGATGATGCCGTTATACTCCTGCGCGGTGCCGGGCAGGAAGCCGGGGACGTCGACGAAGGTGACGATCGGAATCTCGAACGCATCGCAGAAGCGCACGAAGCGCGCGGCTTTCTTCGACGAATTGATGTCGAGCACGCCCGCGAGCACCATCGGCTGATTGGCGACAATGCCGATCGTGCGCCCCTCGATCCGCCCGAAGCCGCAGATGATGTTTGCGGCGTGCGCCGGCTGCACCTCGAAGAAATCACCCTCGTCGACGGTCTTCCGGATCAGCTCGTGCATGTCATAGGGCTGGTTCGCATTGGGCGGGATCAGCGTGTCGAGGCTCATTTCGGCGCGATCGAACGGGTCGCTCGTCGGGCGTACGGGAACCCCGGCGCGGTTATTTTCGGGCAGATAATCGAAGAAATCGCGGACGCTGAGCAGCGCCTCGATGTCATTCTCGAACGCGAGGTCGGCGACCGAGCTTTTCGTCGTGTGCGTGATCGCGCCGCCGAGCTCCTCCTGCGTCACCACCTCGTTGGTCACCGTCTTCACGACGTCGGGACCGGTGACGAACATATAGCTGCTGTCTTTCACCATGAAGATGAAGTCGGTCATCGCCGGGCTGTAAACCGCCCCGCCCGCGCAAGGCCCCATGATCAGGCTGATCTGCGGCACCACGCCCGACGCCAGCACATTCTTCTGGAACACATCGGCGTAGCCGCCCAATGACGCGACGCCCTCCTGGATACGCGCGCCGCCGCTGTCGTTCAGGCCGATGACCGGCGCGCCGACCAGCATCGCCTTGTCCATCACCTTGCAGATCTTCTCGGCATGGCGTTTCGACAGCGACCCGCCGAAAACGGTGAAATCCTGGCTGAACACATAGACGAGACGGCCGTTGATCGTCCCCGATCCGGTCACGACGCCGTCACCGGGAATCTTCTGGTCCTGCATCCCGAAATCGACGCAGTCATGCTCGACATAGGTGTCGAGCTCCTCGAACGATCCCTCGTCGAGCAGCACGTCGAGCCGCTCGCGCGCGGTCAGCTTGCCCTTGCTGTGCTGCGCGTCGATGCGCTTCTGCCCGCCGCCCAGCGCGGCGGCGGCGCGGCGGCGTTCCATTTCGGCGATATTGGCGGACATGCGGCTCTCCGGATGAATGCGAAAAGCTCCCCTGCCCGTTCGGCGAGCGCGAGGCAAATGCGAACTTGCAAAGTTGCAAAGTGCCAGTTTGCAAACTATCCTCCCCAGCACGGGGAGGGGACCATGCGAAGCATGATGGAGGGGCACGCGCGGATATTCGCAGCGCTTCTAGGCCGGGAAACAGCTCGCGTGCCCCTCCACCACCCTTCGGGTGATCCCCCTCCCCTTTCAGGGGAGGATTTGCGGTGCGCCAACGAATCTTTGCGGGAAATCGTCTCAAGGCGCTGCGCCTCGATCGCGGTCTCAAACAGGCCGAGTTCGCCGCGACGCTCGGCATCTCGACCTCCTACCTCAGTCAGATCGAGCATGACGATCGCCCGCTGACCCCGGCACTGCTCGACCGGTTGCAAAAGCTCTTCCCGCTCGAATGGGAAGAGGTCGCGAGCGACGCGGGCGACCGCCGCGCTGGCGCGCTGCGCGAAGCGGCCGCCGATCCGCTGTTTGCGGCGTCGCCTCTGCCCCCCGACCAGCTCGAGCGTGCGGCACTCCAGCAGCCGCAGCTCGCCGACCAGTTCGTCGCCCTCCACGCCGCCTATCGCCGCGCAGGCCAGCGGCTCCAGATCATCGACGAGGCGCTCACCGGCGGCACGGCCGAGGGCAGCCGCCTGCCGTGGGAAGAGGTGCGCGACTGGTTCCACGACGCGGGCAATTATGTCGACCGGCTCGACCGCGCCGCCGAGGCACTTGCGAGCCAGATCCGTGGACAAGCCGCCTCGCCGCCCGTCGAACGGATCGAACAACGGCTCCGCGACGCGCTCGGCATTTCGATTGTCTATCGCCAGGCTCCTGCGCTCCGCGATTATGACGCGACGATGCGTCACCTCGTCGTCGATCCGTCGCAGCCCGCCGAGAGTCGCCGTTTCCAGCTGGCACACCAGCTCGCCGCGCTTGCGCTCGCCGAGGACATTGCGGCAGTCGTCGAGGCCTCGCCGCTGCGCACCGCGGCGGCGCGGCAATTGCTCCACGTCGGCCTCGCCAACTATGCCGCGGGCGCGTTGCTCATGCCCTACGCCCCCTTCCGCGCCAGTGCGCGCACGGTGCGCCATGACATCGACCGGCTGCGGCTCGAATATGGCGTGAGCTTCGAGCAGACGTGCCACCGCCTCTCGACGCTCCAGCGTCCCGGCGCGCGCGGCATCCCGATGTTCTTCTGCCGCGTCGACATGGCGGGCAATATCACCAAGCGGCACAGCGCGACGCGGCTGCAATTCGCCCGCTTCGGCGGCGCCTGTCCCTTGTGGATTGTCCATGAAGCGGTCGCGATCCCCGACCGCATCCTGTTCCAGCTCGCCGAAACGCCCGATGGCCTCCGCTATGTGTCGATGGCGAAGGGGCTGGTGAAACCGTCGGGCAGCTATGCGCGGTCCCCGCGGCGCTACGCCGTGGCTTTGGGGTGCGAGGCGCAATATGCCGGTGATTTCGTCTATGCCGACGGGGTGGATGTGGGCGCGCCGCAGGCCGCAACGCGCATCGGCTCCTCGTGCCGTATCTGCCCGCGCGATGACTGCGACCAGCGTGCGTTTCCGCCAAGCGACCGGCCGATCCTGGTCGATCCGGACCGGCGCGATGTGGTGCCGTACCGGATTGGGTGAAGGAAGCTAAAACTGCCCCAAAGCCCGTTCGTGTCGAGCGACGTCGAGACACGAACGGGATTGGATCTTGTCCCGTCCTATTTCAGCAACACCAGCTCTTCGGCCATGCTCGGGTGCAGCGCCACCGTCGCGTCGAAATCCGCCTTGGTCAGCCCAGCTTTCACCGCGACTGCCGCGGCCTGCAATATCTCCGGCGCGTCGGGGCCAATCATGTGCAGGCCGACGACCTGATCGGTCGCGGCGTTGACGATCATCTTGTAGAGTGCGCGCTCGTTACGACCCGCAAGGACATTTTTCATCGCACGAAAATCGCTGGTGTAGACGCGAATCGAGCCCAGCTTGTTGCGCGCCTGGGCCTCGGTCATGCCGACCGCGCCGATCGGCGGGTGGCTGAACACCGCGCTCGGGACGTTGGCGTAATCGACGACGGTGGGCTTGCCGCCATAGACGCTGTCGGCAAAGGCCTGCCCCTCGCGGATCGCCACCGGAGTCAGCTGAATGCGGTTGGTGACGTCGCCGACGCCATAGATGCTCGGTACCGACGACTGGTTTTGCTCATCCACCTTGATGGCGCCCGCCGCATCGAGCGCAACGCCGACGTCTTCCAGACCGAGTCCCTTGGTGTTGGGGACACGTCCGGTCGCCATCAGCACCGCATCGGCGACGATCGGCTCGCAATTCTCCAGCAGCACGGTGAGCGACCCGTCGTCATTTTTTTCGATTGAGCGGAACGGCGCGTTGAACTTGAAATCAATGCCCTTGGTCATCGAAATCTGGAGCAAGCGGTCGCGGATCTGCTCGTCATAGCCGCGCAGGATCGTGTCGCCGCGGTTGACGATCGTCACCTTGCTGCCGAACTCGTTGAAGATGCCGGCAAACTCGTTGGCGATATAGCCGCCGCCCGCGATCACGACGCGCTTTGGCAGCGTTTCGAGATGGAACACCTCGTTCGACGTGATCGCATATTCGCTGCCCGGAAAATCCGGAACGTGCGGCCAGCCGCCGGTCGCGATCAGGATCCGTTCGGAGGTGAGTTCCTGCCCGTCGGCGAGGCGGACCTTCTGCGGTCCGACAACGGTCGCACGGGTCTTGAAGACCCTGACCTTGTGGTTGTCGAGCGTCTGGCCATAAAGACCCTCGAGCCGGTCGACCTCGGCGAGCACATTATCGCGCAGCACGTCCCAGTCGAAACGGCAATCGGGAACGTCCCAGCCGAACTTGCGCGCGTCCTTCAGGTCTTCGGCGAAATGCGCGCCATAGACGAGCAGCTTTTTGGGCACGCAGCCGCGGATGACGCAGGTGCCGCCGACCCGATGCTCCTCCGCCACGGCGACGCGCGCGCCGTGCGAGGCCGCGATGCGCGACGCGCGCACGCCGCCCGAACCCGCGCCGATGACAAAGAGATCGAAGTCGAAATCGGACATGAAGGAAACCCCTGATAGATCGCACAGCCATTCGCGGCCCGCGCCTATGTGGTTACGCGCGGGCGCGATGCCAATCGATTTCTGCGGTCAGGCTAATCGCCGAGCGCGGCTTTCATCAGCGCTAGCGTCGCCGGATCGAAGTCGGCCGTCCCTTCGGCAAGCCCCTTCGCCATCTCCTTGCCCAGCTCGACGCCGAACTGATCGAACGGGTTGATGCCGAGCAGCACGGCATTGGCGAAGACGCGATGCTCGTAAAAGGCGATCAGCGCGCCCAGGCTTCGCGGGGTGACCTGATCGAGCAGGATCGTGGTTGAAGGACGGTCGCCCGGATAGTTGCGCGCGCCGTCGTCGCTCGCGCGCCCGGTCATCAGCGCGGCACCCTGCGCGATGCAATTGGCGACAAGCGTTTCGTGATGCGCTTCGTCGAGCAGGTGATCGGGCTCGCGCGCGACGACGAATTCGACCGGCACCAGCTGCGTGCCCTGATGGAGCAGCTGAAACACCGCATGCTGGGCATCGGTGCCCACGCCGCCCCAGGTGATCGGCGCGCTTTGCCGCGCGAGCGGCTTGCCGTCCAGCGTGACCGACTTGCCGTTCGATTCCATCTCGAGCTGTTGCAGATAGTCGGGAAGCAGCCGCAGCCGTTCGTCATAGGCAAAGACCGCGCGCGTCTGGCAGCCGAGGCGGTTGGCGTAGATCTGGTCGGCGAAGGCGGCGAGCAGGCAGATATTGTCGGCGCCATCGGCGAGGCGAAAGTGGCGATCCATTTCCGCCGCGCCTTCGAGCAGGTCGGCGAAGGCGTCCCAGCCGAGCGCAAGCGCCGCGGGAAAGCCAATCGACGACCAGAGCGAATAACGCCCGCCGACGGTCTCGCTGAACGGCAGGATGCGCGTTTCGTCGATCCCCCATTCCATCGCGCGGCCCGGATTGGCGGTGAGCGCGATGAAACGGCCGACCGGATCGGCGACCCCCGCCTCGTCGAGCCATTGCAGCGCCGAATTGGCGTTGAGCAGGGTTTCGGTGGTGGTGAAGGTCTTGGACGCAACGGCAACGAGCGTATGTTCAGGACTGAACCTCGCAAACGCTTCGTCGAGCGCGGCGCCATCGACGTTCGAGACGACCGCGACGTCATAGCGGTCGCTGTGGCGGCCGAGCGCATCGACGAGCAGGTCGGGACCGAGCGCGGAGCCGCCGATGCCGATGTGGAGCAGGTGGCGGATCTCGCCGAACGCCCCTGCCTCGATCGCGTCGATCATCATTCGCATTCTTTGATGCAGCGCCTGCGCGGCATGGACCGTTTCGGGCGCGCCATCGCCACGCTCGGCGCTATGTTCGGCGGCGCGGTTCTCGGTCGGATTGGCGATACCCCCCGAAAAGAGCGTCTTGCGCCGCCCGCCGAAATCCTGCGCCTCGGCGAGGCCCGACAGGATTGCGAGAGCCGCGCCGTCGAGATGCGTCTTGGCGAAGTCGAAGCGGATGTCGGCGACGTTGCGCACGAGCACCTGCAAGCGCGCTTCGGGGTCGGCGGCGACCAGATCTGTCAGTTTCTGCGGATGCCAGTCGGCAAGGGCCTGCCAGGCGTCGGAGGCGGTCGTCATGGAATCGTCCTTGATTATCCGTTCGCGTCGAACAACGCCGGGACACCCGAAGCACGGCGCCACGACGATGGGCATCTCGCCTTCGCTCGATGCGAACGGGGTGAGATGTCGGCTCCTCTCTAGGCTCGCCACTCGCACGGCGCCAGCGTCATCCGCCGATATTCGCTTGACGTGGCATCCTATTCATCGCCAATGCCGCGGCATGACCGAAGCCAGCCTTGCCGCCGATAATTCCCCCTCGCCGTCCGCGCCGACGCCCGCGCCCGCGTCGGCGAAGGAAGAGGCCGTCGACACGGTGCGTTTCCTCGCGCTGCTCGCCATCGCCGTGCTGCTGTTCCGCAGCTTTTTCCTGTCACCCTTCAACATTCCATCGGAATCGATGCAGCCGCGGCTGCTGATCGGCGACTATCTGCTCGTGAACAAGATGGCCTATGGCTACACCAAACATAGCCTGCCGTTCAGCCTGCCGCTGATCCCTGGCCGCATTTTCCCGCGCACACCCGAACGCGGCGATGTCGTGGTGTTCAAAGCGCCGCCGGCGGCCGACAATGACTATATCAAGCGCGTGATCGGCCTTCCCGGCGACAGTGTCGAGCTGCGTGACGGCATCGTCTGGCTCAACGGCAAGCCGTTGCCACGCGAGCCCATGCCCGATTTCGTGATCCCGGTGACGCCGAACATGATCGAAGCCGCGCGCGCATCCGGCACGCTGCCCTGCTATGCGATGGAGTTCGAGGAGGTCGGGCCGGACGGCCAGCGCCAGTGCCGCTACAGGCAGTTCCGCGAAACGCTGCCGAACGGCAAGAGCTATGCGATCCTCGACATCGTGCCCATCGCCGAGGACAATGTGCCGCTCATCATCGTGCCCGAAGGACATTTGTTCCTGATGGGCGATAATCGGGACCGCAGCGCCGACAGCCGCTTTCCGGCGATGGAAAATCAGGGCATCGGCCTGGTTCCTGAAGAAAATCTGGTGGGACACGCGCTCGTCAGCATGTTCTCGACCGACGGCTCGGCGAGCTGGATCAATCCGATCAGCTGGTTCACCGCGGCGCGCTGGAATCGCATCGGGGACGGTTTTTGAGCGACCCTCTCGACACCAGGGCGCTCGCCGAGATCATCGGCTGCACCCCGGACGACCCTACGCTTTACGACCTTGCGCTGACGCACGGCAGCACCGGGCGCGCCGATTATCAGCGGCTGGAGTTTCTGGGCGACCGCGTGCTGGGGCTGGTGCTGGCATCCGAACTCTACACGCGCTTTCCGGCCGCGAGCGAGGGTGAGATGTCGTCGCGGCTGCATGTGCTGGCATCGGGCGCGACCTGCGCCGCGATCGCGCAGCGGCTCGATCTGCCGTCGCTCATCCGCTTCGGCGCGCAGGCGCGGAGCGATGGCGGCCGCTACAGCGACAATATCGCCGCCGACGCGATCGAGGCGCTGATCGGCGCGCTGTATCTCGACCGGGGCATCGACGCGGCGCGCGCCTTCATCCTCGCCGAGTGGGGCGCAATGATCGACGGGCAGCAGGCCGCACCGAAGCATCCGAAAGCCGCGCTCCAGGAATGGGCGCTCGCGCGCGGTCGCCGCCCGCCCGAATATGAGATCGTGTCGCGCGAAGGCCCCGACCACGCCCCGCGCTTCCGCGTCGCCGTTCGCGTCGGCAAGCTGGCGCGCGCCGAAGCCGAGGGCGCGAGCAAACAGGCCGCCGAAAAGGCAGCGGCGGCGGCGCTGCTCGCCGAACTCGAAGGACAGGAAAAATGACCCAGCGCTGCGGTTTCGTCGCGGTCGTCGGCGCGCCCAACGCGGGCAAATCAACCCTCGTCAACGCGCTTGTCGGCCAGAAGGTGGCGATCGTCAGCCCCAAGGCGCAGACCACGCGCACGCGGCTGATGGGCGTCGCGATGGAGGGCGAGACGCAGATCATCCTGATCGACACACCGGGCATATTCGCTCCCACCCGCCGCCTCGACCGCGCGATGGTCGCCGCCGCCTGGGGCAGCCTCGAGGAAGCCGAAGCGATCCTTGTCATGGTCGATGCCGCGGCGAGACTGACCGGCCGCGTCGAGCGCGTGCTCGAAGGCGTCGCGGGGCGGTCCGAGAAGAAATATCTGATCCTGAACAAGATCGACCTGACCAGGAAGGACAAGCTGCTCGCCATCGCGACCGAATTGAACGCCAGGGTCGCCTTTGACGAAACCTTCTTCATTTCGGCGAGCAGCGGCGACGGCGTTCACGAACTCAAGACGCATCTGGCGAAGCTGATGCCCGAAGGCCCATGGCATTTCCCCGAGGATGAGGTCAGCGACGCCCCCGAGCGGATGCTTGCCGCCGAAATCACGCGCGAGCAGCTCTATCGCCAGCTCCACGAGGAATTGCCCTATCAATCGACCGTCGAGACCGAGCTGTTCAAGACGCGCCCCGACGGCAGCGCCGAAATCCATCAGCAAATCTATGTCGCGCGCGACAATCAGCGCGCGATCGTGCTGGGCAAGGGCGGTGCGCGCATCAAGGAAATCGGCGCCCGCGCGCGCGCCGAGCTGAGCGAGTTGATGGGCCGCAAGGTCCATCTGTTCCTGCACGTCAAGGTCAAGGAAAATTGGGACGAGGACCGCAGCGTCTATCGCGACATGGGGCTCGACTGGGTGGATTAAGGTTGGCGCCGCACTCTACCTGCTGAGGCGCGCCGCCCTTTCAAATGTCAGGAAAAGTCAGCCCGATGCGGCCGCCGTTCTGCGGCTCCCGTCGGATGGCCGCAGTCGGTTCCTGCGCGCGTCCACAGGCCTGCCGGGCATGGCATTTGTCCACATTTGAAAGCGCCGGGATGAAGGCTGCCACAGCCGGGCGATGTAGGACAGCGTTTTTGGTGGCCGGTGTGGGGTGGATTCCGGCCTTTCCCTTATCCGTCATCCCGGCCTTCGCCGGGATGACGATAGAGTTGAGGGCAGCTTCCGGTCGCATCCGGCCGCTCCGGTCCGCGGGGGCGAGACCGCTGCTACCCTCCGGCCTTCTTCTTTGCCGGCGCCTTTTTCGCGGCGGGCTTTTTTGCCGGGGTCTTCTTCTTCGCTGCCGCCTTTTTCTTGCCCTTCGCCGGTCCCTTCGCCGCGCGCGCGTCGATCAGCGCGATCGCTTCCTCCATCGTCAGTGTCGCGGGGTCGGCGGTCTTGGGCAAGGTCGCATTGGTCGTGCCGTCGGTCACATAGGGACCGAAGCGTCCTTCCATCAGCTTCATCTCGCCCCCGCTCACCGGGTGCGGGCCGAAACTGTTGAGCGGTTCCGCCTTGGTCCGCCCGCGCCCGCCGCCGTTCGCCGCCTCGGCGATGCGCACGACGGCGGCGTTCATGCCGATGTCGAAGATTTCGGCGGTGCTGGAAAGCTTCGCATATTTGCCGTCGTGGAGCAGATAGGGGCCATAGCGTCCCAGCCCCGCGACGATCGGCTTGCCCGTTTCGGGATGCACCCCGACTTCGCGCGGCAGGCTCAAGAGCCGCAGCGCATAATCAAGGTCGAAATCCTCGACCGGAATGTCCTTGGGGATTGACGAGCGTTTTGCCTCCTTGCCCTCGCCGAGCTGGATATAGGGGCCGAAGCGCCCGCTGCGCCGGGTGACTTCCAGTCCGCTGTCGGGATCGGTGCCCAGCGTCTCGGGGCCGTTATCCGCCTCGCCATGGCCGCCCGGCTGCGCGAACTTCCGCGTGAACTTGCAGTCGGGATAGTTGCTGCATGCGATGAACGGCCCGAACTTGCCGCCGCGCAGCGCCAGCTTGCCGGTGCCGCAATTGGGGCAGAGCCGGGGGTCGCTGCCGTCGCCCTTGTCGGGAAAGAGATAGGGGCCGAGGAACTCGTCGAGCGCCGCCGTGATCTCCGACGGCTTCTGCTCCATCACCTCGCCCGTGCGCGGCTTGAAATCGCGCCAGAAGCGTTCGAGCACCGCCTGCCACTGCGCGCGGCCGCCCGACACATCGTCGAGCTCTTCCTCGAGCCCCGCGGTGAAGTCGTAACCGACATAACGGGTGAAGAAGCGTTCGAGGAACGCCGTCAGCAATCGCCCGCTCTCTTCGGGAATGAAGCGGTTCTTTTCGACCGTCACATAGGCGCGGTCCTTGAGCACCTGGAGGATCGAGGCATAGGTCGACGGGCGCCCGATGCCGAGCTCTTCCATCTTCTTGACGAGGCTCGCCTCCGAATAGCGCGGCGGCGGCTGCGTTTCGTGGCGTTCGACCTCGACGCCGGTTTTGGCCGGCGCGTCGCCCTTTGCCATCGCGGGCAGCAGGCGCGCGTCGTCGTCGTCGGAACTGTCGTCGCGGCCCTCGTCATAAAGGGCGAGGAAGCCGGGGAACTTCACCACCTGCCCTGTCGCGCGCAGCACCGTCTTGCCGGTGCCGTCGGACAGATCGACGCTGGTGCGTTCGAGCCGCGCCGACGCCATCTGGCTCGCGAGCGCGCGCTTCCAGATCAGCTCATAGAGCCGCGCATGGTCGCCGCTGCCCGCCTTGTCCTTGCTGAAATCGGTCGGACGGATCGCTTCATGCGCTTCCTGCGCATTTTTCGCCTTGGTCTGATATTGGCGCGGCTTGTCGGGGACATAGCCGCCGTCGTAGCGCGTCGCGATCGCCTTGCGCGCCGCGCTGATCGCGCTGCCGTCCATCTGGACGCCGTCGGTCCGCATATAGGTGATCGCGCCATCTTCGTAGAGCGCCTGCGCGATGCGCATCGTGTGGCTGGCCGAAAAACCGAGCTTGCGCGCGGCCTCCTGCTGCAAGGTCGAGGTGGTGAAGGGCGGCGGCGGATTGCGCGTCAGCGGCCTGGTCTCGACCGCATCGACGGTGAAATGCCCCGCCTTCACATCGGCCTCGGCGGCGCGCGCATCGGCTTCGCTGGTGATCGACAGCCGCTCGATCTTGTCGCCTTTCCAGCGCGACAGGCGCGCCTTGAACGGCGTGCCGCCCATTTCGAACAGGCCGGTGACCGACCAGTATTGCTGCGCAACAAAGGCTTCGATCTCGCGCTCGCGCTCGACCACCAGTCGCAGCGCGACCGACTGGACGCGCCCCGCCGATTTGGCGCCGGGCAGCTTGCGCCACAGCACCGGCGACAGGGTGAAACCGACGAGATAGTCGAGCGCGCGCCGCGCGCGATAGGCGTCGATCAGGTCGGTGTCGAGCGCGCGCGGGTGCGCCATCGCCTCGGTCACCGCCTGTTTGGTGATCGCGTTGAAGGTCACGCGATCGACCGCGGCTGGCAGCGCCTTCCTGCTGCGCAGCAATTCCTGCACATGCCAGCTGATCGCCTCGCCCTCGCGGTCGGGGTCGGTCGCGAGGATCAGGCGGTCGGCGCCCTTCGCCGCGTCCGATATTTCCTTCAGTCGCTTTGCCTTGTCGGGATAAAGCTGCCACTGCATCGCAAAGCCGTCGTCGGGATCGACCGACCCGTCCTTCGGCGGCAGGTCGCGGACATGGCCATAGCTCGCCAAAACCTTGAAATCGCGACCGAGATATTTCTCGATCGTCTTTGCCTTGGCCGGCGATTCAACAATTACCAACTGCATTCAAAACCATCCCCGTCACCGGCGCTCACATGTACGCGCGAGGGTGGCGGGGATCGTTTGATTCCGTCAAGCGGCTTTTTGCGTCACCCATCCTGCCATCTGAAATCGGCGGGCAGGATACATTTGCCCCGGTCATATTCGCCGACGCGCCGGATGATCTCGCTATCGTCGGGCTCGATCCGGCGGCCGCTGATCTGGGCGTCGATTACGCGGCGGACGAGCGCGTCGAGGCGGGTGACGAGATAGCAGTCGATCGCGGGCGGCGCATGCGGATTGCCGACGCCACTGTCGTCGGTCAGGAACAGGTAGCGCGACTGCGTCGCCGCCGCCATCGCACGCATCGCATATTCGGCCTTGTCGGCGACGCCCGAGGCGGCGACCGGCGTGATGTGGATGCGTTTCGCGCGCGCCGCCTCCGCCGCGACCCAGGTGCGAGCGAACCTGTCGTCGTGCGGCGGCGCGTCGGCGACGAGCAGCAGCGACTTCACCGCGTCGGGGCGCCAGTCCTGCGCCACCGCGCGGATCAGCGCCCGGTCCATCGCCTCGGGATAGTCGCCGCCGCCATTCGCCTGCTGACGCGCCAGCGCACCCTGGACGCGGCCGATGTCGCGGTCGAAAGCGACCGTGCGCGTCACATAATCGTCGCCGAGGTCGCGATAGAAGACGAAGCCGACGCGGATGTCGAGGTCGCGGTGCTTCGCCGCGATCGCGCCGATGATCGAGCGCGTTTCGGCCTGCAAATAGCGGATTTCGTCACCCATGCTGCCCGTGGTGTCGATGACGAGCATCAGGTCGAGTTTGGTGGCTTTCGTCGCGGCGCGGTTTGCCGTGAGCCCAACGACTTGCCCGCCAGCGGCATGGCTGACGAGCACGGGCCGCGCGTCGGCGATCATGTGCCCAGCCTTGCGTGCCGACACGTCGATCCGCTCGCTCAGCCGGTCGAGGCCGGGAAAGAAGACCGCGCTGCCGTCGGCGTGCGTCGCCATGGTGATGCTGTTGCCGTCGCTGCACGTCACGGTCACGTCGGCGAAGGGGATCGGCTGGCCGTTGCGGTCTGCCACCTTCACCGTCACCACGCGCGTCGTATCGACGCGCGGCAGATCGCGCACCTCCTGCCCCAGATTGGCGCTGCGATTCACATAGGCGGCGTAGAGTTCGGGATTGAGCAGGTCGTCATGCTCGCCGGCCGTCAGAATGCCCGATTGCGGTTGCGGCTGCGGCCATGGGCGCGGCGGGACCGGAGGGCGAATGCGGGCATCGGCCGGCGACGATGCGACAGGCGGCGCGGCATCGGCCGATACCCGCGATCCGGTCACGACGACGTCCGGCGCCGACCCCGCGCTCTCATAGGATGGCGACGGAGCCGTCGGCGCGGGCGGCGGTGGTGGTGGCGGGGGCGGCGGTGGAACGGGCTCGGCGATCGCCATCGGGTCGCCGTCGCGTCCGCTGCGTCCCTCGGTCTTGTGGCCCGTCTCCGATTGCCGGTTCGGTGTCACTTCAGGGTCCAGCTGCGGCAGCGGAGCGGCATTGCGGCAATAGGCCTGTCCGCGCTCGGTCGTTGGCTGGGCGATGGCGGGGGGAATGGGAGCGGGCGCGCTGGCCAGCACGGCAACCAGAGTGACACTCGTCAGAAACCGGCTTCGCATCAACCACCTCCCCGCATGTGATACAATATCATCAGCTTGTCGCGTCACCGCTGAACCGTGGCTGAACCGCGATGAACCGATAATGCAGCGATAATCCGACGCTGTGCGGCGCATCACAGAAGCGAGATTTTGGCTCCGGCATGGCGCTCGACCCGCCCCGCGAGCTCCAGCTCGAGCAGCACGAGCTGAACCGCCGCGGCATCCTGCCCCGACTGGCGCACCAGTTCGTCGACCGCCACCGGCGTCGGGCCGAGCAGTTCGACCAGCGCGCGCCGCTCGCCATCCGCGGGCTCGGCCACCGGCGCCGCGACGAAAGCCCGGCCCGGCTCGCGGACCATGCGGCGGTCGATCGGGCCGATCGCCTCGAGCACATCGTCGATCGTCTGGATCAGCGTCGCCCCTTCGCGGATCAGCTGGTTGCAGCCCTGCGCGCGCGGATCGAGCGGCGAGCCGGGCACCGCCATCACTTCGCGGCCATAGTCGCCCGCGCGCCGCGCGGTGATGAGCGAACCCGATTTCGGCGCCGCCTCGATCACCACCGTGCCATGCGCCAGCCCCGCGATGATCCGGTTGCGCGAGGGGAAATGGCGCGCGAGCGGCTCGGTGCCCGGCGGCTGTTCGGCGATCAGCAGCTGATCGCTTGCGATCTTTTCCTGAAGCGCGGCATTTTCGGGGGGAAAGGCGATGTCGATGCCGCTGGCGATGACGCCCACCGTCGATCCGCCCATCGCACCGACATGCGCCGCGGTATCAACCCCGCGCGCCAGGCCGCTCACGACGGTCACACCCTGTCCCGCCAGGTCGGCGGCGAGCTGGCGGGCGAAACGGCAGGCGATGGCCGACGCGTTGCGCGCGCCGACGATGGCGACGCACGGGCGGTGCAGCATCGCGGTATCGCCGCGCACGACGATGACGGGCGGCGCGCCTTCGACCGCGCGCAGCAGCGGCGAATAATCATCCTCGTCGCTGAATATATGGCGCGCGCCGAGCGCCGCGACGCATTCGATCTCGCGTTCCGCAATCTCGGCAGGCGCGATCCGCGCTTTCCCTGCCCCGCCGCGCAGCACGAGGTCGGGCAGCGCTTCGAGCGCGGCCACGCCCGATCCGAAACGCTGCATCAACTGGTGCCAGCTGACCGGGCCGACATGCGGGGTGCGGATCAGCCGCAGCCGCGCCAGCCGCTCGGCGTCGCTCACGCGCGCTCTTTCGCGGCGCCGATGCGCGGTTCGGTCCCGGCGCGCAGCCGGGCGATATTCTCGCGGTGCCGCCACAGCACGATCACCGCAAGTCCGGCGAGCCCCACGGCATAGACCGGGTAGCCGAACAGGAACGCCGCGACCGGCGCCGATACCGCGCCCAGCATCCCGCCGAGTGAGGATATCCGCAGCAGCAGCACCGCACCGAGCCACACCGCCGCAAAGACCAGGCCGATGGGCCAGGCGAGCGCGAGCGCGAGGCCGAGCAGCGTTGCCACGCCCTTGCCGCCGCGAAAGCCGAGCCACACGGGATAGCAATGGCCGATCATCGCCGCGGCGCCCGCGATCATCGCGGCATGGTCGCCGAGTTCGGGCGCGAAGTGGCGCGCGAGCAGCACCGCCGCCGCGCCCTTGGCGCCGTCGAGCAGCAGCGTCGCCGCCGCCAGCCCCTTGCGCCCCGTGCGCAGCACATTGGTCGCGCCGATATTGCCCGACCCGATCTGCCGCAGATCGCCCGCGCCGAACGCGCGCGTCAGCAACACGCCGAAGGGGATGGAGCCGAGCAGATAACCGCCGGCGATCAACAGATAGATGGTCATCACACTCCCCGCTTCGTTCGCCTTCCCTTTTGGCGGGGTTGGCGGGAGCAATCAACGGATTCGGGCACATCGCGATCCGAAATGGATAAACCCGTCATCCCGGCGAAGGCCGGGATCTCACCCTCGCTTCCTTCCGCACCGGCGAGGTGCCGGCTTTCGCCGGGACGACGGAGAAGATTGAGAGCCTTTGCATCGCCTGCTAGGCGACACACATGCACCCACCCGTCCCCGACGCGCCGATCCTTTTCTTTGACAGCGGCCTTGGCGGGCTGACCGTGCTCGGCCCGACGCGCGCGCTGTTGCCGACTGCGCCGATCGTCTATGCCGCCGACTATGCCGGCCTGCCCTATGGCAAGAAAAGCGACGAGGAGCTTGCGGCGCGCGTCCCCGCCTTGCTCGGGCGGCTTGTCGAGCGTTACCAGCCGCGGCTCGCGGTCATCGCATGCAACACCGCCTCGACGATCGCGCTGGGCCATGTCCGCGCCGCGCTCGACCTGCCGATCGTCGGCACCGTCCCCGCGATCAAGCCCGCCGCCGCAATGACCCGCAGCGGCGTCATCGGCGTGCTCGGCACCGAAGCGACGGTGCGCCAGCCCTATGTCGACGATCTGAGCGCGCGCTTTGCCGGCGGCAAGACGGTGCTGCGCCACGGCAGCCCCGGCCTCGTCACCGGCGCCGAGGCGAAGCTGCGCGGCGAGGCGGTCGATCCGGAGGTGATTGCGCGCGCGGTCGCGGGGCTCCGCGATCAGCCGGGAGGCGACGCGCTCGATGTCGTCGTGCTCGCCTGCACCCATTTCCCGCTGCTGAAGCCCGAATTGCAGGCGGGTTTCGGCCCCGGCGTCGCGCTGATCGACGGCGCGGAAGGGATCGCGCGGCGTATTGCGCATCTGACCGAAGGGCAGCGCTGGCCCGCAACGGCGGCGCCGGGCATCGCGGTCTTCACGCGCAGCGACGACCGGCAACCGCCGCCGCTTGCCGCGCTCGCGCCCTATGGCATCGGATCGATCGAGACGATCTGATCGGACAATTTGTCCCGGATCTGCGAATCGTTCGCACTGGCCTTTGACGCTTTTCGGCGTTATTGGCCCGCATGTTAACAGCCGCCGGGGGAGCGGCGCCCAGAGCTTGACTGGCACCTGACTGCGGGGCTGAAACGTGAATTACAACGACATTTTCGCTCGCGCGATCGACCGGCTGCACGAAGAGGGACGCTACCGCGTCTTCATCGACATTCTGCGCAACAAGGGCGCATTTCCCAACGCGCGCTGCTTTGCGGGCCACAATGGGCCGAAGCCGATCACCGTCTGGTGTTCCAACGACTATCTCGCGATGGGCCAGCACCCCAAGGTGGTCGAGGCGATGGAGGCGGCGCTGCACGACGTCGGCGCGGGATCGGGCGGCACGCGCAACATCGGCGGCAACACCCATTATCACGTCGACCTGGAGGCCGAACTCGCCGACCTGCACGGCAAGGAGGGCGCGCTGCTCTTCACCTCGGGCTATATCTCGAACGAGGCGACGCTCGGCACGCTCGGCAAGCTGCTCCCCAACTGCATCATCTATTCGGACGAACTGAATCACGCCTCGATGATCGCGGGCATCCGCAATTCGGGCTGCGAAAAGCGCGTGTGGCGCCACAACGACCTTGCGCATCTGGAAGAGATGCTCGCCGCCGACGATCCCGAAGCGGCGAAGCTGATCGCCTTTGAAAGCGTCTATTCGATGGACGGCGACGTCGCGCCGATCCACGCGATCTGCGACCTCGCCGAAAAATATAACGCGCTCACCTATTGCGACGAAGTCCATGCCGTCGGCATGTACGGGCCGCGCGGCGGCGGCATCACCGATCGCGACGAAGCCGCGCATCGCGTGACGATCATCGAAGGCACGCTGGGCAAGGCGTTCGGCGTGATGGGCGGCTATATCGCCGCCGACAGGAATATCATCGACGTGATCCGCAGCTACGCGCCGGGCTTCATCTTCACGACCAGCCTGTCACCGGTGCTTGTCGCGGGCGTGCTCGCCAGCGTGCGGCACCTCAAGCAATCGAGCGTCGAGCGCGAGGCGCAGCAGGCCGCCGCCGCTTATCTGAAGCAATGTTTCCGCGACGCCGGCCTGCCGGTGATGGATTCGACGACGCATATCGTCCCGCTGATGGTCGGTGACCCGGTGCGCGCCAAGAAGATCAGCGACATATTGCTCGCCGAATATGGCGTCTATGTGCAGCCGATCAATTTCCCGACCGTGCCGCGCGGCACCGAACGCCTGCGCTTCACCCCCGGCCCCGCGCATGACGAGGCGATGATGCGCGAATTGACGTCAGCGCTCGTCGAAATCTGGGACCGGCTGGAATTGCAGCTCCAGAAGGCGGCGTGACGACCACGCCCGGTTTTGACGAGGTCGTCGTCGGACGACGCTCGATCCGCGGCTTCCTCGACAAGCCCGTTCCCAAGGCGCTGATCGCCGAAATCATCGCCGTGGCGATGCGCGCGCCGTCGTCGTTCAACAATCAGTGCTGGAACTTCTCGGTCGTGACCGGCGCGCCGCTCGACGCGATCCGCCGCGGCAATACCACGGGCATATTGGCAGGCAAGCCCGACAGCCGCGAGTTTCGCCGCTTCGACAAGGTTCCCGACGAACATCGCGGCCGTCAGGTGGAGATCGCCAAGCAATTGTTCGGCGCGATGGGCATCGAACGCGACGACAAGGATGCGCGGCAGGACTGGGTGCTGCGCGGCTTTCGCCAGTTCGATGCGCCGGTCAGCATCGTCGTCACCTATGATCGGGTGCTGCTGGGCAGCGACATCGCGCCGTTCGACTGCGGCGCGGTGACCAACGCGCTCGTCAACGCCGCCTGGTCGCGCGGGCTTGGCTGCGTGATCAACAGCCAGGGGATCATGCAAAGCCCGGTCGTGCGCGAACATGCGCGCATTCCCGACGATCAGGTCATCATGATCTGCGTCGCGATGGGTTGGCCCGACGCCGATTTTCCCGCGAACGCGGTGGTGTCGAACCGCAAGAGCGTCGAAGAAGCGGTGCGGTTCGTCGGGTTCGACGATTGACCGGCAGCAGCGGTTGACGCTTGTGCGAATCCCGGCGGGCGCTAGTCTTTCCGGCGGTTCCCGCGCTCCCTGCACAAAGGTTTTGCATGGCCGTTCAACGCTATAGCTATACCGCGATCACGCTCCACTGGCTGATCGCGCTGCTCCTCGCCTTTCAGATTGCGCTCGGCTGGGCGCTCGAAGGCAATAACAGTCCCGAGCTGTTTCAGCGGTTCCAGCTCCACAAATCGGTCGGCATCGCGATCCTGCTGCTCAGCCTCGCCCGCCTCGCCGCGCGCGTCGTCATGCAGCGTCCGCCCGCGTCCGACGGCCCGGCGTGGACGCGCGCGCTCGCGGGCTTGGTCCATAGCCTGTTCTATGTGGTGATGATCCTTGGCCCGATTACGGGCTGGCTGCTCGTGTCGACCGCGAAGGTTCAGGTGCCGACCTTGCTGTTCGGTATTGTGCCCTGGCCGCACCTTCCCGTCGGTCGCGGCTGGCACGAACCCGCCGAAGTGGTCCACGAGGCGATGGCGTGGCTGGCGATCGGGCTGTTCCTGCTGCACGTCGCGGGCGCGCTCCGCCACCAGTGGCTGCTCGGCAAGCCCGAGCTTCAGCGCATGATCCCGTCGGCGCGCGGCAAGGCCGTGGGAGCGGCCGTGATCGCATTGGCTCTCATCGGCGGCGCCTTCGCTGTGGGCTCAAGCGTCTATCCCGACCGCGAGCGCGCCGCACCCGCCGAACCGGTCATCTCCGATACAGCACAGGCCGAGCCCGTCGCGCCTCCCGCGCCGGTCGAGGCCGAAAAGGCGGAAGCGGCCGAAGCCCCTGACAGCGATCCCGCCGCCGAGCCCGAGGAAGAGGCAGAGCCGCTCGCAGACTGGACGGTGGCGCCGGGCGGCCGCCTTGGCTTTACCGCGCGCTGGAATGGTGAGGCGGTCGAGGGACGTTTCGATCGCTGGCGCGCCGACATCCGGTTCAGCCCCGACCAGCTTGCTGCGTCGCGCATCAGCGTGAAGGTCGACCTCACGTCCGCCGATACCGGCGACGGCCAGCGCGACGATTCGCTCAAGAGTAGCGACTTCTTCAATACCGCCGCATATCCGAGCGCGACCTTCACCGCGCGCGACATCCGGCACCTCGACGGCGACCGCTATGAAGCGCGCGGCACGCTCGACCTGCGCGGCGCCAGCAAACCCGCGACGCTGCGCTTCACGCTCCGGATCGAAGGCGACCGCGCGCGCGTGGGCGGCACCGCGCGGATCGACCGCACGGCGTTCGGTGTCGGTCAGGGCGAATGGGCCGCGACCGACGCGATTGCGGCGGAGGTCGATGTCGCCTTTGCCTTCACGGCAACGCGCCCCGCGCGCTGAGCGCAGCCGGGTATCAGCCGCGCGCGATGCCGCCGCGGATCGCGTAACCGCGATAGAGGCTGCGGCAATGGCCCGCGCTGCCCATTTCCCTGGCCAGCCCCGCGATCATCGGCGCCAGCTCGGCGCGCGGCGCGACGTGGAATTGCGCGAGCCAGCCGAACAGCGTGCGGCGCCAGACGCGCGGCAGGCGATCCTGCTGCCCGAAATCGACGATCTCCAGCCGCCTGCCCGGCGCGACGCAGCGCGCCGCATGGACGAGCGCCGCTTTCCAGTCGGGGATCATCGACAGCGTATAGCTGATGAATACGCGGTCGAAGGTCGCGCGGCCGAACAGCGCCTGGGGGTCGAAATCGCAGGCATCGCCGCGCGCCAGCTTCGCGTCGATGCCCGCCCTGCCGAGCGACGTCCGCGCTGTCGCCAGCATCGCGTCCGAAATATCGACGCCGAACAATTGAGCCTCCGGCCACGCCTTGCCGACCGCAACCAGATTGCGCCCCGTGCCGCAACCGATCTCGAGCACCGAGCCGCCGCGCGGCGGCGCCAGCTCGGCGATCAGCCCGTCGCGGCCGAGCAGATAATATTTGCGCGTGAGGTCATAGATGTGCCGCTGCGTGCGATAGACGCGGTCCATCAGTTCGCCATGCGCCGCCGTCATGCACCCGCGCCCTTCAGCACATAGAGATGGACGCCGCCATAGATCGCCGAACGATCGCGGCGCGTATAATCGCGCGAGGCGTCTTCGCGATATTCCCAGCGGTCGAGCAGGTCGGCGGGGAGCCGCCCCGGCAGCAATGTCGGTTCGGCGGCGGTGCGGAACAGCACGCGCGCGCCAGGCCGCGCGGTGCGCGTGACCTCGGCCCATAGCGCGATGAGCTGCGCATCGCTCATCCAGTCCTGCGCATCGAGGAAGATATAGCGGTTGAAGCTGGCCGCATCGGCGGCGGCGAGCATATCGGTCATGTTCGCGTGGAGCATCGTCACCCGCCCGGCACGCGCCTTGACCGCGGCATAATTGGCCGCCTGCAGATAGGGCGGCAGCGGCACGGTCACGCCCTTGCCATAGCCGCGCCCGAACGCCTGCCAGGCAAAATAATTGTCCTTGAGCGGAAAGTCGCACGCCAGCTTTTCGAGCCGCGCGCGCAGCACATCGGCCATCGGTCTGCCGCCCGCCAGCGCATCATATTGCGCGGGCGGGATGCCGAGGCCGAAGAGCGACGAGCGCTGGTCGGTGACCCAGCGGATGAACTTGCGGTCAAAGAAAGGTGCGAACTTCGCGTCGAAAATCGCGCGCTGCTCCTCGATGCTCTGGGCTTCGAGAAACTGGCGCGGATCGACGCGGTGCATCCGCGCGACCAGATGCGCAAGACCGATGAAATTGCCGAGCAGGCCGCGCTTGTAGAGCCCGTGCGCGAAGCCGTTGATGCGGCGGCGCCCGACCAGATCGCGCCCCTCCCAATAGCGGCGGCTCGTTTCGTCGAGGTGCGGGCGCACGAAGGCGCGGTAATCGGCGATGTTCGCCGCGCTGTCGGCATCGGCGAAGAAGCGGCGGAAGCTCAGATAATCGGGAAGCCGCTCGATCGCGACGCGCTTGAGATGATTGAGCGCGACATGCGCGGTGTTGAGGTCGACCGCGACGATCTCCGCGGGGTCGGCGGTCAAGTAGGAAAAGACGTTGCAGCCGCCGCTCGCGATCGTCGCGATGCGGTGGCCCCGCTCGATCGCCAGCGCCTCCATGTCCACCACCGGATCTTCCCAGATCTGCGCATAGACAAGCCCCCTGAACGCGAGCGCAAAGGCGCGGTCGAGCAGGCGCTGATTCTGTTCGGCGTCGGTGCGGACGACCGCGGCGGCGATTTTCCTGTTGGGCTGGCTGGCCATGCTGCGCGACTCCCGGAACGGATGTTTCCGAGGCTGCGCATGGCACGCTTTGTTGCGATTCGCGCGACGGTTCGATGACAAATCGGCGACAGACGCGACAAATGATGATCCTCCCTGTTGCGAAGCGATGGGGAGGATTATCGGTGGGCCTTTAATCCCGGCAATAGCCCTCGCCCGGTTTGACCATCAGGCAATCGGTCTTGCCCGCAAGATATTTGAGCCCCGTCTCGTCGCCGCTGGCCCGGCGCAGGGTCAGGTCTTCACCGCCGCGGATAAACCGGATCCCATGCTCGCTGTCGGTGCCGTCATAGCTGCCCCTGGTGTCGAGGTCCGACTGCATCTCCAGCCTGTATCGGCCCGGTTCCGCAGGCGTGATCGTCGCATACATGCCTTCAACGCCAGTCCACTTGCCCGCCCAGCTCGCAAAGCGGTGCGACGCGGCGGCGTCCGCTTCCTCCGCCGGGACCGTCTCGACCGGCACCGTTTCAGTCGTAGCGTCAGCGGGCGCCGGTGCCTCGGCCTTTTCGCAGCCGGTGAGCAGGATCGCGGCAGCAGCGGCAGCCATCGTCAGACTCTTGTGCATCGTCTTTCTCCTTTGCCACGCAAACGCCCGATGCGCGCGAAGTTTCCTATTCGCCGATGATTTCGGCGAATTTCAGCGGATCGACATTGCCGCCCGACAGGGTGACGAGCGTTGCATCGGTCGGCGTCACCTTGCCCGCCAGCACCGCGGCGAGCGCCGCCGCGCCGCCGGGTTCGATGACCAGGTGCAGTTTCTCGAAGGCAAGCCGCATCGCGTCGCGCACTTCGCTGCGCGTGACGACGACGCCGCGCACGCCGCGCGCCCGGAGCACCGCAAAATTGATCGGCCGCGTCTCCGGCGTCTGGAGCGCGTCGCATTCGGTGGGAAAGGCCAGATCGTCGACGCTCAGGATTTCGCCCGCGGCCAGACTGCGCGTCACATCGTCCCAGCCTTCGGGCTCGACCGCGATCAGCTCGGCGTCGGGACAGGCGAGCGCGAGGCCCGCCGACAGCCCGCCGCCGCCACAACAGGCGACGATCCGGTCGGGCCCCTCGATCCCGCGCGCGCGCATCTGCGCCGCCGCCTCGATCCCCGCGCTTCCCTGCCCTTCGATGATCCACGGATCGCCATAGGCATGGACGAGCGTGCCGCCGCGTTCTTCGAGCAGCTTCGCCGCAACCGCGTCGCGCGATTCGGTGACACGGTCATACAGCACGACCTCGGCGCCGAGCCGCCGCGTCGCCGCAAGCTTCATCGCCGGGGCGTTGCTCGGCATGACGATCGTTGCCTTGATCCCGAGGCGCCTTGCCGCCCAGGCTACCCCCTGCGCATGGTTGCCGCTCGACACGCCGACCACGCCCGCCGCGGCCTGTTCCGCCGTCAGGTCGGTCAATCGGTGCCACGCCCCGCGAATCTTGAACGCGCCGACCGGCTGGAGCGATTCGGCCTTGCACCAGATGGTGCGGCCATCGACCTCGAGCGGCAGCAGCGGCGTTTGAGGGAGCAAGGTCGCGACTTTCGCCGCCGCGCGCTCGACGCCTGCCAGCGTGGGCGCACGGTTCGGATCGATGAGGGCTTCGGGGCTTTGCTGTGTCATGGCTTCGTCCTATAGGGCCGGGCATACAAGACAAGGCGGCAACGCGCCGCGACAGGAGATTTTTCGATGAGCAAGGTTCTGGTGATCGGTGCGGGCGGCGTCGGTTCGGTCGCAGTGCACAAGATGGCGATGAACCCCGACATCTTTCCCGACATCACGCTGGCCAGCCGCCGCAAGTTCAAATGCGACGCGATCGCCGAGTCGGTGAAGGCGCGCACCGGCGTGACGATCAGGACCGCCGAGGTCGACGCCGACCATATCGACGCGACCGCGGCGCTGATCCGTTCGATCGGCGCAACCCATGTCGTGAACCTGGCGCTTCCCTATCAGGATCTGACGATCATGGAGGCGTGCCTGTCGACCGGCGCGCATTATCTTGACACCGCCAATTACGAGCCGCGCGACGAGGCGAAGTTCGAATATCACTGGCAATGGGCCTATCACGACCGCTTCAAGGATGCCGGGCTGATGACGCTGCTCGGCTCGGGTTTCGACCCCGGCGTGACGAGCGTGTTCACGACATGGCTCAAGAAGCATCATTTCGAGCGTATCGACACGCTCGACATCCTCGACTGCAACGGCGGCGATCATGGCCAGCATTTCGCGACCAACTTCAATCCCGAAATCAACATCCGCGAAGTCACCGCCGTCGCGCGGCACTGGGAAAATGGCGAATGGGTCGAAACGCCGCCGATGTCGGTGAAGCAGTCGTTCGATTTCGAGGGTGTGGGGCCGAAGAATATGTACCTCATGTATCATGAGGAGATCGAAAGCCTGAAAACACACCTGCCCGAAATCAAGCGCATCCGGTTCTGGATGACCTTCGGCGACGCCTATATCCAGCACCTCACCGTGCTCCAGAATGTCGGCATGACGCGCATCGACCCGGTGATGTACGAGGGCAAGGAAATCATCCCGCTGCAATTCCTGAAAGCCGTGCTCCCCGAACCGTCGAGCCTCGGCGAGACGACCAAGGGCAAGACCAACATCGGCGTCATCGCGACCGGACTTGGCAAGGACGGCAAGGAAAAGACGCTCTACCTCTACAATATATGCGACCATGAGGACGCCTATGCCGAAACGGGCAATCAGGCGGTGAGCTACACCACGGGCGTCCCCGCGATGATCGGCACCGCGATGATGGTCACCGGCACGTGGAGCGGCGACGGCGTGTTCAACATGGAACAGATGGACCCCGATCCCTTCATGGACATGCTGATGAAGCATGGTCTGCCGTGGCAGGTGAAGGAACTGGACGCGCCGCTGGATTTCTAAGCCAACTGCGCCGCTGCGAAACAGGGATTCGCCACCGAATATGTCGTCATTCGGCATGGTGCGTTGACGAGCGATCGCCCGGGTGGTGGGCCCTGCCTTCGCGGGCGCACGAAATACAGGATTGGGAGCAGCCATGACCGCCTACCTCGCCCCGATCGGCCTCTTGTTCCTGTCCAACATCTTCATGACCTTCGCCTGGTACGGGCAACTCGGCGCGGTATCGCGGCCGTTATGGCTGGCCATTCTGATCGCGTGGGGCATCGCCTTTTTCGAGTATTGCCTGGTCGTCCCGGCAAACCGCATCGGCTATAGCGTCTACACCGCCGCCGAACTCAAGACCTTGCAGGAAGTCATCACGCTCATCATATTTGCCGGGTTCGCGGTCTTCTGGCTCGGTGAGAGGCTGACCGTGAACCATCTCGTCGGTTTCGGACTGATTGCGGCGGGGGCGTTTTTCATCTTCAAGGGCCCGATTGCGGTCTGACAGAAAGCCTATAGCGACATGGAAACCCGTGCCGGCGACCCCGGAGCCTTTGCCCGCTTCGACCTCAGCCGCGTCCCCTCGCCCGCCTTCGTCGTCGACGCGGCAAAGATTCGCGCCAACCTCGCGCTGCTGCGCCATGTCGGCGACGCATCGGGCGCGCGCGTGCTCGCGGCGCTCAAAGCCTTTTCGATGTGGTCGCTCGGCCCGACGGTTGCCGAATATCTGGATGGCGTCTGCGCGTCCGGACTCTATGAAGCCAAACTCGGACGCACCGAATATGGCGGAGAGGTCGCGACCTATTGCGCGGGGTACAAGGAAGCCGACCTGCCCGAAATCGCGTCGCTGTCCGACCATCTCATCTTCAACTCGCCCGGCCAGATCGCGCGCTTCCGCCCGCTGCTGGACGAATTGCGCGCCAAGGGCGAAAGCTTCGACATCGGCCTGCGCATCAACCCGATGCACAGCGAGGGCGAGGTCACCAAATATGACCCCGCCGCGCCGTGCAGCCGCCTGGGCTTTCCGATCACGCAATTGCTGCCCGAACATATGGACGGCGTCGACGGCGTGCATATGCACAGCCTGTGCGAACAGGATTTCCCGCCGCTCGAACGTACATGGAATGCGGTCCATCCGATGCTGCGGCCGTTTTTCGGCCAGCTCAAATGGATCAACTTCGGCGGCGGCCACCATGTCACGCGCGCCGATTATCAGGTCGACGACCTGATCGCCTTTCTGAAACAGGTGCGCGCCGCCACCGATTGCGACGTGATGATCGAACCCGGCGAGGCAATCGCGCTCGACGCGGGCATCCTCGTGGGTGAGATTCTCGACCTGTTCAGCAACGGCATGAGCATCGGCATCACCGACATTTCGGCGACCTGCCACATGCCCGACGTGATCGAGGCGCCCTATCGCCCCGCAATGCTTGGCGAAGCGAGCGAAGGCGGGGCGACGCGGCTCGGCGGGCCGTCGTGCCTCGCGGGCGACGTCATCGGCGATTATCGCCTGCCCGGGGGGGCGCGCATCGGCCAGCGCTTCGCCTTTCTTGACCAGGCGCATTATTCCATGGTCAAGACCAATATGTTCAACGGCGTGCCGCTGCCGTCGATCTGGCTGTGGGACAGCGACACGGACGACCTCGAGCTGATCCGCGAATTCGGGTATGAGGATTTCAAGACGCGGCTTGGCTGAGCCATTGGACGCTCATCGCTGACGAACTCGCGCTCCTGCCCCGCTCGGCGCACCGCCGCCCCGCTTCGCCCCGACTGTTACCGCCGCGTTACAAAATTGCGCAGAGGGGTCTTTACAGGGGAGACCCCCCGCCATATATGCGCTCCCCGCTGCCCCAGGGGGACTTCCAATAACCGCAAGGCAGCCTTGGATGTTTCACTTTACCTTTGGGGGTCCCTTGCATTGCACCAGCATCATAGCGCCCACGGGCTGATTCAGGCACTTTCGCCGGTCGAACCTGTCACGCTCGTCCGCCCGCACGCCGCGCGGCGCGCAGCGCGTTTCTTCATCGAGCGATTTCCCGGCACGACCATGTATGCGGTCAAGGCGAATCCGTCGCCCGACCTGCTGCGCGTGCTGTGGGATTCGGGTGTCACCCACTATGACGTCGCCTCGATCGCCGAGGTGCGGCTCGTCGCGCGCACACTGCCGGGGGCGACGCTTTGCTTCATGCACCCCGTCAAGGCCGAAGAAGCGATTTCCGAAGCCTATTGGAAGCATGGCGTGCGCACCTTCTCGCTCGACACGCTCGACGAGCTCGAAAAGATCGTTCGCGCGACCGAAGGCGCGCAGGATCTGAACCTGCTCGTGCGGCTGCGCGTCTCGTCCGATCATTCAAAGCTCAGCCTCGCCGCCAAGTTCGGCGCCGAGCCTGAAGACGTCGCCGAACTGCTGATGGCGACGCGGCAGGCCGCCGACGCGCTCGGCATCTGCTTCCATGTCGGTAGCCAGGCGATGACGCCGCACGCCTATGCGCAGGCGATGGAGCGTGTCCGCGCCGCCATCGTCGCGGCGTCGGTCACCGTCGACATCATCGACGTCGGGGGCGGCTTTCCGTCTTCCTATCCGGGAATGGAGCCGCCACCGCTCGATGCCTATTTCGACACGATCCACCGCAGCTTCGAAAGCCTGCCGATCAGCTATTCGGCCGAGCTTTGGTGCGAACCGGGCCGTGCGCTGTCGGCCGAGTACAGCTCGCTGATCGTCCGCGTCGAAAAGCGCCGTGGCGAGGAGCTGTACATCAACGACGGCGCCTATGGCGCGCTGTTCGACGCCGCGCATGTCGGCTGGCGCTTCCCGGTGTCGCTGCAACGCGATGCCGAAAGCGACGCCGATCTGGTGCCGTTCAGCTTCTATGGCCCGACGTGCGACGACCTCGACCATATGGCGGGGCCGTTCTTTCTGCCCGCCGACATCAAGGCCGGCGATTTCATCGAGATCGGGATGCTCGGCGCCTATGGCTGCGCGATGCGGACGAAGTTCAACGGTTTCGGCGCCGACGAAACCCATGTCGTCAGCGACGAACCGATGACGAGCCTCTACACGGGCGAAGTCGAACAGGAACGCCGCAGCGCGACGGTGACCAAGCTGTTCTGACGGATCAGGATCGGCAAAGCGCCGGTCCGGTTTAAACCATCGTCATCCCGGCGAAGGCCGGGATGACGTTCATCTTCAGACTGGTATCGGCAATCGTCGGCGCTAGATTGCGCCGCCTATGCCCCCCTTCCATCACCTCCTCGCCAACAATCTGGTCGCCAACATCACCAATTTCACGGTGTGGTTCGCGCTGACCTTCTGGACCTTCCTCGAAACCCAGTCGGTGTTTGCGACGGGGATGATCGCGGGCATCTATCTTGTCCTCACCGCGATGCTGGGTATCTGGTTCGGCAGCCTCGTCGACCATCATGGCAAGCGAAACATGATGCTTGTTTCGAGCCTTGCCTCGCTCGCGCTCTATGCGGCCGTGCTTGGCGGCTATGCGCTCGATCCGGACATCCGTGCCGCGGAGATCACGAGCATCTCCTTCTGGCTCTTCATTCTGCTGACGATGCTCGGGGTGATCGTCGGCAATATAAGGATGATCGCGCTGCCCACGCTCGTGACCTTGCTGGTGCCCGAGGACCGTCGTGACAAGGCGAACGGGCTCGTCGGCATGGTCAGCGGCATCGGCTTCCTCACCACGTCTGCGATCAGCGGTTTCCTCGTCGCATGGGGCGGGATGGTCGCCACCCTCGTCTTTGCGATCATCCTGTCACTCGCGGCTGCGGTCGATCTGCTTTTCGTCAGCGTCGACGAGCCGCGCGAGGCCGAGGAACATGACACGCCGCGCCGCGTCGATCTTGTCGGCACATTGCGCGTCGTCCTCGCCATTCCGGGCCTGATGGCGCTGATCCTGTTCGCCGCGTTCAACAATCTGCTCGGCGGCGTCTTCATGGCGCTGATGGACGCCTATGGCCTGTCGCTGATGAAGGTCGAGGAATGGGGGCTGCTCTGGGCGGTCATATCCTGCGCTTTCATCCTCAGCGGGATGATGATCGCGCGCACGGGACTCGGCGCCAATCCGGTGCACACCTTGCTTGTGGTGAACCTGATTGCCTGGACGGTTGCGGTCTTTTTCACCATCCAGTCGTCGATCCTGCTGCTTGCCGCCGGCTGCTTCCTCTGGATGTTCCTCGGCCCCTATGCCGAGGCCGCCGAGCAGACGACGCTGCAAAAGGTCGTTCCCATTGAACGGCAGGGGCGCGTGTTCGGTTTTGCGCAGTCGGTCGAACAGGCCGCCTCGCCGCTCACCGCCTTCCTGATCGCGCCGATCACCCAGTTCGTCTTTGTGCCGCTGATGACCGACGGTGCCGGGGCGGCGGCGATCGGCGACTGGTATGGGCGCGGACCCGAACGCGGCATCGCGATCGTCTTCTCGATCGCAGGGCTGCTGGGCGTGCTCGCGACGCTCGCCGCCTTCCGCTCCAGATCCTATCGCCGCATTTCGGCAGCCTATGCCAATGGAGTCGACGGCGGCACGGCGACGCCCGCAGCCATCTGAACCGCCGCCGCAAAAGCCTCTTCCGTTTCACTTTGCAATGCGTCTATCGTGCGCGGCGACAAGAGGGAGGCGCCATGTCCATGCTGTCCGGCATCCGCATCATCGACCTGACGACGGTGATCTTCGGTCCCTATGCGACGCAAATGCTCGCCGACCTCGGCGCCGAGGTCATCAAGGTCGAGACGCCGGGCACGGGCGACGTCTCGCGTTACCTCGGCAGCGGCATCCCCGATCCGACGATGGGGTCGATCCACCTGACCGTGAACCGCGGCAAGAGGTCGATCGCGCTCGACCTGAAAAAGGCCGAGGACGCCGCGGTGCTGCGCGATCTGGTCGCCACCGCCGATGTCTTTTTCCACAATATCCGGGGCAAGGCGATCGCCAGGCTGGGATTCGATTATGCGGCGTGCCGCGCGCTCAAGCCCGACATCATCTATGTCCATGGCACCGGCTTCGGGCAGGACGGCCCCTATGCCGATCTTCAGGCCTATGACGATGTGATCCAGGCGGCGAGCGGCACCACCAGCCTGCTTCCGCGCGTCGATGGCGACCCGCGCCCGCGCTATTTCCCGTCGCTGATCGCCGACAAGATCGCGGGGCAGTTCGGCGCGCAGGCGATCCTCGCCGCGCTCGTCCACAAGCTGCGCACGGGCGAGGGGCAGGCGGTCGAAGTGCCGATGTTCGAATGTTTCACCGCCTTCATGCTCACCGAGCATCTGCGCGACGCCGCGCTCGACCCGCCGATCGGCCCCGCGGGCTATCCGCGCCAGCTCGATCCGACGCGCCAGCCCTTTCCAACGCGCGACGGCCATGTCGCGATCGTCCCCTATACGCCCGAATCGACCGCACGACTGATGACGCTGCTGGGCAGCGAGGGTCTGACCGACACGCCAGAGTTCGAGGCAGCGAAGGCCGCAGGGCGGCATATGCCGATCGTCTACAGCGAAATCGCCCGCAAAACGCCGGAGAAGACCACCGCCGAATGGCTGGCGCTCTTCGCCGCGAACGACATCCCCGCGATGGCGGTGCGCGACCTCGATGACATCAGGGAGGATCCACATTTCATCGCGACCGGCTTTTTCCGCCGCCGCACCCATCCCGACGTCGGCGGTTTTCACGAAATGCAGCCGCCGGTCCGCTACGGCGCGATGCCGCCGCGCGACCTGGGCTTTGCCCCGCGGGTCGATGGCGATGGCGAAGCGATCCGTGCCGAACTGTCGCAGAGGAAGGATTGAATTGCATATTGCCGCATCTTGCCTAGCATCGCGGCCTGATAACGGAGGGGGAAGCCATGTCAGACAGTTTACTTGCACCCGGCGCCGTGCTGGCGCTGTGGACGATCATCATGCTCGGCTGGGTCGCGGTGACCCGTTTTTCGGCGATGGCCAAGATCGGGGTCGACATCAAGGCCGCGCCGCCGGGCGGGCGCGGCGCCGATCTGGAAAATGTGCTGCCGCCCGAAACCAACTGGAAGTCGCATAACTATACGCATTTGTGCGAACAGCCGACGATCTTTTACGCCGTCCTTATCTTCCTGCACCTGTCGGGCGGCGACACCGAGCTGACGCGCAGCCTTGCCTGGGCCTATGTCGTGCTGCGCATCGTCCACAGCCTGTGGCAAGCGACCGTCAACCGCATCCCGGTACGCTTTACGATCTTCGCGCTCGCGACATTCTGCCTGTTCGCGCTGTCGATTCTCGCGGTCATCGCCACTCTGGGCTGAAGGAGCCATCATGGATACGAACGCAATTCTGGGCCCGGTCGCGACGCTCGCGCTGTGGTCGATGGTCATGTGGGTGTGGATGTATGCGACGCGCATCCCGGCGATGCAGCGCGCCAAGATCGACGCCGCCAAGATGGTCGGCGGCACCGGCAAGGGGCTCGACGATGTGCTGCCGCCTGAGGTTCAGTGGAAGGCCCATAATTACAATCATCTGATGGAGCAGCCGACCGTCTTTTACGCCATTGCAATTGCCCTGGCGGTCGGCGGCATGGGCGGCGGGTTGAACGCGCAGATCGCCTGGGCCTATGTCGTGCTGCAGATCATTCACAGCCTGATCCAGGTCACCGTCAACCGCGTGATGTGGCGTTTCCTGGTGTTCGCGCTGGCAAGCCTTGCCCTGCTCGCGCTCTGCATCCACGCCTTCATGGGCTTTGTGCTGCATTGAAATACAGGCGTCGCCCCCGCGAAGGCGGGGGCCGCCATAGGCGTAGCACAAGCTTGCCAGCGGCCCCCGCCGTCGTGGGGGCGACGCTATTTCGAGAACCGCGCGGCCAGTTCAACATGGGTCGACCAGCGGAACTGGCCGACGGGCTGCACCCAATCGAGCCTGTACCCGCTCTCGACGAGGATTTTCGCATCGCGCGCAAAGCTTGCGGGATTGCAGCTGACATAGGCGATCACCGGCGTCACTGACGCCGCAAGCTGTTTCACCTGCTCCTCCGCGCCCGCGCGCGGCGGGTCGAGGATGACCGCGCCGAACCGATTGAGCTCGGCGGGAACCAGCGGGCGACGGAACAGGTCGCGATGCTCGGTTGCGACGAGCGCACGGGCCCGATTGGCGGCCCCCGCCAGCGCCGCGATCGCATCACGCGCGCCTTCGGCCGCATAGACTTTGCGCCCCGCCTGCACCGACAGCGCAAAGGTGCCGACCCCGGCGAAAAGGTCGGCCACCGCGGGCGCGTCGCCGATGGCCCCGGCGACCGCATCGACGAGCGCCGCCTGCCCCGCCGCCGTCGGTTGCAGAAAGGCGAAGGGCGGGACTTCGACCGCGATGTCGCCAAAACGAACCGTCGGCGGATCGGGCTGCCACAGGATTTCGAGCCCGTCGCCCTGATCGATCGCAAAGCGCGCGAGATGGTGCGCACCGGCGAAATCCTGCAGCGCCATGGCGGCATCGAGTCCTTCGGCCTTCACGCCCTCCAATATCAATTCGACGCCCTGATCGAGCAGTTGCAGCTTGACCTTCACAGGTCGCCGCGGCTGCGCGATCATCACCAGCAGGTCGCGGACCGGCGCGACCAGCGCGAACAACTCAGGGGCAAGTAGCGGGCACATCCGCATATCGACGATCTGGTTACTCTGCGCGGCGTTGAACCCGATCGCGACCTGCTTTCCGCTCCGAAGCGCGGTCAGCGCCGCGCGGCGGCGGCTCTGCGGCGGCGACAGCAGCGCGGGCAGAACGTCGCCAAAGGGCACCCCCTGCCCCGCCAGACCGCCAACGACGCGGTCGCGCACGAAGTCGGCCAGCGCAGGCTCCGCAACATGCTGCAACTGGCACCCGCCGCATTTGCCGAAATGGCGGCACGGGGGCTCGGCGCGGTTCGGTCCCGGAATGAGGATGCCGTCGTCGCGCACGCGGTCGCCCGGAACGCCGCCCGCCACGTGGCGGCCGTCGCCCGTGACGCCGTCCCCGCGCGCGGCAATGCGCTCGATCAGCGCTGCTTCGCCCATGTCAGTCCCTTATCAGATCGTCGGCCACAAGGCCGGGGCCTATATGCGCCGCGCGCGCAATATGCCAGCCCACCGCAGCGACAGCAGCGTCGAAGGCATCGCTGCCGCGTGCCAGCATCGCGCCGCACGCTCCTGCGAGCACATCGCCCGTTCCCGCGGTCGCCAGCCAGGGATTTCCGGGCCAGGCCGCCGCAACGCGGCCGTCGGGTGCGGCGATGATCGTATCCGCGCCCTTGTAGACAACGACCGCTTGCGTAAGCGTGGCGGCGGCCCGCGCGCGGTCGATCTTGCTGCCGTGCGCTTGCGGAAAGGCCCGCGCGAACTCGCCTTCGTGCGGCGTCAGGATCACCTTGCGCGGCGTTCCGCACAGGCGCGGCAGTGCGGCGTCGATCGCGGCGGCGTCGAGCACCAGCGGCTTGCCCGAATCGAGCGCCGCCTCGACATCGAACAGCAATGGCTCCCCCGCCGGAAATCCGGGCCCGATGACGACCGCATCGACGCGCGGGTCATTCAGACGTTCGCGCAACGTCTCGCTCCCCTCGGCGATGATCGCCGAAAGCGGCGCGCCGTCGCCGCCACCGAGCACGACATAGCCAGCCCCCGCACGCAGCGCGGCGGCGGCGGCCAGCCCGGCGGCGCCGCGCATCGGCCCGGCAAAGACGAGCAGCATGCCGCGACTGAACTTGTGCGCCGCGGCGTCGGGCGGCTGCCGCCGGAACCGGGGCAGTGTCCGCATCGCCCCCTCCGCAGCAATCCCGATCGGCGCCAGCTGCACCCGCCCGCATGCCGCCGCCGTCGGCAACAGCACATGCGCGGGCTTGAGCGCACCGAGCGCCAGCGTGACGTCGGCGACCAGTGGCGGCATCCAGTCCGCGCCGCCATCGCTGTCGACTCCGCTCGGCACATCGACGGCGAGCACCCGGCCCGACAGGCGCCGCAGCGCCGCCGCCAGATTGTCCGCGATCGGCCGTGACAGGCCGACGCCGAACAGCGCATCGACGATCAGCGGCGCGGCCGCCAGCGCGGCGTCGATCGACTCGACCGGCCCGGTCCACGCCGCGCGCGCCGCGCGCGCGAGATCGGTCGCCGGATCGGCCGATGCCGCTACGCGCACCGTCGCGCCGCGCTCCGCCAGGCGGCGCGCCGCGACATAGCCGTCACCGCCGTTGTTACCGGGACCGCACAGGATCAGGACCGGCGCGCCTGCCGACATGCGCCAGGCGATGTCCGCGACTGCCGCGCCCGCGCGCTCCATGAGCTCGCTGAGCGGCGTGCCCGCAGCGACGCATTCGGCCTCGGCCACGCGCATCGCATCGGCGGTCAGGACGGGAGCGTCGGCGGGAACGGACATGGCACCGAGATTAGCATGACCGACAGAAATGTCGCTGCGGAAGCGTGGTTAGTCGTCAATGCGAGCAAAGCAAAGAAATGACACGGTTTCTATTCGCCGCCGCCGGTGTTGGCAGGCAAGCGATATCGATCGCTGCCGATCGCGACTTCGATCAGCTTGTCGCCAATGATCGTCACCTTCGCGGGCTCGGCGCCATCGGCCGATACGACTCCGCGCCCGTCGGTCGTGATCTGCAAACGCCGGTATCCGACGTCGCCGCGGCCGACGACCAGAACCGCGCCATCCGCACCGCTCATTTCCTCGACCGTGCAGTCGCGCGCGAAGGCGTCCGCGCCCTCCAGCGCGCATTCGATCCGCTCCTTGCCCGCATCCGCCGCCTCATCGCCTGACGCGCCGCCGCACGCGGCCAGCAACATCGCCACAACCAGCGCCGCGCCGCGTGTGCGAATCATCCCTTGCCCTTCAGCTGCGACAGGTCGCGCACCGCGCCGCGCGCGGCGCTCGTCGTCATCGCGGCATAGGCTTGCAGCGCGACCGAAACCTTGCGCGGCCGCGGTTTTTCGGGTTGCCAGGCGGCCTCCCCCTTTGCCTCCATCGCGGCGCGGCGTTCGGCCAGCACGCTATCGGCCACGGCGAGCGTGATCGTGCGCGCCGGGATGTCGATGGTGATGAGGTCGCCATTTTCGACCAGCCCGATCGTGCCGCCCTCGGCCGCCTCGGGCGAGACATGACCGATCGACAGGCCCGACGTGCCGCCCGAAAAACGCCCGTCGGTGACCAGCGCACAGGCGGCGCCCAGCCCCTTCGACTTCAGATAGCTCGTCGGATAGAGCATTTCCTGCATCCCCGGCCCGCCCTTTGGCCCTTCGTAACGGATGACGACGACGTCGCCCGCCGCGACCTGTCCGGTCAATATGCCGGTGACCGCAGCATCCTGGCTCTCGAACACTTTGGCGGGGCCGCTGAACTTCAGGATGCTTTCATCGACCCCCGCGGTCTTCACGATACAGCCGTCGAGCGCGATATTGCCGCTGAGCACCGCCAATCCGCCATCCTTGCTGAACGCATGATCGGCCGAGCGAATCACGCCGCCTTCCCGGTCGAGGTCGAGCGAATCCCAGCGCCGGTCCTGGCTGAAGGCAGTCTGCGTCGGCACGCCGCCGGGGGCGGCCATGAAGAATTGCTGCACCTCGGGATCGTTCGTCCGGGCAATGTCCCATTTATTGAGGGCATCGCCGAGCGTCGCGCTGTGCACCGTCGGCAGATGCGCGTGGAGCAGTCCGGCGCGGTCGAGTTCGCCGAGGATCGCCATGATTCCGCCCGCGCGGTGGACATCCTCCATATGGACGTCGCTCTTCGCCGGCGCGACTTTCGACAGGCATGGAACGCGGCGCGACAACCGGTCGATGTCGGCCATGGTGAAATCGACCCCCGCCTCGTGCGCGGCGGCGAGCAGGTGGAGCACGGTGTTGGTCGACCCGCCCATCGCGATGTCGAGGCTCATCGCATTTTCAAACGCCTCGAAGGTCGCGATATTGCGGGGCAGCACGCTGTCGTCGCCTTCCTCATAATGACGGCGACACATTTCGACGACAATCCGCCCGGCGCGCAGGAACAATTGCTTGCGGTCGGCGTGGGTCGCAAGCGTCGAGCCATTGCCCGGCAGCGACAGCCCCAGCGCCTCGGTCAGACAGTTCATCGAATTGGCGGTAAACATCCCCGAACAGCTGCCACAGGTCGGGCACGCCGCCTGCTCGATCGCCAGCACCTCTTCGTCGCTATATTTCTCGTCCGCCGCGGCAACCATCGCGTCGACCAGATCGAGCGCGACCTGCTTGCCTTTCAGCACGACCTTGCCGGCCTCCATCGGCCCGCCCGACACAAACACCACCGGAATGTTGATGCGCAGCGCCGCCATGAGCATCCCCGGCGTGATCTTGTCGCAATTGGAAATGCACACCATCGCGTCAGCGCAATGCGCATTGACCATATATTCGACCGAGTCGGCGATCAGGTCGCGGCTGGGGAGCGAATAGAGCATCCCGTCATGCCCCATCGCGATGCCGTCATCGACCGCAATGGTGTTGAACTCCTTGGCGACTCCGCCCGCCGCCTCGATCTCGCGCGCGACCATCTGGCCCAGATCCTTGAGGTGGACGTGACCCGGCACGAACTGGGTGAAGCTGTTGACCACCGCGATGATCGGCTTGCCGAAGTCGCTGTCCTTCATCCCTGTCGCGCGCCACAGGCCGCGGGCACCGGCCATGTTGCGGCCGTGAGTCGTGGTGCGCGAACGATAAGAAGGCATTTTACTCAATCCTGATAATTTTGTTTCGCAAATCGGCGGCGAGATGCGCCTCTACACGCCTATGCGCCGATGTTCAACGCCACTTTCCTGCACATGCGCGCCAGTCGCTCGGCGAACAGCGCCTGCCCTGCCGCATCGCCGACCAGGTCCTGCCGCATCTCGATGCCGATATAGGGGATGTTGTTCGCCTCGGCGTGGCGGTTCATCGTCGCGTTGAGCACCTTGCCCGAATAGGGTTGCTGATCGCCGACGAGCAGCCCTTCGGCCTCCAGCGCAGCAATCGCCCCGGCGACCAGCCGGTCGTCCTCATTATAAAGCACCCCGACGTGCCAGGGCCGCGCCTGATCGGGATGCGCCCACAGCGCGGGGGTAAAGCTGTGCAACGACAGGATCATCGCGGGGCGGTGCCTCGCAATCGTCGCCGCGATATGGTCGTGATAGGGCCGGAAAAACCGCGCCAGCCGCGCCTCGCGCGCCGCATCGTTCAGGGCATTGCCCGGCACGGCATGGCCGTCGCTTGCGATCGGCAGCACGCCCGGTGCATCCTCTTCGCGGTTGAGATCGACGACGAGCCGCGACACACCGCCGAGGATCGCCGCATCGACCGCGCCGCCGTCGACGAGCAGCGCCGCGACCTCCGCGACGCCGATGTCGATCGCGATATGGTTGGTGAGCAGCGCGGGATCGATGCCCAGATCGACATCGTCCGGCACATGCGCCGACGCATGATCGCCGATCAGCAAGATGCCGCCTGCGCGCGGCTCTCCCAGCTGGCGCCAGGCCTCGCTCACCGCAATGCCCCCGCCATCAGCCACCAGCCCGGATGCCGCGCCGCGAGCGTCGCCGCCGCCGCGTCGCGTTCGCACGCCGCGTCGAACAGCGCGAAACAGGTCGCTCCCGATCCCGACATGCGCGCCAGCCACGGCCGCAGCGCGCCGAGTTCGAGCAATATGTCGGCAATCGCCGGACAGGCCGCGGTTGCGGGACGCTGCAAATCGTTGCGAGCGCCGATCAGCTGCGCGCGGTGGTCGGCGCCAATGTAGAGCGGGCCGCGGTCGATCCCGTCCCACGCGGCAAAGACCGGCCCGGTCGCGACGGGCTGGCGCGGATTGACCAGCAGCACCGGCATTCCCTCGATCCGCAGCCCGGCGACGGCGTGCAATTCCTCGCCGACCCCCGATCCCATGCAGGCCTTGCTCGCCACGCAGGCAGCGATGTCCGCGCCCAGCGGACCGACGACCCGCGCGAGCGTCGCATCGCCCAGCTCGGGCAGGAAATGCGCGCGGACCAGCCGCGCCATTGCCGCGGCATCGGCCGACCCGCCGCCGATCCCCGCCGCGACCGGAAGCCGCTTGGTGAGCGTTACCGCGAGCGGCGGCACGCGGTCGGCGCCATAGCGGTCGCGCAGCAACGCCAGCACGCGCAGCACCAGATTGTCCGCATCCGCGCTCAGGCTCTCCGCAAACTCGCCGTCGATGAACAGCGTGTCGGCGTCGGCGACAACCGCTTCGATCCCATCGCCGCCATCGACGAAAGCGAACAGCGTCTCGATCTCGTGATAGCCGTCGGTGCGCCGCGCACGGACGTGGAGCGCGAGGTTGATCTTCGCCCATCCCGTCTCGCGCATCGACAGGTTCATGGCGCCACCGTCGCCGGAGTCAGCCCGTCGCGCAGCTTCGCCTCGATCCGCGTCGCCATCTCGGCGTCGGCGAGCAGCGCCGCCGCGCGCCAGCTATAGCGCGCCTGAAACTTGCGGCCCGCCTGCCAATAGGCGTCGCCCAGATGCTCGACGATCACCGCATTGTCGGGTTCGCCGCGCTGCGCCTTTTCGAGCAACTCGACCGCTTCGTCGGTGCGCCCGGTCAGGAAATAGGCCCAGCCAAGCGAATCGGTGATGCTTGGATTTTGCGGCGCCTTGGCCCACGCTGTTTCGATCCGCGCGAGCGATTGCTCGACATCCCTGCGTCGTTCGAGCGCCGAATAGCCCGCGAAATTGAGCACGACGGGATCGTCGGGCTGCAGGGCCACCGCACGCTCGATCAGCGGTGACGCCGCGTCCCATTCATCGGCCTGCAACTTCAGCTCGGCGCGGGCAAGCAACAGCGAACTGCGCAGCGCGCGGTCCTCCTCGCCCAGCGCCGCGTCCAGTCGCTCATAGGCGGCCGCGGCGGCGCTGGCGTCGCCCGACCGCCGCGCCAGATCGGCAAGGCGCACCAGCAAGGTGCGCGGCGCGTCGTCGCGCGCGGCCGCCTCGGCGCGTTCGAGGCCAGCCGCCGGATTGCCGCTGTCGGCGATCAGCTCGGCCTGGCGCATCGCCAAGACCGCGGGCAATTTTCCGCGCAGGCCGTCGAGCAGCGCGATGGCCGCACCCTCCTGTCCGTCGCGGGCAAGCGCCTCGACCAGCGTTGCGCGCACCGCCCAATCCTCGTCGTTCAGCCAATGCGCGGCGCGCGCGAACAGCAAGGGCAATCTGGTGTCGCCGTTCGGCGTGCGCGCCAGCCCGTCGGCGAGCAGGCCGAGCCACTGCGCACTCCCCGCGCGCGGGCTGCTCACCGGCTGGTCGGGCAGCAGCAGCATCGAGTCCTCGCGCTCACCCGCCGCGAGCGCGATGCGCGCACGGAGGCGTTCGGCGGCCGCGCCTTCGCCCGCGCGATCGAGCGTCGCCGCGGCGCGCAACGCGACGAGCTGGCTGAGCCGGTCGCTCAGGCCGATCTCGTCCGCCAGTCGCGCCGCCTCGCCCGCGCGGCGCGTTGCCGCCTGCACCAGCACGGCCTGGAGCATCAACGCGGGTTCCGCCCGCGTGCCCGCGGCGGCGATCAGATGACGCTCGGGCCGCCGCGTGCGCGCGCCAACGTCGATCCAGGCCTGAAAGGTCGGCACGATGAGCCGCGCGACCGAACTCGTGCCTGCCTTGTCGGCGCGTCCCGCCAGAAAACCGCGCGCCGCCTTCCAGTCGGATCGCCGCATCGCATCGACCAGCAGGATGAGTTGCGCGTCGAAACGATGGTCGCCCGCCGCCCACAACGGCTGCGCCGCGCGCCGCGCCGCGTCGAGGTCGCCCGCCGCGATCGCCTGTTCCAGCATCCGCCCGCGTACGCCCGGCAGTCCGGGCGCCAGACTCGCGACCTCGTTCAGCGCCGACAGCGCCGCCGCAGGTGCGCCGTGCTCTTCGGCCAGCCGCGCGCGAACCAGCGCGTTCAGCGCGGCGCCGTCGCCGTCGGTCGCCCCGACGGGGGTTGCCGCACCAAGCAGCGCGGCCGCGATCGACAGACCAACGGGCTTACATATTCGGATAATTGGGGCCTCCGCCGCCTTCGGGGGTGACCCAGTTGATATTCTGGGTCGGATCCTTGATGTCGCACGTCTTGCAATGGACGCAGTTTTGCGCGTTGATCACGAACCTGGGATCGCCCTCTTCCGCGCCGACGATTTCATAGACCCCCGCGGGGCAATAACGCTGCGCAGGTTCGTCATAGAGCGGCAGATTATATTCGACCGGGATCGACGGATCCTTGAGCTGGAGGTGAACCGGCTGATCCTCCTCATGGTTGGTACTCGACAGGAACACCGAAGAGAGGCGGTCAAAGGTCAACACACCGTCGGGTTTCGGATAATCGGGCTTCGGCATCATGTCGGCGCGATAGAGCGTCTCATTGTCGGGATGATGCTTCATCGTGAACGGCATCCTGATCTTGAGCGTCTCGGCCCACATGGTGATGCCCGCGAGGATCGTACCGCCAAGGTCGCCCCATTTTTCGACAAGCGGCAGGACGTTGCGCACGACGCTGAGCTCCTTCTTGACCCAGCTGTCGTCATAGGCGGCCTGATAGGCGTCGAGCGTGTCGCCCGACCGGCCGGCGGTCACCGCCGCAAAGGCCGCCTCGGCCGCCATCATGCCCGACTTCATCGCGGTGTGCGTCCCCTTGATGCGCGGCACATTGAGGAAACCGGCGCTGTCCCCGATCAAGGCGCCGCCGGGGAAAGCGAGCTTCGGCACCGACTGATAGCCGCCGTCGCTGATCGCGCGCGCGCCATAGGAAACGCGCTTGCCGCCCTTCAGGATCTTCGCGATTTCGGGGTGCGTTTTCCACTTCTGCATCTCCTGAAAGGGGGAGATGTGCGGATTGCGATAGTTGAGCCAGGTCACGAACCCCAGCGCCACCTGTCCGTTCGCCTGATGATAGAGGAAGCCGCCGCCATTGGCATGTTCGTCGAGCGGCCAGCCCTGCGTGTGGATGACGCGCCCCGGCGCGTGGTTTTCGGGATCGATGTCCCACAATTCCTTGACCCCAAGGCCATAGACCTGCGGCTCGCAATCGGCGTCAAGCGCGAATTGCGGCTTGAGCATCTTGGTCAGATGCCCGCGCGCACCTTCGGCAAAGAAAGTATATTTCGCGTGGAGTTCGAGGCCGGGAGCATAGTCGGGCTTGTGACTGCCGTCGCGCGCGACGCCCATGTCGCCGGTGGCGACGCCCTTCACCGAGCCATCTTCGTGATAGAGGATTTCGGCGGCAGGAAAGCCGGGGAAGATTTCGACCCCCATCCCTTCGGCCTGTTCGGCGAGCCAGCGGCAAAGATTGCCGAGGCTGCCCGTATAAGTGCCCTTGTTGTGCATGAAGGGCGGCGAGATGAACTCGGGCAGGTTGAACTTCTTTTTCCTGGTCAGCACCCAATGCTGGTTGTCATTGACCGGAACTTCGGCGAGCGGACATCCCATGGTCCGCCATTCGGGCAAAAGCTCGTCGAGCGACCTGGGGTCGATCACCGCGCCCGACAGGATGTGCGCGCCGACCTCCGACCCTTTTTCGAGGATGCACACCGACAGTTCGCTCCCCGCCGCATTCGCCAGTTGCTTGAGGCGGATCGCCGCCGAAAGTCCCGCCGGACCCGCGCCGACGATGACCACGTCATAGGGCATCGATTCCCGTTCGCTCACCGCAATCACCTTTCTGCCGTCCCCGCGCCGATCATTCATCGTGTCCGGCGCTCATTCTGTCACGAAATGCGATGCCCGCCAATTGACGCGCCCGTCAACCTCCTGTTTCAAACATTTTCATGGGCGGGCCAAACACTGCATTGCTGGCGGAAAGCTATTGCGACTGGTGGTCGCTGGCAGGGGTCGAAGCGCTGGTCGGAGACCGGCCGGCGGGGTGGCTCGCCGTGCCGCCGGCCAATGACGCTGCGGCATCGCGGCCGAAGCGCGTCGCCGACCCGGCGCCCGAAGCGCAGCCATTGCCCGCCGTGCTTCAGCGTCAGCCCGCCGAAGCGCCCGCCGAACCCAGAGGGCCCATCGCGCTTCCTGACGAGTGGAACGATTTTCAGCAATGGCTGGCCAGCAGCGACGAGGTTCCGGGCAGCCAGTGGGACGCGCGCCGCGTCCTCCCCGTCGGCGATGCCGCCGCGCCGCTGATGCTGCTCACCGCCTGGCCCGAAATCGACGATCAGCGCGAGGGGCAATTGTTCGCGGGCCCGGCGGGCACGCTGCTCGACGCGATGCTGCGGGCGATCGGCCTGACGCGCGGCCAATGCTATCTCGCCAGCCTTGCCATAACCCGCCCACCGGGCGGCCGCATCGCCGCGCAGGACAGCACCGAACTGGAGCGATTGCTGTGGCACCATCTGCGCCTCGCCGCACCGCGGCGGCTGCTGCTGGTCGGCGGCGATATTCTCCGTATGACGACGGGGCTGTCGCTCCCCAACGCGCGCGGAAAGTCACTCGATCTTAACCAGGATGGCGGCAAGGTGGACACGGTAGCCGTCGCGCATCCCGCGATGCTGCTGGCCCGCCCCGCGCAGAAGGCAGCAGCGTGGGATAGCCTGAAACTGTTCAACTGGGGACGTTGACAGAATGCCGATTGTGACCCGAATCCTTTTATCCTGCGCGACCATGGCGCTCACGATCATCTCCGTTCCGGCGATTGCCGCCGATGCGGGCATGCCCGGCCTCACCGCTGCGCCTCAAACCGTCCCCGGCATCTTGTCGGCCAAGCAGAAGCAGCATTACGGGCAGATCCTGGCCGCGATCCGTGGCGAGCGGTGGACCGAGGCCAAGGCGCTTCTCGACAGTGCCGACGCCGATCCGCTCACCGATTTTCTGCGCGCCGAACTGCTCGTCGCCGCGAACAGCCCTCGCGCCGAAGTCGCCGACATCATGCCCATCCTTGCGCGTGCTCCATTTCTTCCGCAGGCGCCTCAACTTGCCCGCCTTGCGACAAGGCGCGGCGCGATCGACATTCCCGCGCTGCCCCCCGAAACGCGGCTCACCTGGGCCGGCAGCGCGCCGCGCCGCCTCGGCGCCGACGCGGTGAGCAGCGACCCGGTCGCCGCGGGCCTCGCGCGCACGATCCCCGACCGGATCAAGAATGACGACCCCGCGGGCGCCGAAGCGCTGCTCAACGCCGTCATCGACCAGCTGAGCCCCGCGGCGCGCGCCGAATGGCGGCAGAAGGTCGCCTGGTCCTATTATATCGAAAACGACGACGCCAATGCGCTCCGTCTCGCGCTTGCCTGCACCGCCGACGGCGGGCCCTGGGCGACGCAAGGCGCATGGGTTCAGGGCCTCGCCGCATGGCGGCTCCATGACTATCGCACCGCGCTCGCCGCCTTCGATCGCGTTTCAAAAGAAGCGCCCGACAGCGAGCTGCGCGCCGCGGCCTATTATTGGGCGGCGCGCGCGGCGGTCGCGGCGGGCGAACCGGCGGCGGTCCAGTCGCGACTGCGCGCCGCCGCAGCGAATGAGGAGACGCTTTACGGCCTGCTCGCGACCGAGACGCTCGGCGTTGCGCCAGTCAGCCAGCGCGAAACGCTCCGCGCCGATCGCAGCGCATGGCGCGCGCTCCAGGGGCTTCCCAATGTACGGCTCGCCATGGCGCTCGCCGAACTCGGCGAGGAAAATTACGCCGGCGAAGCGCTGCGCCACCAGGCCCGCATCGGCCATCCCGACCAGCACGACGCGCTCATCGCGATGGCGGGCGCACTCAGCCTGCCCGAAACGCAGCTCTATCTCGCGCACAACACGCCGCATGGCCGCAAGCCCGCAGCAACCGCGCGTTACCCGCAACCCAGATGGGAACCGAGCGGCGGCTGGCGCGTCGATCCCGCGCTCGTCTTTGCCCACACCCTTCAGGAGTCGCGTTTCCAGCGCGCCGCGGTGAGCAGCGCGGGCGCGACGGGGCTGATGCAGGTGCGCCCCGGCACTGCGCGCGATGTCGTGCGCTGGGAAGGTGCGGTTGCCGCGCTGGGTGACCTCAAGACACCGGCGGTAAACATGGACCTCGGACAGCGCTATCTCCAGTATCTGAGCCGCGAACCCGCTACCGGCGGCCTGCTGCCCAAGGTCATCGCCGCCTATAACGCCGGGCCCGCGCCCGTCGCGCGCTGGCAGAGCGAGATACGCGACAATGGCGACCCGCTGCTCTACATCGAATCGATCCCCTATTGGGAAACGCGCGGTTATGTCGGCATCGTGCTGCGCAATTACTGGATGTACGAAGCCCAGCAAGGCAAGCCGTCAGACAGCCGTGCCGCGCTCGCGCAGGGCAAATGGCCGCGCTTTCCCGATGGCAAAGATCGCACGCGCCTGACCTGGGCTGGCGGGCTCGCCGATGCCGATTGACGAAAGCCTGGCCTTCAAGCCTGTCCGCATCGCGCTGCTGACGATTTCGGACAGCCGCAGCGCCGGCGACGACCGGTCGGGCGACAAGCTGGAGGAACTGCTCACCGGCGCGGGGCATATTCTCGCCGCGCGCGCGATCATCAAGGACGAGACCGACCTCATCGTCTCGCGCCTCCACAACTGGATCGACGATCCCGATGTCGATGTCGTCATCACCACCGGCGGAACGGGTCTCACCGGCCGCGATGTGACGCCCGAGGCGCTGCATCGGCTCGACGGCAAGGATATTCCGGGCTTTGGCGAGCTGTTTCGCTGGCTGAGCTATCAGAAGATCGGCACGTCGACCATACAGTCGCGCGCATGCGCCGTCGTCGCGCGCGGCACCTATATCTTCGCGCTTCCCGGCTCGACCGGCGCCGTCACCGACGCGTGGGAAGGCATTTTGTCGAGTCAGCTCGACAGTCGGCACAAGCCCTGCAATTTCGTCGACCTGATGCCGCGATTGATGGAATGATCCCGCGGTTGTTTCCTTCGGGCGGCCGCGGATATCCATTTTTTGCCCTCTTCTTCGTGCCTTTGCGCCTTTGCGTGAGTCCCCGATAATCTCACGCAAAGGCGCGAAGAAGGACAGGGTGAACTTGCGCTGGCGACGACAAATGTTCTTTATTTGTTCCATCAACGGCGATAAACTCGCTCGGTGGAACCCGCCAAACCCCTGCCCCCGACCTCCGGTCGCGGCGCTCCCGCCAACCCGCGCCCGACGCGCACCGGCTCGCTCGATCGCGAGGCCGATGGCGACTGGCTCGACGCGGCGGAGGATGTGGACGGTGCCCCGCCGCCGCTCCGCACGACGGTGACGGTCGAGCATCCCAAAACGATCATTTCGCGCAACAAATCGCCCGACATCAGCTTCGACCGTTCGATCAATCCCTATCGCGGCTGTGAACATGGCTGCATCTATTGCTTCGCGCGCCCGACCCACGCCTTCCATGACCTGTCGCCCGGTCTCGACTTCGAAAGCCGCTTGTTCGCCAAGTCCGACGCGGCCACCCTGCTGCGCGCCGAGCTTGCAAAAAAGGGCTACGCCGCCGCCCCGCTCGCTATCGGCACCAACACCGACGGTTACCAGCCGATCGAGCGCGAATGGGGCATCACCCGCTCGGTGATCGAGGTGCTCGCCGAAACGCGCCATCCGCTGCTCATCACCACCAAGTCCGACCGGCTGCTGCGCGACATCGACCTGCTCGCGGCGATGGCGCGCGACAATCTGGTCGGCGTCGCGATCTCGGTCACGACGCTCGATGCCGCGCTTGCGCGCACCCTCGAACCGCGCGCGCCGCATCCGCGCCGCCGCCTCGCCGCGATCCGCAAGCTCATCGACGCGGGCGTGCCGACGCAGGTCAATATCTCGCCGATCATCCCCGCGATCACCGACCATGAGATAGAGGCGATCATGGCCGCGGCGGCGGACGCGGGTGCGATCCGCGCGTCCTATATATTGATGCGGCTGCCCTATGAGGTGGCTCCGCTTTTCCGCGCCTGGCTGGACGCGCATTACCCCGACCGCGCGGCCAAGGTGATGCACATGATGCAGGACATTCGCGGCGGGCGCGATAACGACCCCGACTTCTTCAGCCGCATGAAGGGGCAAGGCATCTGGCCGCAGCTGATCCGCCAGCGCATCAAACGCGCCGCCCGCGCGCATGGCATGGACCGCAGCTTTCCGCCACTGCGCAGCGACCTGTTCAGGCCGCCGGAGCGTAATGGTCAAATGGAGCTGTTCTAGGCCGCGGTGAGCGACCGCAGCTTATAATCCTTATAGTCATCGCGGATCTGGCGCTTCAAAATCTTGCCCGTGGCGGTGTGCGGCAGTTCGTCGACGAACACCACCTCGTCGGGCAGCCACCATTTGGCAACCTTGTCCTTCAGATAGTCGATGATCTCCGCCTCGCTGACCTCCGCGCCGGGTTTCCGTACGATCAGCAGGATCGGCCGTTCATCCCATTTCGGATGATAGACGCCGACCGCAGCCGCCTCCTGCACGCCGGGCGCGCCGACCGCGGCATTTTCCAGCTCGATCGAGCTGATCCATTCGCCGCCCGACTTGATGACATCCTTCGCGCGGTCAGTGATCTGCATCACGCCATCGGGGTGGAGCACCGATACGTCGCCGGTGTCGAACCAGCCGTCGGCGTCGGCTGCGTCGGCATCGGCCTTGAAATAGCGCTGGATGATCCACGGTCCGCGGATCTGCAGCCGCCCGCTGGTCTGGCCATCGCGCGGCAGTTCCCTGCCCTCGTCGTCGACGATGCGCAGTTCGACCCCGAAGGGCGGGCAGCCCTGGCGACAGATGATGTCCACCTGCTCGTCGAAACTCAGCGCGTCCCAGTTCCACGGCCGCTTGCCCATCGTCCCGATCGGGCTGGTCTCGGTCATCCCCCAGGCGTGCCCGACATGGACGCCCGCCTTCATGAAGCGTTCGATCATCGCGCGCGGCGCCGCCGACCCGCCGATGGTGACATGTTTGAGCGCGCCATAATCCATGCCGGTCGCATCCATATGCGCGAACATCGCAAGCCACACCGTCGGCACCCCGGCGCTGTGCGTGACACCCTCGGCGTGCATCAGGTCGCACAAGGTCTGCGCATCATTGGTCGCCGAAAAGACCAGCTTCGCGCCGACTGTCGCCGCCGCGAAGGGGATGCCCCAGCTGTTCGCATGGAACATCGGGACAATCGGCAGGATCACGCTGCGGCTCGACAGGTCGAAGGCGTCGGGCTGGATTTCGGTGATCGCGTGAATGACGTTCGAGCGGTGCTCATATAATACGCCCTTGGGATTGCCCGTCGTGCCGCTGGTATAGCAAAGCCCGACCGGGTCGCGCTCGTCCAGTTCGACCCATTCAAAACTGCCGTCCTCGGCCGCGATCAGGTCGCGATAGGATTGATAGTCGCCCTGCGGCGGCGCGTCGAACAGCACGAAATGCTCGACGCATGAAAGCTGGCCGCGCAACCGCTCGACGATCGGCAGGAAAGCCGCGTCGAAGAACAGCACCCGATCGTCGGCGTGATTGATGATATAGACGAGCTGTTCGTCGAACAGCCGCGGATTTACCGTGTGCAGCACCCCGCCCATCCCGGCGGTCCCGTACCAGCTCACAAGATGGTGGCCGTGGTTCATCGCCAGCGTGGCGATGCGATCGCCCTTCTTCATCCCCAGCTTCACCATCGCGGCGGCAAAGCGCCGTGCGTCGGTTCCGATTTCGCCCCAGTTCGATCGCGTCACACTTCCATCGGCCCATCGCGAGACAATCTCGCGTCCCGCATGTTCGCGTGCGGCGTGGTCAATGAGGCTGGTGACGAGCAGCGGCTGGCCCTGCATTCCCATGGTGCGGCATCCTCTATTCTTGTCGTTGCCGCTCAGGAATAGGGCGCGAGCGCGCCGCTGTGCAAGGGGCAAAGCGCGTCAGCGCACCCGGAACTCGCGCGGAGCCACCAGCGACAGCGCGGCTTCGGATATCCCCGGCACAAGGTCGAGCCGCGTGACGATATCGGGGCCGAGCGCAAATCCACGCCCCAGTTCGATCCGCACATCCTCGTCGGTCATTGGATCGGGCGTCGCCACTATCACCCGACCGCGCGCATCGCCGCGCTTTTCGAGCAGGCGCGCCATTTCGGCGATCGCCTCGGGCGCTTCGACGCGGCACAGCAGCTGGAGCGAGGCGGTCGCGGCGATGTCGGCGAGCGGCTGCGCCCCGCGCACCGTCACGCGCGGCGTTTCCTCGCCCTCGAGCAGATCGAGCTCGACCGATAGCAACGCGCAGCCTCCCTCGCCCGCCAGTCCCTCCAGCACCTTTCCCGCCGCTTCGTCAAAACAGCTCGATTGGAATTGTCCGCTACGATCGGAGAGCGTGAGATTGAGAAAGCGGTTGCCGCGCTGCGATACGCGCGCGCGCGCGCTTTCGACCATCGCCGCCATCACCATCGGAATGCGCGTGCCCGGCGTCATTTCGACATTTTCGCAGATGTCGCCATAGGTGCGCGCGCCGCGCGCGGACAGGATCGCTTCATATTGCTCGACCGGATGCGCCGAAAAGTAGAAGCCGAAAGCCTCCTTTTCGCGCGTCATCCGCTCGGCGAGCGTCCAGGGCTCGGCGGCGGGGAGCTGCAATGCCGGCGCGATCGTGATGTCGCCGCCGAACAGGCCGCCCTGCCCCGTCGAGCGTTCGTGCGCCGATGCATTGGCGCAAGCCAGCAGAGCCTCGGCGCCCGCAAAGGCGCGCGGGCGGTCGGGCTCGACGCAATCAAAGGCCCCCGCCCCGGCAAGCGCCTCAATCTGCCGCCGATTGAGCAGCTTGGGGTCGATGCGGCTCGCGAAATCGTCGAGGCTGGCGAAATCGCCCTTCGCCTGCCGCTCGGCGACCAGCGCCTCCATCGCCTTTTCACCGACGCCTTTGAGCGCCCCCAGCGCATAGCGCACCGCCAGTCCCCCGTCGGTGCGGCCGACCGAAAAATCGGCTTCGCTGTCGTTGATCGACGGCGGCGCAATGTCGATATTCAGCCGCCGCATGTCGTCGATGAACACCGACAATTTATCGGTCTGGTGGCTGTCGAACGACATGGACGCGGCAAAGAACTCATGCGGATAATGCGCCTTCAGCCATGCCGTCTGATAGGAGAGCAGCGCATAGGCGGCGGCATGGCTCTTGTTGAAGCCATAGCCCGCAAACTTGTCGATCAAGTCGAACAGCTCGTTCGCGGTCTTCGCGTCGATCTGGTTATGCTCGCCGCAGCCCTTGACGAAGGTTTCGCGCTGCGCGTCCATCTCCGCCTGAATCTTCTTGCCCATCGCACGGCGGAGCAGGTCGGCGCCGCCGAGGCTGTAGCCGGCCAGAATCTGCGCGGCCTGCATCACCTGTTCCTGATAGACGAAGATCCCGTATGTTTCCGCGAGGATGCCCTCGAGCAGCGGGTGCGGATAGGCGATCGGCTCGCGCCCGTTCTTGCGCGCGCCGAACAGCGGGATATTGTCCATCGGCCCCGGTCGATAGAGCGCGACGAGCGCGATGATGTCGCCGAAATTGGTCGGCTTCACCGCCGACAGCGTGCGCCGCATCCCTTCGGATTCGAGCTGGAACACCCCGACGGTGTCGCCGCGCTGGAGCAGTTCATAAACCGCCGGATCGTCCCACGCGAGGGTGTCGAGGTCGACGTCGATCCCGCGCAGCGCGAGCAGCCGCCGCGCCTCCTTCAGCACCGACAGCGTCTTGAGGCCGAGGAAGTCGAACTTCACCAGCCCCGCGGTCTCGACATATTTCATGTCGAACTGCGTCACGGGCATGTCCGAGCGCGGGTCGCGATAAAGCGGGACGAGTTGATCGAGCGGCCGATCGCCGATCACCACGCCGGCGGCGTGGGTCGAACTGTGCCGCGGAAGCCCTTCCAGCTGGCGCGCCATGTCGAACAGGCGCCGCACCCCGTCGTCCTGCTTATATTCGGTCATCAGCTCCGAAACGCCATTCAGCGCGCGTTCGAGCGTCCAGGGGTCGGTCGGATGGTTCGGCACCAGCTTCGCGAGCCGGTCGACCTGGCCATAGCTCATCTGGAGCACGCGCCCGGTGTCCTTGAGCACCGCGCGCGCCTTCAGCTTCCCGAAGGTGATGATCTGCGCGACGGTGTCGCGACCGTATTTCTCCTGCACATAGCGGATCACCTCGCCGCGCCGCGTTTCGCAGAAGTCGATGTCGAAGTCGGGCATCGACACGCGCTCGGGATTGAGGAATCGCTCGAACAGCAGGCCCAATTTCAAGGGGTCGAGGTCGGTGATCGTCAGCGCCCATGCAACGACGCTGCCCGCGCCCGACCCGCGCCCCGGTCCAACCGGAATATCCTGCGCCTTCGCCCATTTGATGAAGTCGGCAACGATCAGGAAATAGCCGGGAAAGCCCATTTGCGTGATGACGTCGATCTCATAATCGAGCCGTTCGACATAGGCCTGCCGCTCGTCGGCGGTCAGGTCGGGATAGAGCGCGAGCCGCGCCTCCAGCCCCGCATGGGCGTCGGCCTTCAATTGCGCGGCCTCGCCTTCACGGTCGCCCGCAAGGCTCGGCAGGATCGGCTTGCGCTTCGGCGCCATGAACGCACAGCGTTGTGCGATCACCAGCGTGTTGCGGATCGCTTCGGGCAGGTCGGAAAAGGCATCCTCCATCGCCTCCGCGGGCTTCAGCCACGCCTCGGGATTGCTCGACCGGCGATCCTCGCTCTCGACATAGGCCGACTGCGCGATGCACAGCATCGCATCGTGCGCGGCGTGGAATTGCGGTTCGACGAAATTGGCGGGATTGGTGGCAACGATCGGCAGCGCGCGTGCATAGGCCATCTCGATCAGTGCATTTTCGGCCGCCTGCTCGGTGGCGTCGCCGCGCCTCGACAGCTCGATGTAAAGCCGTCCGCCGAACAGCGCCTCCAGTTGCTCGACATAATCTTCGGCGGCGCTTTGCTGCTCGCCCGCGAGCAGGCGCGCCAAAGCGCCTTCGCCACCGCCCGTCAGGCAGAGGAGGCCGTCGGTCTTGCCCGCCAAATCGGCCAAGACAATGTGCGGTTCCAACTCGACGGGTCGCGCGAGATGGGCCGCCGACACCAGCCCGCAGAGATTATTGTAACCCGTCTCGTCCTGCGCATAAAGCGCGAGCCAGTCGATCAGCGGCGCGCCGTTCGCCATCCGCTGCCCAGGCCGCGCAACGCTGAGCAGCGCGCCGACGATCGGCTGCACCCCGGCGGCCTTGCACGCTTCGCCAAAGGCCATGACGCCATAGAGCCCGTTGCGATCGGCAATTGCAATCGCCGGAAATCCGCGCTCGCGCGCCGCCTTGGCAATCGCCTTGGGCTCGATCGCCCCTTCGAGCATCGTGTAACTGGAAAAGACGCGCAGGGGAACGAAGGGGCTGTAGGCCATCGGGTGACGCTAACGTGACCGGGATGATTCGACCATGGCCTCGTTTCACAAAAACGTCATTGCGAGGAGCCGAAGGCGACGCGGCAATCTCCAGCTATTGATCTCAACTTGCGGTTGATAGCTGGGGATTGCTTCGCTTCGCTCGCAATGACGATTTCTTGTCCGCTAACCCAGCAGTTCCTCAATCTCTTTGCGCAGCTGCTCGGGCTTCGTCGTCGGCGCGTGGCGCGAGACGACCTTGCCGTCGCGATCGACGAGGAACTTGGTGAAGTTCCACTTGATCGCGCTGCCCAGAAGCCCGGTCTTTTCCTTCTTCAGATGCTTGAAGATCGGGTCGGCGTCGTCGCCATTGACGTCGATCTTTGCCATCAACGGGAACGACACATCATAGGTCAGCGAACAGAAATTGCGGATCTCCTCGGCGTCGCCCGGTTCCTGCGCGCCGAACTGGTTGCACGGGAAAGCCAATATCTCGAACCCGCGATCCTTGTAATCGCGATACAGTTCCTCCAGCCCTTCATATTGCGGGGTGAAGCCGCATTTCGATGCGGTGTTGACGATCAGCAGCACCTTGCCCCGATAGTCCGCGAGCGACTGCGCGCCGCCGCCCGGCAGTTTCGCCGAGAGATCGTAAAGCCCCATATCAATCCTCCCCCGCCTTGCGCGGCCTGTATACGAAATCGAAACTCGTCGCCCATGTCAGTCCGTGATCAAGCGACTGTTCGCCATGCTGGCGCACCGCGCCGCCCGGCAGTTTGCTGAAGGTCATGCGGATCAGCCCGTCCTTGCCCTTTCCGGCAACATTCGCCCAATGCCCCGTCAGCACCATCCGCCCTTCGGCGACGCCGCCGTCGAAATCGACCCGCGTCCCACTGCCATCGACCCACGCTTGCCGCCAGCGGCGGCGTTCCTTGTCATAATGGCTAAAGGAGCCGCCACCCGCGCCCTTGAAGGGCTTCCAGGTTTCGCGGATCGCACAGCCGCCGAACATCGCCTCGATGCTGCTCGTCGCGACCTGTGTGGTCGCACCGTTGGCAAAAACGTCCCATTCGCCGACCCAGAAATCGAAGGCGCGATATTCGGGGCCGATGCAGGTCGGCGGCGCGGGCAAGATCGGCGGGGGCAATATGGGTGGCGGCGGCGGTGGGGCCGACGGCGGCGGCGGCGGCGGCGGCGACTGGGCCTGTCCAGCGCTCGCACCGCCCAGCACCAGGGCGAACAGCGCCACCATGAAACGGATGGTCATCGGCAATCCCCCTACCTCCGGCGGGAGGAGCCTACGCCTCGATCCGCCCCTCGTGCAAGCGCAACACGCGGTCCATCCGCGCCGCGAGCCGTTCGTTATGCGTCGCGACGAGCGCCGCCGACCCATGATCGCGGACCAGCTTCACGAATTGGTCGAACACCCGGTCGGCGGTCGCTTCGTCGAGATTGCCCGTCGGCTCATCGGCGAGCACGAGCAAGGGCCGGTTCGCCAGCGCGCGCGCCACCGCGACGCGCTGCTGCTCGCCGCCCGACAGCTTGCTCGGCTTGTGGTGCAGCCGTTCGGCGAGCCCAAGCCTCCCCAGCAGGTCGGCGGCGCGCTCCTCGGCCTCCGCCTGCCCCGCGCCGCGAATGAGCTGCGGCAGCACGACATTCTCGATCGCGTTGAAATCGGGGAGCAGGTGGTGAAACTGATAGACGAAGCCGATCTTTTCGCGCCGCGTCCTGGTGCGTTCGCCTTGCTGGAATCGCGTCACATCCTCGCCGTCGATGCGGATCGTGCCGCCGAAGCCGCCTTCGAGAAGGCCGACCGCCTGGAGCATCGTCGACTTGCCCGATCCCGACGGCCCCAGCAGCGCAACGATCTCGCCGCGGCGCAGCGACGCATTGACGCCGCGCAGTACGTCGATGGTGACGTCCCCCTGCACGAAGCTGCGCTGAAGGTCGACGAGTTCCAGCGCGGCGTCATTCATAGCGCAGCACCTGCACCGGATCGGTGTTCGCCGCCTTGTAGGCGGGATAGAGCGTCGCGAGGAAACTGAAGACGATCACCATCACCGCGATGCCGACGATTTCGACCGGATCGGGCTTTGACGGCAGTTCGGTCAGAAAGCGGATCGAAGGATCCCACAAGGGCTGGCCGGTCAGAAACTCGACCCCGCGCAGCACCCCCTGCCGGAAATAGAGCAGCCCGAAGCCGGCGATCATGCCGACGATCGTTCCCGCGACGCCGATCGACAGGCCGATCGCCATGAAGATGCGCATCACCGAATCGCGCGGCGCGCCCATCGTGCGCAAAATCGCCATGTCGCGCGTCTTGGCGCGCACCAGCATGATGAGCGAGGAAATGATGTTGAACGACGCGACCAGGATGATCAGCGACAGGATCACGAACATCGCGACGCGCTCGATCGACAGCGCCTCGAACAGGCTGGCGTTCATCGACCGCCAGTCGGACACGACCGCCTGCGCCGCCAGCTTTTCGGCGAGCGGCTGCAAAATCTCGCCCACGCGGTCGGGATCTTCGGTCTTGACCTCGATCATCCCGATCTGGTCGCCGCTGAGCAGCAAGAGCTGCGCATCCTCCATCGGCATGACGATATAGGCCTTGTCGAAGTCATAGACGCCGATCTCGAACACCGCCGATACCCGGTAGCCGATCTCGCGCGGCACCGTTCCGAATGGCGTCGAGCGGCCCTGCGGATTGATGATCGTCACGTTCGAGCCGACCGTCGCACCGAGGTTGCGGGCGAGTTCGCTGCCGATCGCGACATTGCCGGACCCCGGCGTCAGGCTGTTCAGGCTGCCCTGCAACACCTTGCCGCCCAGCACGGCGTTGCTGCGAATGTCGGGCACGGTCATGCCGCGCACCAGCACCCCTTCGACGCGCCCGCCGAAGGTTGCAAGCAGCGGCTGCTCGATCAGCGGCGTGGCCGAGGTGACCCCCGGCGTCGCCTTCGCCTGCTCCAGCACGTCGCGCCAGTCGTCGAGCCGTCCGCCGAAACCCTGCACGACCGCATGGCCGTTCAGGCCGACGATCTTGTCGAACAGGTCGCTGCGCACGCCGTTCATCACGCTCATCACGACGACCAGCGCCGCGACGCCCAGCGTCACGGCGACGAAACTGAACGCCGCCGCCACGAAGATGAAGCCCTCGCCGCGCTGCGGCAGCAGATAGCGTTTGAAGATGGCGCGCTCATAAGGGCGGAGAATCATGTAGATCGCGGTCCTTGCGGCGCAGAAAAAGCATCACGCATGGCGCCGCTTTAGGCAGGTCGCGGGGCGCTGGCAATGGGCGGTGCAATGCGAGCGATTCGCAACATATGTTGCCCATTGGCCACAGGGCTTTGAAAAAGCGCGCTCGGCAGCGCGCGGAAGGGTGACAAAAGGCCACCACCCACCTACCCCTCTGGCTTCTGGAACAACGCGGCCCGAAGGCCCGGCTCCAGGGAGTGCAGGCCTTTCGCCAGGCCTGCAACAAGGGGGATGGCGAGTGTTCGTCACAGGCGCCCGGGTCTTGGGAACAAGGCCCGGGCGTTGTGATTCCGGCGGGTGCGGTGGCTGATGGGGTAAGTAAGCTGACCTTCCCTTATCCGCCGGGATGACGATGGAATAAAGCCCCGCTTTCGGTCAATCACCGATATCCGCATCACCGCCGCAAGCGGCCAAGCAAAGGACACCCCAACCTTACTGCCCGTACCCCGCGGCCCCCGCGACCCGCACTGCCTCGCGCGCGGCAGCGAAGAGCGCGCCCGCCTTCGCCTCGCACTCACGCTGTTCATAGGCCGGATCGCTGTCGGCGACGATCCCCGCCCCCGCCTGAACGTGCATCATGCCGTCCTTGACGATCGCGGTGCGCAGGACGATGCAGCTGTCCATATTGCCGTCGGGCGCGAAATAGCCGACGCCGCCCGCATAAGGCCCGCGCGCGTCGGCCTCCAGCTCGGCGATGATCTGGCACGCGCGAACCTTGGGCGCGCCGCTCACCGTCCCGGCGGGAAAGCCTGCGAACAGCGCGTCGATCGCGTCTTTACCCGGCGCGATGCGGCCGATGACGTTCGATACGATGTGCATGACATGGCTGTAGAACTCGACCGTATAGCTGTCGGTCACGGTGACGCTGCCGCCGATCGCCGCGCGGCCGACATCGTTGCGGCCGAGATCGAGCAGCATCAGATGCTCGGCGCGCTCCTTGGGGTCGGCGAGCAGGCTTTCGCGGTTTTCGGCGTCCTCGGCGCTGGTGCGTCCGCGCGGGCGCGTGCCCGCGATCGGCCGGATCGTGATCTCGCCGTCGCGCACACGCACCAGTATCTCGGGCGACGAGCCGATGAGCGCAAAACCCGGCAGATCGAGAAAATAGAGAAAGGGCGACGGATTGACGCGCCGAAGCGCGCGGTACAGATCGAAGGGCGGCAGGTCGAACGGCGTCGAGAAGCGCTGCGATAGCACCACCTGAAAAATGTCGCCCGCGGCGATATAGTCCTTCGCCGCCGCCACCATCTCGGCAAAGCGTTCGGGCGACGTCGCGGGCGTCGCGGCTATGTCGTCGGGCAGCGATGCAGTCGACGCGCGATCCGCGTGGACGCTCGCGCTCGACAGGCGCGCTGCGATGCTTTCGAGCCGCTCTTCGGCTGTGTCGATCATCCGGTCGATCGCGCCATGCGCGTCGGGCCAGATCGGCGCGATCAGGAACAGTTCGTCGGCGAGCCGGTCGAAGACGAGGATCGTCGTCGGGCGCACGAAAATCATGTCGGGCAGGCCAAGCCCCGCGCCCGGCGCGCGCGGGATGCGTTCGACGAGGCCGATGGTTTCATAGGCAAAAAAGCCCACGAGTGTCGCCAGCGCCTTGGGCAATCCGTCGGGCACGTCGAAACGGCATTCGGCAACGAGGTCGCGCAGCGCCCGCAACGCGCCCGCCTCGACCGGGGAAAAGGCGTCGCGGTCGCGGCGCCAGTCGCGGTTGACGCGTGCGGCCTCGCCGCGCACCTCGAACATCAGGTCGGGGTCGAGGCCGATCAGGCTGTAACGCCCGCGCGTCTCGCCGCTTTCCACCGATTCGAGCACCCAGTCGCCGCGGCCCGGCTCGATCAGCTTGAGCGCCGCCGATACGGGCGTTTCGATGTCCGCAATCAGCCGCTGCCAGACGACCGCGCCGCGTCCCGCGGCCAGCGCTTCGAGCGCGGCGGCCCTGCCCTCCAGACTCACGCTTATTCGGCGACCGGCGCGGTGCCGGTCAGTTCGCGGCGCAACTGGTCGACCAGTTCCTTGTTGATCGTCACCCCGGCGCGCCGCTTCGCCTCCGCCGCCAACTGCTCGATCAGCTCATTGCCAAAGGCGGGCGCCAGCGGCCGCGCGATCGCGGCAACGCGCTGGGGTTCGATCGCCTTGGGATCAGGGCGCTGCACCTCATCCAGCGCGATCACCATCCAGCCGCGATTGCCAGGGATTTCCAGCGTTTTCACGCTGCCCTCGGCCATCGAGAAGAGCAGCGCGAGTTCGGGCGGCACGCGCTCGCCATTGGCGCCCAGCTCGGCGCGGCTGCCGCCGATCGCCTGCACATCGCCGATGTTCGGTCCCGCGGCAGCGACGGCTTCGTTGAGGCTCTTGCCACCTTCGACCGCCTTGACGATCGCGCGCGCCTTGTCGCGCGCGACCTTCTGCCCCTCGGCAAAGCGCCATTCGGAAAGCAGGTCGCCGCGGATCTGCGCGAAGGGCGGCGGCGCGGCGGCGACGATCGACTTCACCGCAAAGACGGCGAATTTCTCATTCTCGACGATCGTGGCGATCTGACCTTCGCCCTCGCCGCCGACCTGGAACGCCTGCGCAATGACCGGTGCGAGTTCCGGCGCGGGTGCGAAGCCTGGCTGTCCCGGCGCGCGGCCGCTCGGCAGGATCGCCGGGGTCTCGATGATCGGGAGCTTGCGGTCGGACGCAACCTCCTCGATCGACGCCCCGCTGTTCACCGCATCCTGGATCGCATTATAATAATCGACGATCGCCTCGTTCGCCTTGTTCTTTGCCAGTTCGGCGCGAATTTCCGCGCTTGCTTCGGCCAGGCTGCGGGCCGGGCGCGCAGTCACATCCTCGACGCGCAGCACTGTCCAGCCGAGTCCGGTCTGGAGCGGCCCGATCACCTCGCCGCGTTTTGCGGCAAAGGCGGCCTTCGCAACCGTCGCATTTGTGGTCGCGGCATAGGCGCTCTGGCTGAGGTCGCCGGTCGTAGAGGCGGACAAACCCGCCTCGGCAGCCGCGCTCGCGAGTGACGCGCCGCCGCGCACCTTCGCGGCGAGGCTGTTTGCGGCCGCCCGGTCGGGCAGGATCACCTGCGCAAAACGCCGCGTTTCGCTCGCGGCATATTGCGCCGCATTGTCCTTATACGCCTTCGCGATTTCGGCGTCGGTCACGGCGGGCACCGGCACCGAGGCGCGGTCGAAAATCGCATATTGGATCACGCGGCGTTCGGGCACGGTGAACTTCGCGGCATTCTGGGCGAGGAACTGGCGCAACGTGGCGTCGCCCGGATCGTTTCTGGGCGCGAACGCGCTTGACGGGATGAAGGTCGCCTGCCCGCGCCGCCGTTCGAGCAGCAGCGCGGCATAGGGCTCGGCCATGCCGGACGCGATCCGCGGCATCTGCGCGATCGGCGCCGCCAGCTGTTCGAGCAGTATCTGTTGGCGAAGGTCGCGGCGCAGCTGTGCTTCGCTGATCCCGTTCTGGCGGAGGAAGTTCTGGAACACCGTCTGGTCGAACTTGCCCGAAACGCCTGCAAAGGCTGGCAGATCGGCGATTCGCCCGTCGATCAGCCGTTTGCTGACGCCGAAACCCAACTCGGTCGCATATTGATCAAAGGCGAGCCCGTCGATGAGCTGACCGAGCACCTGATCGAGTCCGCCGCCTTCGACGAACGCCGCCATCGTCAGTCCCGGCTGATCACGGCGCGCCTGGTCATAGGCCTGCCGCACGCGGTCGCGCAGTTCGCCGACACCGATCTCTTCGCCACCGACCTTCGCGACATTGGCGCCGCCGATCCCGCCGAAGGTCGAGTTTCCGGTGACGTCGCTGAGCGCAAAGGCGACGCCGACCAGAACGACAAAGGCCAGCGCGAGAAACTTGCCGATCGTCGAAGAAAACATGGCGCGGATGGCGGTAATCATGGAGCAGGCGGTCTTTCGGGCAGGGCGCAACGAGGCGCGGTTGCGCGCTGCTTTAGAGGCGCGATGCCGCGGCATCAAGGCGCGAAAGGCGACCCCGGCGGATCGCCGCGCCGCTTGCCTCGTGGCGACCTTCGCCGCTAGGGGCGGATCATTGTTCGCAGAAGCGGGAGAAGCGGGGCGATGACGCGGCGCAAATATGTGGTCGGCAACTGGAAGATGAACGGGCTCAAGAATGCGCTCGGCGAAGCACAGGCCATTTTCGCGGCCGCCGACGCGCATCCCGGCGTCAATGTCGCCCTGTGCCCGCCCTTCACGCTGATCGGTGCGATGGCCGCGGCAGCGCCCGGCAAGGCGGTCGGCGGACAGGACTGCCATAGCGCCGCGTCGGGGGCCTTCACCGGCTCGGTCGCGGCGCCGATGCTCGCCGATGCGGGGGCTTCGCTCGTGATCGTCGGACATAGCGAACGGCGCGAAGGCTGCGGCGAAAGCGACGCCGACGTGCGCGCCAAGGCCGAAGCAGCGCTCGCCGCGGGCCTGTCGGTCATCCTGTGCGTCGGCGAGCCGCAGGGCGTGCGCGAATCGGGCGGCGCAATCGCATATGTGCTGGCGCAGGTCGCTGGGTCGGTGCCCGACAGCTTCGATCCGCAGCGGTTCGCGATCGCCTATGAACCCATCTGGGCGATCGGCACCGGACTGGTTCCGACCGTTGCAGACGTCGCGGCGATGCACGGCGCGATCCGCGGCGCGCTCGCGGAACGGTTCGGCGATGCGGCGGAAGATATCCGAATCCTCTATGGCGGCTCGGTCAATGGCGACAATGCCGCCGAACTGCTCGGCGCGGGCGACGTCGATGGCGCGCTCGTCGGCGGGGCCAGCCTGACCGCGGCCAAGTTCGTGCCGATCATCGAGGCGGCGGCGGGACTTTAATCCACCAATAATTTCCGCTTGCATCGAGCGAAGTCGAGATGCCCCTCGGGCATGGAGTGATCTCGATGGGTGTCTCGACTTCGACCAAAGGTCGAAATCTATCCTGAACGCCTGCAAGGCAGTCGAAGGGCCCGACATGAACGGCACCCGGAATGTCGTTCGAGGAAGCTGTGGCTTGAACCCCTGCCGCTTCGTCTCTATGTGCGCCGCGGGCGCGATCCGTTTGAGGCCGCGCAAGTTCGGGAAAATATGATGTCCAGCCTTTTCACCTTCCTGCTCGTCGTCCAGGCGCTCGTTGCCGCCGCGATGATCGGCGTCATTTTGATGCAGAAGTCGGAAGGCGGCGGCCTGGGCGTCGGCGGCAGCCCCGCGGGCCTGCTCTCGGCGCGCGGCGCGGCGGATTTCATGACCCGCGCGACGACGGTGCTCGCCTGCCTGTTCGTGGGCCTGTCGATCCTGCTCGCGGCGATGGCCTCGGTCGGCCGCAGCGGCTCGACGATCGACACCACGCTGTCGAAATCGGCGCAGACGAGCGGCGCCGCTCCGGCTTCGTCGATCACCGCCCCGGCGCAGCCCGCCGACGGCGCCGCCGCGGGCACCGCGCCCGCGCCGCTGACCGACGATCCGCTGGCCGCCGCCGCGGCCGCCGCGGCGAGCCAGGAAAGCGCCCCGGCCCCGGCCGGAAGCAGCAAGGCGCCGCCCGCCACCAAATAAACGGCGGCTTCGGCCTCCGCATCCACCCCGCACGCCAGCGGAAACTTTTTCCGTGGCTTGCGATTCGACGGCTTGCGCCGTCCCCCACCCTTTGAGTAAGTCTTTCCTCCCATGGCGCGGTTCATTTTTATCACCGGCGGCGTGGTCTCCTCGCTTGGCAAGGGTTTGATGGCGGCCAGCCTCGCCGCCCTGCTGCAAGCGCGTGGCTATCGTGTCCGCATTCGCAAGTTCGATCCCTATCTGAACGTCGATCCGGGCACGATGTCGCCCTATCAGCATGGCGAGGTCTATGTGACCGACGACGGGGCGGAAACCGACCTCGACCTTGGTCACTACGAGCGCTTCACCGGCGTCGCGGCGCGGCAGAGCGACAATGTGACCTCGGGCCGCATCTATCAGGGGATCATCGCCAAGGAACGCCGCGGCGACTATCTGGGCGCAACGGTGCAGGTCGTCCCGCACGTCACCGACGCGATCAAGGATTTTGCCCGCGCCGAAACCGACGACCTCGATTTCGTGCTGTGCGAGATCGGCGGCACCGTCGGCGACATTGAATCGCTGCCGTTCATCGAGGCGATCCGCCAGCTGAAGAACGAGGTCGGGCGCGACAACGCCATCTCGGTCCACGTCACTCTGGTGCCCTATATTGCCGCCGCGGGCGAGCTGAAGACCAAGCCGACGCAGCACAGCGTACGCGAACTCGCCTCGCTCGGCGTCCAGCCCGACATATTGCTCTGCCGCTGCGAAAAGCCGCTGCCCGAGACCGAGCGCGCCAAGATCGCGCAGTTCTGCAACGTGCGCAAGGAAGCGGTAATCCCGGCGCTCGACGCCGACAGCATTTATTCGGTGCCGGTCCAATATCATGGCGAAGGACTTGATGCCGAGGTGCTCCACGCCTTTGGCATCCACGACGCCCCCGCGCCCGACCTCACGGCCTGGTACGACATCATGGACCGCAAGCAGCACCCCGAGGGCGAAGTCACGATCGGCGTCGTCGGCAAATATGTGTCGCTGCCCGACGCCTATAAGTCGCTCAACGAGGCGCTGGTCCATGGCGGCATGGCGCACCGGGTGAAGGTCAATATCCGCTGGCTCGACGCCGAAATGTTCGAGCGCGACGAGGATCTCGTCGCCAATCTCGAACCGTTGCACGGCATCCTCGTCCCCGGCGGCTTCGGCGAACGCGGGTCGGAGGGCAAGATTTCGAGCGTCCGTTTCGCGCGCGAGAGAAATGTGCCCTTTTTCGGCATCTGCCTTGGCATGCAGATGGCGTGCATCGAGGCGGCGCGCAATACGAGCGGTATTGCGAAGGCGTCGAGCACCGAATTCGGCCCGACCGACGAACCCGTCGTCGGCCTCATCACCGAATGGATGAGCGCGGAGGGGTTGCAGAAGCGCGGCGCCAACACCGACCTTGGCGGCACGATGCGCCTCGGCGCCTATGAAGCCAAGCTCTCCCCGAACAGTCATGTCGCAAGCGTCTATGGCGCGACCGAGATCAGCGAACGCCACCGCCATCGTTACGAGGTCAACGGCGCCTATCGCGAGCGGCTGGAAAAGGGCGGGCTGGTGTTTTCGGGCATGTCGCCCGACGGCATGTTGCCGGAAATCGTTGAGCGGCCGGACCATCCGTGGTTTATCGGGGTGCAATTCCACCCGGAACTCAAATCCAAACCCTTCGACCCGCATCCCTTGTTCGCGGGTTTCATCGAAGCGGCGGTGAAGCAGAGCCGGCTGGTCTGACCAAAAAGGGGATTGGGGCCATGGATCATGCAAGACTTGCCGAACTGCAGGGCCCCGACAGCATTTTTTCCGGTCTTTCGGCGGAAGATTGGGCCGAGATCGCGCGCCGCGCGGTCCAGGTCCAGTTCGCCAAGGGCAAGGAATTGCTGGTCCAAGGCGACCCCGGCGACATGATGCTGATCCTGACCGAAGGCACCGCGCGCGTGTCGATGCTGACGTCGGGCGGGCGCGAGATCGTCCTCGCCTATGCCGAACCGGGCGCGGTGCTGGGCGAGATCGCCTTGCTCGACGGTGGCGAGCGCACTGCGTCGGTGACCGCGACCAGCGCGGGCAGTGCGCTCCAGCTCGGCCGCAATGCGCTCAAGGATTTCGTCGCCAGCCACCCCGACTTCGCCTGGTCGCTGATGCAGCAACTCGCACGGCGGCTGCGCACTGCCGACCAGACGATCGAAAGCGACCGCGCCTATGCCTCCGGCCCGCGTCTCGCGCGCTATCTGAAACGCCTGATCCGCAAGGATACCGGGATCGCGCAGCGCGTCGAGCTCAGCCAGACCGAACTCGGCAATTTCGCGGGAATGAGCCGCGAGCATATCAACCGCCAACTCAAAAGCTGGGAGGAATCGGGAATCATCGCGCTCGAACAGGGCCGCGTGCGCGTGCTCGATCCGGCGACGCTGGAAGAGATCAGCGAAAGCGAGGGATGACGACTTAGGAAAAATACCCAAGGCCGTTACGATCCCTACTCCTCATCCCGCGCCGGCAGGCTCAGCGTGAAGCGTGCGCCCTGCCCCGGCGCGCTGTCGACGGTCAGGTCGCCGTCCATCGCGCGCGCCAGGCGGCGGGCGATATAAAGGCCCAGGCCCGATCCGCCGCTGTCGGTGCGACCCAGCCGCTCGAACTTTTCAAACACCACCGCCTGCTGCTCGGCGTCGATCCCCTGCCCCTGATCGGCGACGGTGACCATCGCGCGGTCGTCCTCGCGATCGACGCGGAGCCATATCTGCGAATCTTCGGGCGAATAGCGGATCGCATTGCCGAGCAGGTTGAGCAGCACCTGCAAAACACGGCGAAACTCGCCGGTTGCGGGCATCCGGTCATCGGTGCTGGGCGCCGAAATGCGGATGCCCTTCTCCTCAGCCTTCATGCCGAGCAGACCGACCGCGCGGCGCGCCAGATCGCCAAGATCGATGTCGTCGCGCGCCGCCTTGAACCCCGGCCGTTCGATATTCTGAAGGTCGGCGAGGTCGTCGACCAGCCCCAGCAGATGCCGTCCTGCATGAGCGATGTCGCCGGCATAGCGCGCATAATCGGCGCGGATCGGGCCGTCGAACTGGCCCGAAATCGTCTCGGCGGTCGCGATGATGCGGCTCAAGGGACCGCGCAGCGCGCCGTCGATCCGGCGGCCGAACTTCGGGTCGGACAGCGGCAGCGAACCAAAGGCGGGATCGACAAGCGCGCCGCCGTCCTTCGGCGTCGCGGCGGGCGGGGCGCCGGTCACCGCGGCGAAGCCGCGGAAGCCGGTGAAGCGGCCCGCCGCATCGAACAGCGCGTCGCCGCCAAGCGTCATCGCCGAGCCCGCAGCCCGCACGCTCTGCCCTCCAAAGCGCGACTGGCGCGCGAGCGCGCGCAGGACAGGAAAGCGACCGTCGGCGTCGGGTTGCAACTCGAACAACTCGGACAGCGAGCGTCCTTCCCATCCCGGCGGCACCGCGGGCGCACGCCCCGCGGCGCGAAGCGCGACGAGCCGCAACTGCTGGTCGCACTCCCACGCCCATCCGTCGGCGAGCGCCGTTTCCTCCGCGACGGGCGGCATTCCCGGTTGCGCCACGGCGCGCGCGCGCCAGTCGCTGATCTCGATGCTCGCCCCCTCGGCGTCGGGTGTGATGCGCACGAGCGCCTGGATGTCGCTATGATCGTCGGCGGCATGGAGCGGCCGGTTGATCTCGCGATGCAACCGCTGCGCCAGCGCGGCGAGCCGCGCGAGGTGCGGCAGCGCGAGCGGCTTGCCAAGCCCCGCCCCGGCGCGCTGCTGAAGCCGGAGCAGCGGCACATCGGCGCTAACCAGCACGCCCGACCGGTCGACGCGGCCGCGGACAATGCGTTCGCTCATCGCTCCGCCTCCGGCGCCGCGCCATCGGCGTCGTTCACGGCACGCGCCGGCAGCATGGCGAGCGATGCTTCGAGCGGCGCCAGGGCGTCGCGGTCGAGCCGCAAGGGCGCGAGCAGCGACGGCAGCGCCGCCGTCTCGGCGGTCAGAAGCGCCAGCGCCATATCGGCATATCGACGCTGCTGCGCCGCCGCCGCGAGCGCGATCAGCGCGGGCCAGTCGTGCGCCGCGATCGCCGCGCGCGCCGTCTCGGGCAACGCGGCGCCGACCGCCTCGTGATAGGCGATGGCGGCGGCGGTCATGCCGCCCTCGTCGGCCTGCCCTTCTACCGCATGCCGCACGGCATCGCCCAGGCTCGCCGCCCGGCCGGTGTCGATGCTCACCTCGGCCAGCCGCCACGCTGCGACCTCGTGGAGCAAGGCGCGGAAGATTTCCTCATCGACGTCGGCGATCGCCAGCGTCGGCTGTCCATGGGCGTCGAACCGCCGCCGGTCGGCAATGCGCAGATCCAGATAGGCACGCTCGCGCGCCGTCATCGGAGCGTCGGACGCCGCGCCGCTCGCCTCGTCCACGGCGCCCGTCGGTGGCGCCGGCACCACGCGCTCGGCCGAAAGTGCGCGCCAGCGATGCTCCTCGGCCCGCGCAAAGCAGACGCCGACCAGCCGCGTCGCGCCGGGCACCCCGCGGTGCAGCCAGTCGGCCCATAGAGCGGCGCTGTCGATCGCGGGGTCGATCCGCGCCGCGACATCGGTGACCAGGCGCCGCGCGATCCCCAGCGACAGCGCGCGTTGCTCGTCGGTCAGCCGACCGGCGGAGGGCGCCGCGAAAAAGTCGGCCAGCTCGTCAAGGCGCGCCGACAGCGTCGGCGACGGCGGTTCGATGCCGGCAAAGGAGAGCGATTCACTCATGCGCACCCGCCAATAGCAGTTTGGCGTTAATAGGCCTTAAACCTTGAAGGACGTTGTTTTAGCGGGGCTCCGGGCGCCGTGCGAGGCGCAGCCAGAGCAGGATCTGGAACAGCGCGAGCAGCGGCAGGATCGCGAACATCGGCGACGCCAGCCCGAACAGCAGTGCAGGCGCGAGCATGATCCACGCCTGGTCGGCGTCGGGGAGCAACCAGTGGAAGCGCCGCCGCTCGCCCGCATCCTCGTAAAGCGCGCGCGCCAGCACGATCGCCGCCGCGAGGCACGGCGCCAGCGCCGCTTCGGCAAAGGGCGGCATCGACCGGCTGGCTGCACCGAAGGCGAGCAGCCATGGAAAGAGCGCGAGCAAGGCGAGCGCGAAGCTGCGAATGAGCAAGCGCGTCCGATCCTGCGCCGCACTTTCGGCGCGAAAGGCCGACAGAAAGCGCATCGCGGCAAGCCCCAGCCCGCCCAGCACCGCGACAAGCGCTCCCGCCGCGGCCAGCCCGCTCGCCGCCAGCGCAGCGACCCCGATCCACAGAAATGCGGTGACAACGGGCAGATAACGCGCGGTTTTCGGTGACTTGACGAGCAGCGGCCCGGCGAGCCGCACGAGCGGCATCATGATCGCCGAACGTCCCAGCCCCATGCCGCCATATTCGGTCCGTTGCAGGCTCGATTGCTCGATCAGCGCCGCGGTCGGGCGGTCGGACACGATCGCAATCTCGCCCTGCTCGAACAGCGCGGGTTCGCAGTAAAGACGGCGCGCGCCCGATTGCACGGCGAGGCGCAGCAACGTCAGCATCATGTCCCATTCACCGGGCATCGCCGCGAGTTCGGCCACCATCGGCGGCGCGACGGAGGCCAGCCCGCCCCAGCGCCGCGTTGCGTCGATCCGCTCGAATCCCTGGGTCAAGATGGTGTCGCCGGTGACGAGAATCGCCGGCGATCCCGGCTTTGCGATCGCGGCATAATGCGTTCCCCCGGCGCGCAGGCCGTCGGCGACGAGGATCAGCCGGTCCTCGGCCTCGACCAGCGGGACAAGATCGCCCGCCGCGCGCACCGGCGTCACCTTCACCCCCCGACGGCGAATGCGGTCGCACACCGCCAGCAGTTCGGCGGGCAGCGCGGCGACGGCGACGGCGATGTGCGTCACCCCGACATCGACGAGGCGCGCCGCCTGTCGCTCGATCAGCGTCTCGCCCGCCACGGTGACAAGCGCGCGCAATCCGCCATCGGGCAGCGTCTCACTGGCGCCGACGAGCGCGATCAAGGGCATAGGCAAGCGAGGAACAGCAAAGGATGCACGGATCAACCTATTATGGCGGCAAGCGGCTTTGGCAAGCATCGCTTGTTCCTTCGTGCCCCCGAATGATAGGCGTCGCTTCCATGACGGAAGCGGGATCGGCGGTTGTAATCGGCGCAGCGGGCGGCATCGGCGCTGCTTTGGCTGACGCGCTTGCCGCCGATGGGCGGCATGACGTCATCCACCGTCTTGCCCGTTCGGCGTCACCTCCGCTCGCCATCGACGTCACCGACGCGGATTCGGTGGCCGCGGCCGCGGCGATGGTCGCCGCCAGCGGCCCGCCGCCCCGTCTGGTCATCGTCGCGACGGGCCTGCTCCACGCAGATGGCCATCGCCCCGAACGCGGCCTGTCCGACATCGATGCGGACTGGATGGCGCGAAACTTTGCGGTCAACACGATCGGGCCCGCGCTGGTTGCAAGGCATTTCCTGCCGCTGATGCCGCGTCGTGGGCGCACCGTTTTCGCCGCGCTCTCGGCACGGGTGGGCAGCATCGGCGACAACCGGACCGGCGGCTGGTTCAGCTATCGCGCCTCCAAAGCCGCGCTCAATCAGCTCGTTCGCAGCTTTGCGATCGCCGAGACGCGGCGCAATCCCGACGCCCTGATCGTCGCCTTGCACCCCGGCACGGTCGATACGCCGATGTCGCAGCCGTTTCGGCGCGCGGTTCCGCCCGCGTCGCTCGCTTCACCATCCCTGGCGGCGAGCAATCTGCTGCGGACGATCGCCGCGCTGACACCGGCCCAGACGGGCCGGGTTTTCGCGTGGGACGGCAGCGAAATCATTCCCTGAAAATCGCCCGAATCACTGGCAATCCGTTGCGCCTTGGGCTAGGCAAAAACCACCTCCCGAAAAGCAGAAAAAAGGCCGGGTCTTGACCGAAGAAAATACGCCTGTGCAGCCGTCCGAGGACGGCGTTTCGCCGATCAATATCGTCGACGAAATGAAGACGTCCTACCTCGATTACGCGATGAGCGTGATCGTCAGCCGCGCGCTGCCCGACGTGCGCGACGGCCTGAAGCCCGTCCACCGCCGCATCCTCTATGCCGCGCAGGAAGGCGGCTTCGTCCCCGGCCGTCCGTACAAGAAATCGGCGAAGATCGTCGGTGACGTCATGGGTAATTATCACCCGCACGGCGACAGCGCGATTTATGATGCGCTCGCGCGCATGACGCAGGACTGGTCGCTGCGCGTGCCGCTGATCGACGGTCAGGGCAATTTCGGCTCGATGGATCCCGATCCACCGGCCTCGATGCGGTATACCGAGGCGCGCCTTGCCAGGACCGCGATGGTGCTGCTGAACGATCTCGACAAGGATACGGTCGACTTCCAGCCGAACTATGACGCGAGCCGCGAGGAGCCCACCGTGCTCCCCGCGCGCTTCCCCAACCTGCTCGTCAACGGCGCGGGGGGCATCGCGGTCGGCATGGCGACCAACATCCCGCCGCATAACCTCGGCGAAGTGATCGACGCGACGCTCGCGATGATCGACCGCCAGCTCGAGGGCGGCGAACCGATCACGCTCGAGGAGTTGATGGCGATCGTCCCCGGCCCCGACTTCCCGACCGGCGCGATGATGCTCGGCCAGGGCGGCGCGCGCAGCGCCTATGCCACCGGCCGCGGTTCGATCATGATGCGTTCGACGCATGTGATCGAAGAAGGCAGGAATGACCGGCAATCAATTGTTTTGACGTCGATTCCGTTTCAGGTCGGCAAATCCGGTCTGGTCGAGAAGATCGCCGAAGCCGCGCGCGACAAGCGGATCGAGGGCGTCGCCGACATCCGCGACGAATCGAACCGCGAGGGCGTGCGCGTCGTCATCGAGCTGAAGCGCGACGCGACCGCCGAGGTCGTGCTCAACCAGCTGTGGCGCCACACCCCCGCGCAGTCGAGCTTCCCCGCGAACATGCTCGCGATCCGCGGCGGACGCCCCGAAATGCTCGGCCTGAAGGACATTCTTTCGGCCTTCATCGCCTTCCGCGAAGAGGTCATCACCCGCCGCTGCAAGTTCGAGCTCGCCAGGGCGCGCGACCGCGCGCACATCTTGCTCGGCCTCGTCGTCGCGGTCAGCAATCTCGACGAAGTCGTCCGCATCATCCGCGGCTCGCCCTCGCCCGCCGCCGCGCGCGAAGCCCTGCTCGCGCGCGAATGGCCGATCGGCGAGATCGCGCCCTATATCCGCCTTGTCGAGGCGATCGAGGGCGAGATGGAGGAGGCCGCGACCTATCGCCTGTCCGAAGTGCAGGTGAAGGCGATTCTCGACCTCCGCCTCCACCGCCTCACGGCACTCGGCCGCGATGAAATCGGCAAGGAACTCGGGGAGTTGGCGGCCGAGATTGAGGAACTGCTTTCGATCCTGGCCGACCGCGCGAAACTCTACGCGGTGATGCGCGAGGAACTGGTCGCGGTGCGCGACGAGTTTGCAACGCCGCGCAAGACGCTGGTGGCGCCCGCCGCCGACGGGATCGACGACGAGGATCTGATCGAGCGCGAGGAGATGGTCGTCACCGTCACGATGGACGGTTATATCAAACGCACGCCGCTCGGCACCTTCCGCGCGCAGCGCCGCGGCGGCAAGGGCCGCGCCGGCATGGCGACCAAGGACGAGGATGTCGTCACCGAATTGTTCGTCACCTCGACGCACACGCCGGTGCTCTTCTTCTCGACCGCGGGCAAGGTCTATCGCATGAAAGTGTGGCGCCTGCCCGAGGGCGGGCCCGCGACGCGCGGCCGTCCGATGGTCAACCTGCTTCCGCTCGCACAGGGCGAGACCATCTCCACCGTGCTGCCGCTACCCGAGGACGAGTCCGAATGGGGCAAGCTGCACGTCATGTTCGCGACCGCCAAGGGAAGCGTGCGCCGCAACAGCATGGACGCCTTCACCAACGTGCCCTCGAACGGCAAGATCGCGATGAAGTTCGAGGGCGAGGATGAAGACGACCGGCTGATCGGCGTCGCGCTGCTCGACGAAAGCGACGATGTGTTGCTCGCGACGCGGCAGGGCAAGGCGATCCGCTTCGCCGGCGACGATGTGCGCGAGTTCCAGAGCCGCAACTCGACGGGTGTGCGCGGCATGAAGCTCGCCGACGGCGACGAGGTGATTTCGCTCTCGATTCTCCACCGCGTCGGCACCACGAGCGACGAACGCGAAGCCTATCTGCGCGCCGCGCCGTGGAAGGACAATGAGAATGAACCGGCGCTCCCCGCCGAGCGCATGGCCGAGCTTGCCGCGCGCGAACAGTTCATCCTCACCGTCTGTGCGAACGGTTATGGCAAGCTGTCGTCGGCCTATGAATATCGCCGCACCGGCCGCGGCGGCCAGGGGATCACCAACATCGACAATATCGCCCGCAACGGCCCGGTCGTCGCGAGCTTCCCCGCGACGCAGGCGCATCAGCTCATGCTCGTCACCGACCAGGCGAAGCTGATCCGCATGGGGCTGGACAGCCTTCGCGTCATCGGGCGGGGAACCGCGGGCGTGCGCCTGTTCGACGTCGCCGAGGGCGAACATGTCGTGTCGGCGGCGCTGATCGAGGAAGGCGAAGACGACGAGACGGAGGGAGCGGAAACCGCAACCCCGGCGAGCGAAACGTCCACCGAATGACCAGGCCGACGACGGCCTTCAAGGTGCTGACCGCGCAGCAATGGGCGGCGTTCGAGCGCGAGCGGGTCTTCCGCGGCGCGCCGGTCGACGTCGAAGATGGCTATATCCATCTGTCGACCGCCGCGCAGCTCGACGCGACGATCGCCAGATATTTCGCCGACCAGTCGGAACTGATGATCGCCGAGGTGGACCTGATCCGGTTCGGCGACGCCGTCCGCTGGGAACCCGCGCGCGGCGGCCAGCTTTTTCCGCACCTCTATGCCGAACTGCCGATCGAGGCTGTGATCAGCCTGCAACGACGCGGCTGATCGCGCCGCGACAGCGGGACAATCCTGCGCCCCTATCGCCGCCCTGCCTTCCACGCCCTTACCGCCGCCATCGTCTTTTCGACATGCGCCTGCGGCTTGGGGTCGGTGTAGCTCATCAGAATGGTTCCGTTCGGCGCGATGACGAACGATGTCCGGTTCGACAGCATGGTCCCGTCGGGACGCCGCATCGTCGCGTCATATCTCGCAGCGACCTTCGCGCCGGGATCGGCGGCGACCGCGAATTTGTCGCGGCATTCGGAGCGCGAAAACTCGGCGACGCGCTCGATATTGCCCGCCGTCACGCCGACGACGCGTGCGCCGAGCCGGTTGAAATCATCGCTCGCCTCGGCGAACAGATGCGCCTCCAGCGTGCAGCCCGGCGTAAAGGCGGCGGGGAAAAAATAGAGCACGACCGGCCCCTTTTTCAGCGCCTGTTTCAGGGACAGGCTGAACGGCTTGCCGCCCTGCGCAGCGTTCAGTGTGAAGTCGGGCGCCTTCGCGCCCTGCTGAAGCGCGGCGAGGCCCGGCGCGGGGAGCAACGCGAGCGATATGCCGAGGCCAAGGGCGAGCCCCAGCGGCATCACGATCCTTTTCAGCAATGTCATCGGGCAAACCTCCATGCGACCGAAGCGAAGAATGCGGAAAAAAGGCCGCCGCGTCCAGCGCGATTGACCGCGCCAGCGGCATGGCGCAACATGATCGCGGCGTGGGATGAGTATGAGCGGTCGTTCACCGGCCACTTTGGGGTGGGGAGCGGACATTGAGGGGTTGCGCTGGTCTCCCCTCCCGCAAGCGGGAGGGGCAGCGAGACTTACGAACTTTGTTCGTTAGTCGCAGCGGGGTGGGCCATTGCCACGCTGCTGCCCACCCCCGAC
>Ga0164290_1000553_pt1 | contig 111992 bp, 111 predicted proteins | sample Micstemetagenome_FD_108782 | JGI IMG/M metagenome (GOLD analysis project Ga0164290, IMG submission 108782) | Contaminated culture microbial community from soil near Moab, Utah, USA - Microcoleus steenstrupii SON62 (Illumina Assembly) | ecosystem: Environmental > Terrestrial > Soil > Soil crust...
CCCAGCGCTTCACCCAGGTCTACGAGCAGTACGCCAAGGCCAAGGACATCACGACCGAGCGGCTCTACCTCGACACCATGGAGGAGGTGCTGCGCGGCGTGAACAAGGTGCTGGTCGACAAGACGCGAGCGACTCCGCCGGCGCAATAACGCTTGGCCAGCGCGAGATTCATGGACGTGCCGTCAACATGCTATTGGCCGGGCAACGTCGTGACGATGGCGACGTTCGTTCAGCGAACCGGAGTGGTGCGCCGATGCCGCTTGGCTTTCCCAACCAATGCCGTTTCTACGATGGCGCCGCGCATGCCGTGCGCTTCTCGGGCTATGACGGCGCGCTGGAGGCGCCGTTCTTCATCGGCGAAGGGGCCCTGAAGCGCCTGCGGCCGGAGATGTCGTTCACTGAAGCAGGCCTGTTGGAGGCATTCGACCTCAATCGCGACCGCATCTACGCGACCGCAACCAGGGTGTACCAGCGCGGTCACAGGGGTTCGTACGACGTGCTGCCGGAAGATCTCTAGAAGCGGCTCTACCCCGTCTTCGCGTTCGCCGCCGCTTTTTCCAGGCGCGCTGCGCTTTCGTCGAGCTCCTCGCTGTAGCGGCTGAGGCGCCGGCGGTCGCCCTCGTCGGTCGTGAGATCGATCAGGCGTCGCGCGCGGCGGGCAAGGTCGCGCATCGCATCGGCCTGCTTGAGGATCGCCTCTTTGCTCGGGGGGCGAACGGTGGGTGCCGACAGGGACTTTTCGAACATGTCGTCTCCTTGGTGGCGCCTGCCGCCCCGGTACAGACGCGTTACAGAGCATCGGGGCGTCGATGGTATTCCAGCGCCAAGGACCCCGCAGGTTGCCAGCCAAGCTGCCGTGCAAGCTGCCAGGGGGCCTTCGCCGTTGTGGAGTCGATCAGCCGACCCGCTTCAGGTTGTCGGCCGACAACTTGCCGCTGCGCCGATCGGTGACCAGATCGAACTCGATCTTCTGCCCTTCGACCAGCTGGCCGAGGCCCGCGCGCTCGACGGCGCTGATATGCACGAAGGCGTCCTTGCCGCCGTCATCGGGCTGGATGAAGCCAAAGCCTTTGGTCGCGTTGAACCACTTCACGGTTCCCGTCGTCATGGGAAAGCCTTTCACTCGGTAGCATGCTCGCCCGCCCGGAGAGGGCAGGCCGTCGAATGCGCATATTCGTCGGGAGCAAGTCGGAGGCAGGCGCCAACTCAAAACGCGGGCACGGCCAAGTCGTCAGTCCGTCTATCGACCGATAGGATATGGGCGCTAAGGACTTGCATTGCAAGCAACATCGCCCGTTCCGGCGCCGCGGCCGAAGGTGCACTTTCGAGCTGAAACGGCGGCCTGCGCTTGAAAGCCCGGGCCGTTTCGCCCAAGGATGATCGATGAACCAGACCCAAAACGTCGCCGACCTCTCGAACCGCCGCCGCCGACTCGGCGCCTCGCGCGAGACCATGGCCGCGGGGCTTGGCCTTGCCGTCGACATCGTCAAGGCGATCGAGGACGGCGCGGCATCCGATGACGAGCACGACCGCTACAGCGCCTGGCTCGGCCGCATCGAGGCGTGGCCGGCGGATGTGCGGGCGCGGCAGTTCCTTGTTGCCGGAAAGGGCGGCCGCTTCGAGGCCGAAGGGTAGGGCGTCGCTTGCGCTTTGCCGCGATAATACCCATCTTCGACTGATCGTCGGCAGCGACCTCCGGGCGCCGGCGGCTGAGAGACAGAGGCCCAGCCTCAAGCTCCCGCCTGACCAGCCCGACCATGGTGACCCCTGCGCCGCCAGTCCCACGCCGTTGAGCGGCTCGTCCGCCGGGAGCTCGCGCTCCTGCGTGAGCTCGGGCGCGACCGCCGCCTTGCCTCCACCCGTCTCGCACCGCTGATCCGCAGCGGGCCTCTCGCCCTTGGCCGGGCGTTGCCGCGGCGCCGACGGCCGGCTGCGGAGCGTGCGTGATGCCAAGACCGGGCACCGCGCTCTCCACCAGTGAAGAGATCACGCTGCGCCGAGTCGCGCACGGCCAGTCCGATATCGGGCGCCTGCCGGCCGAGGACCTGGCGCGCCTGCGCTGGCTCATGCTCGTCGATGGGCAGGCCGGCCGGCCGAAGCTGACGTCGGAAGGGCGGCGACGCTTCGAGGAACTTGCCAAGCCGATTCCGTTCAGCACGTTCGATGCCGAAGGCACGCTCAGCAGCCTGGTCAAACGCCTGCAGGCGCGAACCCGCAAATGACCTTCCCCATCCCCTCGGACGCTCCTGTGGCGGATGCTCCTGCGGCCGGCTCGCTGTCACGCCATCTGCCGTCGGGCTGCACCATACGGCGGGCGATCGCGGGCGATGCCGAGCGCGTCGCCGGTCTCCTGCGCGAGGCCGATCGCCAGGAGATGGAAGCGCTCGAGGGACGGCCCGCGCTCGCCGTGCTGCAGGAGTGGATGAGCGGCGCCAGCCGCGTTCTGATCGCGCACGGCGATGCGGTGGCGATCTTCGGCATCACGGCCTGCACCGTCCACGGTGCCGACTCGCACGATAAGCAGCATGGCGAGCAGCATGGTGAGCAGCACCAACCGCGTGCCGCGACGCCATGGGTCGCCATGGCATCGACCCTTGACCACGAAGACCTGGTCGACGTGCTGTGGCTGTCGCGTTTCCAGGTCGATGCCTGGCAACGGCGCTGGCCGGTGCTGCTCACGGTATGCGACACCCGCAATCGCTTCCGCGGTCAATGGCTCGACTGGCTGGGCTTCGAGCGTCGCGGCCGGGTCGAGCGTTTCGGCGCCGCCGGCATCCCGTTCGACCTTCACGTCCGCCTGCGCGTCCTGCAATGAACCGGCCCTTGCGCGGCTCGATGAGGCATCTCGGCACGCTGCGCGGCCGCGGCACGCTCAGCTGCGACGGTGTCGTGCTGGGCGCCGCCGATTACGAGATCGACGGCTTCTGCACTCGCCCGGGCGAAGTCGTGGGATCGGGCGAGATCACGATGGCGCCGGCCGAGCTCGCCAATGCCTTCGGCCGGCGCGACCTCGAACTTGCGACCGAAGATGGCATGGTCCTCAGCCTTCGCTTCTCGGGCGGGCGGCTTGGCTCCCGGGCCGCTGCCGCGCATGCCGACATCACCGGCGGACTGCCCGCCGAAGATGCCTGGCGCCGCTGACGTCACTGGTTGGCGAAACCAGGCGCTCTCATCACGAAGCCGCGGGCGCGGAATTCACTGTCGCAGGAGGCGAGCAGCACCACCAGCGGCATCAGAAGGCGCAGTACAACGCGGAAGGATCGCATGGCCTTCTCCTCTGCAGGTGAGGCCCACGCCGGCATCGGTGGTACACCGGCGGCCTCATCACGTCCATCTGGGCACGTCCATCTGGCCATTGCGCGGTCAGCCAGCCGGTCTCACATTCCATGCGCTTCTTGATTGCCAGGGAGTTGCGCACTGGTCCTGGAACGCGACGCCTCCTCCCAGCCCGTCCCGACGTCGGTCCATCTCGCGCGCATGCTGGACCGGGCGCCGAGCGGCCGCGTGCCTGTGCACTGGCTGCTGGAGGAGCTCGGCGAGCGTTCGTTCGGGCTAACGCTGCTGGTGATGGCCGTGATCGGCCTGCTGCCCGGCCTGTCGACCCTGGTCGGCCTGCTGCTGGCCTGGCCCGCCATCCAGCTCATGCTCGGTCATGACGCGGCCGCGCTGCCGCGGGTGATTGCGCGGCGCGAGATCGACGTCGAGCGGCTGGCCCGTGTCATCGCCGTGATCGTGCCGCTCCTCGCCCGCGCCGAGCGCCTGATCCGCCCGCGCTGGCCGGAGCTGTTCGGTACACTGCGCCCGCTGGTCGGCGCGGCGACGCTGCTGGTGGGCCTGACGTTCGCGGCACCGGTACCCTTCGGGCAGGTCGTGCCGGCGGCGGTCGTCATGCTGCTGGCGGTCGCCTACCTCGAAGATGACGGTTTCGCCCTGCTGCTCGCGCTCGGAGCCGCGCTCGGCTCGCTCGCCCTCACCGGTGTCGCCGTGTGGGGCGCGGTCGAGACCATCGACTGGATCGATCCGTAGAGCTCGGGATGCGCCAGGTAGATCTCGCGATCCCACCTGTAGGCCTCGCGCGTCAGCGGATGGACGAAAGCGATCTCGTCCTCGATCCAGAACAGGGCCCATTCGCGCCCATCGTCACAGGTCGCGATCTCGCCGAGATCCTGCGGGCTGCCGATCTTCAGGACCGATTGGCAGGGAACGCCGTGGCGCTCGAGAAAGCGGCGAGCGACGCCTGTCAGATCCCCGGCGACGGCGCTGCCGCAGACAAGCAGGGCGCCGAGCTTGGCAAACACCAGACGTGGTCGCAACATTCGCATGGTGCCCCCGAAGTCCTGAGGCTGGAACCGCGACTACCCGCGATGGCACCGATGTACTCTGCCGACGCAGTCGGCGCGGTGGCAAATGCCACATGCGATGACGGCAAAGCGTGGCGTCGCCCGCTCAGCGTGTCGACGACTGCGGCGCGTCTGGCCCTGCACGCGTGGCGAGCACGTCGTAAATTCGTGCGATCTCGAGCATGCCGCGTCGCGGCGCGCTCTGGCTCATCCGTCTTGCGGTGTCGCGCGATTCCTCAGCGCGCGCGCGCCAGTAGAGAGCGTTGCGCCCCTCGACGCCCGTCAACTCGATTTCCATCTCGCACCCCACTCACGTATCCCACACCGCGATAGTGGCAAAGAGGGCCCCTCCCCGATGTGACTTCTTGGTGGCCGCACGGTGCGACGCGTCACTCGAAGCCGAACCGCACGGCCCTCAGCGCGGCTTCCTCGACCGTCCGCACCACACGCTGGAACGACCGCTCCGCCGCCGTCGCGCGCTGCGGCGTGCGCTGAGGCTGCAGCACGAACAGCAGCAAGGCGCGACCCGGCACCTCGCAGATGTCTCCGACCTTCAGGCGGCCAAGCGTCGTGTCGGCAGGCTTGTGCGTGTCGAGCAGCTTGATCCAGCGGCGGCCGCCCGCCGCCGCCGGCAGGATGAAGGGAACGACATCGGTGTGCGCGTTCAGCACGATCAGCAGGGTGGTATCGTCGCCGATCCGGCGGATGCCGGTTTCCTGCGCGCGCCCGTCCAGAAGCACGCCGAGACTGCGGGCATGCGGGTCGTTCCAGTTCCCGGGCTCCATCTCCTGGCCGTCCGGCCTGAGCCACGCCACGTCCTTGACGCCGATCTCCTCGTCGTAGGCGCCGGTCAGGAAACGACCGCGGCGCAGCATCGGCAGGGCCCGCCGGATCATCACCAGCTTGCGCACGAACTCGGCCTGGGCGCGGCCGTCGGGCCCGATGCCCGTCCAATCGACCCAGGAGATCTCATTGTCCTGGCAGTAGCTGTTGTTGTTGCCGCCCTGGCTGCGGCCGACCTCATCGCCGCCCAATAGCATCGGCGTGCCTCGCGACAGCAGCAGGGTCGCCAGCATGTTGCGCATCTGCAGCAGCCGCGTCGCGCGGATGGTGGGGTCGTCGGCCGGACCTTCGACGCCGTAATTGGCGGACAGGTTATGGCTGTGGCCGTCGCGATTGTCCTCGCCGTTGGCCTCGTTGTGCTTGTCGTTGTAGGAGACCAGATCGGCCAGGGTGAAGCCGTCATGCGCCGCCAGGAAGTTGATCGAGGCCCACGGCTTGCGGCCGCGCTTGGCGAAGAGGTCGGCCGACGCCGTGAGTCGCGCCGCCAGCTCGGGCAGCCGGCCGTCGTCGCCGCGCCAATAGGACCGCACGGTGTCGCGATAGCGGTCGTTCCATTCCGCCCAGCCCGGCGAGAAACGACCGACCTGATAGCCGCCAGGTCCGATATCCCAGGGTTCAGCGATCAACTTGACCTGGCTGAGCGTGGGGTCCTGGCGACAGGCATCGAGAAAGCGGCCATCCTCCTCGAAGCCATGCGGCTCCCGGCCGAGGATCGTAGCGAGGTCGAAGCGGAAGCCATCGACGCGCATGTCGTTTGCCCAATAGCGCAGGCTGTCCATCACCATCTGCAGCACGCGGCTGTTGCTGAGGTTCAGCGTATTGCCGGTGCCCGTGTCGTTGATGTAGTGCCGAGGATCGGGCGCCAACCTGTAATACGAGGCGTTGTCGATGCCCTTGAAGGAGAGCGTGGGGCCGCGTTCGTTGCCCTCGGCGGTGTGGTTGTAGACGACGTCCAGGATCAGCTCGAGGCCGGCATCGTGCAGATGGGCAACCATCTCCTTGAATTCGGCAAAGGCGAAATCGGGATTGGCCGCGTAGCGCCGCGCCGGGGCGAAGAAGCCGATCGTGTTGTAGCCCCAGTAGTTCTTGAGACCCTTGTCGAGCAGATAGCTGTCATCGACGAAGGTATGCACGGGCAACAGTTCCACCGTCGTTATTCCCAGCGAGTCGAGGTACGCGGTGATCTCGGCGCTGGCGAGACCGGCATAGGTCCCGCGCAGGCCCTCCGGCAGCGCCGGATGGCGGCGCGTCAGGCCGCGCACGTGGGCTTCGTAGATCACGGTGTTTTCCCAGGGCGTGCGTCGCCGTCCATTGCCCCAGGTGAAGGCGGTATCGATCACGCAGGCCTTCATGGTGAAGGCGGCGCTGTCGCGCTCGTCGAAGGTGAGATCATCGCCGGTCTCGACCTTGTAGCCGAACAGCGCGGGGTTCCACTCGATGTGCCCGATCATCTGCCGGGCGTAGGGATCGATCAGCAGCTTGTTGGCGTTGAAGCGATGACCCGCCGCTGGCTCGTAGGGGCCGTGCACGCGAAAGCCGTAGACGGTGCCCGGACGCGCGTCGGGCAGGTAGCCGTGCCAGACTTCATCGGTGTACTCGGGCAGCGCGATGCGCTCGACTTCGCGACGGCCGCCATCCTCGAACAGGCAAAGTTCGACCTTGCTGGCATGCGCCGAGAACAGGGCAAAATTGACGCCGAGCCCGTCCCAGGTCGCGCCCAGTGGGTAAGGCAGCCCTTCCGAAAGGCGGGACCGGCGCGGGGACACTGTGTTCAAGAGAGCTTCCTTCGAAGGGAGCCGATAGAACGCGGTAGCGGCCTGCCGGCTCCCTAGCTCCTCGACTGAATGGACTCGGCGGCTCGCAACGACGGGAAGAGCGCGGCAAAGGTCGCTCCGCCAAGCGGTCCGCTCACCAAGGCCGAGGCGTCCAAGCTGATCGACGAGCGGAAGGCGAGGTTGGGCCGCTAGTCCGGAAGCCGTTCAGGTGAAACCTGCAACCCCTCAAACACCGGTACTCCAAAACCGATAGAGTCCGTCGGCGTCGCCGTTGAAAAGGTTGCGATCGCAGTGGCTGACGCCCTGCACGATGTTGCTCTGGCCGTAGGCCGGACGGCCCGCGCTCTCGTCGCCGGCATACTGCCAGAGGCGCCAGCCGCTCGACGCCCAGGCCAACGGCACCTCGGGCGAATCGTGGTAGTCGGCGACCCACAGGCCGCAGCGCGCCAGGATCGAGTCCGGCGTGATGGTGGCGCCGAGGCGGAGACCTGAATTGGGCAGCGGCTCGCCGTTGGCCCAGGTCGGATGCACATAGACGATGGGCAGCCGGCCGGTGGCGCGCGCCACCGTCTGCACGAAGGCCTCGCCCTGGTCTATCGTCATGGAGTTCGAAGGATTGTTGTCGTTGGCCTCGAGGTCGAGGGCGAGCAGCGTGCGCGGGCCCGGCCGCGCGCACTGGAGGAAAAACGCCGCCTGCTCCTCGCCCGACCGTTGGCCGGTGCCGTAATGGTAGGCGCCCCACAGCAGGCCCGCCGCCTCGGCCTGGGGCCGCCGCGCGGCGTAGGCGGTGTCGGCATAGTCGCCGCCTTCGCTCGCCTTATGGATGACGCCCAGGATGTTGCTCTGCCGCACCCGGCGGAAGTCGGTGACGGTGACGCCGCGGCTGATGTCGATCACCGCGTCCAGCCCCAAGGAGGCGCGATCGGGCGGCGGCGGGGCGACCGGATAGTTGCCGGGCATCTGTGGCGCATAGGCCGTCTGGCGGGTGGTGGTGCAGCCTGCCGCCGCTGAGACCGAAAGGGCGGCCAGGGTTGTAGAAAGAACGTTCCGGCGCGAGATCATGGCCGCGGGCTATAACACATTGATCACGAGCGGGCGCGCGCCGGTCGTCCTATGCTGCGGGCGTTGGGAGGGAGAGCCAGCATGACCACTATCAGCGATACCGCGATGAAGTTCTTCGAAGCCTGCGAAGCCGGCAAGGGATGGGAGGCCTGCAAGGCCTGGTGCGCACCCGACGCCAGCTTCGCCTGCCAAGCGGACCCGCTGGTCGAGGTGAAGAGCCTGCATGGCTATACCGACTGGATGAAGGGCCTGATGGGCATGATGCCCGACGGCCATTACGAGCTGCGATCCTTCGCCGTCGACGAGCCGCGCAACACGGTGACGGCCTACGCGGTGTTCAAGGGCACGCATACCGGCGGCGCCAATGGCTCTGGGGGTCCGCCGCCCACGGGCAAGAGCACGCAGTCGGACTACGTCTACAACATGCAGTTCGCCGACGGGAAAATCCGCCACATGACCAAGATCTGGAACTCGGGCTGGGCGCTCAAGGAGCTCGGCTGGTAACATTGGCGATCTCTGGCGATCATGAGTGACGACAGTCCCGCTTCTTCAGCTGAAAAGGATGCCCTGGCGCTCCGCATCCACCGCTTTATCGCGGGGATCGAACGGGCCAGGCGCCCGACCAACCGCCGCGAAAGCCACCATGTCGTCATCGCGCTGCGCTGCCTGCAGGACGGGCAGTACGCGGCGGGCCAGCAGGCGATGACCGACGCCGAGCGCCTCGCCCCGATCCCGCCCGAGGCGGCGATCCGGCTCGAGACCAACACACCCGTCCCGGTGCACCAGCTGCGCGCCGGGCTGCAGGCGATCCTCGCCGGCGAGGTCTGAGCGGCGATGAAGACGATCAGCGGCGACTGGAACGACGCGCCCGAGGCGGTCACGCTGATCGATGCGCATCATCACCTGTGGGACCTTGCGGCAAACCGCTATCCTTTTCTCAGTGACACGCCCGAGCCGCACTTTTTCCTGGGCGCCTATGATGCGATCAGGCGGAACTACCTGCCGGAAGACTATCTGCGGGATTCGCGCGGCCACAATGTGCTGACGACAGTGCATTGCGAGGCCGAGATGGATCGCACCGCCCAGGTCCGCGAGACCGAGTGGCTGACCGGGATCAACGCACGTCACGGCTTTCCCGGCGCCATCGTGGCGCACGCCTGGTTCCACACCGACGACGCGGAGGAGATCCTGGCCGCGCAGGCGCGGTTTCCGCTGGTGCGCGGCATCCGCTCCAAGCCGGTGACGGCGGTCCGTCCCGACGCCATGACGCCCGGCGCGCCGGGCACGATGCAGGACGAGAGATGGCTGCGCGGCTTCGCGCTGCTGGAGAAATACGGGCTGTCGTGGGACCTGCGCGTGCCCAACTGGCACCTCGCCGAAGCCGCCGAGGTGGCCCGCCAGTTCCCGCGCACGCCGATCATGCTCAACCACACCGGCTTCCCGTGGGATCGCAGCGAGGAGGGCCTGGCCGCCTGGCGTCGCGGCATGGAGGTGCTGGCGCGCCAGCCCAACGTCCACGTCAAGGTCTCGGAGTTCGGCCTGAAGGACAGCCCGTGGAAGTACGAGTCCAACCGGCGTGTCGTTCAGGAGGCGATCGCGATCTTCGGCATCGAGCGCTGCCTGTTCGCAACGAACTTCCCGGTCGCCGGCCTCAGGATCGACTACGACACGCTGGTCCGGTCGCTCAGCCGCATGCTGGCGGATCGTTCGCCGGCCGATCGCGAGCGCTTCTTCTGGAGGAACGCCGCCTCGTTCTACCGTCTCTCGGTTTAGGCCGCGCCTATCGCGTGGCGGCGCTCAGGTGCACGACATTGTCGGTGTCCGCCGCGTCGCCGCCCAGGCTCGACGCGGCCGCGCGTCAGCCATTTCCTCGGCAAGGTTCCGGCGTGAAGGCCATGTCAGCGGGCGCACGCAGCCTCGGGTGCACAGCACCCTGGCGAGAGTGCTGCTGAGGACCTGAGTCTCGCCGAATCGGGCCAAATCCTCGACGAGCAGAAATAGTACAGCCTTATTTCCGCAGAGCTTGTGCCCATTTTCCGGCGAGACTCGCATCGGCAGGGAAGCAAGGGGGCACATGAGCCTGGTTCTCGATCCAGAGGCGGCGCGCCTGTCGGCCGCACCGGTGACGGCGGTCGCGCTGGTGGATGACGACGATCTTTTTCGCGAAACGCTGGCGGCGGAGCTCGGCGATCACGGCTTCGAGGTGCACGCTTTCGCCGACGGCGAATCCTGTCTGACCGCCCTGCAGCAGGGGCTCGTGGCCGAGCTGGTGCTGCTCGACTGGGAGCTGCCGGGGCTGCAAGGCTTCGAGGTCTTGCAGTTGCTGCTCGAGGCGGACCGCGACCGGCCGGTGATCATCCTGACTGGGCGGTCAGCGGCGCAGCGCGAGCTCGAGGCGCTGCAGGGCGGCGCCATCGACTTCGTCGACAAGGCGCGCGGCATCGACGTGCTGCTCCCGCGCATGCGACTGCTCGCGCCGAACGGCAACGCCCCGCCAGATGCAACCGCGGCGGAGCCGGCGCCGGTCGCCTGCGGGCCCCTGCTGCTGCAGCCGCGCAAGGCGCGGGCCGAATGGCGCGGCCACAATGTCGAGCTCACCGTCGCCGAGCAGAGGATCGTGGCCCTGCTGGTGGCGCAAGGCGGCCAGCCCGCGACCTACCGGGCGATCTACGACCAGGTGCACTATGCCGGCTTCGCCGCCGGGGACGGCGAGCGCGGCTTCGAGCGCAACGTGCGCACCATGATCAAGCGCCTGCGCCGCAAATTCCGGACGATCGATCCCGACTTCCAGGCAATCCGCAGCGTCACGAGGGTGGGATATGCGTGGGAGGGTCCTTAACCCTCGCACGATCTTGGCCCAATATAGTCGGCACCGCGTTGCGGGAGCCGACCGATGGACATATCGACTTCGGAAATGCTGGCGCTCATGGCGGCAGGCGTGGCCGTCATCGTCGGCATCACGATGGCGACGACCAGCAGTTCACGGCTGCTGAAGGCCGGAGGTTATGCCTTCACTGCGGTCTTCATCATTGGCGTGGCAATCGCCGTCTTCCGGACGCCGGTCAAAGACGTGAATGCCTCGCACGCGCGCAACATCGCCGGTCTCCTGCTTGTCGCCGCCGCCGGCTGGGCGGTGCTGAGCGCCACCCGCGCCTTTCGCAACGGATAAAGGGGGTGATCATGTACAAGCACATCCTGATCTCGACCGACGGATCAGAGGTCGCAGCCAAGGGCGTCGATCATGGCCTGGCCCTGGCCAAGAGCGTCGGCGCCAAGGCCACCATCGTCATGGTGACCGAGCGCTTTCCGATCTACGGCGGGTCGGAGTGGATACCCGGGCCGACTGAATTGGCGGCGTACGAATCGGCGCAGAACGAAGCCGCCACGAAGGTCCTGGATGGTGTCAGGAGCGCAGCGGATGGACTCGGCGTCCTTGTCCAGACTGTTCATGTCTCGGAGGCCCAGCCGGCCGAGGCGATCGTCAAGACCGCCGGCGAGCGCGGGTGCGATCTTATCGTCATGTCCTCGCACGGCCGACGCGGGCTGCGCCGTCTTCTTCTAGGCAGCCAGACTTCCGAGGTTCTGGTCAGCAGTCCGGTTCCCGTTTTGGTGGTCAGATAGGCCGTCAGGTGGCGGCACCGGCAAGGTAGGCGGCCGCGCGCCAGGCATGATGTGCGCGCCGGTCGAGCAGCCGCACGGCATCGACGCTTGCCATGGCATCGCTGGCCGCGCGCTTGCCGGCACCCACGGAATCGAGCGTGGCCTGGCGATGCCGCGGACGCAGGCGGGCCAGCTCCGCGGCACTGCGCGCGAGACGGTCGATGAACTCGGAAACATCGCCTTCGGTGACGTGATGCTCCAGCACGGCGGCGCCCTCGGCGGCACTACGCATGGCGTCGGTGTAGAGCTGCAGGGCGCGCTGCTCGTCAGGGGAGTCGAGCGACGTCTCGGTCGTCGCTCCCTCTCCGATCACTTCGGCCAGCTGGATCGTATGGTCGAGCGCATGCAGCGTGTCGATGAACCATTGCCGCTCGTCTTCCGAGGGCAACGGTTCGGTCACCTTCGACAGGAAGGCCTGGACCTGGTGCAACGTGTCGGTCGCCTGAGCGGCGGACGTCGAGGATGAACACAGCGCCTGCAGGACATGCGCCACCGTGCGGCGCGCCGCCTCGACGGCGACGATGGGTGAGGCGGCGAGCGCCGCGGGATCGAGATAGCGCGTGGCGGGCGCGCCACGATCGGGAACGATGCGCTCGATCAGCCGCGTGAACGGACCGATCAGCGGCAGCAGGATCGCGACGCCCACGACGTTGTAGGCCGTATGATAGGCCGCCACCAAGGTCACCGGATCGATGCTCGCGGCAGCGCGCAGCATCAAGCGGGCGGTCGCCGGGAACAGGACCAGCGCCACGATGGCGGCAATCAGCTTGAAGGCGATGTAGGCCACGGCCAGGCGCTTGGCGGTGTTGCTGGCGCCGATCGCCGCCATCGCCGAGCTGGTCGAGGTGCCGATGTTCTGGCCGATGACCAATGCCAGCGCCTGATCCAGCCCGATCGCGCCGGCGAACAGCGCCGAGATGGTGACGGTGATGGCCGCGGTCGAGGACTGCATCACGGTGGTCATCACGATGCCGGTCACGACCAGCGCCAGGAGGCCCGTCAGGCCGGACCACCACGACACACCCTGCCCGCCCAGCACGGCGGGCAGGTCCGCCGGATTGAGTGCGGCGGCGAGGCCGCTCATGCCCTGCTGCAGGGTCGTCAGGCCCACCAGGATCAGGGCGAAGCCTGCGATGGCGCCGCCGCTCGCCGCCCAGCGGCCCTTGCCGATCAGCTTCAGCAGCGCGCCCGCGAACACGATCGGCAGGGCATAGGCGGTGAGCGAGATGCGCACGCCCAGCAGCGCCACCAGCCAGCCGGTCCCGGTCGTGCCGATGTTGGCGCCGAACACCAGGCTCAGCCCCTGCGGAAAGGTGAGCAGCCCCGCGCTCACCAGCCCGATGGTGGTCATGGTGGTGGCGCTGGACGACTGCACCAGCAAGGTCACGACCGCGCCCCAGATGGTGCCGCTGAGCGACGTTCTCGTCGCCCTGGCGAGCACCGTGCGCAAGGCGGAGCCCGCGAGCGCCTTCAGGCCGTCGGTCATCACGGCCATGCCGAGCAGAAAGAAGCCTATGCCACCGGCGATGGCGACCGCGGTTTCCAAGGGTCCTCCGATCAGAACGAGCCGAGCAGGCTGCCCAGCACGATCACCGCGACCAGCGCCAGCAGCGCGCTCACGATAGCGGCCATGACGATGTCGAAATAGCTCTTGGCGTGGGTTGAGCCGCACACCGCGAGCAGGGTCACGACGGCGCCGTTGTGCGGCAGGCTGTCGAGGGTGCCGGCGCCGATCACGGCCACGCGATGCATCAGGGCGGGATCGATGCCCTGCTCCGCCGCGAGCTTCATGTAGGTCGGGCCGAGCGCATCGAGGGCGATGGTGAGCCCGCCCGAGGCCGAGCCGGTCAAGGCCGACAACACGTTGGTCGCGATGGCGAGCGACACAAGCGGGCCGCCCTCGATGCCCAGCACCCACTCGCGGACGGCCGCAAAGGCGGGAAGCGCGGCGACGACGGCGCCGAAGCCGACCAGGCTCGCGACGCTGAGCGCCGGCAGCACCGCGGCATTGGCACCGGCATCCATGCTGAGCCGCACCACCGGCAGCCGCCGGCCGCTCAGCAGCAGCAGCACGACGATCGCGGCGCCAAGCGCCACCGCCACCGACCAGACGCCGCCCACCGCCGATAACGACGTGGCGCCCCAACGCGGTTCGGCGAGGAAGGCCGTGTCCAGGCGCGGCAGGACGACGAAGGACATCAAAAGGTTCACCGCAATGACGACGCCGAGCGGCAATGCGGCCAGGAGGATGGGCGGCGGCGCATCGGTCGGCCGTGCGTGATGGATTTCCGCCGGATCGAACGCCTGGGCCGTCGTCGCGCGCTCGCGTACCTGCGGATCGTCGGCGGCGTCGTCCACGGGCGGCGGACCTTGATCGCCGAATCCCTCGCCGCGCCGTCGCGCCGCCGCGCTCGCGCGGGCGAGCCACCACAGGCCGAAGCCCAGCATGACCGCGGCGGCAATCACGCCGAGCCCCGGCGCGGCAAAGGGCGTGGTGCCGAAGAACGGCATGGGGATGGCGTTCTGGATGGCGGGCGTGCCGGGCAGCGCCGACATGGTGAAGGTCGAGGTGCCGAGCGACAGCGCCGCCGGCATCAGCCGGCGCGGAATCGCAGCGGCGCGGAACAGCGCCTCGGCCATCGGCGCCAGCACGAAGAAAGCGACGAACAGGCTGACGCCGCCATAGGTCACCAGCGCGCCGGCCAGGACGACGGCGAGCATCGCCCGCTCGCTGCCGAGCCGCACGGTCAGCCAGCGGGCGATCGCGCTCACCGAGCCGGTGTCCTCCATCAGCTTGCCGAACAGCGCGCCCATCAGGAAGATCGGGAAGAACTGCGCCACGAACTGCGCGGCACTGCCCATGAAGGTCTGCGTCCAGTGCGCCAGCAGCGGCTCGCCGGCGAAGGCCGCCGCCACCAGCGCCGCCGCGGGCGCCAGCAGCAGCACGCTCCAACCGCGATAGGCCAGCCAGACCAGCAGCCCCAGGCCGAGCAGGATGCCGACGAGACCCATCAGACCTGCCCCATCACTTACCGTCCAGCGAGCGATCGATGTCCAGCGTGGAGCGTTTCCCGAGGTCCGTGCCGTGCGCCGCCAGGAAGGCGTCGGCGACGCGCCGGCCCTCGTCGCGCAGCAGGCAGAGGAAGGCCCATTCGGCGTTGAGCTTCGAGGAGGAATCGAGCTCGACCATCATCTCGCTGCGGATCAGATGGACGCGCATTTGCGACCAGTGCGCGACGCCGGCGTCGGCGGCAGCGGCGGAGGCGACGCGGCGCAGCAGCGCCATCATGCGCAGCTCCTTCAGGAGCACGGCGTTGAAGGAGACCTCGTTCAGGCGATTGAGGATGTCGCGCGCCGTCTTCGGGATGCCGGGCCGCTCGACCGGATTGATGCCGACGATGATGGTGTCGTCGGAGACGCATTCCTCGATCAGCGGCGTCATGGTCGGATTGCCGGAATAGCCGCCGTCCCAGTAGGCCTCGCCGTCGATCTCGACGGCCTGGAACATGGTCGGCAGGCAGGCCGAGGCGAGCAGCACGTCGGGCGACATCTCGGCGTTGCGGAAGACGCGCGGCCGGCCGGTGCGGACATTGGTCGCGGTGATGAAGAGCTTGATCGGCGCTGTCGCCAGCCGCGCGAAGTCGACCGATTCGGCCAGCACCTTGGCCAGCGGGTTGAGCGCCCCCAGGGGAAAGTCGTAGGGCGAGAAGACGCGCGCCATGAAGTCGAAGGCGAGATAGGCCGGCGAGCGATCGAGCGACCATCGGCCGAGCAGCCTGTCCATCGGGCTGCGCTGCAGGGGGCTGAACGCGGCGGCCTGGGAGACCCGGCGCCAGAAGTCTTCCAGCGCCGTGCGCGCCGCCGCCGCCCCGCCCGCGGCGTGGGCGGCCACCATCACCGCGCCGTTCATGGCACCGGCCGAGGTCCCGGAGATGGCCTCGATGTGCAGCCTGGGCTCCTCGAGCAGGCGGTCGAGCACACCCCAGGTGAAGGCGCCATGCGAGCCGCCGCCCTGCAAGGCGAGGTCGATCAGTTGTGAGGACGGCTCGGACATTGGCGATCCTTTGCGGGGAGCGGGGTCAGAGCATGAGACTACAGGATGACGGGCGCGTTGCACCTCCGGCGCGCTATGATATTGCCGCCCATCACGAGGTCGCCCAATGTCCCCCTCAGATCTCAACGACCGCGTCGCGCTGATCACCGGCGCGGCCGGCGGCATCGGCCAGGCGTTGGCGCGCGCCTTCGTCGCCGCCGGCCTGCGCGTGGCGCTGTGCGACACGGCGAAGGACGGCTTGCGGCTCCTGCAGGGCGAACTCGGGGCTGAACGCACGATCGCCCTGCCCCTCGACGTATCGGACCCGGCTGCCTGCCGCGACAGCGTCGCGCGCACGATCGCCCGGTTCGGCCGGCTCGACGTGCTGGTCAACAACGCCGCGATCGGCATGTCGGTGGTGCGCGAGGACCATATGCGCCGCGTCGTGCAGATCGAGGACATCACGCCCGAGCTGTGGGCGCGCTTCATGGCTGTCAATCTCAGCGGGCCGTTCAACATGGCGCACGCTGCAGTGCCTGGCATGCGGGCGCAGAAGTTCGGGCGGATCATCAACGTCACCACCAGCTTCTTTACCATGCTCAATCCCGGCTTCTCGCCCTACGGGCCGGCCAAGTCGGGCCTCGAAGCCTGGAGCGCGAGCCTCGCCGGCGAACTCTTAGGCACCGGCATCACCGTCAACGTCGTGGTGCCCGGCGGACCGACCGATACGCCGATGGTGCCGGATGACGGATCGATCGAGCGCAGCCAGATGATCCGTCCGCAGAAGATGGCGCCACCCATGCTGCATCTCGCCTCCGATGCCGGCAGTGCCGTCACCGGCATGCGCTTCGTCGCGGCCGAGTGGGATGCAGCTGTTCCCGTGGCGGAGGCCATGGCCGCGTCAGGAGCGCCAGCCGGGTGGCCGGAGCTGGCCAGAAGCCCGGTGTGGCCAGGCGGTGGGCCGAAGCGCGGCTAACGGCTTCGCTTCTCAAAGGTCGATGCGTGATGGACGTCGGCTCAGCGATTGGCAGACCGGCCGGTCGAGGCTACTTCGGGCGACTTCTCGTACTCCCGGAGGCAGCCGCGGAAGATGGGCGCACAGACGCCGTCCTTGCCCAGCATCTCGTCGTTGTCGCCGGTGTAGGTCACGCCCTCGACCCGGCCGCCGACAACGCGAACCAGGGCGTGGCAGTAGTTGCCGCTGCCGCCGGCGCTGAAGCCGCCGCCGATGATGGGCAGGTTGATCTGCACGCCGCCGGTGCGCTCGTAGTGGATCTCGTAGGAATAGAGCTCGGTACGGGCATCGAGCCGCTTGGTGCGGGTGGGAATGCCGGCGCAGGATTGAAGGGTGGTGACGTCCATGCCGGTGACGAATTGCCGACCCTTCTGCGCGACCTCGTAGCCCGGCGAGCAGGCGCTGGCGAGCACAAGGAACGGCAAGGCTGACAGAACCGGCGAGGCACGCATACGACGACCTCCTAGAGACGGGCACGCGTTAGCAACGCGCGTCGACCTTCGCCCGCAAGGGATGCGGCGTGGCCATCTGGTGGTCCGGGAGTCGACGCTTCCGCTGCAACCTCGCGTGAAGGCGCGCGTAGTACCTTGTCGCGGTGGCGAGTGACGGCCAGGCCTGATTCGACTCAGGCCCGTTGGCCGCCGACCGAAATGAAAGCCATGAGGCAGGGCTCGGGCAAAGGATTGCGCCAGCGGTGGCGGGTGCCGTTCTGTACGACGCAGTCGCCCTGGCGCAGATGGACCTTCTGGCCGTCGTCCAACTCGAGGGTCATCTCGCCGCGCACCACGACGCAGTAATCGATGGTGTCGGTGGTATGCATGCCGGGCGTGCTGCGGTCGAAGTGATCGCCCATGCGCGGGATCTTGTCCGACAGCTCCTTCAGCCCGCTGTCGAAGGTGACGCCGGGCGGCGGCTTGTAGCCTTCGGGGCGGCGCGGCGGATAGGAGATCAGGCGGAACACGGTGCCGCCGGGCCCGGGGAAGGCTTTCGTGCCCTGAAGCATGGGGTCGGGCTCCAGGCCGGTGAGCCTGGGCACGCCCTCGGTCACGTAGAGCTCGTAAAAGGTCAGGCCCGGGTTGGAGTCGATCTCGACCACCTTGGGCGTGACGTCGAAAGACTGGAACACCGACTTGCCGGCCGCGTCGCGGCCGGTGAGCGCGCGCTTGGGCGGCGGGAGGTCGCTGGCGTCCTTGGCTACGGCGGGTTGTCGTGAAAGCGCGCCGAGGATGCCGCCGCCGGCCAGCGCGAAAAGCGCTTGCAGCACATCCCGCCGATCGCCAAGCCAAGAGAACCGGCTCATCTCTGGTCTCCATCCCTACGATGCCTTTTTCGTTCAGCTCATGCTGGCATCGAATGAGGCCGCGAGACCATGCGACCTTCGGAGGGTCACCAACCCATCGCCCGCCCGGTGCGCCGCGGATCGGCCGCGCCGTAGAGGCGGCCGGCCTTGAGATCGGCGGAGATGGCATGAACGCCGGCCGTTTTCAGCGACAGGTCGGGCAGCCAGTTCACCTGGTGGCCCATGGCGGCGAGCGAATCGCCGGTCGGACGGCCGATGCCCTCCTCGATGTCGACGCGGCCGGGATAATAGGTGTGCGGCTCGAAACTGTCGGGGAAGTTGCGGGTGATGAAGCGCGGCGCCTCGACGGCCTGCTGGATGTCCATGCCGAAGACCAGATGATTTAAAAGCACCTGCAGCATGCCCTGGGGCTGCAGATCGCCGCCCGGCGAGCCGAAGGGCATCAGGAACTCCCCCTTGCGCATGGCCATCGCGGGATTCGGCGTGAGGCGCGGCCGCTTGCCGGGCGCGGCGACCGAGGTGTGGTTACGGTCGGCCCATGATTGCGAGCCGCGCGAGGATGGGCAGAGACCGAGGCCGGGAATGACCGGGCTTTCCCACGAGACGTCGCTGGGCGTCGCCGAGAAGGCGTTGCCATGCTGGTCGACCACGCAGACGTAAGAGGTGTCGCCCGGCAGGCCGGGCGCTTCGACGGCGACCGACGGCGTTCTGGTGTGGCCGGCGACATGACCCGCGACGTGACCCGGCGGCGGCATCTCGCCGAAGGCGCGGTCGTTGCGGATCGTGCCAAGCCGCATCTGCGCGTAGTCGCGCGACAGCAGCGTCGCCATGGGCACGTCGACGAAGCGCGGATCGCCGTAGTAGCGCTCGCGATCGGCGAAGCAGAGGTTCATGACCTCGGCCAGGAGGTGGACATAGTCCTTCGAGTTGTGGCCGAGCGCCATGAGATCGACCTCGTTCAGCAGCGACAGCATCTGCAGTAGCACCGGGCCCTGGCACCAAGGGCCGCAGCTCAGCACGTCGGTGCCCTTGAAGCTGTAGCTGAGCGGCGGCTCGATCTCGGAGCGGTAGTCGGCGAGATCCTGCTCGGTCAGCAGGCCATCGTTCTCGCGGTGGTACTTCGCGATCGTCCGGGCGATGTCGCCGCGATAGAAGGCGTCGCGCGCTGCCGCGAGGCCGGCGGCGCGGCCATGCTTGTTTGCCGCTGCCTTCTCCTGGTCGACCATGTACTGGATGGTATGGGCGAGATCGCTCTGCACCAGGCGATCGCCCTCCTTCAGGGGCTGCCCGTCGCGCTGCCAGATGGCGACGTTCTGCGGCCAGCGGCGGTAGTCCTCGGCCTTGTCGGCCAGGAACGTCGCCATGACCGAGTGCACGGGGAAGCCGTCGCGGGCGTAGCGGATGGCGGAGGCCGCCACCTCGCCGAAGCTCATCGTGCCATAGCGCTCGAGCGCCAAGATCCAGGCGTCGGGTGCGGCCGGCACCACGGTGCGCTGCAGGCCGACGGGAATGGTGCCGTTGTGGTCGCGGATCAGCTGATCGACGTCCAGCGCCTTGGGCCACCAGCCCAGGCCCGCGATCGCCACGGTCTCGCCGCGGTCGGCGAGATGGATCAGCATCGGCGCCACGCCGGAGAACTGGACCTGGTCGGAGTGCACGACGCCAAGCGCAATGCCGCCCGCGACGCCGGCATCGATGGCATTGCCGCCGGCCTGCAGGATCGCATGCGCCGCCTCGGTCGCGAGATACTGGCCGGCGGAGGCCATGTACCGGTGGCCGATGACCAGGGGCTGCAAGCGCATGCTGGGATTCTCCTTCGACCCGATTCCTAGCGGGCCGAAGGAGCATGAGGGAGTTCATGGATGCACGGCCGCATTGCATCCGGGATCAACTCGAGCGTCGCCAGCGCGATCGGCAGGCTGAAGCGGCGCGGGCCGGCGCTTCCCGGATTGAGGTAGAGCACACCATCGACGGTTTCGGTCTTCGGCTGATGGGAATGGCCGGAGACGACGACGTCGATGCCGGCCGCCACCGGATCAAGGTCGAGCTCCGCCAGGTTGTGGAGCACGTAGAACGAGTGCCGGCCAAGAGTCACGAACTCCCTCAACGGATAGGCCGACGCCCAGTCACCCTTGTCGACGTTTCCCCTCACGGCCGTGGTCGGCGCCAGGGCGCGCAGGCCGTCGATCACCTCGGGCCGGCCGATGTCGCCGGCGTGGATGATGTGGTCGACCCCCCTCAGCGCTTCGACGGCCTCGGGCCGCAGAAGACCGTGGGTGTCCGAGATGATGCCGATCTTCATCGCCACCACACTATACCCCTGCGGCGAACCCCGTGACTTCCGGGCCCCTTGCCTCCGGCCACGGAACACCACCTGCGACGGTGCGGTTTAGTCCGCACCAAGCAGGAGCAACGCGACCGCCAGGATACCGTTGCTGGCGCATGGGCGCTTGCCGCCGTTGCCGGATGGCTTCAGATTTGGCCGGCATGATGGCCGGCATCTTCGCGGCGCTGCTGCTCGCCTTTCTCCTGAACGCCTTCGGGTTGCGCCGCCTTGGCGCGTTCTGTCTCCTCGTTTGCCTCGCCCTCAGCGTTGGGCTCTTCCTGTGGGAGGTCTACAGCCCCGACTACGGCTTCCGCATGCCCTGGCTGGTGTTCTGACCATGCGCCGCATGGGGCGCTCGCACGCGCCGATCGTCGTCGTGCTCGACCGGCTGATCCTGCTGATGATGCTGGCAGTCCTCGCGGCCATCCTCACGATGGCGACGGTGTTGCAGTTCGGCTTCGGCGAGATCCCCTGCCCGCTCTGCCTGCTGCAGCGCGTCGCCATGTTCGGCTGCTGTTTCGGGATCATCCAGCAATTGCGCGCCGAGGAGTCCGAACGCGGCGCGGGGATCGGCTTGGTGTTCGCGCTGCTGCTGCTGGTGATCTCGGTGCGCCAGACCCTGCTCGATATCGTGCCGCGGCCCGGCCATGAATATGTCGGCTCGGCCGTGTTCGGCCTGCACATGCCGGTGTGGTCGGTCGTCATCGCCGTGGCGTTGCTGCTGGGCTTCGCCCTCCGGTTCGTTCTGTTCGGTGCGCCGCGGGCCGACGACGGGGCGCCGCTGTGGCGAAGCACCCGCATGCTCGAGCTCTGTGTCGTTCTGATCTGTGCGATCAACTTCGTGGCGGTCGTGCTCCAGTGCGGGCTGGGCCAATGCCACACGACGGGCTATCGGCTACTGTGACGGACGCCGCCTTCGTCATCGTCGACTGGGGCACATCGAGCTTTCGCGGCTGGCTGATGTCGGCAGAGGGCGAGGCGCTGGCCGAAAGCCGCGGCGCCGAGGGCATGCTGCATTGCGCGGCAGCCGGGACCGGTGGTGCGGGCTTCGCGCCGGTGCTCGGCCACCACCTCGCCCGGCTCAGCGCGCCCGAGGCAGCACCGGTTCTGATCTGCGGCATGGCCGGCGCGCGGCAGGGCTGGATGGAGGCACCTTATATAAAGACGCCGACGCGGCTCGGCGCCCTGCACGAAGGCGCCATCCGGATCGATGCGTCCGGTGACATCCGCATCCTTCCCGGCGTCGCCCAGGCTGAAGCCGACCGACCCGACGTCATGCGCGGCGAGGAAACGCAGCTGCTCGGCGTCACCGAGCCTGACTTCACCGGCCTCTGCTGCATTCCCGGCACGCACAGCAAATGGGTCAGGATCGAGAATGGCAGCGTCGTCGAATTTTCGACCTACATGACCGGCGAGTTGTTCGCGACGCTCACCCAGCACAGCATCCTTGCCCACGCCGTCGAGGCCCACGCCGTCGAGGCAGGCGCCTCGCCGGCGCTGGGTAGCCCGCCCTTCCGCGAAGGGCTGTCGAGGGCGCAGGCCGAACCGACGGCACTCAGCGCATCGCTGTTCCGATTGCGGGCCGCGCAGCTCCTGGGCTTCGAGCAACGCGCCGACGGCGCAGCGCGCCTATCAGGACTGCTGATCGGCAGCGAGCTCGCCGATGCGGCACGCCGCTATGGATCGCCGCGATCCGTGCGCCTGATCGCAGCCGGCGCACTCGGCCTGCTCTACGAGACGGCACTGGGCGCGCAGGGTCTGAAGGTGACAACGATCGATGCCGAGCAGGCATCTCGCCGTGGCCTCACCAAGGCTGCCACCGCGATATGGGCAACGACATAACGGTCACCGCTGCGTGGCCACGCATAGTCTTTTCCCTACGGACGAGGCCCTGACCGTGTTATCGGCGTGACCGACCCGGTCACGCTTGACCTGCCCGGCCGGTCGGCTTTCCTGAGCGTGCGGGCTGAGGACCAGCGGCATCCGAGCTACCAACGACCTCCCCCATGCGCTCGCCGGAATCCGTGACGGAGGACGCGATGCGATCGGCGGCAAGGGGCTTGCCTCGCAGATGCGGAGGGCCGGGACGGATCGCCGGAGCTGCCGAGGCACGCGGGTAGTCAGCGCCGGAAGAACGAAGCCAGGAACGCCGCCGCCTCGTCCGAGAGGCCGACGACCTTGTTGGTCGCCTGGCGATAGAACTTGAAGTTGAGCTCGGTCGCGGGGTTGCCGTCGTTCCAGTCGGTGTGCGGTTTCAGTTCGCGCCGGCCGAGCGGCCGCCGGGCGCGCGCGGTGCGCCTGATGGAAAGGCTGACCCGCGGCGTCTGCCGAGCAATGCCGCGCCTCTTCGCGACCGGCTCGGCCGATGTGACGACCCCGCGCGCCAAAAGGCCCTGGCCGCCCTCGTTTTCGCTGGCGAACACAAAGATGGTGGCGCCCGCGGCGACGTGCTTGCCGCCATACATCGTCTTCTGGGCCGAGAAGGTGAACGTCCGGGCGCGCGGATCGCGAACCTCGGCTTTGATCGCGAACGCCAAGCTTGCCATGATGGGACGACGTTACGGTGACGGCAATCGGGAGGGAAGGCGGTCATGACCCTGAGCGAACTGCCGATGCGGCTGCATCACAATGCCTATGTGTCGGCCAACCAGGAGCGCACGCGGCACTTCTACGAGGACATCGTCGGCCTGCCGCTGGTGGCGACCTGGGTCGAGGAGGGTGAGTTCCCCGACTTTCCCGGACGCAAGGTACCCTACGTCCACACCTTTTTTGGAATCGGCGACGGCGGAGCACTGGCCTTCTTCGAGTTCGCCGACGCCGACGTCGCGGAGAAGTTCAAGGCACGTCAGCAGCCGTTCTTCGTGCATCTCGCGCTCGCCGTCAGCGCCGCCACCCAGGACGAGATCCAGCGGCGGCTCGAGGCGGAAAAAATTCCGGTGCGCGTGCGCGACCACGGCTACTGCAAGTCGATCTACGCCACCGATCCCGATGGGCTGGTCGTCGAATTCACTTCCGATCCGGCGGATGCCCCGAAGATCGATGCCTGGCAGCGCGCCACCGCCCACGAAACGCTGAAACGCTGGCGGGCCGGCGACCGAACGGTCAACAACACCGTCCGGCCGCATTCCTGACGGATCGCCGACCGCCGACAATTTAGCCGCGCCACGCAACGCCTGGTCGATGGAGGTTCACCCGGTATCACCCCGGAGGGCCTCCCCGATGTATCTTGCCCGCTTCTCCTACGACGTGCTGCCGGTCAACCGCCAGCGCGCCATCGACTTCATCCAGCGCGACGTCAAGGCGGCCCACGGCGAGGGCCTCAAAGGCCGTCTGCTGGTGCGGCTCACTCGCCATAACGGCAGCGCCGCCCTGCAGTTCGAGCTCGAGCTCGCGCGCCTGGACCAGCTCGACCAGTCCCGCGAGCACGGCGTCGGCACCGGCCAGGAGACCGGCAACTGGATGCGGGCATTCAGCGAGATCCTGGTCGCGCCGCCCGTGGTCGAGATCCTGTGGGTCGCCGAGGCCGCGGCGGAATAGTTTGGCGCTAGCGCAGGTGCGGACGGTGTCTCACCATTTCTCCAGCCACGGCCGCAGCACGACTTCGAACGCCCAGGTCGAGCGGTGCTGCCGATGGAGCTGCAAGTACGTCTCGGCGATGTGGTCGGGATCCGCCAGGTTGTCGTCGACGCTGGTACCCGCCAGCCGATGAGCGCGCGAGCCGTCTTCCTGCGTCCAGCCGATCGCCGCGTCGATCGGCACGTTGGCGACGTGAATGCCCTGCGGCATCAGCTCGCGCGCCATGCTCTGCGCCAACCCGGCCTTGGCATGGCAGGCCATGGCGAAGGCGCCGCTCAACGGGAACCCCTTCAGCGCCGCACTGGCGTTGGTGAAGATGATCGTGCCCCTCGCCCCGTTGGCGTTCGGCTCGTTCTCGCGCATGCGCCGCGCCGCTTGCTGGCCGACCAGCAAGGCGCTGAACGCGGCGTTGCGGATGGTGTCGAACGCCATCGCCGGCTCGACCTCGGCGATGCCCTTGCGAAAGATGCCGGGCACGCGCCCGTCGATGTTGTGCACGACGAGCGTCGGCGATCCCAGGTCCCCGGCAACGGCCTTGAACAGGGATTCCACGCCAGCCGCATCGCCGGCGTCGCAGGCGTAGCGCCGCACGCCATGCGCCTTCTCGAGCGCCTGCAGGACCGGCTTGTCCGGAGTGCGGGCGGCAACGGCGACGCGCATGCCCTCCCTGGCAAAGAGCCGCGCGCAGCTTGCACTGATGCCTGGTCCGCCGCCGACGATCAATGCAACGTCCTGATGATGTGAATTGGTCATGCGCCAATAGTCGGTGTCGAAACGAAACGCTTCAACCGGCAAAAACTCATGGCACCGCAAGAAAACGGACGGCCGGCGCTTCAGATTTGGGAGCCACCTCCCCGCGCGAAACGCGGGGGGTGAGCGATCAAGAGGGCAGGTTCACCTGGCAGGTCGCCTTGTCGACGAAGGTGGTGACCCGGGGGCCCATCACGGCCACGCCGGCGCGCACGCCTGGCCCGAGCGTGGACACCGTGGCCCGCGTGGTGGTGACGGGCTTGCCGGCATTGGTGAACTGGCAATCGAGGGTCGGCGAGACCGCGTTGCCGCTGTTGTTGTTCAGGTAGCCGACCAGCTGCCAGCGTTGGCCTGGCACCGCGCGCAAGGTCACGTTCTCCATGACGACGATGGGCACGGTGGGACCGGCGGTGATCGGCACCGAGCCGACCGGCCGCGCCGTCACCTTCTGCAGCACCAGCTGCGTGGGCACGTTCTGGGCGCTGGGATCGAAGGCGGCATCTTCCGGACCGATCGGCTTGCCGTCCTGGCCGACCGTCTCCGGCGTCCAGACCTGGCCGGTCTTGGGATCGCGGAACTCGGGCGAGCCCGTGGTGGCCGACACGTCGACCTTGAAGCCCTGGGCGTATGCCGCCGGTGCGAGCGCGAAGGCGAACAGACAGAGCGATAGCGTCTTCAGGGATACTTTCATCGCATCACCTCCTGGGAACGAGGTCTCAGTCCCAAGCCAATCGAAATCCAGCCGACGCCGCTGAAGACGAGATCGATGGCGAGGAACAGGCCGAGGATGTAGAGGCTGTTGACCGGCCATCGCGCCACGACCACCAGGCCGACCAGCAGGGTGATCAGGCCGGAGAAAGCCACGACTCCCCACGACGAGCCCGCTTTCATGTTGAAGGCGAGCACGATCTTGACGATGCCCGAGGCGATCAGCGAGGCGCCCAGCAGCAAGGTGAGGAGCTTGGCCGCGAGCAGCGGATTTTCGAAGGTCAGGATGCCGGCGATGATGTAGAGCGCGGCGAGCAGCAGCCAGAGGACGAACTTGCCCCAAGACTTCACCTGCAGGGCGCTGATGACCTCGGCGATGCCCGCGACGATCATCATGATGCCGACGAGAAAGACGCTGACGACCGTGGCCATGACGACGCTCGACAGCGCCACGGCGCCGGCGATCAGGTAGACCACGCCCAAGGCGACGACCCAGCCGCTCTTGGCGCGCAGCGGTTCGGCAACAGGGCTTGCAGCTTGGTCAGAGACGGTCATTCGACTTTCCACCTCGTCTGGCCGGGCATTCTACGAAGTGATGCCGTCAACGCATTGACGGGTCATCCCACGGCTATGCCGTGTGTCCCAATGTGATCTCAGGCCGACGCCGCAGCCTTGCGCGAAGCGAGCGCAATCGCGACGTAGGCACAGCCGGCGAACAGCAACGACACGCCTGCCACCGTCGCCGGGGTGAAGGAATGGCTGTAGGGCAGCTTCGCCACCAGGAGGGCGCTCGCGATCAAGGCAATGCAGCCCGACAGCAGGAACCAATGCCAGCCCGACTGATTGCGGACGCGTATGGCAAAGGCGATCTGGGTCAGGCCGTGGACGGCAAAGATGATGGCGATCAACAGCGTCAGCGCCACGACGCCGGCAAACGGATCCATGTAGATCAAGGCGCCGCCGATCGTGGCCAGGATGCCGAGCAGCAGATGCCAGATGAAGCCCGCCCAGTTCAGCATCTTGCCGGACTGCATGATCTGCACGATGCCGCTCACCACCAGCACGCTGCCCAGGATCTTGCTGGCGGGAACCTCGGAGACGGCCGGGACCAGGATGGCGAGCGCACCGGCCAGGATCAGCACGGCGCCCAGGATCACCAGCCAGAGCCAGTTGTCGCGAAAGACCACGGCCGTGTGACGCTGCTCGGTGCCGCTGGTGTAGTCGCTGCTCATGTCCGCTCCTCCGTCGCAACGGGTTCGCCCAGGACGCTGCCTGTCATGATAGGGGCGGCGTAGAATCGCGCGGCCCTGCAACCGGGGATACAATGCCCCAATTGCCGGGCGGCCGCCAGTCTGCGTCTGAGGCCTCGTTGTTGACCTTCCGCCCGCTACTTACGATGACGCCGAAACCCAGAACGTATCCGGTTGGTAGAGGCCGATATAGCCGCCGGGATCCCAGGCGTAGTAGCCCTCCTTCGGCACGTTGCGCACCTTGGGCCCGACCACGACCGGCTGACGCGCCCCATTCACCGTGCCGATAGAGAAGACCTCGTCGGTGTTGGTCTGCAGGATCTTTTCCCAGGCGCGCCGGCGGCCCGCCTCGTCGACCGCGTTCTCCCATTCGCCGACATAGTCGAGCAGCCGGCTGGCCGACTCGAGATCGCACTTCTCGCCCTGTCGGCCGTTCGACTCGACGTAGAGACCCCATTTCGGCCACTGCAGGCCGCCGCGCATGGTCGGCGCAAACTCCCGCGGGCTGGTGTTCGGCGTCGGCGCCGCGGTGACGATGCCGGCATAGGCCATCATCAGCGCTTCGCCCGACAGGTTGCGCAGGCGGAAGTTCTCGAGCGTCTGCTGCTTCACCAGGATCTTGATGCCGATCTTTCGCCAGTGGTCGGTGATCAGCTGCAGGACGTCCGCCTCCTCCGTGAGCTCGCGCTGGCTTTCGACGATGATGATCGCCGGTCGCCCGTCGGCCAGCAGTCGGATGCCGTCCGGACCACGCTTGAGCCCGATCTCGTCGAGCAGCTTGTTCGCGAGCGCCGGATCGTACTGCGCCCACCGGGTCGCGTACTCGGGCTTGAACAGCACCGACCTCGACATGATCGTGTTGTTCGACGGCGTGGCCATCCCGATGAAGGCGACCTGGTTCAGCTCCTCGCGATCGATGGCGATCGACAGCGCCCGACGGAAGCGCACCTCCCGGAACAGCCGGCGCCACTCGGCATCGTTGGCGTTGAGATTGGGGTAGAGCGCGACCTGCGAGCCGGAACCGACCTCCCACAGCCGCACCTCGGCGCCCGATGTCTTGGCGCTTTTCTTCAGGAACGTGTAGTCGCGCATGTTGAGATAGCGCGACTGCAGATCGGATTCGCCAAGCCCGGCCTTGGCCGGGATCAGGTTGGCCGCGGCCATGGTGAAGATGACGCGATCGACATAAGGCAGCTGAAGGCCCTTCTCGTCGATGCGGTGATAGAAGGGGTTGCGCACGAAGACGTAGCGTTGCGCCGGCGAAGGCGTCGTGGCGATCCAGGGATTGAGGCTGGGCAGGTCGACGTTGTCGTTGGCGAACATGACATCGGCGCGACGAAAGATCTGCACCCAGTTCCCCGCGCTCTGGCCGCCCCTCGCACGCCGCGCGATCTCGGCGGGGTCGGTGTACTTCGGATGGAACTGCCTGAGATAGTGGGCCGGTCGGAACAGGAAAAGCGGCGCGGCCCGCGCCTGGCTCTCGATGAAGTAGGGGTTGGGCCTCGGCCAGCTGTATCTGATCGTGCTGTCGTCGACGATGTCGACCTTGGGCGGCTGCTCGTCGACCAGAAGCTCGACCGACGGGCCGCCGGGCGAGAGCTCCTTGTTGTTGGCGATGTCTTCCCAGAAGAAACGGAAATCCTCGGTGGTGAAAGGATGGCCATCGGACCATTTGTGGCCGGCCCTCAACCTGAAGGTGAAGCTCCGTCCTCCATTGTCGTCGTAGCTTTCCAGGATGTCGGGATGGAGCTTGAACCTGTCGTCATAGACGATCAGCCGCGTATAGCTGTAGACCGTCATCAGCGACGTCTCGCGCGCGCTCGATATCAGCATGTCGAGCTGGCCGCCCTGCCGGCCGGGACCGTCATCGCCGGGAAACCGCCGGACGACCAGCGGCCGGCCGGGGATGCGCTGGGCGGCCGGCGGCAGGGCCGCCGCTTTCACTCTGTCGGCAAACAACGGCGTTTCTTGCATCGCCGGCATCGGATCAGCGGCGAAGACGGGGTCGCAAAGAAGGCCGGAAACAAGCCCGCCGATGAAAGACCGTCTCTGCACGCGAGCCCCCTGGCTACGCTGCCCCATATGGGCATCGGCTGCTACCATAGCCAGCTATGTCGCCCGCAAAAACCGCCTAATAATCCGGCTGGCGCGCATCATCGGGCGGGTCCGCAGCCGCCGCCCGGCATGCTGATGCCGGCGATGACGGAGATTTGGGACAATTGGCACACCGCAGGGATATAGAGCACAAGGAAAAGCAAAGCTGCCGCGCTACGCTCGCGAAGCCCTGCGTCGGCGAACTGTCCACGCATTGCGTCCTTGGGCCGAGCATGCTGGAACTCAAAGGTCCTTCCCGAGATTGAGCACTACCACGCGTGCCTAACCCATCGCGCCCTCTGATAACTCTGCCGTTGATCGTGCTGGCAATCGCCGCTGGCCTTGCCTTGGTTTGGTACAGCGCGCCGAGCTTGCTGCTGCTCTTCGCCGGCATTCTGTTCGGCGCATTCCTCGATGCCTGCACGCGAGGGCTGGGCTACGTCCTTCCAGTGGCCCGGCCGACTCGATATGCCCTCGTCGTCGTGCTCTTCGCCTCGGTCGCGGCAGTGGCGCTCGGTGTGAGCATCGTCCGCCTGCCCGGCCAGGCACATGCCCTGCTCGCCGTCATGGATGCCCAGCTCACCGTGCTGGAGCATGAGCTTGCGACGTTCGGCATCGACCTGTTCGGACCGGCAGGCCGCGAGGGCCTTTCGCAATTCCTCACCGATCCCGGCCGTCTGTTCGGCCACGTGCACTACGCCGTCACCGGCGCCTATGTGGTCCTGATGAATACCATCGTCGTGGTGTGCCTGGGGATGTTCTTCGCCGCCAGCCCTGCCGCGTACCGCGAAGGAATGCTCATCCTCGTCCCCGTCGCGGCTCGCACGCGCATCCGCGCGGTCATGGACGAGATGGGCCAGGTGATGCGCAGCTGGCTGCTGGCGCAGCTTCTGCGCGGCGTGGTCGTCGCGATCCTGCTCGCCGCCGCCTTCCACGCCCTCGACGTTCCCGGCGCGACCCTGCTCGGCCTCCAGGGCGGCGTGGCGATCTTCGTTCCCTATCTCGGTCCGCTGATCGCGGCCTTTCCGGTGGCGCTGGTCGCCATGCCGCTCGGCCTCGGCACCTTCGCCTGGATCATGATCGCCTACCTCGTCATCCAGAACGTCGACGGCTTCATCTTCGCCCCGTTGATCCAGAAAGGCGCCGTCAACGTCGCCCCGGCCTGGACCCTGTTCGCCATCGTGATCCTGGGGGCGCTGTTCGGCATCATGGGCATCGCCCTTGCCGCGCCACTCCTGGCGATCATGCGTGTCGCGGTGTTGCGCTTCTACGTCGAGGATTGGCTGCGCGACCGTCCGGATGTCTCGGCCTGAGCTGGCATCGGATGGTGGCTCTGCAAAGGGGCTTTGGCCGGCAGAATGGCACAGGGGATCGCCTTCGCTGCGCCTCTGCGGAAATCGCCGCAAGCCATTGCACCCCTGCTCCTTCTGACGCCGACATCGGCCTTTGAGAGTCGCCTAAATAGCGACAGCAGCGACAACGCGTTTTCGCGACAGTGCCTGCACTGTCGTCAACGGTGCAGGGAGGTTTCCGAGGTTCCCGAGGTTTCCGCCAGACCGTCTTGGTGGTCTGGAAAGGCTGACCCCCTATCAATTGGGTCGCCGTCGAATTCCCGCTATTCCCGCTATTTGCGCTAGCGGTTTTCGGCAGCGGCACGGCGGCCGGGAGCGCCGATCCCGGCCCGACAGCCGGAGGGGCTCGCGCGGTGCCTGCCGCGCACGGTGGTATCGGATGAACGATGCATAGAACGGACGCCTGAGAGTGTGGCGGCCCACGTAAGATAACTCACGTGTTTATCAAAATCAATAACTAAAGTTGATTCGATCGATTTCGTTTTCACGAGTTTTTTCGCGCCATAGAGGGGGTGCGGGGCTCACGCCGGCGATGTCGCCACGCCAGCAATGCCGTCACCCACCCAAACAGTCACGATCACCGTGATGAGCTACCGGTTCTTGCCGTCCGGCGGCGCCATGAGCGCGTGTATCCGTTCCTCGACGTAGGGGAAGAACGGATTGGAAGATACGCGCAGCAGCGCATCCAGGTTCACGATCAGCACGCCGCGTTCGCCGCGCGGCGCCATGGCGCCGAGATGGATGCCGAAATCCTCGCTGTTGTCGGGCTCGAGACCGTAGAGCGAATCGCTTATGGGAAACGGCAGGGCCACGTGCGACAGCGAGAAGATCCCCGGCGGAAAGGCAAGGCCGAGCTCGCGGACCTGCTCGGTGGTCCCGCCCGCTTCGGTCACCCGCTCGAGCACCCGGTAATCGTGCGCGCCAACGTTGGTGATGACGACCGTGCGGTAAGGGCGCGGCGGCGACGGCAGGATGCGCGTCAGCACGGTCTCGGCGGCGTCGCGCAGCAACGGGCTCACCACGGCGGCACGGTTGAGGTCGAACAGCACGAGCTCGCTGCCATTGGGCGGCAGCTGGGCGTAGAGGCCGGATATGACGGCCGGCGTACTCACCGTGAAGTCGACGACCGACTGGAAGGCGAGGACGGGCGGCAGCCGAGCCAGACGGCCGTCGCGCGCGGCGGTAGCCATCTGCTCGCGCAGCGCGGCAGTCAGGCGATGCGACTGGCGCGCACCGTTGACCGGAAAGGAATTGTACTTGAACGGATTGAACTCCGGCAGGAGACCGAGCCAGGCCGCCTTGGCGAAGGCCGGCAGCAGGGCCGGCAGCGACGCAATCCAGACAAAGCGCGCGAAGCTCGTGATGCCGATCATGGGCGAGATCAGGATCAGCCGGTCGGGTCGCGCCAGGCGGTCGTCAGCGAGCGCATCGAGGGCATATTTCATCGCCAGCGCGCCGCCATTGGAGAACCCCACGATGTGCAACGGCGTGGAGGGTCCGGCACGGCGCCGTGCCTCGCGCACGGAAAGGCGGGTGGCGGCGTCCCAATCCTCCCATTCGGTGTCGGTCAAGGCCGCTGGAACGGTGCCATGAGCGGGTATCCGGATGGCGATGGCGACGAAACCCTCATCGCGATATCGTTGGGCGATGTGGCGCAGGCTGTAGGGTGAATCGGTCAGGCCGTGCAGCAAGACCACGGCGCCAATCGGCTGCCCGTCGGGCTCCAGAATGTAGGAGCGGTTGAAGTCCTGCTTGAAGTTGCCGGGGTAGATCGGGCTCCCGGCGAAGTAGCGGTTGCCGGGGACGCGCGCTGCTTCTTCGATCTTGTCGACGACCTCCCGTCGCACGTCGCGGAAAATCTTCTCCTCGTGGCGCAGATACGAGGCCCAGTCGCTCTTGTCGATGTCGGCGGCGTGCAGGTCGTCGGGCACATAGGTGTGCCACACCTCGAGCGGCGGTCCGCGCTGGGAATCCCAGGCACGAAGTCCGACGACTGCCCCCACCGCGACGAGAACCAGGACAAGTACGCGCCGCAGCAGCCTCAGCAGCCTTGCGGTCATGGCGATCCGGTTCCGGGGTTCATGGCCGGCAGCCTGACAGGACGGTGTCCGATGTGCACCCGCCATATTCCCGTTTTGGGACGCCCCGAACACTCCGGGGACGATCCGCCAATCAAATGCTTGCAGGCCGCGTCTAAGATCGGCGCATGTCGCTGACCGCCGACCAGAAGCTGTCGCTGCGCGCCCTCATCGCCCTGGTGGTGGGCTCGATGATCGGATCCGGCATCTTCGCGACGCCATCGGCGTTCGGCCGCGTGACTGGCGTTGCCGGCGCACTCATTGCCTGGCTGGTCGCCGGCGTCGGCATGCTCATGCTGGCCTTCACCTTCCAGGTCCTGGCGCGCCGCCGGCCCGACCTCGACGCCGGCATCTATGCCTATGCCAAGGCGGGCTTCGGCGAATACGCCGGCTTCGCCTCCGCGGCCGGCTACTGGATCGGGGCGTGCTTCGCCGACACCGCATGCCTAATCCTGATCAAGGCGACGCTCGGCCTGTTCTTCCCGGTATTCGGCGACGGCACGACCCCGTTCGCCATCCTCTCCGCGTCGGCTCTGCTGTGGGCCGTGCATTTCCTGATCCTGCGCGGCGTCAAGCAGGCGACCACCCTCAACACCATCGCGACCGTGGCCAAGATCGTCCCGATCGGGCTGTTCATCGTCGTCGCCATCGCCTTCTTTAAGTCGGACATTTTCATGCTCAACCTGTGGGGCGCCGAGGCAGCGACCTTGGGCAACGTCGCCAATCAGGCGCGCAACTCGATGCTGGTCACGGTGTTCTTGTTCGTCGGGATTGAGGGGGCGAGCGTCTACTCGCGCTACGCCAGGAACCGCGACGACGTCGGCATCGCGACGGTGCTGGGTTTTCTCGGCGTCCTCTGCCTGATGATCCTGGTCACCATGCTGTCCTACGGTGTGCTGCCACGGTCCGATCTGGCGGCCCTGCCCGCGCCATCGATGGCCGGCGTGCTGGAAGCGATCGTCGGACCGTGGGGCAAGATCTTCATCAGCATCGGGCTGCTCATCTCGGTGCTGGGGAACTATCTCTCGTGGTCGTTGCTGGCCGCCGAGGTCGTCTACTCAGCGGCGCAGAACCGCACCATGCCGGCCTTCCTCGCCGGCACCAATGCCAACAATGCGCCGGCCGCTGCCTTGTGGATGACCAACGCGCTCATTCAGGCCTTCGTGCTGGTGAGCTGGTTCGCCGAATACGCATTCCACCTGGCGCTCAAGATGACGAGCGCCATGACCTTGATCCCCTACCTGTTCGTCGCCGCCTATGGCCTCAAGCTCGCCTGGACCGGCGAAACCTATCGGCCCGGCGAGCGTGACCGCGGACGGGACCGGGTGCGCGGTGGCATAGCCACGGTCTATGCCATCGGCATGCTCTATGCCGGCGGATACGAATTGCTGATGTTGTCTGCGCTACTCTATGCTCCAGGCACTCTCCTGTTCGTGATCGCGAGGCGTGAGCAGGGCAAGCCGGTGTTCACCCGAATAGAATGGCTGCCGTTCGGGGTGGTCTGCGCCGTAGCCATCGGCGCACTCTATGGTCTTGCCTCGGGCGGGCTCTCGATCTGAAGGGATGTGGCGGGCCAACCGAAGAGGGGACAGCCTTGATCCGTCTTTTCGCTCCGATCGTCGCGTCTTCGATCGCTCTTGGCCTGGGGGCCGGCTGTGCAGCCCTGCCACGCGGCCCAGCCGTGCCGCCTTCCGATACCGTACGCGCCCAGCCGCTCGGCATTCCAAACGCTCGCTTCTACGCCGATGGCGATCCGGCGCCGATGGTAGAGGAAGTGCTGAAGGCGGTAGAGCGCGAGCGCGAAGCGTTGCGGGCGGCAGGCCAGCCGACTGATCCGATGCCGCCGGCGTCCTTCCTCGCCCTGTCGGGTGGCGCCGACAACGGCGCCTTCGGCGCCGGCGCCCTCTACGGCTGGACGACGACAGGCACCCGGCCGGAATTCCGGATGGTCAGCGGCATCAGCACCGGAGCCTTGATTGCACCCTTCGCCTTCCTCGGATCCGCCTACGATCCGCTGCTGCGGAAGCTCTACACGACATTGGGGCGGGATCGGATCTTCCTCCGCCGACGCCTCACGGCATTGCTGTTCAGCGATGCCTTGGCCGACGCCAGCCCACTTGCCGACACCATCTCCCACTACGCGAACCAGGAACTGCTCGACGCCATCGCCGTCGGGTACCAGAAGGGACGGCTGCTGTTGATCGGCACGACCGACCTCGACGCCCAGCGACCGGTGATCTGGAACGTCGGCGCTATCGCCGCCAGCCGGCATCCAAAGGCGCTCGACCTGTTCCGCAAGATCCTGCTGGCCTCGGCCTCGATTCCCGGGGCCTTCCAGCCGGCCATGATCGACGTCGCGGTCGACGGAGTCGAATTCCAGGAGATGCACGTCGATGGCGGCACAATCTCGCAGCTCTTCCTCTATCCCGGCTCGATCGACGTCAGGCTCGTGCCCACGGGACGTCGCCAGACCGCCTACATCATCCGCAATGGCCGACTCGACCCCGAGCACGCCGAGGTCGAGCGCCGGACCATCGCCATCGCCAGCCGGGCTGTCAGCACGATGCTGCAGTCGAGCGGCTACAACGACGTGGTGCGCGCCTACTTTCTGACCAAGCGCGACGGTATCGACTACAACCTCGCCTACATGGGATCCGACTTCGACGCACCCAGGTTCGGCCCGTTCGACGAGGCCTACATGCAGGCGGTTTTCGACTACGGCTACAACCAGGCCACCGGTGGCCGGCTGTGGCACAAGGCGCCGCCCGGCCTGCATACCACGAGGCCCGAGCGCGACGCGGCCGCCGCGCGCCCATCCGACCCGGCTACCGAGAAGTGGATCGTCTTGGAGGCGGTTCGCCCGGAGGTGTCAGCAATGGACAATGTCACCCGGTGATGGCCCGACGGGAGCTTCACTTCGGCTGCTGAAAGGCCGCTCGGTCCCACCACCGCGTGATCAAGCAGCCGCCGCGTGATGTTGATGCCAAGCCGGCCATAGCTGGCGTTGAAGCTGTTGATGTCGATCGAACCGCCCGGTCCGGGCGCGAACTGAACCTCGATCGTCACCGGATTGCGGACCGGCCGGGAGGTGTCGGGCCACAGCAGAGTGATGGTCGGCGGCGGCGGCCGATCGGGCGAAGCCGGTACGTCCGGCGCGGCCTTGTCACGCTGTTCTTTCTCATCCGTGGTCAACCGCCAGGGCATCGACTGCGCTCCAAGCGGCATCGGCACGAGGCTGAGGACAACCATCAGCGCTCTTGAGGAATGCACCCATGGCCCCTCGCCAGTTCCTCTGCTTCTTCGAAATTGGGACAGGCAGGATAGTCCTGGGACTTCGCGCCGATGTGTTCGCCCATGGGGTTCGTAGATTCCACCGTCCCACAAACAAAGCGCGAAGAACATGCTGTTCTCGGACGAAAAGTCATTCGCGGCCTTCCTGATCGACGGCGTCGCCGTATTCATCGTCGTTCTCTGGTTGTGGCTGCTCGTCATGACGGCAAGCGACCTGTTCCGAAGACGGGATGTATCCGAATTCGGCAAGTTTCTTTGGACCGTTCTTCTCATCGGTCTGCCTTATCTGGGGACCTTCGCCTACATCCTGTGCGAGGGCACCGGAATGGCGAAACGTAGAAGGATGCAGGCCGATGAGATGCGCGATGCCGTGCGCCAGTTCGTGGGTTTCAGCCCAGCCGACGAGTTGGTGAAGCTCGATGAGCTGAAGGCGCACAACATCATCTCCCCAGACGAATACCTGACACTCAGAAACCGCCTGGTCGGATGACCGACGGTGGCCATCCGTCAAGCAATCAGCCGGAGCGCACGGCCCCGCCTCGGCTATTCGCAAACCGGGTCCGATGGAGATCGACTATGATTGGCAAGCGTACTGCATTGATGCTGTTGGCATCCGGGGCATTGGTGGCACGGCTGCCCATGCCCAAGGCATGAAGGCGACGAGCCTGGAGCAGGCCGAGCTCGCCGGGCTCTCGGCGGAGAAGCGCGCTGAAGTCGAAAGGCGCGCCACTCAACCGGGCCAGACCGTATCGGAAGTGCTGACGACCATGCTGCTGAACGGCATCAAGAACGAACACAAGGCCAGCAGCATCGTGGCGCTCGATTTTGGTCGCGGCGTTGCCGTGGTGGAACTCCAGGGCGGTGGCATGACGAAGGTCAATTTCGACACGACCACGCTGGCCATCAAGTAGAAGTGTTCAACGGCAGGTCGAGCGAGGTTGCACCGTCGGCCCCGCCCGACCCCCCCCGATCTAGCGATAGCTGTACATCATGCCGGCAGGCAACGGCAGAACCGGTTCGCGCTGCTGCTGGCTTTTCGGCCATACGACAAAGGCCTTGTCGTCGACATACCGCGTGATGACGGGAAAGGCGCGTTGTTCTGGCCGGCGAGCGGCGATCCCGGCCGATCGAACCTCACTCCGAAAGCCTGCATGGTCCCTCCTTCGGCCAGCTCGAGACGACGCCGATCCTGATCTTCTTTTCCTGGGCCTGCGCGGCAACAGACGGAATGAGCAGCGACAGCGCCACGATGCCGGCGCCCGGGAAGCGGGTGAACTTGCACATGGACATGGCGGTCCCCCGCCGACGCCGCGTCCTGATGCCCCAGCACGCGCCGGCCGCAATCGACGTTCACATGCGGCAAGCGAGGCACAATCACCGTCAGCGGGCTACGAAAAACCGCGATGCGCGCCTCGAGTCGACTGCAGACGCGGGGATCAGAAGTCGACCGGGTCGCGAACGATCGGGCAGGTCATGCAATGGCCGCCACCCCGTCCGCGTCCCAGCTCGGCACCGACGATCGTGATCACCTCGATGCCGGCCTTGCGCAGCAGCGTATTGGTATAGGTGTTGCGATCGTAGGCGAAGACCACGCCCGGCGAGGCGCAAACGAGGTTGGCGCCGCTGTCCCACTGGGTGCGCTCGCGCATGTAGGCCGTCCCGCCGGTCTCGACGACCCGCATCTTCTTCACGCCGAGCGCATCGGCGACGGTCTCGACGAAGGGTTTCGAATCCTTGCGCAGCTCGACGCCACCGGCCTTGCTGGACGGACGGTACGAGTAGGCGTGGATGTTGTAGACGATGTCCGGGTAGAGCAGCACACAGTCGCGATCGGCGAAGGTGAACACCGTGTCGAGATGCATGGCCGCGCGCAGCTTGGGCATGGCGGCGACGATCACGCGCTCCGCCGCTCCCTGCTTGAAGAGCGCGGCGGCGAGCTGGCTGATGCCCTGCCGGGAAGTGCGCTCGCTCATCCCGATCAGGACGATCCCCTTTCCGATCGGCATGACGTCGCCGCCTTCGATCGTCGCCAGGCCGTGATCCGCCGTCGCGTCGCCCCACCACACCTTCACCTTGCCGGCGAAGTCGGGATGGAATTTGTAGATCGCGCTGGCAAGGATCGGCTCCTCGTGACGGGCCGGCCAGAACAGCGAGTTGATGCTGACGCCGCCGTAGATCCAGCAGGTCGTGTCGCGGGTATAAAGCGTGTTGGGCAGCGGCGGCAGGAGATACTCGGTGACGCCGGCCGCATCCTTGACGAGCTTCAGCATCTCGCCGCCGTGGGTTTCCGGGAACTCCTCGGTCGATAAGCCGCCGATCAGTGTTTCGGCAAGCTCGCGCGGCGGCAGGCCGCCGAGGTAGCTCTTGATCTCGTCGACCAGCCCCAGGCCGACCTGGTTGGGCACTACCTGGTTGTCGATGATCCACTGGCGCGCCTCGGGGATGGCCACGGTCTCGGCAAGCAGGCTGTGCATCTCGACGACGTCGACCCCGCGGTCGCGCATCTTCTGCATGAAGTCGAAATGGTCGCGCTTGGCGTTGTCGACCCACAGCACGTCGTCGAACAGCAGCTGGTCGCAGTTCGACGGCGTCAGTCGCTGGTGGGCGCGCCCTGGTGCGCAGACCATCACCTTGTGGAGCTTGCCCACCTCGGAATGGACACCGAACTCGATGCTGCTAGGGGCTGCCATGATGGACTCCATGGATGGCGGTTAAATGGTGATGGAACCGGTCGCCAAGCCGTGGATGCCGATCGCGGCAGCAGCAACGGTGACGGCGAGAATGACCCAATCCGAGGTCTTGTCGAACATCGGCTTGCCCTGCTCGCGCCGCGCCCAGAAGTAGAGTGGCGTTGCCGGAGCAAAGACGATGGCGGAGAGCAGGATGAACTTGAGGCCGGCGGCGTAGATCATGAAGAGCGTGTAGATGACGGCGAGCGTGGCCAGGATCAGGTCACGCCGGCGCTCTTCCGGTCTCTGGTCGTAGGTCTCGCCGCGCCTGGCGATCATCAGCCCGTAGGCGGCGACGAACAGGTACGGAATGAGGGTCGTCGCGCTGGTCAGGTTCAGCATCAGCGCGAACGCGTCGCGCGACCAGTATGTCGAGATCACGATGACCTGGATGACGATGCTGGTTGCCCACAGCGCCGTCACGGGTACGTTGTTCTTATTGACCCTGGCAAAAACCGACGGCATGTCCCGCGACTTGGCCGCCGCGAACATCACTTCGGCGCAGATCAGCGCCCAGGCGAGGTAGGCGCCGAGCACCGAAACGATGAGGCCCGTGCTGACAAAGATGGCACCCCAAGGACCGACCACCGTCTCGAGCATTCCTGCCATCGACGGTTGACGCAAACCGGCGATTTCAGCGCGTGGCGCCACGGCGTACGGCAGCAACGTGACCAGCACCATCAGGGCGGTGACGCCGGCAAAGCCCAGGATGGTCGCCGTGCCGACATCCGAACGATTCTTGGCGAAGCGCGAATAGACGCTGGCACCCTCAATACCGATGAAAACGAAGACCGTGACAAGCATCGTCGCCTTGACCTGCTCAAACAGGCCGCCCGTCAGGTCGCCGCCGTACAGGTTGAAGCTGAACAGATCGAGCTTGAAAGCGAAGATCAGGATGACGATGAACACCAGAATCGGGACCACCTTGGCCACGGTCACGATGCTATTGATGACAGCGGCCTGCTGGGTGCCGCGCAAGATCATGAAATGGAACAGCCAGATTCCCGCCGATGCCACCACAATCGCCACAACCGTGTTGCCGTCGCCGAACACCGGGAAGAACGCTCCAAGGGTCGACTTGATCAGCACCCAGTAGGAGACGTTGCCGATACAACTCCCGATCCAATAGCCGAACGCCGAGAGAAAGCCGGGGTAGTCGCCGAAGCCCGCCTTGGCATAGGCGAACACGCCGGCATCGAGATCGGGCTTGCGCGCGGCCAACGACTGGAACACGCGGGCGAGCATGTACATGCCGGTGCCCGCGATCAGCCAGGCGATGATGGCGCCGACGGGTCCGGTGGCGCCGGCGAAGGTACGGGGCAGTGAAAAGATCCCGGCGCCGACCATGCCGCCCACGACCATCATCGTCAGGGCGAACAACGAGAGCCTCTGAGTCCTCGGCGCCGCCGCCGTTGCCTCGCCGCCATAGGTTTGCGTCGTCATCAGAACCTCCAGCCGAGTTTCAGGGCGGCGCCGACGTGCCACACGGCGTAATCGAAGGCGGCGATGTTCGACCAGTTGCGCTCATAGGCCATCTGCAGATCGATGGCTGGCCGGCCGAACAGGGTGGCATTGCGGTCCGAGCCGAACCAGCGGGCCGGCAGCACGAACTCCAGCGTGGCGATGGGCTCGAGGAACCATTCGTTCCCGGTGAAGCCCAGGTAGGGATCGAAGGTGCGGAACATGAGCTCGGCGCCCAGGCTCAGGTTCCATTGCTCGTTGATGACGTAGGTCGCCGAAGGGATGAAGTAGAAAGCCCACGACGATGGCTGGGGATCGCGGAAGCGACGCTGGGCGAAGGCTGTCACGCCGAACGACCATGCCGTGTCGGCGAACGTATCGGCCGCGAACGGCACCCGCTTGAAGCCTGCGTCGAAATTGTAGATCTTGTTGACGCCGAGGTTGAGGTCCTGGCGCGTGGCGAAGCGCTGCGCGAAGAACGGATCGAAGTCGAAGCGCGGGGCGTATGCGAAGTAGGGCGAGAAGTTCTGGTCGTTGGTCGGGTCGATGTATTGCAGCCGGCCCGACAGCGCGATCTTGTCGAAGTTGGCGAACGACACCGAGGGCTGCCATGCCTGGGTGAAGCGGTCGACCTCGGCGCGGACGTTGGCAGTGAAGCGCACCGGCAGGTCGAACACCGGCGTCGCCCACGACGCGCCCAGGATCGGGCTGAACTCCGCCGAGTTGGTGCCGGCCGGGCCGCTCACCGGCGTGAGGTCGGCATTGGAGTTGTAGAACATCGGCAGCAGGCCGCTGATGGTGAACTGCGAGCGCCGCGCCTGCTGCTCCAGCCCCGGTGTCGTCGCGAAGATGTTGTCCTGCGGTGCCGTTCGATATCGATCCGGCGTGCCGAACATCATATCGTATCGCGCCGCGTTGCCGTCACTGTGTGCATCGCTGTGCTGTGCGGCCAGCGGCATCGCGACCAGGACCGTCGCCGCCATCGCCAGTGTCGGAGGAAGGACCTTGCTCATCGAATCTTCCGTCGGCGCGACACGTGCGTGTGTCGGTGCGGCGCATCCTAGGTCCTACGAAGCGGGCTTTCCTTAGCGCCGTGTCCCCCAACTATCCAGCACGTCCCAAACGGGCGAAGCGCCAAGATCACCAAGGCAGCAACGGGCCTGGCAATCATCGCGGTGCCTCCCCGGTCTGCCCCAGAGGCACGCGTAGCGTGCCGCGCCGATCGCTGCTCTGTGGTCGGGAAAGAGAGTGCACTCCACCATGCCGGACGGCCGGCGCGCCCGCAGGAGCGGCCCGCCCTACCATGAGTAGCGCACGCCGAGATCGGCCTTGACGCCGTTGCGACGTTGCTGATTGGAAGTACCGAACTGGTAACCGCCCTGGGCAAAAAGGCTCACATTGGAAAACAGCTTCGCGCTGAGACCGCCGGCGAATTCCAGTCGCGTCGTCTCCTCAACCAAGGGTACGGCTTCGACGCCGAACATCGTGGTCGCCCGGGCGCCCCAATCGCGCCAGACATTGCCGCGCACGTAAGGCTGCCATATCCGTCCGGCACCGTCGCTGATGGTCCATTTGCCGCGCAGGCCAAGTCGCCCGCTAGGGCCGGACGTCGTGCCAAGCCCGACCGTGCCCAAACCGTCATTGCTGTCCTCGAAGGAAACCTGCTGCCAGAGAACCTGCCACTGGGGTTCCAGCACGAAGCCCGGCCCCAGCCGAGCAAGCGGAATCGGATATCCCGCTTCGAGCGATGCGGTAAAGCCAGAGCCTTTGATGGGAAGATTCGCAAACTGAGTCCACGCGTTGCCGCTGTAGAACGAGCCTTGCAGGACAGCGTCGACGTACCAGCCGGTCGGACCATAATGGGTCCAGTAGCCTCCAACTGAATAGGCATTGAGATTGAGCGAACCGGTGTACTGTAGCGCATAAGCCGTCGCCGCCGTATTGGTGACGAGCCCATCGACGGTCAGGTAGCCATTCCCAAAGGCGAAATAGACACCGGCGGTATCGCTGTGGTCTGAAATCAGACTGCCGCGCCAGACGTCGATACCGGCCTGGATGCCGAGCAACCGGCCGGTGGCGCGCGGATCAGCGAAAGCCTGATAGCGGTTGTAGATCTGCTGGCCGAGCAGGCGGCCCCAGGCGGCCGGGCGGCACTTCTCGTCGGAGACAGTGCCGGATAGCGCGTTGACGACAGAGACGCCCCCGGACGGTGCATTCAAGCACGCCGCATCTGCCGCCGTATCGCCGATGCGCTCGTGCAGGGTGCCCAGGGTAAGGAGCCCCATCTGCCGGGCGATCGGCTGCACCACACCGTAGGTGGCAAGCTCCGGTCCGATGATTGGCCAGAGGCCCGGCGGCGGGGGGCCGTCGCTGGGTGCAGGGTCAGACGGCAGCTCATTGCCAGGCGCGATCGGTCCATTGCCGCTTCCCCCCGCACCAACGAAGTCGTTGCGCAGGAACCAGTCATTAGGGCTGCTGCCGTCGACGGCACCGCGGAAGAGACGGTAATCAAAGAAACCGGCGCGCAGCTCTGCATTGGCGAGTGTAAAGGCGTTCGGGTCCGTGCTACCGCTGTTTGTTACCACGACCACCGGGATGCCATTCGTCGTCTCAGCGCCTCCGCCGCCCACGTTGGTAATACGAATGAGTGAGTTGCCGGTGGCGCCGCCCCCACTGATGACCAGCCGATCCGATGGAGAGCCGTCGCCTGCGAGGAATGTGTTGAGGGCGAGCGTGCCGTTCCTGCCGACATAACCGTTCACCGTCAGCGCTCCGAATTGCCCTGCTGGAAGTCCGAACCCAGGCATTACCGTTCCCGCATTGGTGACGGTGTTGAAGACCGTTCCGGTACTACCCAAAGTTCCGGCGGGCTGGACATTGACTGGCGACTGGAGCGAGCCGGTCAGGTTGATGGCTCCCGCGCTGATTGTGGTCAGACCGGTATAGGTGTTCGCACCCGGCAGAGTGAGCGTGCCGGTGCCCACCTTCACCAGCGACCCCCCCGTGCCGCCTGCCACACCTTGGTCGGCGATAACCCCGCTGACCGTTGTCGAGAGATTGTTCAGGCCGACCGTGAGTACCTTTGAACCAAGAAAATAGTTTCCCGCGCCCGCGATCGAGCCAGCGGTCATGCCGGCAGACGTCAGCGTCGAGATATCGACCACGCCACCGCTATTCGCAATGAACTGAGCGGCGCCACCGGTGGCGGAATCAAAGAAGCTCGTGATCCCACCACCATTCGTCACAATCGTCGCGGTGCCCCCGGTGCTGGTGCCCCTGAAATTCAATGCGGCATTGTTCGTGATATTCGCCTGAGCGGCACTGGCGGAAGCGGAAAAAGTCGTGGTGCCATTGTTGGTGATTGTTGATTGGCCGGCTGCAGAAGTGGCGGTGAAATTCAGCGTTCCCGAGTTCGTGATGTTCGCCTGAGCGGCACTGGCGGAACCAGAAAAAGTCGTGGTGCCGTTATTCGTGATTGTTGATTGGCCGGCTGCAGAAGTGGCGGTGAAATTCAGCGTTCCAACGTTCGTGATGTTCGCCTGAGCGGCAGTAGCAGAATCGCCAAAAGTCGTCGTGCCAATATTGGTGATCGTCGATGTGCCGGCGCTCGAATTGCCGAACAAATTCAGGTTGCTGCCAGTCGAGTTCAGGATGGTGGCATTGCCCGCGTTGCTGCTGGCCAAAAACGCGATGTTGTTGCCGGCAGTCATGTTCTGGATGGTGGCGCTGCCCGCGTTGCTCGTATTGGTGAAGGTGATGTTGCCTCCGCCAGTGGCACTGTCATTTATGATAGTGGCGCCACCAGCGGTGCTCGTGCCCGCGAAAATGACGCTACCTGCACCAAAATTATTCCGAATAAGGGAACTACCAGCACTGCTGCCGTTGTTGAAAGTGATCGTACCAGTCGTACCGCCTCCGGTTTGATTCTCAAAGTTGGCGCCACCTGCGGTACTGCCACCATTGAACACGATTGCTCCGCCTCTATTGCCATAGGAAATCGTGTTGTCGCCCGCTGTACTGCTGTTGAAGTTCAGTGTCCCTCCCGACAGGACGATAATATTTTGGGCATTGCCGGAAGCATTTCCCGTAACGCCGCCGTTGTTCAGGTTAAGAGTGCCAAACACACCGATACTGTAGGCTGGCGCGCCAGCCACGAATTGGAACTGGTTGAGAGTGTTGGTTGTCGGGCCAAATATGTTTGGGTTAGTAACCGTCGCTGGCCCAAAGGACGCGGTGCCAGTCGGCACCGAGGCCGGCGTCCAGTTGCCGGGGGTATTAAAAGAGGTATCTCCTGGATTTGCTCCCAGCCATGTGGCGTTCTGGGCACGGGCCGGTGTCGTTGCGAACGCCGCCATGGCCACCGCGGACGTCAACAGCGATGCAGCCATGAGGGCGATGGCCGACGCGGTTTCGTCAGGTTGGTTTCTGTGCGCAGTGAACGTACGCGCTAAGGCAATGCGCTTGCCCATTGGATGCTCTGCCGGCCTGACACGCTCGAGTGTCGATGCGACGCATCCTAGGTGAAGCACAGCAGGCTTTCCTTGGCGCCCTGTCCCCCAACTATCCAGCACGTCCCAAAAGGACAAAGCGCTAAAGATCACGAAGGCAATCGGCAAAACTGCGAGCGGCCAGTGGCATCACTTCCTTGAGTTGAGGCACGGGCAAAAAGCCGGCATGGGAGGCCGCTCTGACGTCTCGCGGACTGAGGCCAAACTCACGCCTGAACGCGCGGCTGAAACTCGAAGCGTCGGCGAAGCAAAGAACCTCGGCGATCCTGCCGATCGGCAACGCGCTGGACACGTCGCAAAGCATCACGAAGCTCTCCGACAGTCTCTGGCGCCGGATGTAGTGAGCGACGCCCCCTTCGCCTTCGAGGAGGCGGTACAGCTGGGACCGGGATGTGGCCGCCTCGCGGCAAAGCTTGTCGGGCCCCAGCGAAGGCGAACGCAGATGAGCGCGAACCGCGCGGCGTACGCGTTCCATCAACGTGAAATCCATCTCGCCCTGAGCGTTTGCCAGACGGTCTGCAGACGGCGCCAGGCAGGCACCGATCATCGCCTCCACGGCCTTCACCAAGCGCGGACCATCGTCAGATGCGAGATCCCGCAGATTCTTCGTCAGCAGCAGCATGTAATCGGCAAGCAGCCTGCCTGCGGGCGTACTCAGTGGCTTGGCTCGCGCCTCGTCGAGCGAGCTCGCGATGCCCGCGAAAGCATTGCGCGACAGGTAGAATTGCACACGCTCGTATTCGTCCTTCGCCGTAGCCATCTCGTCCGCCAGCGAAATCACGAAGGGACTTCCAGGCTGGACAATGACCGCTTCGTTGCGCGCGCGAAGAGCCACTGTGCCGCGCGTGTAGACGGTCAGAACCCAATGGTCGATCGGGTTGCGGCGAATGAGTGCCTTCGTTCTCGAAGAGGCGATTGCCTGGGCCTTGCATTGACCGACCGTCAGTCCTCCCAATGACCAGACTTCGCTCCGCGCAGTGAAGCCGTCGTCCGGACTGGTTGATACGGCGGTGTCGAGTAACGAGCTGTACCAAGCACGCCACGAGTCGAACTGCTCGCGAGGCGGCAGGGATAGTGTCTCGATGGTGGTAGATAACATCGTGCCCTCACACCGGCCCACGAACATATGGCCAAGCAATGGGGTCGAACTTCTCCGATCAGAACCATACCGTAGGTTGATTGTGCAAACACGCAACCCTGCGATCTGATTCTGAAAAGCCCCGACGCGTTTGGGACACCGGGAACAGTCAGGGGATTCCAAGCTGATGTGTGTCCAAAGGCGATTGGCAAGAATGCCTTCCCACATGGTGTGCGTCGCGGTTTCGTCATTCACCGGACTATGACGGACACCTTCGTCGATCCGGCCTGGTGCAGCGTCACTTCACCATGAGGAGAAGCAGATGAGCCCTATCGAGAGGAGCCTGGTGCTCGCCGCGGCACTGACCGGGGTCGCCTCCCGCCCGGCGCGCTCGGTGGCGAATATGCCGGACCGACGGCCCAGGGGACTGTCGGTGTCGGAGTCGGAGCCAATGTGCTGCTCGGCGGCAGCAGCAACCAGATCACCCTGCAGCCCGTCAGCGTCGAAGGCAGTGTCGGCTTGAACGCCGCCGCCGGCGTAGCCGCGATGTCGCTCCGCAAGGCGCCCTAGTCCGGCCGCGCCGAACGATCATCGCCACAGTGCTGCGCACGGGAGAAGGACAATGGTGTTCACCGCAGAATCGACATTCGCTAACTTCCTGGCCGACGCCTTTGCCGTCTTCATATTCATCCTGTGGTTCTGGCTTTTCATAACCACGGCAAGCGATCTGTTCCGGCGCCAGGACATCTCGGGATTCGGCAAGGTAATGTGGGTCATCCTCCTCATCGTGCTGCCCTATATCGGCATCTTCGCCTATATTCTCACGCAAGGCGGCGGCATGGCGGAGCGCAACCGCAGCCAGGCGCGCCAGGCCCGCGACGAACTGCGCCAGATCGTGGGCTTCAGCGTCGCCGACGAGCTTGCTAAGCTTGAACGATTGGTGGCGGAGAAGTCGATTTCCAAGGAAGAATATGCGCGCCTGAGGGCGCGGATCCTTCAATAGCCCGGTGACGGCGACGTCTGCCAGGGCGGGGTTTGCTTGCCGGCGCAACGCGACCGGCATGGCGCTGCTCGTATTGCTTGTGGTGCCGACCTTCTCGCTCGGCGGGTGCGAACGGCAGACCAAGGCCAAGGCGGTCGAACCGCGTCCCGTGCGCACCATCACCGCTGCCAAGGGCGGCACAGGCGAGACGGTCATCCTGACCGGCCAGATCAGCGCGGAGAACGAGGCATCGCTCTCCTTCCGCATTGGCGGCCGCATCATCGAACGCCTGGGCAACGTCGGCGATCGCGTCGAACCGGATCAGGTGCTGGCCAAGCTCGATCCGCAGAACGAGCTCAATGCCCTGCGCTCGGCACAGGCGGCGCTGTCGGCGGCCGAGGGGCGCGTGACTGAGACGGTGAACGCCTACGAGCGACAGAAGGTCCTGCTGCCGCAGGGCTTCACGACCCAGGCCCTTTACGACCAGGCCGAGCAGGCTTTGCGAACGGCCCGGTCCCAGCTCGACAACGCCGAGGCCCAGCTGCACATCGCCAAGGACCGCGTCAGCTACACCCAGCTCAAGGCCGGCGTCACGGGTTCGATCACGGCGCGCACCGCCGAGTCGGGCGAGGTCGTGCAGCCGGGACAGACGATCTTCCAGGTCGCCCGCCAGGATGGCCGCGACGCCGTGTTCGATGTGCCGGCGCAGGTGATCCGCTCCGCCCCGCCCGACCCCAAGGTCGTGGTGTCTCTGACCGACGATCCGTCCATCACCGCCATCGGCAGGGTGCGCCAGGTGGATCCCCAGGCCGACCCCATCACGCGCACGTTCCGCGTGCGGGTCAGCCTGATCGATCCGCCGGCCGCGATGTTCCTTGGCGCCACGGTCAAGGGGCGCATGGAGCTCGAGGCGACGCCCGGCATCACCCTGCCGGCCAGCGCGCTCACGCGCATCAACGGGCAGCCCGCGGTGTGGCTGGTCGACCCGAAGGACATGACGGTCTCGCTGCACAACGTCGAGATCGGCCGCTTCGATCCGGGCAGCGTGCTGGTCGCGCACGGTCTTGAGGGCGGTGAGGTGGTGGTCACCGCCGGGGTGCAGGCGCTTCATCCCGGACAGAAGGTGCGCCTGCTCGGTGCCGCGCCGTGAGCGGCTTCAATCTCTCCGAATGGGCCCTCGGACACCGGGCGTTCACCTGGTTCCTGATGATCGTCGTGACGGCCGCCGGCCTGTCGGCCTATTTCGGCCTGGGCCGCAACGAGGATCCCGCCTTTACCTTCAGGACGATGGTGGTGCAGGCGGCCTGGCCAGGAGCGACCCTGGACGACACGCTGCAGCAGGTAACCGAGCGGCTTGAACGCAAGCTGCAGGAGACCCGCGGGCTCGACTTCCTGCGAAGCTATACGGTACCCGGACAGACCACCATCTTCGTCAACCTGAAGGGCTCGACCCGGGCGGCGGAGGTCCCGGACGTCTGGTACCAGGTGCGCAAGAACATCGGCGATATCCGCCACACCCTGCCCGCCGGCGTGGTGGGACCGGGCTTCAACGACGATTTCGGCGACACGTTCGGCCTGATCTACGCCTTCACCGCTGATGGCTTCAGCCACCGCGAGCTGCGCGACTACGTCGAGACCGTGCGGTCGCGACTGCTGAACGTGCCCGACGTCTCCAAGATCGAGATCATCGGCGCGCAGGACGAGCAGATCTTCATCGAGTTCTCGACGGCACAGCTCGCCGGGCTCGGCATCGACCGAGCCGCCCTGATCGCGGCGGTCCAGGCACAGAACAGTGTCGTTCCGGCCGGCGCCGTCCAGACCGACAAGGAACGGTTGCTGCTGCAGGTGTCGGGCGCCTTCCGCTCCGAGCAGGACATCCTCAAGGTCAGCTTCCTGTCGAACGGGCGCATGATCCGGTTGCGCGACATCGCCGAGGTGCGCCGCGCCTATGCCGATCCGCCGCAGCCGATGTTCCGCGTCAACGGCAAGCCTGCCATCGGGCTTGCCATCGCCATGCGCAACGGCGGCGACATCCTGGCCCTCGGCAGCAACGTGGCGGCCGAGGTCGAGAACGCCGTCGTCGATCTGCCGCTCGGCATCGAGCCCATCCTGGTCTCCGACCAGCCCACCGTCGTCGATCATGCCATCGGCGAGTTCACCACATCCCTTTGGCAGGCCATCGCCATCATCATGGCGGTGAGCATAGTCAGTCTGGGAATTCGGCCAGGCGCCATCATTGCGGCGTCCATTCCGCTCACGCTCGCCATAACCTTTCCCATCATGCAGTATCTCGGCATCGATCTGCAGCGCATCTCACTAGGTGCATTGATCATCGCACTGGGTCTGCTGGTCGATGACGCGATGACCACGGTCGATGTCATGACCACGCGGATCGCGGAGGGAAAAAGCAAGGAAGAGGCGGCGGCCTTCGCGTACAAGACGGTGGCCTTTCCGATGCTGACGGGCTCCTTCGTGACGGCAGCGGGGTTTGTGCCCATCGGATTTGCGCAAAGCTCGGCCGGCGAGTACACCTTCTCGATATTCGCCGTCGTGACCATCACGCTGTTCGTGTCGTGGTTCGTGGCGGTACTGTTCGCGCCCCTGCTCGGCGTGCTGCTGCTGAAGCCGCCGAAGCCCAGCGAGCCGGCCAAGCCCAACATCGTGCTGCGGATCTTCCGCACCTTCCTGGTCGGGGCAATGCGCGTGCGCTGGATCACAATCGGCATCACCGTGGCGAGCCTGGTCGCCGCCTTCCTGGCCTCGCCCTTCGTGCCGCGCCAGTTCTTCCCGGCGTCCGACCGGCCCGAGTTGGTGGTCGACCTGACCCTGCCGCAGAACGCCTCGATCTATGGCAGCGACACGGTCGCGGGCCAGCTCGACGCCTTCCTGGCGAAGGATCCCGACGTCGAGCGCTGGAGCACCTACATCGGGCGCGGCGCCATCCGCTTCTACCTGCCGCTCGACGTCAAGCTGCCCAACGCTTTCTTCTCCCAGGCGGTCGTGGTCGCCAAGGACGTGGCGGCGCGCGACCGCCTGCAGGCCAAGATCGAGAAGCTGATGTCCGAGCAAATGCCGAGCGTGGTTGGCCGAGTCTTTCCCCTCGAGCTGGGCCCGCCCGTGGGCTGGCCGGTGCAGTACCGCGTGAGCGGACCAGACCTTTCCCAGGTGAGATCGATCGCACTAAGGCTTGCCGAGGCTTTGGGCAACAATCCCAACATCCGCGAGATCAGCTACGATTGGATGGAGCCCGCCCGTCAAGTGCGCGTCACCATCGACCAGGACAAAGCAAGGCTGCTTGGGCTGAGTTCGCGCGCGATCGCCGAGGCCATCAACGCCCTGATGGCGGGTACCGCCATCACCCAGGTGCGTGACGACATCTATCTCATTCCCGCCATCGTCCGCGCCCTCGACGAGCAGCGCAGCTCGCTGTCGACGCTGCGCGCCCTGCAGTTGCCGCTGGCCGACGGGCGCACGGTGCCGCTGAGCCAGGTGGCGACCTTCGACTTCAAGCAGGAATATCCGCTGATCTGGCGGCGCCAGCGCGTGCCGACCCTCACCGTGCTGGCGGACGTTCCGCCCAGCGTGTCGCCCACGAGCGCCGTCGACGCGCTCGCGCCGGCGATCGACAAGCTGCGCCACAGCCTTCCCAAGGACTACCGCATCGCCGTCGGCGGCACGGTCGAAGAGAGTGAAAACTCGCAGGCGTCGGTTTTCGCCAAGGTGCCGCTGATGCTGCTGCTGATGCTGTTCTTCCTGATGGCGCAGCTCCACAGTTTCAGCCGCCTGTTCCTGGTCCTGAGCGTTGTCCCGATGGGGCTGATCGGCATCGTCTTTACGTTGCTCATCGTCGGCAAGCCGTTGGGCTTCGTTGCCATTCTCGGCATCCTTGCCCTGTTCGGCATGATAGCGCGCAACGCTGTCATTCTCATTGAGCAGATCGAGACCGAACGAACAAAGCGGGTGCACGTTTGGGACGCGGTCGTGGAAGCTACAGTGCTGCGCTTCCGGCCGATCATGCTGACAGCGATCTCGACCGTCCTGGGATTCATCCCGATCGCCGCCGACGTGTTCTGGGGGCCGATGGCCTTCGCCATCATGGGCGGACTGTTCGTCGCCACCTTGCTCACGCTGATCGTGCTGCCGGCGCTCTATGTTGCGCTATACCGTATCCGGGAGCCGTCGCGCGAGCCGGCGACGGCCGTCGCCGCATGACGCCGGTCCCGGTCCTGGTGGTGACGGACAACCCGCGATGAGCACGACGGTCGCCATCGGCCGGGCCACGTTGTTCTTCGCCCTGTGGCTGATGATTGCCGGTTACCGGCTCGCCGACGTTCCGGTTGGCGTGGCCGCGGCGGCGCTCGCGACATGGGCAAGTCTCCGCCTGATGCCTCCCGGCACCTTGCGACTGCGCCTGTGGTCGCTCGCATCGTTCGGCGTGCACTTCCTTGGTCAGTCGGTGAGCGCCGGCATCGAGGTCGCGTGGCTCGCGCTCAGGCCATCGATGCCGCTGCGTCCCGGCTTCGTCACCTGGCGCCCCCGCCTGCAATCGGCCAGCGCGCGCAATGCCTTCTGCGCCGTATCGAGCCTGCTGCCCGGCACGTTGCCAGCCGGATCCGATGACGATGGCGCGCTGTTGATCCACTGCCTCGACGTCGACCAGCCAGTCGCCGATAACCTCACCGCCGAGGAACAGCTGTTCGGCCGGATGATCGGCCATGACTGACTTCCTGCTCGCCGCCGCCGGCTTCATCCTCCTGACCGTGGCCATCGGCCTGGCCCGCATCCTGCGCGGGCCTGAGAACGTAGACCGCACGATGGCCGCCCAGCTCCTGGGGACGGGTGGAATCGCCACCCTGCTGCTGGCGGCTGCGGCCACCGGCGTCCGTGGCGCCGAGGATGTCGCCCTGGGGCTGGCCTTGCTCGCGGCCTTTGCCTCGGTCGCCTTCGTGACCAGCGTGACGCCGCCCTCCGGCGACGATCCATCATGAGCGTCGCCGACATCTTCACTGTCGTCGCAGTCGGCGCCGGCTGCTTCTTCTTCCTGGCCGGCACCGCGGGATTGCTGCGCTTCCCCGATTCGCTGACGCGCCTGCATGCGCTCACCAAGGCCGACAATCTCGGCCTTGGCCTGATCGTGCTCGGCCTGCTGCCGCAGGCGACCGGCCTTTTGGGCGCGCTGAAGCTCCTTGCCGTCTGGGTGCTGGTGCAGCTGTCGAGCGCGACGGTGGCCCAGGTCATCGCCCAGGCGCTGCGCCGCCGCGGACCGTCGTCATGACGGTGCTCGAGGCCCTCGACATCGGCCTCGCTGCCCTCGTCCTGGCGGTCGCCATCTGGACGATCGCCGCCCGTGAGCTCTTCGCCGCGGTCGTGGGCTACGTCGCCTATGGCCTGCTGCTGTCCCTGGTCTGGGTCCGCCTGTTCGCGGTCGATGTCGCGCTGACCGAAGCGGCGATCGGCAGCGGCGTGACCGGCGTGCTGCTGATCACCGCCGCGATGCGCCTGCGCCACACCGATCCACAGCCGGTGGCGGAACAGCCCGGTCCTGTGATGCGCTTCGCGGCGGCGGTCCTCTGCATCGTCATTGCGGCGGCGCTCGCCGCCGGCGTGCTCACGATGGCCGATCCCGGCCCGACGCTGGCGCCCGACGCAGCACGCCACCTGGCCGAAACCGGGCTCGGCAATCCGGTCACCGCCGTCCTGATGACCTGGCGTGCCTTCGACACGATGCTGGAAAAGGTCGTGCTGATCCTCGCCGTGATCGGCGTCTGGTCGCTGGCGGACGATCGTGCCTGGGGCGGCGTCGCCGGCCCGCGACCGCTGCCGCATCAACAGGGTCCCCTCGCCTTCTTCGCGCAGTTGCTGCCGCCGGTTGGCATCGTCGTTGCGATCCACATCGTCTGGGTGGGCGCCAACGAGCCCGGTGGCGCCTTCCAGGGCGGCGCCCTGCTGGCGGCAATGGCGATGATCGTCATGATGTCGCGGCTGGCCGGGGCGCCGCCGGTCGATCGCCGCTGGCTGCGCATCGCCCTGGTCGCGGGACCGGCGATGTTCCTCGTGATCGGCGTCATGGGCTTTTTCGTGGCTGCCGGTTTCCTCGCCTACCCCGATGGCATCGCCAAGCCGCTGATCCTGTTCATCGAGGCGTTCATGGTGCTCTCCATCGCCGTGACGCTGCCCCTGCTCGTCATCGGACCGCCGGACCGGCTGCCGTCCGGGAAGCCATGACCGCGCCGATCCTCGCCGGGCTGACAGGTGCCGCCCTGATCGGCCTCGGCATCTACGGCCTCCTGGTCCTCGCCCATCCGCTGCGCAAGCTGCTCGCCTTCAATCTCCTGGGCAGCGGCGTCTTCCTCATGTTCGGCATCCTGGCGCGCAAGGGAGCAGCGGCGGGGTTTGCCGCCGACCCGATACCGCAGGCGATGGTCATCACCGGCATCGTGGTCGCCTTCTCCGCCACCGCACTCGCCGTCGCGCTGCTGCTGCGGCTGTTCGAGACCTCGGGCACGACGACTCTCGATCCTCGGGAGGAACGCGACCAATGTCGGCGGTGACGCTGGCGCTGGCCACCAATCCCGGCGGCTACCTGCTGGTGCTCGCCATCATCCTGCCGGTCATCGGCATGTTGCTGTCGCTCGTCGCGGGCGGCCGCGCCGCCGAGCGCATCGCGCTCGCAATCATGCCCGCGGGCCTCGGCATCTCGCTCGCCATCGCGATCGGGGTGGGGTCGGACAAGACCCCGCTCGTCTATATCTTGGGCGGCTGGAAGCCACCGCTCGGCATCGCGCTGCGCGCCGACGGCTTCTCTGCGGTGATGCTCGTGACGGCGGCACTCGTGGTCATGGCGGCCGGATACTTCGCACGACCGCTTTTCGCGACGCCGGGCCTCAGCGAAAGCCGCGCGCCACTCGCCTTCTGGACGCTGCTGCAGGGACTATGGGCGGCGCTGAACATGATCTTTCTCGGCGGCGACCTGTTCAACCTCTATGTCGCACTCGAGCTGCTCACCTTCGCCGCGGTGCCGTTGGTCTGCCTCGATGGCCGTCCTGAGACGCTGCGCGCGGCATTGCGCTACCTGCTGTTCGCCCTGATCGGCTCGATCTTCTATCTTCTGGGCGTGGCGCTGCTCTACGGCGCCTATGGCACGCTCGACATCGTCCTGCTCGCCCAGCGCATCCGCGAGTCCGCCGTCACGCCGGCCACCTTGGTCGCGGGCGGACTGATGACGGCCGGCCTGCTCGCCAAGACCGCCCTGTTCCCGCTGCATCTCTGGTTGCCGCCGGCGCACGCCAACGCGCCCGCGCCGGCAAGCGCCGTGTTGTCGGCACTCGTGGTCAAGGGATCGTTCTTCCTGATCGTGCGGCTGTGGTTCGACGTCATGCCGGGGCTCGCATCGGACCTCGCGATGGGACTGCTGGGCGCGCTGGGCAGCGGCGCCATCCTGTTCGGCAGCGTGCTTGCGCTCCGCCAGCGACGCCTGAAGCTCCTGATCGCCTATTCGACCATCGCCCAGCTCGGCTACCTCTTCCTGATGTTCCCGCTCGCCGCCGGCACCGAGCCTTGGAACAGCCAGGCGTGGAATGGCGGCGTCATGCAGGCGCTGAGCCACGCCTTCGCCAAGGCGGCGATGTTCCTGGGGGCAGGGCTGGTCGCCGAATCGCTCGGCCACGACCGCATCGCCGACCTGCGCGGCATCGGGCGCGCCATGCCGATGACCCTCTTCGCCTTCGGCCTCGGCGGCCTGTCGCTGATGGGACTGCCGCCGAGCGGCGGCTTCACCGCCAAGTGGCTGCTGCTGCAGGCGACCGTCGACAGCGGCCAGTGGCTATGGGCGGCGATCGTGGTCGGCGGCGGCCTGCTGGCCGGCGGCTATGTCTATCGCGTCGTCGCGCCAGCTCTCGCCGTTTCGGACATCGTCGTGAAGGCTCATCCGTCGCGCCAGCGTGAAGCCATCGTGCTGACGCTGGCGATCGCGGCCCTGCTGCTCGGCTTTGCGCCGCCGCGCTTCCTCGACCTGCTGCAGGTCGGCCGCCAGGTCGTCCTGCCATGAGCCCGCTGCTCGCGGCCGCACTCCTCGCTCCCTTGGCGCTGCTCGCCGCCTGCCTGCGGCCGGCCTGGCGGCAGGCCGTGCCGGCGTGGCTCGCCGTGGCGCCGGTGCCGGCGCTGGTGGCGGCGCTTGCCGCGCTAAGCGGCGCGCGGCTCGCGGTCACCCTGCCGGGCCTGAATCTCGGCCTCGCGCTCGACGTTCCCGGCGCCCTCCTGCTCGGCGTCTCGGCTCTGCTGTGGAGCGCGGCCGGGCTCTACGCCGCTGCCTTCCTGCAGCGTACGACGGCGCGATTGCGCTTCGTCGCCTGCTGGCTGCTCACGCTCACCGGCAGCGTCGGCGTCTTCATGGCCGACGACCTTCTGGGCTTCTACCTGCTGTTCGCGCTCGCGAGCCTGCCGGCCTGGGGCCTGATCGTCCACGACGACAGCGCGCCGGCCTGGCGCGCCGGCGGGGTCTACATCGCTTTCACCGTGCTGAGCGAAGCATTCCTGCTGATGGGCTTCGTCCTGCTCGCGGCCGGCGATCCCGTCGGCAGCATCCAGATCCGCGATGTCATGGCGGCGCTGCCGCAATCGCCGTGGCGTGACGGCGCCCTCGCGCTGACGGCGATCGGCTTCGCGATCAAGATCGGGCTGGTGCCCATGCATGGCTGGATGCCGCTTGCCTATGCTGCGGCACCGATCCCTGCCGCGGCCGTGCTGAGCGGCGCCGGCGTGAAGGCGGGCGTCATCGGCTTGCTGCGCTTCCTGCCGTTCGACTCCGCGATGCCGCTCGCCGGCGAGCTGCTGGTCGTGTTCGGGCTGTTCTCGGCATTCTATGGCGTCGTGATCGGCCTGCTGCAGTCGCGTCCGGCGAGCGTTCTCGCCTATTCCAGCATCAGCCAAATGGGCGTCATCGCCGCCGTGCTGGGCAGCGGCCTCGCCGCCGGCGACGGCGGCACGGTGATCACCGGGGCCTTCTATGCGGCGCATCACGTGCTCGCCAAGGGCGCGCTGTTCCTCGCGATTGGCGTCGTCGCCATGACAGCGGCGGCGCGCATGAGGCCGACGCTTCTGCTCGCCGCCGTGGTGGCGCTCGGTCTCGGCGGCTTGCCGCTGAGTGGCGGCGCGCTGGCCAAGCTCGCGATCAAGGGGGCCCTGGGCGACGGCATGGTCGGCATGCTGGCGAACCTGTCGGCGGCGGGCACCACGCTCCTCATGGTGCACTTCCTGGTGCGTCTCGCCCAGTCGGCAGCGCGCGAACCACAGCGCGGTGTCGCGCTCACCTTCCTGCTGCCGTGGCGCTTCATGGCATTGGCCGCGATCTTCGTTCCCTGGCTTCTGTATCTCGCAAGCGGCGGCAGCATCGAAGGGGCTCTCGCACCTGATATACTGTGGGATGCAGCCTGGCCGGCACTGCTCGGAGCCGCGCTCGCGGTCCTCTGGGTGCGATGGGGCAGCAGCGTCCCGCGGATCCCGGCCGGCGACATGATCGGCGCGTTCGAGCGGCCATTCCGCTCCGCTTACGCCATCGGCGCAGTCGCCGAACGCCTCGATGACGTTCTACGACGATGGTCGCCGGCCGCCTTCTTGCTGGTTGCGATCGCCATCGTGCTCAGCGCCGCAATGACCATCTGACAGGAAACCACAGGCTGAAATCGAAAGCCCTGAGCAAGGACCGGCTCAGCAGCGGGCAACCGGTGGTGCAACCATCAGCCCATAGTGCAGTGCACAGCGTCCCAAGCCGTGCACAGCGTCCCAAAGTTGCAGTTGGCGGTGCCTAGTTGCACTTTGCGATGGTGTCAGTTGCACATGGGCCCTGCTAATAACACCTGACGATGTACGCGATGCTGGGAGGTCCTGATGCTCGCCCATCATTTTGCGACGAATGACTTGCCCAAGGCCCAGCAACTGGAGGCTTGGCGCGCCTGGTACGACACGATCTTCGATGTCGCGCCGAGGCAAGCGGGCAACGACGACTTCGTTGCAGCCAACTCGACCTGGACCGTTTCCGGCCTCACGCTGAGTCGCGTCGCCTCGCCGGCCAATACCGTCAGCCGCACGAAGTCCGTCATCCGTCACAACGCCGTCGATCACTGGGTGATCACGCTCAGCAAGGACAGCGTGAGCGACGTCACGACGCGCGGCGTCTCGTTCGAGGCGGCGCCGAAGACGCCCTTCATCGTGTCGTTCGGTGAAGAGATCGGCATCACGAGACGGCAGGAAGACAACCGGCTCCAGCTCCTGCTGCCGCGCGACAACTTCCAGGCCATCGCACCCGTGATCGATGCGGCGAGGGCAATGCCATTGACCTCGCCTACGGGAAGGATGCTTGCCGACTATATCCTTCTGCTCGAGCAGAACGTGCCCAGCCTGGAGGACGATGCCGCGAACCGCCTGAGCAACGCCGTGCAGGCCATGTTGCTGGCCTGTCTCGCCCCGACCGGCGCCCGGCAGGAGGCCGCGCGCGAACAGATCAGGCTCACCCTGATGGAGCGGGTCCGCCAGGGCGTGCGCCGGAATATTCTGTCGCCCTCGCTGGGGCCGGACAAGCTGTGCCGCGAAGCCGCCACCTCGCGCTCGCAGCTCTACCGGCTGCTCGAGGACGAAGGCGGCGTCGCCCGTTACATCCAACGCCGGCGCCTTTCGGAAAGCTTTGCGATGCTGTGCGACACGCGGAGCAGCCTCGCGATCGGAGCGATCGCCGAGATGCTATGCTTCGCCGATGCGTCCTCATTCACCCGGGCGTTCCGGCGCGAGTTCGGCATGGCCCCGAGCGATGTGCGGGCAGCGACACAGGCCGGACTTGCACCGGCACCACCGATCAAGGCCCTGCTGGGGCCGGGCGCCCGCACGTTCAGCGACTGCCTGCGCGCCGCCTAAACAGCGAAAACACGTGCCGAGGTCCCTTGCGGTTCTCTCCGGCTGCTGGTCGGGTGCGCCGCGCGCCAGACATCGGCGGCCAGCCGGGGACGGCCGCGTTTGGTGATATCGTGGCGCAAGCGGTCGGGGCATTCGCCAGCAAGGCCGCCTGCAGGGGCCGCCTCAAACGCATGACACGCATCGCTCTCGTCCACGCCACTCCCGCCGCCGTCGATCCCATCAGGAGCGCGTTCGCAGAAGCCTGGCCCGAGCCCGACCTCGTCAACCTGCTCGACGATTCGTTGAGTCGCGACCGCGCCCTCGCGGCAGAGCTGACCGACGGCATCTTCAGGCGCTTCGAGGCGCTCGGCAGCTACGCCGTGTCGCTCGGCGCCGATGCCATCCTGTTCACCTGCTCGGCGTTCGGCCCCGCCATCGAGCGCGTGGCGCGCTCCGTCAAGATGCCGGTGCTGAAACCCAACGAAGCGACGTTCGCCGAGGCCATCGCGATCGGCGGCAGCATCGGCATGCTGGCGACCTTCGAACCTTCGATCGCCAGCATGGCGGAAGAATTCGACGTTCAGGCGAAGCAGGCCGGCGCCGCCGCGACGTTGAACAGTGTCTTCGTTCCGGGCGCGATGGCAGCCCTGTTGGCCGGGCAGCGGGAGAAGCATGACGCCTTGGTCGCGACGGCGGCATCGAAACTCGCCGGCTGCAATGCAATTATGCTCGCTCAGTTTTCGATGGCGCCGGCCGCCGCGCGGCTGCGTGGACAGACAAGCGTCCCGGTCCTCACGAGTCCCGCTTCCGCTGTGGCCACCCTGAAAAACAGGCTCGCTGCCTGACAGGAAGCTATGAGCAGGAGGCGACTGCGGCTATCCTGACGTCAATGGATCAGGGGGCTCAGGTAGCATGAATCCGTCTCGGTACAGTGGCACCGTCGCATGACGAGCGTCCTCTTCATCGCGCACCTCGTCGCCGTTCTGCTGGCGGCGCTTGCCTTATGGTCGATGCGCAACGAAATAGGCGGCAAGGCGGCCACCCGCTTCGAGTGGTTTGTTCCGGCTGCGTTCGCGGTCCTCACCGCCGTCGTGTTGCTGGTCGTATCGCCCGGCAAGCGTCCCGAACTGTGGCTCGCGGTCATCGTCGCGGGCCTCGTGGTCGGCGCGGGTGCGGGCGCGATCCTTAAGGTGAACCAGGACCATGGCCGCGAGCTGATCCGCGTCCCGCCGACCTGGGACGGCGCCGCTGCGGCGGCGCTGTTGCTGCTGTTGGCCCTGCTGCGGTTCGTGTCCTCAAGCCTGATGGGGCGCCAGTCGAGCGGATTCGGCGTACTTGCCGCCGCGGCGACGTTTGCCGCGACATACATTGCCGCGCGCTATCTCGTCGTGCGCTTCTACAAGGCGCCGCGATCGATCCATCTCGACATGACGCGGGGCTACGACCCACACAGGACGCTTGTCCACTAGTTGCCGTCTCCGCCGGAGATCAGCAGGAACCCCCTCTCGCCCTGGCGCGCCAATTCCGATTGCCGCACGAGCTTGCGGAAGCTCTCGAGATCCGCGCCCGCCAGTGTCGTCCGCCGGGTCGCCGGAAAGGCCATGGGATCGACGGCCTTGCCGCTGTCGATGACCTCGAAATGCAGATGCGGGCCGGTCGAACGCCCGGTGCTGCCGACGAATCCGATCAGCTGCCCGCGCTGAACCGTGACGCCCGCGCTCATGCCGGGGGCAAATTCGGAGAGGTGGCCGTAGACGGTCGCCACGTTCCCGGCGTGCTGGATGCGGATCCAGTTGCCATAGCCCGCGTTCGGCGCAGCGCCCACGACCACGCCGTCGGACGCGGCATGGACCGGCGTGCCCGGTGGCGCCAGCAGGTCGACCCCCTGATGCATCAAGAAGGTGGTGCCGCCGCGCGGGGCGCTCTTGCCGGGGCCCGGCGCCAATCCGAGCGCGATGCCGCGGGCCGTTGCCGTGTTGATCGTGGCGCCCACGGTGCCGAGACGGCTCGGTGCACCAAGCCCATTCCGCGGCTGCTCGAACGGATCGGCGCGCACGCCGAAGCCCGACGAGACACTGACCGCGTCGAGCGGCAGCCGCATGCTGGGCTCAGCAAGCGACACGCCATTGGATAGCCATAGCTGCTCGGTGCCGCGGACCGGACGGAAGCGGTAGAAGGCAATTCGCCTCCTCGCGCTCGTCTCGATTTCGGCCGAGACGATGCGACCCGCTCCCACTTCCCGGCCGTCTCCGGTGAAGGTCTGCTCGTAGCGGACGTGAAATGTGTCGATGCCTGCGCGCTCATGGCCATCCTCGAGGGCCGATGACACGGCATCCTGCAGCTTGCCGGTCAAAGCCGCCGGCGCACCCGATTTCACCAGCGACTCCTCGAACGATTCCTCGACGCGGCCACTCAAGGCGATCTCGCGGCTGACGAGCGGATCGTCAGGCGCGACGGCGACGTCGGTCTGGCCACCCAGCAACTGTTCCTCGGCACCGAGGCCGCCGGGAAGATCGGCATCGAGGGCCCGCCCGCGTGATGCTGGCCCGCAAATCAGCAAGCACGCGCACGCCCCGGCCAGCAAACCCTTCCTCGCAAGCATGATCGGCTCTCGCACTATTGGACACCCACCGCCACCAACCGAGCAGGGCGTCACTGCCGAGGCCAGTGCCATTGCTGTGACGGGCGCCACTGCAGACGCCAGCGGCATAATCGATTGGACAGAAAAATGTCACAGCGGTAGCGCCGCCGGGTTGCAGCTTCGTTGTGTCAGGCGAGCGCGACTGCCTCGATGGATACCAGCAGCCCGGGAATGTCGGCGCCGAGCTTGGCCACGGCGCGCGCCGCCGGCGAAATCCTCGGGCCGCGTCAGCAGGACCGTGACCTTGACCAACTCTCGCCGCCTACAGCACCGTCTCGACGGTGCGCAGGCTCTTTGAGTTGGGCAAGTGCGACGGAGGATAACCCGGCACGTCGACCACGACGCGAATATCGGACATTGGTCCCCAAAAGAGCGTCCCCGATCTTAAGGGATCGGATACCCCTTCCACAGCCATTCGAGGGCGGCCGGCAAGGTCTGCGCCACGGTCGGCCGGTCGACATGCTTGGAGTTGCGCGCGAACACGAACTGGTAGTGGTAGCCCTTGTCGGCCAGCACCTTGGCCATCAGCTCGGCGGCGAGAACCCAGTCGTGCATGCCGTCGGCCATGACGGGATTGGGATAGAAGAGATCCTGATCGCCAACCGCGAACCAGAAGCGGATCGGCTTGGCGGCCACGCTCGGGATCAGCGGCGAGCCGGGCGGGCCCGACGGCGAGATCACGTTGCCCGTCTTGACGTTGAGGTTGGGGCCGGCCGGTCCGGCCCACGAGCTGTGATACTCCCAGGCGCCGCCGCGCAGCGAGGGATCGTAGGGCCATTGCTGGTTCACCATGGTCGGCGAATAGGCCAGCACGCGGCGATAGAGGTCGGGGTAGAACCACGCCATGGTGAAGGCCGCGGCGCCGCTCGAGCTCAGCCCCAGCGTCGCGCGCCCATCGGGATTCCTGGTGAGCTTCACGCCCGCCTTCGCCTCGACCAGCGGCAACACCTCGCGCTCGACGAACTGGGTGTAGACGCCCGACACCGCGTCGTACTCGCGGCCGCGCTGGCTGCCCTGCGCGTCCTGCCCTCCGTTGCCGATCTGGATGGCGATCATCGGCGGGATGCGCTTCTGCTGGATCAGGTTATCGAGGATGGCGGAAAGGTCCTTGTAGGCAGTCGAGCCGCCGTCACCCAGCACGATGAACGGCATCTCGGTGCCGGGGGCGTGATTCGCCGGCACGTAGACCTGGACGAGACGCGTCCAGCTGCCGGGGTGGCTGGTGGTGACGATCATGTTCGACTTGTCGCCCGGCGCCGTCTGCGTGCGCATGATCGATCCATTGCCGCAGCCCGGCGGCGAGTCGTCACGGATGAGGCCGGGGTTGTAGACCGTGCTGTCGTTCGAGGACATCTCGAACGCCACCGTCTTGCCGCGCGGCACGCCGTCCTTGGCCACGGTCTCGGGCGCGGGATTGTGGGTGGGTCCGATGATGAAGTTGCCCTCGGCGCCGGCCGGCGGCAGCTTGCCGTCCGGCAGCTCGGTCGCCTTGACGTAGTGCGGGCTTTTGGGATCGCGAGTCGGCGGCTGGGTCGCGAAATCGAGGCCCGTCGTGTCGATGAAGAAGGGCGCCGCCTTGTCGCTGGCGTTGGCGCCGGGCGGAACGACGAAGTTCTGCGTGACGCAGGCGGGCTGGGCCATCGCGGCCGGCATCAGCCCGGACACCACGAGCGATACTCCCGTGGCGACCACCGATATCTTGGGCATGTTCTGCTCCCACAAGCGGCGAGTCTCAGCGGCTCGCCTTCAGGGGAACAGTGTCCGGATGCCGGCATGGGGTCAACCGATGGTTGACGTTTCGGCTGCCGGCCCATAAGAGCGAAAAGCGCATGCCCATCACGTACACGATCGACCACGAGGCCCGTTACGTCGAGGCGAAGTTCGACGGCACCCTCACCCTGAAGGACCTCGAGGACTTCTCGGATAGCGTGGTTGGCTCAGGCGCCCTGCCCTACAAAAAGTTGATCGACGGCCGCACCGCGACGGGCACCTACACGGATGCCGATGTCATGGCGATGGGAGCCCGCCTCAGCGCCTATGCGACGATGGGCAAGCGCGGCGCCCTGGCGCTCGTACCTGCATCTGAGAAGTGGGTGGAGCTGGTGGACCGGCTCTTGAATCTCGGCAAGGACGGCCGGCCAGCCAAGGCCTTCCTGTCGATCGACGAAGCCCGCAAGTGGCTCGCCGCCCAGCCGGAAGCCTAGACCGGCAGCCGCCTTGAGGCGCCAGAGCCGCGCCTACTCCCCGGCAACGTCGTCGAGGGCGCCGCTCAAGACTGCGTCCAGGATTTCATCCGCGAGCGGACTGGAGTCAGGTAATGCGCGCGACAGCGCCAAACCGCCGACCATCTTTGCAACCAGGTTGATCGCACGCTTCCGGTCCTTCTTGTTCGCACCGCGCGGGCTGTGCAGACCGGCCTCAACCGAAGCCACCATCTCCTCTAGGCCGTCTGCGAATGCGGCCCTGACGGATTTGGCTGCCCGCGACACGTCACCTGCCAGCGCGGCGGCGGGACAGCTTTTCGCCGGCGCCTTGCGAGCCGTCTCGGAGAGGTAGAGGGGAAGCAACTTCCCGAGGCCGGGCGCGAGGGCGCGCACTGCCGCCATTTGCGCGAATGCCTGGCTGACGGCGTCGGCGGCGAGATCGTCCTTTGATGCGAAATGATTGTAGAAGCCGCCGTGGGTGAAGCCCGCCGCCTTCATCACATCGCCGATCGCAACGCCGTCGAAGCCGTGCGCCCGGAACAGCTCGGACGCCTTGGCAACGATCCGCTCGCGATTGGCCCGCGCTGCCTCCTCGGAGATTCTCATCCTCGAACTCCCACGGCTTGACGCCCACTATGATGTTGATCATCATCATTAAGTCAATAGCGCAGTGGAGACCGCAGATGCCGCTCTGGAAGATCTACCACCCGCCCGGAGCCTTCTCGGCGGATCAGAAGAAGGCGATCGCCGAGAAGATCACCCGCATCTATCGCGTGCTGCCGCGGTTCTATGTCGGCGTGATCTATCAGGAGGTGCCGGAGAGTTCTTTCTATGTCGGCGGCGAGCCGGCCGGCGACTTCGTGCGCATCTGGGTCGATCATATCGCCCGACAGTTCGGCAACGAGGAGGCCAAGGCGAGTTTCCTCGGCGCCGTCACACGCCTCCTGGAGCCATACCTGGCCGAGCGGAAGCTGCGTTGGGAAATGCATATCGACGAGACGCCGTTCGACCTCTGGACGATCCAGGGTCTCAGGCCGCCAAAGCCGAACAGCGAGGACGAGAAGCGCTGGATCGCCGAGAACAAGCCTAGTCCTCCGGCAATTCAGCCGGGCTAACGCCTATGAGTCAGGCCGGCTGACACCGGCGACGCCGCCGCGCGCGAAGCGCGGATCGCCCGATGGTTCCTGTCCGCCCAGCGGATCACGCCGGCCAGTGGGCCGAGCAAGGACCGGCCCAAGGCCGTGAGCTTGTATTCGACGCTCGGCGGCTTGGTGGGAAAGACCGTCCGGCTGATCAGGCCGTCGCGTTCGAGGTCACGCAGGGTCTGCGTCAGCATGCGCTGCGAGATGTCGGGGATGGCGCGACGAACCTCGCCGAAGCGATGCGGCCGCTCGGCCAAGGTGACGATGATCAGGGTGCTCCACTTGTCGCCGATCTGGCCAAGCACGTCGCGCACCGGACAGTTCTCCGGACGATCGACCTTCTCTTTCAGCGAACGTGCCAGTTCGGCGATCTCTCGTTCGGCTCTGGACGCTCCTCCCATGAGGCAGTTCCCTCGGACTCACCATGTCCCAAAAAGCTGCCTTCTTTACGCAGCCGAGTCGATCTCTAATTTAGACGTGCTCTCGGAACGAGACCATAAGAGGAGCACGCCATGCCTACACGCGAAGCCATCGTCCTCGTCGCCGGCGCCACCGGCCAACAGGGAGGTGCGGCAGCGGCGCGACTGCTCGCCGATGGCTGGCGAGTCCGCGCCCTGACGCGCGATCCAACGAGCGCGGCGGCAAAAGCATTGCGCGACGCAGGCGCGGAGATCGTCGCGGGCGACATGGGCGATCGCGGATCGCTCGACGCCGCTCTGCGCGGTGTTCACGGTGTCTTCAGCGTCCAGCCGCCGGGCCTCGACGAGCACTTCGCGCCGGCCGATGAGATCCGTCTCGGTAAAAGCCTCCTCGACGGTGCAAAGGCCGCCGGCATCGGCCATTTCGTCTATTCCTCCGTCGGCGGTGCGGATCGCCAGTCGGGTATCCCGCATTTCGAATCGAAATGGGCAATCGAGCAGCACGTCCGGGCGAGTGGCCTGGCCTTCACCATCCTCCGCCCCGTCTCGTTCATGGAACTGCTGCTCAGCCCCTTCGTGAGCCTCGAGAGCAGCACCCTCTCCTTCCTCCTGCGGCCTGATACGCCCATGCAATGGATTGCCGTCGATGATATCGGCGCGTTCGTCGCAATGGCCTTCGATCGGCCCGGCGCGTTTACCGGCCGGGCGCTCGAGATTGCTGGTGATACCGCGAGTATGGCCGACGTGGCGCGAGCCGTCTCTGCCGCCACCGGCCAGCCGATCGCCTATGCCCCCTACCCTCAGAGCGTCATCGCCGCCAATCCCGTCCTTCTCGCCATCCAGGCCTTCGCCGAAGGAAGAGGCTTTGCCGCCGACATTCCGGCGCTGCGCAAGCTTCATCCGGACCTGTCGAGCCTGACGACGTGGCTCGACAGGAAGGGAAGCAAACTCTTCGAGGCGAAGCTGGCGCTCAGGCCCCTGTCGGGGCCGGAGGCGCCGGCCGACGCTGTCGCCCGCTAGCCGGCCGGCGGGAAGAACACCAGGGTGCGGACCTCGATGCTCTCCCGCGGCGGCGCGCCCGGCGCCAGCGGGTTGTCGAAGGACGTATGGAACGACAGCCGCGCACGGCCGTCGTTGGCACTGTCGTGAACGCGGATCAGCACGGCCTCATCGGGCTGCTGTTCGGAGAAGTAGTACCAACGATGGCCGGGCTTGTACTCGACCGACGAGGTCTCGCCCCTGACATGGGGATAGACAAGGTCGCTGGCGATCAGGTCATCGTCGCTGAAGGTCCGCGCATCGCACAGCGCCAACGGCGAATCGAGCACCGGGCCGCGGATCGGGCGCCAGACGTTGATGATGCCGAAGCGCTGCTTCAGCAGCGCCTCCGCATCGGCGCCGAGATGGTCGCGCACGCGCCGCGGCGCGGAGTTGACCGTGTGGTCGTTGTGGACGCGGCGTGACGGCTCGCGCGCGTCCTTGCGTCCGGCATTGCGCACAGTGTGGTCGAAGATGAAGACGCGGCTTGCGCCCAGCTTGTCGCGCAAAAGCTGCTCGACCTCGGGGTAATAGGTCCGCTTCACTTCTTCGTCAGAGTAGAAGTCGCGGACCTGCGAGGGCGCCTTGACGAGCTGAAAGCCGTTGCGGTCGAGGGTGAACTCCTGCTCGCGGCCGCGCGCGTCCTCGATGCGGATCTCGCGCGGATCGTCGATGCCGTTCCATTGCGGAACGCCCGGCGGCGGGTCGTTGACGTAGCGCGCGGGCTTCTCGGCGCCGCGCTTCAGGTAGTGCAGTGTCGTGGTGAGGGACTTTGCCTGTGAGGCAACATCGAGCGGCATGTGATACTCCATCCGTTGGTTGACGATTCATCGCCCGAGCAACACCGGCTCTCCAGCGAGATTAGTTCACGCGTCGAATAGGCCTTGTCCTGCGAACCTCACGGCGCGTTGCGATTTAGGAGGACGCTATGCGCCGGCCTGCCGCCGATCGATAGCCAGCCCTTGGCCGACGCAAAGGCCACGGCCGCGTCGACAGTGCGCAGGTCCTCGACACCGAGCCGGTCGCGGATGTGATCGATATCGATCCAGGCCTGATGCTCCTTGCGGGCATCGCGGGCGGCCTGGCACACGCGCGTCGCCAGGACCTCGACGGCGTGACGGGCGTTCATGCGTTCGCAGCCTGGGTCTTGGCGACCTTGCGGCGCAGGATACTGTGACGGCCATCAACGCTGCGCGGAACGTCGCCGTCCACGGTGGCGCGATGGACCACCCGCTTCTGGTCGCCGTAATCGTTCACCGCGCGATGTTGGGTGGCGCGGTTGTCCCAGATCACGACGTCGCCCGCCTGCCAGGTCCAGCGCACGGTGTTCTCCGGCGAGGTGATGTGCGACTGGAAGAGGTCGAACAGCTTCTGGCTGTCGCCCTTGCTCAAGCCGACGAAGCGCTGCACGAAGTTGCCGAGCAGCAGCGCATGCTCACCGGTCTCGGGATGGACCTGCACGACCGGGTGCTCGGTCTCGTAGATCGTGCCGGTGAACACTTCCTCGAAGTGCTTGCGATCGGCATCGGTCGCCTGCGTGCGCACGGCGTAATCGTAGGCGTTGCTGTGGACCGCCCACAGGCTGCCGGCGAGCTGGCGCAACGCCGGCGGCAGTTCCTCGTAGGCCGAGACCGTGTTGGCAAAGACCGTGTCGCCGCCGAACTCGGGAACGACAACGCCGCGCAGGATGGAGAACTTCGGGTGAGCGTCGACGAAGGTGACGTCGGTGTGCCATTGGTCGGCACGCCCGCCGCCGCGACTGGCATCGAGCTCGAGGATCGACGCCGTGTCCTTCAAGGCACCGATCGTGGGGTGGGGAACGAGATCGCCGAGACGGCGGGCGAAACGCTCCTGCTCGGCATCGTCGAGGTGATCCTGGCCGCGGAAGAAGATCACCTTGTGGCGCAGCAGCAGGCTGTGAATGGCCTCGATCGCGGCCGTCGGCAGATCGCCGGAGAGCCGGACATTCCTGATCTCCGCCCCCAGCCGGCCGGCCCGCCGCACGATGTCGGCTTCGGGGATGAAGAAGTCGGTCTTGCGCGGAAGGCTGGCAACCCGGGTCATTGTCTGCTCCTGCTTCTGGCTGCGATCACGAATGTGTCAGTCGCCGGCGGCGATCTGCCGGTCGGCGGCGATATCGGCGAAGGTCTTGACCGTTTCGTCGAACAGACGGGCGAAGGCTGGGCCGTCGAGTCCGACCGGCGTGAAGCCCTGCTCGCTGAGGCGCGCGACGATGCCAGGGTCCTTCAGCACAGTCGTCGTCGCGGCGTGGAGGCGATGGCGAATCTCGTCGGGAGTTCCCTTGGGCGTGAGGAAGCCCATCCAGGTCTCCTGCACAAAGCCTGGAGCGATGGTTTCCGACGCGGTCGGCACGTCGGCAAAGGCGGCCTGCCGGCTTGCGCTCGTCACGGCGAGCGGCACGAGCTGGCCCGCACGCGCCTGCTGCGCACCGGCGGCGAAAGAGACGACGGCGGCATCGACATTGCCGGCCAGGAGGTCCTGCAGCAGCGGTCCGCCACCGCGATAGGGAACGTGCGTGACCCTGAGATCACCGGCCGCCCGCAGCAGCAGTTCGCTGGTGAGATGCTGCGAGCTGCCGATTCCCGGCACGCCCACATTGAGCTGGCCGGGCCGGGCGCGGGCCGCCGCAGCGAGCTCCTCGATCGACCGGAAGCCGGACTTGGGATGCGTGTACACGCCCTGCGGAAGCGAGACCGCCAGCGTGACGGGCTCGAAGCTCGCACGCAGCGGCGCGGCGCCGGCGATCGGAAGCGCTTCGGTCGCGGCAAAGGTATCGTTCGCCAGCAGCAACGTGTAACCGTCCGGCGCCGCCCGCGCTGCCGCCTGCGTGCCGATACGGCCCGACCCGCCGCCGATATTGTCTATCACCAGGCTCTGGCCGAGCTGCGCCGCAAGCGCGGCCTGGACGACGCGGGCAAAGTTGTCGACGCCGCCGCCGGCCGGCCAAGGGACGATCAGCCGGACCGACCGCACGGGATAGTTCTCGCCTGCGCGAGCGACGGCAGGGATGGCGAGGGCGGCAGCGGACACCAGCCTGGTAAAGCTACGACGCGCAAGCATACGGGTACTCCAAGGAACACGACGGACGACACGGGAGAAAGCGGCGCAGGCCCGCGCCAAGCGGCTTCAGCCGCAACAGCAACAGAAACAAAGTGATGTGAGGTTGCCCGCCATGGTCAAAACATCGGATGCCAGGCGGCCAAGGTAAATAATCGGGAAAGCCAAAGATGGGACCGGTTGGGAAAGCGTCTTCTGTTCGAACGTCGGTTGGCAGCGAAGACTCGTTCTCGCAAGCAAAGGGGCCGTCTCCTTGCGATGACGGCCCCTGCCTTCGATCCCGGGCGCTAAGCCGCGCGCGCGAGCGTGCCTGCGGCGTCCAGCGCCTGGGAGAGATCGGCGATGATGTCGTCGATGTGCTCGATGCCGACCGACAGACGCACATAGCCGTCCGATACGCCGGTCTGGAGCTGCTCCTCGGCGGTAAGCTGCGAGTGGGTGGTGGTTGCCGGATGGATTGCGAGGCTGCGTGCGTCGCCGATGTTGGCCACGTGGTAGAGCAGCTTCAGCGCGTCGATGAATCGCCGCCCCGCCTCGCGACCCGCCGCCAGCTCGAAGCCAACCAGCCCGCCGTAACCGCCCTTGAGATAGGTGTCGGCGCGGCGCCGCGCCTCGCCAGTCTGCTGTGACGGATGGATGACGCGCGCCACCTCCGGCCGCTTTGCGAGGAAGTCGGCGACAGCCTGCGCATTGCGCACGTGACGCTCGACCCGGAGCGCCAGCGTCTCGATCCCCTGCAGGGTGAGAAAGGCGTTGAAGGGCGACAGCGCCGCGCCGATGTCGCGCAACAGCGTGGTGCGCGCCTTGATGATGTAGGCGACCGGACCGATCGGCTTCACGGCCTCTACCCAGACGGCGCCGTGATAGCTGGGATCCGGCGTATTGAGCGCGGGCTGCCGCCCGGCATGCCCGGCCCAGTCGAACTTGCCGCTATCGACGATCAGGCCGCCGATGGAGTTGCCGTGGCCGCCGAGATACTTGGTGCTGGAATAGACGACGATCGCGGCGCCGTGCTCGATCGGCCGGGTGAGGATGGGGGCGGCGGTGTTGTCGACGATCAACGGAATGCCGAGCGGCCGGCCGATGTCGGCCACTTCGCGGATCGGAAAGACCGTGAGCTTGGGATTGGGCAGCGTCTCGGCATAATAGGCGCGCGTGCGCTCGTCGGTGGCGCGCAAGAAGGCTTGCGGATCGGCGGGATCGACGAAGCGCACCTCGATGCCCTGATCCTTGAGCGTATGGGCAAAAAGGTTCCAGGTGCCGCCGTAGAGATCGGTCGAGCTCACGACGTTGTCGCCGGCGCGCGCCAGGTTCTGGATGGCGAAGGCCGACGCCGCCTGGCCCGAGCCCAATGCCAGGGCCGCTGCACCACCTTCCAGCGCCGCCACGCGCTGCTCCAGCACGTCGACGGTGGGATTGCCGATTCGGCTGTAGATGTTGCCGAGTTCCTTCAGCGCGAACAGGTTGGACGCATGCTCGGTATCGCGGAATTGGAACGACGTCGTCTGATAGATCGGCACGGCGACCGAGCCCGTCGCAGGATCGGCGCGCCAACCGGCGTGCAGCGAGAGTGTTTCAGGATGACGTGACGCGGTCATGACGGAGCCTCCTTGAGACGGAACAAGTAACCGACTGTTTCAAACGACGGACGATTTCGTCAAAGGCATGGGTTGCTCGCCATGCGACGACGCAAAGAACAAACGTTTCTCGATATCGATGCGAAGTTCACAGATATGCTGCGACAAACCCTGTCATGACGATGCGAGCTGCGGCGAAGGCCGTCATGCCTGTTGCCATCGCAGCAGGCGGGCTTCGACGAGCGACGCGCTGCGGTTGATCAGGAAGCCAACCAGGCCGAGGATCAGGATGCCGAGCATCACGAGGTCCATCTCGAAGCGTTCGCGGCCGGCGATGATCATGCCGCCGATGCCCGGTCCGACAGTCATGAAGTACTCCGAGCCGATGCTGGCGACCCAGGAATAGATCAGCGCCAGATGGACGCCGGTGGCGATCGAAGGCAAGGCCGACGGCAGGTAGAGCCGGGTGATGGCCTGCCAGCGCGTGAAGGTGAAGGCGCGGGCGACTTCCACAAGCGAGTCGGGAGCGCTGCGAAATCCTTCGTAGGTATTCAGGACGACCGGAATGAACGCCGCAGCCGTGATGAAAACCACCTTCGCCGTCTCGCCGATGCCGAACCAGATCGAGATCAGGGGAATCCAGGCGAGGATTGCGATCTGCCGCAGTCCGTTGAAGGACGGAAAGACCAGCAGATCGATGGTGCGGAACAATCCAAGCAGCGCGCCCGTGAGCAGCCCGAGCATGGCGCCCAGCACGAAGCCGACCATGTCGCGCAGCAGGCTGATGGCGAGGTGGCCGAGCAGGCCGTGATTGACCACCTGGTCGATGGCGGTATGGGCAACCCGCTCGAGCGGCGGCAGGATTCGCCGGTCGACCAGTCCGAAATGGCTGGCCGCTTGCCAGCAGGCCAGCAGCAGAAGCGGCAATGCAAGGCCGCGCAGCGTGCGCGTCATGCTGGTCGCCAGCGCTGCAGGTGGCGCTCCGCACCGGCCATGAGGCGATCGAGCAGGAAGCCGACCAGGCCGATGATCACCATCGCGCCCATCATGGTGTCGAGCCAGAACATCTGGCGCCCCCACACCAGGAGGTAGCCAAGCCCTTCCGCCGAGGCCAGCAACTCGACAGCAACCAGCGCATTCCAGGAGTGCGTCAGGCCGTAGCGCATGCCGGTGAAGACCGGCGGCACGGAAGCGGGAAGCACGACCTTGGTCAGCGTCTGCCAGCGCGTGAAGCGAAACACCGCGCCGACCTCGGCATAGTGCTTCGGGACCGCGCGCACGCCGGCCATCGTGTTGAGGGCGATGGGAACGAACGCCGCCTTGGCGATGACGATGATCTTCAACGCCTCGCCGATGCCGACCAGAAGCATGAGTAGCGGGATCCATCCCAGCGTCGGCACCTGGGCGAAGGCCGTGAACAGCGGCTTGGCGTAGTCCTCGACTGTCGGCGACAGGCCCATGGCAATGCCAAGCAGCAGTCCCAGCACGCAGCCGGCGGCGAAGCCTTCGACGACACGCAGCAGGCTGATCGAGGTGTCGCGCAGCAGGTCGCCCGTTTTCGCCAACTCCCATAGCGCGCCTAGCGCTTCGCTGGGCGCCGGCAGGATCTGGACGGGCAGCCAGCCCTGGTGCGCACTGAGAGCCCACAGTCCGAGCAGCGCCAGCGGTAGCAGCAATGCCAAGGCGACGGTCGGCGGCTGGGCCTCGCTCCGGCCGTCGCCACGTCGCGTGACGGCGAGTTGAGCGACCGACACTAGACCTTGCCCTGCGCCTTGCCGTCGGCGTCGTAGCGCGGCCAGAAGTTCTCGAAGCCGAGCTGCTTCAGGGCGGCATCGAGGAACTGCGGATCGAACCAGCCGTCGACGGTGACGTCGCGCCGGATCAGGCCGTACTCCTTCGCCTGACGGGCCTGGGTCCGGTATTGCTGGATCAGGTAGTCGTCGATCAGCGGCGAGTTGCGGTACTTGAGCTTCTGGTCCGCGAAGTCGGCGCGGTAGGCGGCGGCGGGACGGCCCGACCGGGCAGAGATTTCGAAGAAGGCCTCGCGATTCTCCTCATGCGAGGCCCAGTGCGCTGCCTTCACCAGCGCGGTCACGATCTTCTGCGTCAAGGCGGGATGCTGGCTGACGAAGGCGTCGTTGGCGATCAGGGTGCCTTGGCGCTCGAAGGCAGAATTATCTCCCTTCGTCGTATAGATGATCTTCACCAGGCCCTGGCTCTCCAGCAGCAGGAGCCCCAAGTTGCCGAACGCGGCGTCGATGTTGCCGGTGGCCAGCGCGGCGTTGGTCGAGGCTTCGTCCATGTTGATGCCCTGGAAATCCCGCTCGGACAGCCCGCTGGCGGCCAGCACCTTGACGGCTGCCAGATGGTTGTTGGTGCCGCGAAAGATCGCGACCTTGCGTCCCTTGAGGTCTTTCACGGAGCGCAGCTCCGAGTTCAGCGGAACCGCAAGGTACATCGGTGCGTGAGCACCGCCGGCTGCGAGCTGGCGGGTTTTCAGGCCGTTCGCCCGGCCCACGACCTGGGGCAGGTCACCCTGCGAGGCGAAGTCGAGCTGGCCGTTGGCAAAGGCCTCGTTCACGGCCGGGCCGGCACCTTTGAAGAACGAGTACTCGATCCGCACGTCCGGCCGGTCAGCCAGCTCGCGGTCGAAGTAGCCTTCGGCGTGGGCAACGGCGATGGCGTTGCCACCGGAGAACTGGCGGTTGTCGACGCCGACATTGGCGAAGCCAAACCGGATGACGACCGGCTTCGCGGACTGCGCCCTGAGCACGGCGGGAGAGGCTGTCGCGCCGGCAAGCGCTGCCATCAAGGTGCGGCGATGCAACATCGGTCGAGGTCCTATTCTGCGGATACGAGAAGGGGCGCGGTCCTGGCGGCCGGTACCGGCGCGGATTTGGGCGCGACGCCGGCGGATGAAGTTGCCTGTAGGGCGGCCATGACGTCGTCGCGTAGCCGGCCGAGAGCGGGATCGGTGCGTTCGCGTGGCCGGGCGAGCGGAACGTCGAAGGTCGCGGCAATGCGTCCCGGGCGGGGCGCCATCACGACCACCCTGTCACCGAGATACGTGGCTTCCTCGACGTCGTGCGTCACCAGCAGCATGGTCGTGCGCTCGGCCGCCCAGATGCGCTGCAGCTCGTCCTGGAGGCGGGCCCGAGTCAGCGCGTCGAGCGCGCCGAATGGCTCGTCGAGCAGCAGGATGCGCGGCCGGTTCACCAGCCCGCGCGCGATCGCGACACGTTGGGCCATGCCGCCGGAGAGCTGATGTGGATAGGCATTCTCGAAGCCGCCCAGCCCCACCAGCTCGATGTGCGCGCTGACCTCGCGCCGGCGCCGCGCCTTGTCCAGCGGCGAATTGAGCAGTCCCAGCGCGACGTTCTGGGCGACGGTAAGCCACGGGAACAGGCGCGGCTCCTGGAAGACCAGGCCGCGGTCGAGGCTGGGCGCCGTGACCGGATCGCCGTCGACCCGCACGCTGCCGTCGAACGCAGTGTCGAGTCCCGCCACCAAGCGCAGCAAGGTGGACTTGCCGCAGCCGCTCGCCCCGACAATCGTCAGGAAGCCTCCGGGCTCGACCTCGAGGTCGAGGCCGGCGAGAACGCGCAGGGGCTCGCCACTCACGCGGAATGTCTTGAACACCCCGCTGATCACCAGATGTCCTTGCTGGGCCATCAGTAGGGGCGATCGCCCTTGATGGTGACGCGATAGCCCGAGCGGACCTGCGGGAAGTAGTCCCACATTGCGATGTGCTGGACGGCCCGGTTGTCCCAGAAGGCCACCGAGTGCGGCTGCCAGCGGAAGCGCACCTGGAAGGCGGGCTTGGTCGCGTGCGCGTACAGGAAATCCAATACGGCACGACTCTCCTCCGGCGACAGCTCGTTGATGTGCAAGGTGAAGCCCTCGTTGACGAACAGTGCCTTGCGGCCGCTGACCGGATGGGTGCGCACGACCGGATGGACGGCCTGCGGAAAGACGCGATCGCGATCGTCGATGCCCAGGAGCTTGTTGGTGCGCCGATAGGATCTGTCGCCGGAGTGCGTCGCCGTCAGTCCCTCGAGGAAGGTCTTGAAGGCCGGGGTCAGCGCGTCATAGGCCGCCGTCTGGCTGGCGAAGATCGTGTCGCCACCAACTGGTGGAACGGTGTGCAGATAGAGGATGCTGCCAAGCGGCGGTTCGACGTCGCAGGAGACGTCTGAATGCCATCTCTCGCCGGCAACACGCTTCGACTGGCCGTCGGCATGAATAGGCAGGATCTCGGGATGGCCTTCCGGGCCTGGCGTGTTGGGATGGATGTGCAGCTCGCCAAAATAGCGGCCGAGACGCTTCTGCTGCTCAAGATCGATCTTCTGGTCACGGAAGAACAGTACCTGGTGCTCGGCGAGTGCAGCGTGCAGATCATCGACAGCCTTGTTGCCGAGGGGGACCGACAGGTCGATGTTCGATATCTCCGCCCCCAGTCGCGGACTGACGGGCTTCACCTCGATGGTCGAATAGCTCATCGCCTTGCTCCTTCAGGCTTGTTGATCCTAGACGTTGAAACTTCTGTCGAAGGCGGGCTCGGCCGGGTACGAAGCCGGCAACACGCCCTCCCGCACGTAGAGATCGATGGTCTGTTGCTGGGCCGTGATCACCGCGTCGTCGATGGAGACGGGCGCCAGCGCGCGGACGAGGAGCGTCTTTTGCGACACCTCGTAGGGCACGCCGGTTTCCCTGGCCCACGCGGCGGCATAGGCGTCGATATTGGCGAGACTCCAGCGCAGCGCGGCCTCGAGGCGTCGGCAGAACTGCCATAGCAGGTCGCGCTTGGCGGCGATCGCCCGCTCGGTCGCCACATGGTAGCTGAGCCCGCTCATCAGGCCCTGGCCGTCGACCAGGACTCGCGCGTCGTCCTGCAGGACGGCCTGCCAGACATACTGGCTCCAGGTCGCCCAGGCGTCGATCGAGCCCCGGGCGAAGGCCATCTTGGCATCCCCAGGAGCGAGGAAGGCGAGACTGACGTCGGCCCGTGTTAGGTTCGCGCGCTCGCGTGCGGCCACCACCAAAAAGTGACCGACGGACCCCTTGCCAGTCCCAATCCGCTTGCCACGAAGATCGCCGAAGCTGGCGTAGGCCGACGCGGCCGGCACCAGCAAAGCCGTCGCAGCGCCGGACGAACGTGTCGCCGCCACCACCTTGGCACGCAGGCCTGCCGCCCGGGCGAAGGCAAACGGGGCATCGCCGACACCGCCGCTGTCGATGGCGCCGGCGTTCATGGCCTCAAGCAAGGGCGCGGCCGCACTGAACGTCACCCACTCGATCTTCGATTCGAAGCCGTCGAGCGCACCCGACGCTTCCATCAGCGACTTGTAGCCGCCCTTCTGGTCGCCGACACGCAGGATGTCCGCGGCGCCAGCCCTTGCAGGCGGAAGGAGGGCAGCGGGGAGAATTGCTGCAGCCGTGGCGAATGCTCGACGTGAAATCATGCGCGGCCGTCTCTTTCCGCGTTCGGCCAGAGGTCTCTCACCCTGTATGCATCGCGGCGCTCGCACCACGCGATGGCTTCGAGGTCGGCTGCTGCGATCTGTCTTGGCTTCCCGGCGCGCAGGTCAATGACCTCCTGGACGTCCATGGGCTTTCGCAGGCATCGTCGGTACGCAGCGAGAGTCCCCAGGGCAGAGGCAATCTCGGCATTTGCCGGCGCGGCGGCGCCTGTCGGCGCCGCCAGTGCGATGCGAAACGACATACCGATCTGGCTCCCGCTGCCTCCTACTCTGCCGCCAGGGTGCGCGCACGAGTGGAGATGAGATGGCGGGTCGCCGGCAGCAGCGCGCGACCATAGTCGATGGCGTCTTTCAGCGGCTCGAAGCCGCGGATCAGGAACGTCGTGATGCCGAGGTCGTAGTAGTCCAGCAACGCGTCGGCGACCTGCTCGGGCGTGCCGACAAGGGCCGTCGAGTTGCCGCGCGCGCCGGTCAAGGCCGCGACACCCGTCCATAGCCGCTTGTCCAACCGGGTGCCCTGGGCAGCCGCCTCAAGCAGCCGGAGCGAACCGGAATTCACCGGTGCGCTGGTGCGACGAAACCCGGTCTTGTCCTGCAGCGCACGAGCCTTCTCGAGAATCTCGTCGGCGCGCGCCCAGGCCTTCTCCTCGGTGTCGGCGAGGATCGGCCGCAGCGAGAGGCTGAAGCGCGGCGAACGGCCGTGCTTCGCCGCAGCAGCACGCACGCGACCGATCAGGTCGCGCACTTGCGCATGCGTCTCGCCCCACAGCGCGTAGATGTCTGCATGCTTGCCGGCGACCTCGATCGCGGCATCCGATGCGCCGCCGAAGTAGACGGGGATGTGCGGCTTCTGCCACGACTTGACTGTCGAGAAGGCGCGCTCGAACCGATAGTGCTTGCCGTGATGATCGAACGGCTGATCGCTGGTCCAGACCTTGCGCACGACCTCCAGGTATTCGTCGGTGCGCTCGTAGCGCTCGTCCTTGGTGAGGAAGTCGCCGTCCTGTCGCTGCTCGGCATCGTCACCGCCGGTGATGATGTGCACGCCGACGCGACCACGCGTCAGCTGATCGAGGGTCGCGAACTGGCGTGCCGCCAGGGTCGGCTGGGTGAAGCCTGGCCGGTGGGCGATCATCACGTTGAGCTTGGTCGTGACGGAAGCAGCGTGCGCGGCGACCAGGATGCTCTCAGGTGACGTCGAGTGGAACGCAACCAGCGCGCGATCGAAGCCGCCCGCCTCGTGGGCGCGCGCCACCGTCTCGATGTGGTCGAGGTCGATGACGGGTCCGGAGGGCGGGATGATCTCCGAGCTTTCCCGGGTGGCGACGTAGCCGATGAATTCAACGCTCATGTCGAGGTCCTTGCTTCAGATCTGGAGGGCGAGACGGCCTGCGGCGAGCCGCACGGAATCGTCCTGCGGCGTGTGGATGCGGGCGCAGACGACGTCGCGGTGGTGCCGCTCGAGCGCGTTGCGCCGACTGACGCCATGATTGCCGGTCAGCTTGAGAGCGCCTTCCACAGCGGCGATCGCGTTGTTGGTGATGATGGACTTGAGCATGCCAGCCTCGCTCGGCGCCGGCGGCCGGCCATCATCGAGGTCGAGCGCAGCGCTACGCAGAAGGCGGGCGTTCGCAGCCAGTAGTGTCTCGATCTCGCCCACCGCCTCCTGCATGCGCGGCAGGGTGGCGAGCGACGCCCCGAGATTGGCGGGCTTGCGGTCGCGCAGGAAATCGACCAGCCAGTCACGCGCCGAACGCGCGATCCCGTCATAGACGGCGGCCACGAGCAGGGCGCCCCAGGCGACTTGCACGGCGTCCGGCGACGTCCACGCCTTGGGCGGCCGGATATCGACGGCGTGATCGGCCGGGATCTCGACGTCTTCCAGGATCACGTCGTGGCTGCCCGTGGCGCGCATGCCGAGGTGATCCCAGGTTTCGACGATGCGCACGCCGGCGGCCTTGGCCGGAACGAGGAAGGTACCGACCCTCGGCTCCTCCTCATCGGTGCGCGCCCAGACCGCCAGCCACGACAGGATGGGAATCCCGGTCGAGTAGATCTTGTGCCCGCGGAGACGCCAACCGAACTCGTTGCAGAGGGCGACCGTTGCCGGCAGACCGCCGCGCGCCGGCGTGCCGAGCTCGGGCTCGACACGCAGCGCATTGACCAGCGAGACGCCGGCCGCCGCCTCGCGCGCCAGGCGCTCGACGATATGCGACGGCCAGGCACGGGCGGGAATGCTGGCGTGCATGGCGTATTGCATGGCCAGCACCAGCGCGGTCGACGGCTCGCCGCGCGCGATGCCGCCGACGACGGCGATGGCATCGGCCAGCCCCGCACCGGCGCCACCGAACTTGCGCGGCACCGTCAGGGCAAGCAGTCCGGCTTCGGACAGGCGATGGAAATTCTCGAACGGAAACGACGCCGTGCGGTCGTAGTGCTCCGCGGTCGCCGCGAACTCGACGCGCAGGCGATCGACGACATCATGTCTGCCGTCGATACCAATCGAGGATTCGTGTTCCAGACGGACATCGCGATCCACTTGGCGGACTCCGATCGCCAGAGAGCCTATCGCCTTTGACTCTCTCATATGGCGACTCTGCCCATCGGTCTGGCGCGGACGAGCTCGGCCGCGGCGAGCCGGGCATGGCCGCGGGTGGTGAATTGCACGCCATCCAGCTCGAAGAAACGGCGGGCGATCGCATGAAAGCGCAGGGCATTTCCTTCCTGGAGGACGACGCCGGCCGGCTCGCCCCAGACCTCGACGACGAAAGGTTCTGACATGGCTCTACTCCTCCGGCCCTCGTACGCTGGACGAAAAGGCCGGTCGTGCTCTGACGACAAATCGACTTATCGGACGGCGCGGCTCAGCCGATCCGACAGATGATGCGGCACATGCCACGTCGACAGATCGAGCCTAGGTTCTGGGCCATCGTTGCCTCGCTGGTCGTAGCGGAGCCCACGAAACTCTTCGTGACGCTTTAGCACTTGGTGACGCGGCGCAAGCTGCTCCATCAAATCCCGCGGCCTTCCGGCTATCTTGAAATGCCCCCAGCGGGACACGCGTGCAATGGTTGCGTTTGTCAAAGTTGAGCGCGCGCGAAGGAAGTCATGCTCAGGAACCGGCAAATTCCTGCGAAACCAGTCACCGCACGTCGTCCTTCAATGCAGGACACGGGCCGTCTTAGACGGGGCGCCCCACGCCCCGCGCAATACATCAGCGATGGCATCAGTCGGCGTCGCTTGGCGTGCCTTGCCGCCGGTCCTGCGGTCGGGATTGAATTCGGCAACGGGCGTCGCAAAAACCACCGGCAGCGTGACGAAACCCAGCAAGTGGCCGGACTGCGTGACGATCGCCGGGTCGGTCCGCAATGCGATGTCGGTGGCAAGCCCGGAAGAGCTCCCTGCCGCCCAGCCCAGCGCTACGATCTCCTCAGCATCGCCACCCGCCCAACTCGCCGTCCGATCGATCAAAGCGATGGCGTCGGCATAGGCGTGGCGGACGTAGGGTGAGGTCAATCCACCTCTTGCATCGGCGCCACGGCGCAACAGGCGGATGTCCGCCGCGATCGAGGGCGCCAGCGTCGGATTTCCAAGCGCGATCGCTGCCAGTCCGAATAGAGCGTCGAAGGCGCGGAATGGGTGCGCGGCGCCCTCGAGCGCCGCGAGGTAGCCGGGAACGACCGGCTCACCAAACGCCGCGGCAGAACGTGCGGCACATGCCGCGAGCCATGTCGTACGTTCGCGCAGCAAGGTGAAGGTCGGCGTCCAGTTGCCCCAGTCGAACTGGCGGGCCATCTCACCAAGCCAGGGGCCGGCCGCCGCGTCCGACGCCAGCAGGAAGAACTGCGCTGCCGCATGCATCCGTTGCCAGTATTGTCGCAGCAGCCTCGGCCGGACCCGCGCGCCGGCGTGAAGGTCGGACAAGATGTGGGGTCGCAAGAGATCGAGCGTCACAGCGATGGAGGCCGCCGTCTTGTAGGCGATCTGCTCGAGCGCAGGCGCCCAGGGCATGAGCGCGGCAAACTGCCGTCGCGACGGGACCTCCTGCGGCCCCAGCAACGGACCCACCAGCTTCGCCGCATCGGCCAGCGCCGTGGATTGGACCAGGGCCGTGCTCATCGCTCGGGCGATGGAGTGACCATTGGCGCGAAGCGCCTCGCTTTCGACCGTGGCGACGCCGCTCGGCGGCCGTCTTGTAGCGACAACCCGACCGGATTCAACGGTCAACCACGAGTTCTGATCGGGTTGGCTCACGGCGAAGGCGGCGCCCACCGCAACACCGGCCAGACCCCGCAACGTTTCGTTCAGACCTCTATCCGCGCCGATGGCCAGAGCCACGGCCAGCACGCGGGCTATCTCGGTATCGACGGCCTTGTCTTCGAGGTTCATCCATCCAAGATCGACTTCTCCTGGCACGTCGTAAATGGCCGGAAGAACCAAAGTGCCGGCTTGTTGCAGAAGTGCTTCGCTCGAGCGTCATCGTGAGCGGCAAATCCTTTCATCGCGCCGGAGCGTGAAGCAGGTCTTCTCGACGTCGCTGTGCCAAAGCCCGGTCCCCTCGGCCCTACAAAAGCCGGGAGGTGTCCTGACCCTCATCCGTGTAGCATTTGGTGATGAGTGTGAACGAACCAAGAGTACCACCAGCGCCACAGCCGTTGGCCAACCGCTTTGATCGCATGGAATGGGCCGGGGCCTTCGGCGACCTTGGCACGTTGGTGCCATTTGTAGTTGCCTACATCGCCGTTCTCGGGGTTGATCCCTTCGGTGTTCTGTTCGCCTTCGGCGTGTCGCTGATAGTGTGCGGCCTGTACTACAAGACGCCTTTCCCAGTGCAACCGATGAAGGCGATCGGCGCCGTGGCGACGACCCAAGCGGCACAGACCGCGACGATCACGGCTGGCGCGGTGTATGTGGCGTCGTTCGTCACAGGTCTGATATGGTTGGTGCTAGGACTTACAGGCCTGACCAAGCGAGTCACCGACCTAGTAAGCCGGCCGGTCGCCATCGGCATCGTTCTCGGCCTCGGAATCGGCTTCATGATCGAAGGTAGCAAATTCATGGCTGCCGGCTGGATTCTTAGCCTCGGTCTGCTCCTGCTCACGCTCTTGTTTCTAAGCAACCGAGTTATCCCGGTCATGTTCCTGCTGCTGATCGGGGGAGCCTCCGTCGCGATCTTACGCGACCCGCAGCTATTGGCCGCCTTGGGAGCAGTCAAGATCGAAGCACGGTTACCGGCCCTCACATTGCCAGACGTTCGTTGGTCAGACATCGTAATCGGAGTTGTCTTTCTCGCGCTTCCTCAGGTTCCTTTGACGCTGGGCAACGCCATCATTGCAATCACGGAAGAAAACAATCGATTGTTCCCAGATCGCCCCGTAACTGAGCGCAGCGTGTCGGTCTCCACCGGCCTCATGAATCTGTTCGGCTCCAGCATTGGCGGCATTCCGATGTGCCACGGTGCCGGCGGAATGGCCGGTCATGTCAGGTTCGGCGCACGCACTGGCGGGGCCAGCATCATCCTTGGAGCCACGCTGTTACTGCTAGCGGTATTTGTCAGCGGCTCCATTCAATCAATCTTTGCCGCGATTCCGCACGAGGTGTTGGGCGTCATCCTGTTCCTGACCGGCGCGCAGCTTGCCCTTGGCGCATGCGACTTCAGCAAGGACAAGGGCGAACGGTTCGCTACGATCGTGACGGCCGGCCTGTCGGTCTGGAATATCGGTTTGGCATTCGTGATCGGGCTGACCGTCTATCATTCCCTGAAGCGGGGATGGGTGCGGCTTTAGACTAATTTTCCAACCGAGAAAGTACCTCAGCCTGCAGAATACCGGCGCCACGCCTCGCACAGCTGGATCGCCAGCGCCGCACACTGCTTGCGGATGTCAGGCACCGCTGTTGTCTCCCACAGACCGCCGCGTATGGGAGGTCCCAGCGCGAACAACACGTCCGACGACCGACCGTCCCTGTCGATGAGGCGATAGTCGTCGCTGACATCGAGGCCGAGCGACAACGGATCCGGCTTGGCGAGACCCGCATCGAACATCGTCCTGATCAACGGATCGTCGATGCGCTCGTAGTCGAGCTGCGGGCCAGAGCAGTTCACAAGCCAGTCGCCCTCCAGAGGCAGCCTTGTCTCGCCGCGGCGCCTGATGATCAGGACCACGCCGGTGTCGGTGAGCTCGACGCCTGCCGTCCGGCCTGCATGGACAACAAGTTGTCCGGCGCGCTGCAGGGTGGAGATCTCGGCAGAGACCACCGGTGCCACGCGATGGCGGTGCACCTCCCAGTAAGGTCTCAGGTGCCGCAGGAACCTCCGGCGCTCGGCGGTCGGCAGTGCTCGCCACAAAGCCTGGGTCTGCGGCCGCAAGGCGTCGAGCACGGCCCGCCAATCGATGCCGCGCTTGGCGGCAGTCGCAATCTCTCGCCGCACCGTACGCATCAGCGCGACGACCGACTGCGGCAGGCAGTCTGCCGGCAGGAACGATGGGTAAGTGCCGACCTCGCGATGTCCCACCGGCAGGAACCCGCGTCGCGAGACGGCGACGATGCGGCCGCGATGGCCGCGCGAGCGAAGGTCGATCACCACGTCGACCATGGTCAGGCCGGTGCCGACTACCAGGACAGTATCGTCGACTCCGATCTGCGATAGAGCTCCGCTCCATGGATTGGCGATGTAGCGTTTGGCGCCGAGCGGTGTGGCCTTCGGGACGACCGGCAAGGCGGGCGGGAAATTGCCGACACAGAGCGCGGCGCGGTCCACGAGATGATCATCACCATTGGATGTCGTCAGCCGGACACCTCCCTCCTCCACCTGCAGCCTCGTCACCTCGGCCGCGACACCGATCACCGACGAGCCGGAATGAGTCGCCAGACACTCCGAGAGCGTGCTGCGCAGATATCGTCCATAGAGGCCTCTCGAAACGAAGGCCCCAGATGGCGCGGGCATGCCCGTTGCCTCGCTGCGTGCCAACCAGCGCACGAAATGGTCGGGATCGGAATCGTAGGCGCTCATGTTGGCGACGCGCACGTTGAGCAGATGCCTGGCGTTGGGCGTCGCGTAGGCGATGCCATCGCCGACCGTTCCCGCCCGGTCGATCAGCAATATGCGCAACGGGGTTGCCGACTGCTGCACCAGATGCACAGCCAGCATCGTGCCTGTAAAACCGGCACCGACGATGCCTATCGTCCGCGGCGCTTCAGACGTCACGGGAGCTGCGCGAATTCGGCGATGCACATGGCAACAAACGGGAGGCTCGCAACGTGATGCCGCTACTCAAGCGTTTCCGGGGCGCCATGGCAAGGCGCCGGCAGGTCAGTTGTCGGGCGGCTCGTCCAAGGTGACCATCGGGATGGCTGCGGCGGTGATTTTCATGCAAAGACCCGCTTGGGAGCGAAGGTCGCCTGCGTTTCGACGAACGGCACCAGTATGTTCGGGCCTTTCGCGGCGGAACTCCGAATGCCGACCAAAATACTTGGCGGGCTGCAGGCGCCGGTCAAACGGACCAATTTCCGGCGTTCCGCCGAGAGACAGCATTTCATTCTAGCGTGTGCCGGCAAATCGACCGACTCGTTTCATTGACCGCGACCACGCTCGCCGCCAATTGTTGTAGCGTCACAGGAGACGATCGATGACCGTCTGCGTCCACATCCTTCACTCGTGTCGGGCCTTCGCCCGCGCCTTCGACTGACATCGCCGCGGCCGCGACGGCCGACCCCGTAAACTCATGCAAAGCGAGCGCCTCGCCGTGCGAGCGGCGGCGGACGGAGAATTTTATGATCAAGCGACGCCACCTCCTCGCCGCCTTGCCGGCCGCTGTGCTCGCGGCGCCGGCGTTGGCGCAGCCCAAGGCGCGCGAGCTGCGCTTCGGCTACCAGCGCAGCGGCACGCTGCTGATCGCCAAGCAGCATGGCGTGCTCGAGAAGCGGCTGAAGCCGTTGGGCGTCGACGTGAAATGGGTCGAATTCTCGTTCGGGCCGCCCCTTCTCGAGGCGATGAACGTCGGCAGCGTCGACTACGGCACCGTGGGCGACACGCCGCCGGTCTTCGCCCAGGCGGCCAAGGCCAAGCTGCTCTATGTTGCCGCCGTCGAAGCGGCGGGATCGGGCTCGGCCATCCTGGTGCCACCGGGATCGACCCTGCAGTCGCTGGCCGACCTCAAGGGCAAGCGGGTCGGCTTCGCGCGGGCGTCGAGCGCCCACAACCTGACGATCGCCGCGCTCGAGAAGGCGGGGCTCGCCTGGAACGACATCACGCCGGTGCAGCTGGCGCCGGCCGACGCGCGCACCGCTTTCGACAGCGGCTCGCTCGACGCCTGGACGATCTGGGATCCCTACTTCGCCGTGGCCGAGAGCCGTCCCGGCGTGCGCATCCTGGCGACGGCACGCGGCATCGCCAAACAGAACGCCTTCTTCCTCGGCAACCGCGACTTCACGCTGGCCAATCCCGAGATCATCGCCGCCGTGAACGAGGAACTGGCCAAGGTCGCGCAATGGGCCGAGGCGAACCGCGATGCCGTGGCCCAGGTGCTCGCCGAAGCGACAGGCATCGACGTCGCGGCATGGCGGCGGGCGGTGCAGCGCACCGACTACCGGATCGCGCCGTTGAACGAAAGCGTCCTCGAGGAGCAGCAGCGCGTCGCCGACCGCTTCCACAAGCTCGGCCTGATCCCCAACCGCATCGCCGTGCGCGACATCGTCTGGAAGTGGGAGCAGCGGGCATGAGCGAGTCCCAGGTCACCCTCGAGCGGCCGGACCTGCTGGCCGCGCCCGCCCTGTCGCGGCATCGCTTCGCTTCCTCGCTTCGGCGCGTGCTCCTGTCCGATGCCGCGAGCTGGATCGTTCCCGCGACGCTGCTGCTCATATGGCAGGCCGCCTCGCAGCTCGGCGTCCTGCCGGCCAACGTCTTGCCGGCGCCGACCGAGGTGCTGAATGCCGTGTGGCGGCTGGGCGCCAGCGGCGAGCTCTGGCAGAACATCGCCATCAGCGCCAAGCGCGCCGCCATCGGCTTCGCGATCGGCGGCAGCCTGGCCTTCGCCTTCGGCCTGTTGAACGGCGCGTCGAAAATCGGCGAGAAGCTCACCGACACGACGTTCCAGATGATCCGCAACATCCCCAACCTGGCGATGGTGCCGCTGGTCATCCTGTGGTTCGGCATCGAGGACAGCGCCCGCATCTTCCTGGTGGCGCTGGGTGTATTCTTCCCGATCTACATCAACACCTATCACGGCATCCGCACGGCCGACGCCCAGCTCGTCGAGATGGGCCGCTCCTACGGCATGTCGAGCGTCGAGCTGTTCCGGCGAGTGATCCTACCGGGCGCCCTGCCGTCGATCTTCGTCGGCCTGCGTTATGCACTCGGCATCATGTGGCTGACCCTGATCGTGGCCGAGACGATCGCCGCCAATGCCGGTATCGGTTACATGGCGATGAATGCCCGCGAGTTCATGCAGCTCGACGTCGTGGTCCTGTCGATCCTGCTCTACGCCCTGCTCGGCAAGCTAGCCGACAGCATCGCGCGCCTGCTCGAGCGCACGACGCTCAAGTGGCACCCCGCCTTTCAGGCCCATGGGGAGAAGTGACATGGTCGACGACCTCATCGTGCGCGCCCTCCTCGAGGAAGGTCTTTATCCGCCGCTTCCCCCCGAACCGCTGGGAGAGATCGAGATCGCCGACCAGCCGCCTGGCGGCGTTGCGGTCACGGTGCGCAATCTGGCCAAGGCCTTCGGCGAGCACACGGTTCTGCACGGTATCGACCTTCATGTGCCCGCCGGGCAGTTCCTGACCGTCATCGGCAAGAGCGGCTGCGGCAAGAGCACCCTGCTTCGTATCCTGGCCGGCCTCGACCAGCCGACCTCGGGGGACGTGCTGCTCGACGGCCGACCTGCCGACTACGGCGAACATGTCGCCCGCATGATGTTCCAGGAGCCGCGGTTGCTGCCTTGGGCACGCGTGATCGGCAACGTCGAGGTCGGGCTGGGCGCGCGGCGCAACGCGCCCGGCGCCGAACGCCGTGCGCTGGCCAAGCTCGCCGCCGTCGGCCTCGAATCGCGGGCCACCGACTGGCCCGCCGTCCTGTCCGGCGGCCAGCGGCAACGCGTGGCGCTCGCGCGCGCGCTCGCCAGCAGCCCTCAATTCCTCGCCCTCGACGAGCCACTGGGCGCGCTCGACGCACTGACCCGCATCGAGATGCAGGCCCTCGTCGAAGAGGTATGGCGCGAACAGGGTTTCACCGCCGTGCTGGTCACGCACGACGTGACGGAGGCGGTCATGCTGGGCGACCGCGTGGTGCTGATCGAAGACGGCATCGTCAAGCTCGAGCTCACCATCGATCTGCCGCGCCCACGCCGTCGCGGCTCGCCGCACGTCGCCGCGCTCGAGCAAAGGATCCTGCGTCACCTCCTGAACGATGGCGGCTATACGGAGCGGAGGTCCTGGACGTGAAAGCGAGCCTTGTCAGCACCCTGCTCCAGGGAGCCGTCATCACCGGCTCCCTTGCCGCCTCGATCTATGCGGTAATGCAGCCGCTGCTCGCGAAATAGACGGTCTACCAGGACAGTCGCACGCCGAGATTGAGGGTGTGGTTGTCGGCGCCCGAGCCGACCTCGCCATCGTAGCGCAGGTAGAACTGGGTAGCAGCGGCCACGCTGGCGCTGGCCTGGAAGCCGATCACCGCCGAGTCGCGCTGCGGCGTGGCGCCGTAGACGGTGAAGCTGGTGGTCGGCGCGCCGGCGAAGGCCGCCGTGATCGGCCGCGACGTGTCGGCGTATTCGTGCAGCCAGCCCAGCCGCAGCCCGAGGTCGATACCGCCAACGGCACCGTCGAGCTCGGCGCCCAAGGTGGTGCGCAGCGATGTCGTCGTCTGTTGCGCCACGTTAAGGCTCAGCGAGTTCGCGCCCCATTCCTGGAACGCCGCCTGGTTGATACTCGACGCCTGGAAGCGGGCGAACGGCACGACCGTGGCGTTGGCCGGCGCATAGACCGGCACGGCGTAGCCGGTCTCGACCTGTCCCAGGAACTGGTTGGCGCCGGTGCTGCCACTCGACGTGCGCGGCTGCAGGCCGGGGATCATGAGCTGGCGCTGCACCTGGTTGTTGGAATAGGCGTAGCCCGCCAGCGCGTCGACGTAGACGCCCCCCAAAGCCCCTAGGGGCGTGAAGGAGCCGTAGGCCGCGACGCTCACCGTGTTGCTCCAGCCCTTGCCCTGGAAGCTGTCGACCCACTGCGTGCCGTTGGTGTAGCCCGTGCCAAGCCCCACCAGGAACCTGGGATCGACGCGGTAGTCGACGCCTGCCGCCCCGCCGCCCACGTTGTAGGTGAAGGTGCTGGCGTTGCCGTTGCCTTGCACCGAGCCGACGCCGCCCAGCACGCTGCCCCACACGCTGAACGGGCTCGCGCCATCGCAGGCCGCGTCATCGCATGCCTGGGCCAGCGCCTGGCGCTGGCCGGTGCCCGCGGCGCTGCCGCGCGCGACGGCCATCTGCTGGCCGAGCGCATTCATGAACAGCGCATTGTTGGCGACGTTGAACGAGCCGAAGTCGGCAACCGGCTGGCCGCCGATCTGGTTCAGCGCCCATGGGCCCGTCTGCGAGTTGAGGTTGGCCAGCGCGCCGATCACTGTCGCGAAGTCACCCGAGGCGCCGGCGACCGACTGGTTCAGCGCATAAGCCACCGCCTGCTGATTGGTCGTGTAGGCGCTGATCAGGAAGCCGCCGACGCTGGTGTTGTTGTTGTTCTGCAGTAGCGCCAAGGTCAGGTAGACGTTGTTGGCGTCGTAGCTCAGCGAGGGCGTCAGGAAGGCGAAGTTGCTCGTTACGCCCGAATAGGTGCCGCTGCGTCCACCGGTGGCGCTGAGGATCGTATAGGTCGTGCTGGTGGCGTAGTTGCCCGGGGCAGCGACCACCTGCACTGCCGCGCCGCTGATGGTGGCCGTGCCGGTGACATTGACCTTGTCGCTCTGCCCCTGGGCATTGGCCTCGACGACGTAGGTGCCGCCGCTCTGGGTGAAGTTGCCGTTGACGTTCAGCGTGCCGATGGAGTTGCCGGGGGCGAGAGTGCCCAGCATCGTGACATTGCCCGCGATCGTGCCGCTGCCGCCCAGCGCGCCGCCGCTGCCGACCGTGACGTTGCTGGTGAGGCTGCCGTTCACCGCCAGCGTGCCGGCGTTGACCGCGGTCGGGCCGGTGTAGGTGTTGGCGCCGGTCAGGCTCAACGTACCGCTGCCGGCCTTGGTCAAGCCCCCGGCGCCGGTGATCGTGCTCGCCAGCGTGGCGTTGTTGTTGCTGGTGGTGGTGAGCGTGCCCGAACCCAGGTTGATCACCCCGCCGGTACCCGAGAGTGCGCCCACCGACACGTTGCCGTTGGTTGCGAAGGTGCCGCCGTTGATGGTGAGCGCGCCGCCGGCCGCCAGCGAGGCGCCGGCAGCCAATTGCAGCGTTCCGGCGTTCACGGTCGTGCCGCCCGAATAGGTATTGGCACCCGACAGGGTGAGGGTGCCGGCACCCGCCTTGGTGAGGCCGCCGGTGCCGCTGAGGGCGGTGGCGAAAGTGACGTTGTTGCCGTTGGTGTCGAAGGTGCCGCCGCCCGAGCCGAGCGGCGCCAGCACCGAGGAGATGTCGGCCGTGTTGCCGGCCGCCCATTGCAGGCCGCCGCCGTTCAGGGTGACCGTGCCGGTGCCGAAGTTGTTGGCCGCCGCGAAGTTGATCAGGCCGCCGGTGATCGTCGTGCCGCCGTCATAGGTATTGGCGCCGGTCAGAGTCAGGATGCCGGAGCCGATCTTGACCAGCGAGCCGCCGGCACCGCTGATGGTGCCGCTCATCGTAGCCGAGAGGTTGAGGCCGCCGACCGTGAGCTGGGTGGCCCCGAGAGTCACCGCAACCGAGCCCTCGAGAGAGCCGATCGAGAGGCCCGTCGTCATGCCGGAGGCGTCGAGGGTGCCGCCGGTGGTGATGATGCGCGCCGAGCCGGCGGTGGGCGTGCCGATGAAGTCGATCAGGCCGTTGGAGTTGATGACGGCGTTGCCGGCCGAGCTGCTGTCGAGGAAGCGCAGGCGGCGACTGGCGCCAGTCGTCGTGATGTTGGCGTTGCCGGCCGTCGCCGTGTCCTGGAATGTGACCGTGCCCGTGTTGTTGATGGTGGCATTGGCGGCCGTCGAAGTATTCTTGAAGAACAGGAAGCTGGTGACGTTGTTGATGACGGCATTGGCAGCGGTGGCGCTGCTCTGGAAGTTGATGAAGTTGCCGCTGCTGTTGGTGATCGTCGGCACGTTCGACGAGCTATTGGTGATGCCGGCACCATTGAGCGTCAGGTCGCCGTTGGAAACGGTGAACGTATAGGCCGGGGCAACGGTCGTGAAAGAGAGGCTGCCAACCGTGGTGACGGCCCCTCCGTTGGCAGTGTCAATGGATGTCCTGCTCGACGCGCCGAAGGTCGCGACGCCCGTGGGAACGCCGGCGGTCCAGTTGGCGGCATTGTTGAAGGCGTTGGTCGGCGGCGACGCGATCCACGTCGAATCCTGGGCGACGACGCCAAAAGGCGCCATGCCAACAACAGACAACACCACTGCCCGCAACGCAGTCGACTGCACGCTCGTCCCCCCGAACCGGCTGCGCACACCGAAGAATCGGTGTCACGCCTCCCGCGCCAGTATCGGGACTTTGCCAACGCAAGGTTGCGGGAGCAAGTCTGGTAGAGCCCTCAGCAGGACTGCAACTCGCCCTGCTGTGTATCAGAGGTTACCCGGCAGCCCTACTCCGCAGCTTGCCGCCGCCGCGTGATGTTCTCGAAACGCTGCTGGCGCCGCTCCATGCGGGGATCGTCCATCTCCGGCGCCATCGGCTCGGCCACCCAGCCGTCGCGGCCGGGCACGTAGTTGCGGTTGGTCTGCGCCGGGTTGCGGTTGACCAGAGGCCTTGCGTAGAGCGGGTTGGTCATGCTGCGCACCTCGTGCTCGATCTGGAACAGGTGCTTGCCGCTTTCCAGGTCGGTGATCTGCTCGAAGCGGTACTGGAACTGGTTGCTCTCCTCGGTGACGAGGTCGCGCTCGAGCAGCCGCTTGTGCGGGCGGGAGAAGTTGGCGACGTAGACTTGGATGTGATGGCCGTCATAGGCCGGCAGCTTCCCCTTGGTCTCGCGGAAGATGAGCTCCTGGGTGGGGCCGACAGACACGTGCGCCGCCGACGCGCCGCCCTTGTCCGAAACCGAGGCGGGGGTCTCGAAGATCTTGCGATAGAAATCGGCGATGGCCTTGGCCGACCCCACCGGCACGTCGAACTCGACATAGGGCATGCCGAGCTGCATGCGGCCGAAGCTGCCGGGCTCGTGGAGCAGGAGCTTGTTACCCCAGGGGCAGGTCGTCTCGACATGGCCCTCGCGTTCCGCGAAGGAGAAGCGCGTTCCTTCCAGCGGCTTCTTCATCTTCTCCAGGCGGGCGAGCAGGGCGGCGCGGTCAGGGATCACCAGGCCGACGCGGCCGCGCAACTGCTGGGGCTTGCCGGTGACCAGATGGAACTGGCTGTGGCCGACATTGACCCACATGTTGTCGATGCTGGTCATCAGGTAGGGGTCGCGCGTCAATCCCAGGCCGCTGATATAGAACAGCGTCGTCAGGCCCTGGTCCTCGACCTGTAGATTGACGTGCTCGAGGCCGACGATGTTGCCGAGGTCCTCGGCACTGCGGTCGTAGTGCTTGCCGTTGCTTGCCATGAGCTCGCCTCCGTCGAAGGAAGGGGAGCTTTGCACGGATTCGAGTTGGCAGCCCCTGCAAAAAATGCGGAACTGCCCAATCAAAGAGCAAAGCCAGAACGCGGCCGGGAGGAACAGGCCATGATCACCAAATTCGACAGCTCCTATGTCGGCTCGGTCGACCTGGAAGATCCGGGGTATCTCGGCAAGCCGATCAACGACCGGTGGTACTCCAACGAGGAGCTGGCCGACGTCATGCACAAGACGGTCAGCTACGCCAAGCAGATGGACCGGCTGGGCTACGACACCTTGTGGATGGCCGAGCACCATTTCCAGCCGGAGGGGACGGAGTGCATCCCCAACCTGCTGATGATGGCGACGCACCTTTGCGGCGTGACCCGCAACCTCAAGATCGGCTGCGGCTTCAACATCGTGCCGATGTGGCATCCGCTCCGGCTGGCCGAGGACTATGCCATGGCCGACATCCTGACCGGCGGCCGCGTGATCTTCGGCATCGGCCGCGGCTACCACACGCGCGAGGTCGAGACCTTCGGCTCCCCCCTGATAGACCAGGACGCCAACCGCGAGCTGTTCGAAGAAGGCGTCGACATCATCTACAAGGCCTTCAATGAGGAGCGCTTCAGCCACAAGGGCAAGCACTTCACGATCCCGCCCGAAGTGCCCTATCGCGGCTACACGCTGAAGGAGCTCACGCTGGTGCCGCGACCGCTGCGCCGGCCGGTGGAATGCTGGCAGCCGATCCAGAGCGGCTCGCAGCGCGCGTTCGACTTCATGGCCAAGTACGGCATCAGCGGTGTGATCGGCGGCGGCTCGGCCGAGGGCGGCGCCGTCGACCGCCACATGTCAGAGTTCCGCGCCGCCTACCAGCGCCGCGGCATCGAGCTCAAGCCCGGCGAGCGGCTGGCGCTCGGCTACCAGTTCTGCATCGCCGAGAGCCGCGAGGCGGCGATGCGCAAAGCAGCGAAGTTCTACGAGGAGAACATGAAGATGTTCGGCGAGCTCCGCCTGGTGCGCGCCATCACCGACGAGCAGATCGCGGCGATGCGCGATCCGAGCCTGGTGCCCAGCACCAAGCTGCCGCGCATCGAAGATGCGGTGAAGGCGGGCGGGTTCCTGGCCGGCACGCCGGCCGACATCATCGAGGAGCTGAAGAAGGTCGAAGCGCGCTATCCGGGGCTCGAGCGCGTGATCTGCACCATGCCGCTCGGCACGCACCTCGCCGACACGCTGGAGCAGCTCGACCGCTTCGCCAAGGAAGTGATCCCGGCCTTCAGGCCCATGCGGGCCGCCGCGGCTGCCGACTGACGGAGGAAACGATGATCTTTGAAATACGCACCTATCTTCTGAAGCCCGGCACGGCACCGCAGGCCGAACAGGCGTTCGGCGAACGCATCGAGGCGCGCGCCAAGCTGTCTCGCATCGCCGGCTTCTGGCGGACCGAGGTCGGCACGCTGAACCAGATCATCCATATCTGGCCCTACAAGGACCTGAACGAGCGTGACCAGATCCGTGCTGAGGCGGTGAAGAGCGGCGTGTGGCCGCCCAAGATCGCCGACTTCGTCATCGACATGGAATCCAAGATCCTGCATCCGGCGCCCTTCTCGCCGGCCTTCGAGCCGGGCGAGCATGGCGGCCTCTACGAGTTCCGCACCTATACCTACGGCCCCGGCGCCATCCCCAAGGTGATCGAGGCCTGGAGCCCGCGCATCAAGGAGCGCAGCGCCGTCTCGCCGCTGATTTTCGCGGGGTTCACCGACATCGGCGCGCTGACCCAATGGGTCCATGTCTGGGCCTACAAGAACATGGGCGATCGCGAGACACGCCGCGCCCAGGCGATGAAGCCCGGCCAATGGCCACCGCCGCGCCACGAGAGCGTGACCCTGCACAAGCAGACCAGCACCTTCGCCATCCCGGCGTCCTGGTCGCCGCTGCGGTAGGGATCGGGCTTGAGGACGAGCCGGTGATCTTCGAGATGCGCACCTACCTCCTGCGGCCCGGTGCCGTGCCGCTGCTGGAGGAGGCCTTCGGAAAGGCCCTGCCCGCCCGCGCCAAGCTCTCGCGGCTTGGCGGCTTCTGGCGCACCGAGGTCGGCACACTGAACCAGGTCATCCATGTCTGGCCGTATCAGGATGCGGGAGAGCGCGCCCGCATCCGCGCTGATGCGGTGAAGCGCGGCATCTGGCCACCCAACAACGGCGACACGCTGGTGGAGCAGGAAACCAAGATCCTGCATCCCGCGCCGTTCTCGCCGCACTTCGAGCCGGGCGAGCACGGCAATCTTTACGAGTTCCGCACGTACACGTTCGCGCCGGCAGCGATCCCCCGGGTAGTCGAGGCGTGGGCGCCGCTGGTGAAGGCGCGGACGGCGGTCTCGCCGCTGATCTTCGCCGGCTACACCGACATCGGGCCGCTCAACCAGTGGGTCCATGTCTGGGCCTACAAGAACATGGCCGACCGCGAGGCGCGGCGCGCCCATGCGATGAAGTCCGGCCAATGGCCGCCGCCGCGGCCGGTGGACGTCGTCGTGCTGCGCCAGGAAAGCATCTTCGCCGTGCCGGCAGGCTTTTCGCCGTTGCGTTGAACCCCACCATCGGAGGCGTCCCATGCCCATCTCCTTCCGTCAGGTCGGCCCCTGCTTCGCAGCCGAGGTCGACGGCGTCGACATGCGCAAGCCGCTCAGCAAGGAAGAGGTGGCGTCGATCCACGCCGGCATGGACCGGTACGCCGTGCTGGTGTTCCGCGACCAGAAGATCGACGACGCCCAGCAGCTCGCCTTCACCGAGAGCCTGGGCGGGATCGAGCACGCCATCGGCACCAGCCTGCGCGCCGCCAACGAGTACCGGCTGCCGACAACGTTCGCCGACGTCTCCAACCTCGACAAGGACAACACGCCGTTCAAGCGCGACGATCGGCGCCGGCTGTTCGCCATCGGCAACCGGCTGTGGCACTCGGATTCTTCCTTCAAGGTGGTGCCGGCCAAGTACTCGCTGCTCCACGCCATCAGCATTCCGTCCAAGGGCGGCAACACGCAGTTCGCCGATATGCGCGCGGCCTACGACGCGCTCGATGCGGAGACCAAGGCCGAGGTCGAGAACATGGTGTGCGAGCATTCGCAGATGTACTCGCGGCAAATCATCGGCTTCTACGACTTCACGGACGAGGAACGCGAGCGCTTCAAGCCGGTGCGCCAATGCATGGTGCGCACCCATCCGGTGACGGGACGCAAGTCGCTCTATCTCTCGTCACATGCCGGCAGCATCGTCGGCTGGCCGATGCCCGAGGCGCGCGGTTACCTGCGCGATCTGATCGAGCACGCCACCCAGCGTGAGTTCGTCTACACCCACAAATGGCGCGTCGGCGACCTCGTGATGTGGGACAACCGGCAGACCATGCATCGCGCCCGGCCCTTCCCGGCCCACGAACCGCGCGACATGCGCCGCACGACGCTGGCCGGCGACGGGCCAACGGCGGTGCAGGAAGCCGCCTAGCTCCGCTCAGGGTTTACCGGCACAGGCGCATCCAGCGACCTTCTTGCACATCGCCTGCTTGCCGTTGAGCTTGGCGGGAATGCACTCGCCGCCACAAGGAATCTCATTGGCCCGGCAATGGAAGCAGCAATAGCGTCCGGGGTAGTCGCCGCCGCTCAGGCTTCCGTTGGACCTGCTGCCGCTGCCGCTATCCTGGCCTTGGCCCGGCCCTTGGCCTTGACCCTGCCCCTGTCTCTGCCCCTGGGCCTGCGCCAGCTCGGTAACCGGCTGCGCCAACTCGGTAACGGACGCCTGTTCCTCCCGATCCGGCCACGGTGTGTAGTTGGTGGCCGCAAGCACAGGCATGCTCACCAAGACCAACAACAAAGCCAGCACGCGCATCACCTGCTCCCGATCCTCATGGCCACGGCGGGAAGGGTATAGCACACCCGCCGGTCAGGTTTTCAGCAGCGCCGCCATGACGCGGTCCCGAGTGAACGGCATGTCGTGAATGCGCACGCCAAGCGCATGATTGACGGCGTTGGCGATCGCCGCCGCCGTCGGCCCGACCGTGCACTCGCCAACACCCAGGGTCGGATTGCCCGCGCCGTCGACGAACTCGACCTGCATCTCCGGCACCTCGCTGAAGCGCAGGATGGGATAGCTCTCCCAGTCGCGCGAGGCGATGCCTTCACCGTCGAGCTTCACCTGTTCCTTCAAGGTCCAGCTCACGGCCTGGATGATGCCGCCCTCGAGCTGGTTGCGCGCGCCGTCAGGATTGACCACCAGGCCGGCGTCGGCGACGCACCAGACGCGGTCGACCTTCACTATCTCCTGAACCGTGACCTCTGCCACCACGGCCGCATAGGCGGCCCGGTTCTTGTAGCGCGCGAAGGCAAGACCGAGGCCTTTGCCTGTGCCGGCCCGAACGCTTGGAGGTCCGCACCCGGCCCAGTTGGCGCGCTCAGCGACCAGCTCGATCAGGCGCCGGGCGCGCTTGTCGGACAAGACGGACAGCCGATAGGCGACGGAATCCTCGCCAACGCGCGCCGCCAGTTCGTCCATCAAGGATTCGATGGCAAACACGTTCGGCAGCGCCCCCAGCCCACGCAGCGCCGAGGTGCGCACCGGCGGGCGCAGCACCAGGTGATGCAACACGCGATGTGCAGGCACGTCATAGAGCGGCACCGCGTTGCGCGTGCCGCCGCCGCCGCGCGCTTCCGGCGGATCGAACGGCGCGACCTCGGGCGGCGGATTGGCCAACGCCTCGGAGGCGAGCAGCCAGCCGGTGCCGCTGCCGGGCCGCTGCACGTGGGTGGCACTCCACACTTCGGTCGTCCAGTCGGCCGGCCGGCCGCGCTCGTCGAGATCGACATGCAGGGTGACCAACATCGCGGGTCCGACGGGCTCGAAGCCGAACTCCTCCTCGCGGCGCCATTGCACGCGGACCCAGCGCCCGGGAACGCGCATGGCGATCAGCGCGGCATCGAGAGCGGCATCGTCGGCGCCGTTGTGGCCATAGCAGCCCGCGCCGTGCAGATGCTCCGCCGTGATCGCTTCCGGCGGCAGCCCGAGCACCGCCGACAGATTCTTCCTGAGCGGATGCATGCCCTGGCCGTGCGAGCGCACCGTGAGATGGCCGTCGCGGAACTCGGCCAGCGCACAGGACGGCGACATCGAAGCGTGCGCGATGTAGGGCCGCGAGACGGTGATCTGCACCGGCCGCTTGGCCGGCGTGGTGGGCGCGGGCCAGGCGCCGATGCGCCGGTCGTCGCTCGGCTGGCCCTTGAGCCAGGCCGCTTCCTGCTGGGCGGGATCGATCTGCCGCACGTTGTTCCATTTGGCGTGCTCCGGCGCGGCGGCGGCGGCCGCTTGTGCCACGCTTTCGACCGGGCTGACGAAGGCCACGAAGTTGGCCTCGCGAACGATCTGGAGCTCGCCCTTCGCGCTTTTGCGGATCGCGGCCTCGTCGAGCGAGGCCAGCGTGGCGCCGCGGTTGGGCTGGCGCAGCGTGCGGGCATGAAGGACATCCTTCGGAAGAACGTCATGCGCGAAGGCGGCACCCGTCAGTTTGGCCGGCAGGTCGATGCGCGGCACGCTCTGGCCGACGACGCGATAGGAGTGGCGCGGCTTGACCGGCGCGTTGCCGGTCACGGGCTGCGTAAGGTCGATCTCGCCCGCGACGCTCCAGTAGTCCTGACCGGTCGGCACGCCGTTCTGCAGGAACTGGCCGTCGGCCACCGTGAGATCGTCGCGGCTGCAGTTGAGCCTGAGGGCCGCGCGCTCCAACGCCTTGGCGCGCACCTCGGCGCAGACCAGACGCACCGAGCCACCCGAGACTTCGACGGAAAGCGAGGAAGTCGTGTACTGCTCGTCGGGCCCGCTGGTCGTGTTGCCCGAGAGCATGACGATGCGCTCGAAGGGCAGGTCGAGCTCGTCGGCGGCAATCTGGCCGATTGCCGTCACGACGCCCTGCCCCATCTCGACCTTGCCGGTGGCGATGCGCACCCGGCGGTCGGGCAGGAAGGCGATCCAGCGGTCGAGACGCGGATTGTCGACCAGGCTGGCGGGAAGCGGTGGGGCGTTCATGACGGCCTCCCGTTGCGAAGGACCGTGGCCGCGCGCTCGACGGCACGCAGGATGCGCTGGTGGGCGCCGCAGCGACAGAGGTGCTTGTCGAGCGCCGTCACGATGTCGGCGCGGCTCGGGTTGGGATTACGGTCGAGCAGAGCCTTGGCCGACATCACGATGCCGCTTAAACAGTAGCCGCACTGCCCGGCCTGCTCGTCGAGGAAGGCCTGCTGGATGGGATGCGGCTTGGCGGGCGTACCCAGCCCTTCGACCGTCGTCACTTTGCGGTCGGCGACGGTGCCGACTTCGCGCGTGCAGGCATAGGCGGGCTGGCCGTCGACCAGCACCATGCAGCAGCCGCACTGCTCCAGGCCGCAGCCGTAGCGCGTGCCCATCAGGCCGAGCTGGTTGCGCAGGACATCGAGGAGAGTGGCTGTCTCCGGCGCATCGACACGCTTCGGCTCGCCGTTGACCGTGAACGCAATGCTCATTCTCTGCTCCCTCTTGCCGGACCGCGGGCCTCCAGGCCCGCTCATGGTCCGGAAGACGAAGAACATGAGCGGACCTGGAGGTCCGCGGTCCGGCAAGATTTATAGAAGGTCGGCTACCGTCTTCCGATAGCGCGTGATCGCATCGAGGTGGTCGGCGTAGGTCTTGCCGGCGATGCGCTTGTGGTGGTTGCTCACATAGGTCGTGTGGACGGTGATGTGGCTGACGCCCGCCTGCTTCCAGAAGGTGAACTCCTTGCGCCAGTCGTCGGGCGTGCCCTTGCCCGGCGACACCCAGACTTCCAGGCCGACCGAGGCGGGATCGCGCCCCTCGGCCTTGATCAGGCCGCGCAGCTTGTCGAAGGCCTTCAGCGCGTCGTCTCCCGCGGGATACTGCAGCGGCATGAAGCCGTCGCCGTACTTGGCGGCGCGCTTGAAGGTCGCCTCGGCATGGCCGCCGAACCAGACCGGAACGCGGCCCGACTTCGGTCGCGGATTGATGCCACCGTCGTCGAGCTGATGGAACTCGCCCTTGAAGGTGATGCTGGGCTTGGCCCACAGCGCCTGCATGAAGCGCACCTGCTCGGCCGAGCGCTTGCCGCGGGTGTGGAAGTCCATGCCGAGCCCCTGGAACTCGATCTCGTTCCAGCCGACGCCGATGCCGAGCCGGAACCGGCCCTCGCACAGCTCGTCGAGGCAGGCGGCCTGCTTGGCGACCAGCGCCGCCTGGCGCTGCGCCAGGATCACGACGCCCGACGCAAAGCCCATCTTCTTGGTCACGCCGGCAAGGAAGGCGAACAGCACGAAGGGATCGTGATAGGCCGTGGCCGAGGTGCCGACGCGCTTGCCGCCGTAATCGACGTCGGGATTGGCCCCCAGCACGTGGTCGGGCGCCAGCAGGTAGTTGAAGCCGAGCCCCTCGGCCGCCTGCGCATAGTCGCGGAGCGGTGAAGGGCCGGTGCCGATGTCACCGACCGGAAGCGAGGCGCCGAGCTGCATGTGTCCTCCCCTTAAAAGTCCTTCATGTCATGTCGCACTTGTGGTCCTGACAACACCGACCCCCTAGGCCTAGAGCCGAGGGGAGGTTTCCGGTATTTCCGGGATTTCCGACAGTCGTTTTTCGCCGCGAGCGTTGGGGTACACCCATGAACCGCTCCTCGCGCTTATGACACAAGTGCTTTTTCAAACAAAGCACTTGCATAAGAACTGAAGTCCTATTCTGCCGCCGCCGCCTTCGCCGGCTTGAGGTCCTTCGAGTAGCGCAGGTGCACCGGCGCGTCCGCCTCGAAGGGGCTCTTGAGGTCGAGGCTCTTGGCGATCTCGCGGATGGCCGGGAAGACCTCCTGGCCCATCAGCCGGATGCAGGTGAGCGAATCCTCCTGGCTGACGAAGCCATCGTTGCCCCACAGGGCGAGGATGCCGGGCCGCGTCTGCTCGAGGATGCGCTTCAGCTTCTTCACCACCTGATCGGGCGTGCCGTAGATGATGCGCAGATCCTCGACCTGCTGCTCGAAGCTGGTGTTGCCGCGCGGGTTGATGGCGCGGCCCGCCGCGAACTCGACGAAGGCGCGGCGGTTGGTGGGCGAGCCGTAGCCCGAGGGCGTGCTCCACACCGGATGGGCAAGGCCGGTGAACTCGCCCTGCATCCAGCGGAACTGCTTGGCGTTCTCGCGCGCCTTGTCCTCGTTGTCGGAGATGTGGACCTGGATCAGGTAGCCGCGATTCTCCGGTCCGCCGACATATCCGCTCTGCAGCGCCACCTGGTCGTAGAGCTCCCAGATCTTCTTGGTCTGCTCGATCGAGGTGTTGAGCGCGATGTAGGGATAGCGCTGCTGCGCCGCCCAGATGATCGTCTCCTTGCTGATCACGCCCGGGATCCAGACGCGCGGATAGGGCTTCTGCAATGGCACCGCCCACGGGTTCACGACGCGATGCTGGTAGTGCGTGCCCTCGAAGCGGAATGGTCCGGCCTTCGTCCAGGCCTGCACGATCAGGTCGTGCGCCTCCTCGAAGCGCTCGCGGTTGAAGGCGGGATTGACGCCGGTGGCGAGCTGCTCCTGGCCGCCGCCACGCACGAAGCCCGAGACCAGGCGGCCCTTGGAGATCATGTCGATCATGGCGAGCTCTTCGGCCAGCCGGATCGGGTTCTCCGCCAGCGGCAGCGGGTTGCCCAGCATGACGATCTTCGCCTTCTTGGTCATGCCGGCCAGGATGGCGGCGAAGATGTTGGCCTTGGCCTGCATGCAGAACGGCGCGTTGTGGTGCTCGTTCAGCATGATGCCGTCGATGCCGACCTCCTCGGCCAGCATGTACTGCTCGATGTAGTTGTTGTAGAGGCGCGAGCCCGCGACCGGGTCGAAGTGCTTGTTGGAGAACATCAACGCCGTGGCGCCGAAATCGCGGCCGGCCTTTTCGTCGTAGGCCGACATGGGCTGCTCGGTGAAGTACATCAGGTGCATGGCGATTACTCCCGACCGATGAAAGTGTTGACCAGCTTGGCGAGGGCTTCAGGCTGCTCCATGTCGACGGCATGCCCGCATGACTTGACGATCTCGAATTTGGCATTGGGCAGCGCCTCAACGTAGCGCTTGCCGGCGCTCATGGGCACCACATTGTCGTCGTCGCCCCACACGACGAGCGCCGGCGCGCGCACGCTCGCGAGCAGGTGCGGCAGGGTCTGGCTGTACATGTAGGGCTTCCAGGCGATGCGGAAGCTCATCTCGCGGCAGATGTCCCACATCTCGAGCTGGTCGACCGACGGCTCAGCGCCGTAGACGCGATCGAACGCCTTCTGGTCATGGAAGGCGGCGCGCACGTAATCGACATAGCCCGTGATGGCGAGGTCCAGGATGTCGCCCTGCGGCGGCTTCAGGCCCATGGCACCCACCAGTACCAGACGCGAGAGGTCGGCCGGCGCCATGGTCGCCATCTCGGCGGCGATCCAGCCGCCGAAACCCAGGCCGACCAGCGCCGGCTTGGCGACGCCGAGCTCGCTCAGGAGGCCGCGATAGACCACGGCTATGTCGCGCACGCTCCTCATCCAGTCCGGCCGCTCGGAACGGCTGTAGCCGGGATGATGCGGCACCAGCACGTCGTGCTTCGCTGCGAGCGCGTCATAAAAGGGCAGGTCGTCTAGGGTGCCGGTCTCATGATGCAGCACCAAGAGCGGAGCGCCCCTGCCGGCGCGTCTCAGGTGCAACTTGGTCCCGCCGGCCGCCACGGTGGAGGTCTTCCAGTCCACTCCCGCCATTCGCGCTTTCCTCCGCTGATCGAGGGAATGGTTGCAACCGGCACCAGGGGAGTCAAAACCACCGTGCCGCACGACGGTATTTCGCGCTCCCTCCCCAAGCGAAGCTTGGGGAGGTGTCCGCGAAGCGGACGGAGGGGTCATGAGCAACTGTACTGATGCTCATGACCCCTCCGTCGGCGTAAGACGCCCAAGCGTTTTGGCCGCTGCGCGGCCAAAAGCGCACGCCCTTCCCACGCAGAGCGTGGGGAGGGAGTCATTTAGCTCTCCTGAGGCCGGAAATCGTCGCCCAACGCCTCGCGCAGCCGCGCTGCCGCGGCGCGGCCCACGGTCAGGACCTCGTCCATGCCGTGCAGCTCGAGGCGGGCGCTCTCGCGCGACGGCGTCTGGATGTTGCGCAGGCGGTCGCGGTTCACGATCAGGGAGCGCCCCAGCCGCAGGAAGGGCGGCGATGGCAGCACGTTCTCGAAGTGGCCGAGCGTCCGCCAGATCATCAGGGCAGGCTGGTCGGCGACGAAGACATGCGTGAAGTCGCCGTCGGCGCGCAACGCCACGACGTCGGACGGCTTGGCCAGCAGGGTGCGCTTTGGCGTCTTGAAGGCGATCACGGCTCGAGCGCCCGACACCGGCTTGGCCGCGGCCTCCTCGCGTGCCAGTTCGCGCTCGCCGCGCTTCAGCGACTCGGCCAGGCGCTGCGGATCGACCGGCTTCAGGAGATAGTCGACCGCATTCACCGCAAACGCCTCGACGGCATACTGTGCGTAGGCGGTGACGAAGACGACGACCGGCGGTTTCTCCAGCCTTGTCAGCAGGTCGAACCCATCGGCGCCACCCAGCTCGATATCGAGGAAGACCAGATGCGGCGACGTACGCTCGATCTCGCGCAGGGCATCGGTCACTCCTTCGGCCTCGCCCACGATCTCGACTTCGGGGTGCGCGGCCAGCAGGCGCCGCATCGCCTGGCGCGCCAGGCGCTCGTCGTCGACGATCATCACGCGGAGCACGGCTCGCCCTCGAGCTTGAGCGTCGCCACTACCTGGTCGTCACGCCCCTCCAGCGTGAAGCTGTGGCGGCCGGGATAGTGCAGGTCGAGCCGGCGGCGCACATTCTCCAGGCCGATCCCGGACCCGCTGCGGCGCGAGGTCCTGCCCTGTTCGAGTGACCCCGTGTTCTCGATCACGACGTGCAGGGCATTGCCTTCGGCGGCGACATCGACATGGACGTCGAGCCCGTTCTCGCGGCGGCCGTGCTTGACGGCGTTCTCGACCAGCGGCTGCAGGAGGAAGCTCGCGATGTGGCGTTGGCCCGCATCGTGATCGACATGGACGCGCGTCCTGAGGCGCTCGCCGAAGCGCGCCTTCTGGACACCGAGATAGGCCGCGAGGCCGCTCACCTCGTCGTCGACCGTCACGATAGTCTGATGGAGACTGTCGAGGGAATGGCGCAGATAGGCGGTGAGATCGCGCAGCATGGCAAGTGCCGCCGTCGGATGCTCGATGATCTCCTCAGCAACGCCGTTCAGCGCATTGAACAGGAAATGGGGATCGAGCTGCAGGCGCAGCTCCTCAAGCTCCAGCCGCAAGGCCTCGGCCTCGGCGCGCATGGCGTGTCGATGCTCTTCCTCCTGTGCCCGCGCGGCGAGGATCCAGAAGTAGCAGAGGCTCCAGGCGTTGAGCGCGAGCACGTAGTGGAACCAGGGGACCACGACCTGCTCGAGCAACGTCCAGTTCGGGATGTTCCAGCCCATGACGTGGCGAATGCCGAAGCCCACGCTGACGGCAATCGCCGCCGCCGCCGCCGACAGCACGACGACCAGGACGAACGAGCGCGGCGTCAGCCGATTGCCGATGCTTTGCGAGGCGTAGATCGCGCCGAGGCCGGTGGAGAGAGCGACCAGGCACGGCGCCACCACCAGGCTGACAACGACCGCCATCGGCATGTTCTTGTAGGTCAGCAGCCGATTGAGCAGGTCGAGAACGAAGAACAGCCCCCAGCCCACGAACTGGGCACGCCAAAAGGCCGGCAGACGGTCGAGCCGCCAGCGCTGTGCCGTGCTGGCCGCCAGGCTAGGCATAAGCGCGCGCAAGTTCCCCCGATTCCCGCAAATCCCCCCGACCGCCCGAACGGGCCGTCCCGTGCACTAGATGACATTTGCGGTCGACCGGCAAGATCACGGTCACAGCATGCTCACCAATTGGCCGCTTGGTTCACCGTTTAACCTGCCCGCTTCACCGAGAGTCGGGCCGCACTCCGATGCCGTCCTGCGATCGACATGAGATATCGCCGCCCAGATCCGGTCGGCGACGGGGCGGGAGGAGCGGCAAATGGCCATCAAGTACACGATTGGCGACAACTGGAGCTCGGGCTTCATCGGCAACATGGTGGTGCCGGCGGACAGCCAGGCGCTGCACGGCTGGACGCTGGAGTTCGATGCCGGCTTCACCATCACCAACATCTGGGGCGCCGAGATCGTCAGCCATGTCGGCAACCACTATGTCATCCGCAACGTCTCGTGGAACGCCGATGTAGCCGCGGGCGGCCAAGCGAGCTTCGGTTTCCAGGCCACCACCGGCCAGGCCACGACGGGGATGGGCGGCACCGCCGCGACGGGCTTTGCGCTGAACGGCACGCCCGACACGACGCCGGCGCCGCCACCGCCGGTGGTGCCGTCGATCACCATCAACGACGCCTCGATCACCGAGGGCGACAGCGGCACCTCGCAGATGACCTTCACGGTCAAGCTCTCGCAGGCCGCCAGCGGGCCTGTCACGGTCAACTATACGACGGCCAACGGCAGCGCCACCGCCGGCAGCGACTACACCGCCGCGTCGGGCACGCTCACGTTTGCCGCCGGCGAGACCAGCAAGACCATCGCCGTGGCCATCGCCGGCGACACGGTGGTCGAGCCCAACGAGACCTTCACCGTCAACCTGTCGGCGGCGTCCGGCGCCACCATCGCCCACGCCTCGGCCACCGGCACCATCGTCGACAACGACGTCGCGCCGCCGCCTCCACCGCCGAGCGGCGGCGCGTCGCTTGCCTACAGCGTCGCCAGCAACTGGGGCTCGGGCTTCACCGGCGCCATGGATGTCGGCGGCGGCGGCAGCGCGCTGCACGGCTGGACCGTCGAGTTCGATGCCTCCTTCACCATCACCAGCATCTGGAACGCCACGATCGTCAGCCACGTCGGCAGCCACTACGTGGTGAAGAATGCCGACTGGAACGGCGACATCGCCGGCGGCAAGACGACCTCGTTCGGCTTCCAGGCGACGCCCGGCAGCAGCGGCATGGCCGCGTCCGGCTTCACCGTCAACGGCAGCACCGTCGGCACGCCGCCGCCCGTGCTGCCGAGCCTGTCGGTGGCCGATGCGTCGGTGGCCGAGGGCGACAGCGGCACCCACGACCTCGCTTTCACCGTGTCCTTGTCGGCAGCGGCGACCGCTCCGGTCACGGTGGCCTATGCGACGAGCAGCGGAGGCGGCAACGGCACGGCGACGGCGGGAAGCGACTACACGGCGACCAGCGGTACCCTCACCTTCGCCGCCGGCGAGACCTCGAAGGTCGTGCACGTTCAGGTGATCGGCGACACGGTGGTCGAGGCCAACGAGACGCTCTCCCTCACTCTCTCGACACCGAGCGGCGCCACGATCGGCCACGGCACGGCGACCGGCACCATCATCAACGACGACACCGCGCCCCTGCCGACGCTCAGCATCTCCGACGCGAGCTTCGCCGAGGGCAGCGCGGCAAGCCCCGGCCAGGGGACCTTCACGGTGACGCTGTCGGCTGCGTCCTCGTCGGCCGCCACGGTGAACTTCGCCACCGTCGACGGCACGGCGCTCGCCGGCAGCGACTACATCGCCCGCTCGGGCTCGCTCACCTTCGCGCCGGGCGAAACCAGCAAGACGATCCAGGTCACGGCGATCGGCGATTCGGTCGTCGAGCCCAACGAGAGCTTCAGCGTCCAGCTCAGCAGCCCGACCGGCGCCACGCTGGCGCACAGCTCGGGGGCGGGCACCATCGTCAACGACGACGCTGCCCCGCTGCCGACCATCAGCATCTCCGATACCTCGGTGGTCGAAGGTAATCCCGGTGGCGGCACCGCATCCGGCTGGTTCAGCACCTCGGGCAACCAGATCGTCGATTCGGCCGGGCACCCCGTGCAGATCGCCGGCGTCAATTGGTTCGGCTTCGAGACCGGGCTGATGGTGCCGCACGGCCTCTATGCGCGAAGCTACGAGAGCATGATGGATCAGATGAAGGACCTCGGGTTCAACACGATCCGACTGCCCTTCTCCAGCGACATGCTGCATTCGACGGCGACGTCCTTCAACATCGACTACGGCAAGAATCCGGACCTGCAGGGCCTGACGGCGCTGCAGATCATGGACAAGATCGTCGATTATGCCGATCAGATCGGCCTCAAGATCATCCTCGACCACCATCGCAGCACGGCCGGCGACGGACCTTCCTCCAACGGCCTGTGGTACGACGCCCAGCACAGCCAGGCGCAGTGGGTCTCCGACTGGCAGATGCTGGCCCAACGCTACGCCAACCATCAGTCGGTGATCGGCGCCGACCTGCACAACGAGCCCTACAACGGCACCTGGGGCGGTGGCGGGGCGACCGACTGGGCGGCGGCGGCGGAGACGGCCGGCAACGCCATCGGCACGGTCAACCCCAACTTGCTGATCTTCGTGGAGGGCGTCGCCAACTACCAGGGCCAGAGCTATTGGTGGGGCGGCAACCTGATGGGCGTCAAGGACCGGCCGATCGACCTCAACCTCGACAACAAGCTGGTTTACTCGGCGCACGACTATCCCGACTCGGTCTATGCGCAGCCGTGGTTCCAGGGCGGCGACTTCCCGGCGAACCTGTCGGCCAAGTTCGACCAGATGTGGGGCTACATCTACAAGCAAGGAATCGCGCCGGTTTATATCGGCGAGTTCGGCACCAACCTCACCGACCCCAAGGACGCGCCCTGGTTCAAGGCGATCACCCAGTACATGGCGGGCGATCTCAACAATGACGGCACGACCGACATACCGGCCGGCAGCAAAGGCGTGAGCTGGACCTTCTGGTCGTGGAACCCCGACTCCGGCGACACCGGCGGCATCCTGGCCAACGACTGGCAGACAGTGAACCAGAGCAAGATGGCCTACCTGAAGCCGATCGAGTTCGACCTCGGCAGCGGCGCGTCGGGCGGCGGCGGCACGACGGTGCCGCATGCGACGTTCCTGGTGACGCTCTCGACGCCGGCGACCCAGGCGGTGACGGTGGACTGGCAAACCGTGCCGGGCACGGCGGACAACACCGACTTCGTCGCCGCCAGCGGCACGGTGACCTTTGCCCCCGGCGAGCAGAGCAAGACCATCAGCATCGCCATCTCGCCGGATACACTGGTCGAGAACAACGAGACCTTCACCGTCGTGCTGAGCAATCCGCATGGCGCCACCGTGGCCGACGGCACCGGCGTCGGCACCATCGTGAACGACGATACGCCCGCTCCGGTCGTCCCGACTCTTGCCATCAACGACGCCTCGATCACCGAGGGCGACAGCGGCACGTCGCAGATGACCTTCACGGTCAAGCTCTCGCAGGCCGCCAGCGGGCCCGTCACCGTCAACTATGCGACGGCCAACGGCACGGCCATCGCCGGCAGCGACTACACCGCCGCGTCGGGCACGCTCACCTTCGCCGCTGGCGAGACCAGCAAGACGATCGCCGTGGCCATCGCCGGCGACACGGTGGTCGAGCCCAACGAGACCTTCACCGTCAACCTGTCGGCACCGTCCGGCGCCACCATCGCCCACGCCTCCGCCACCGGCACCATCGTCGACAACGACGTTGCGCCGCCGCCTCCACCTGCGGGGAGCGTCGAGGCCCATCTCGCGCTCACCGATTCGTGGAACAGCGGCTTCGACGCCAATGTCACGGTGCACAATGACGGCAGCTCGACCAATGGGTGGCAGATCGTCGTCGACATGCCGAACCAGATCACCGACATCTGGAACGCCAAGATCATCTCACACGACGCCAACGGCTATGTGATCGGGCCGGCCGCCTGGAACGGCACGCTGGCGCATGACAGCGAGACCAGCTTCGGCTTCGTGGCCTCGGGCGCCTACAACGCCTCGTCGGTCAGCGTCCATGGCGTCGATGACACGCCGACCTCGGTCCCGACGGTGCCGACGGATCTTGCCGCCAGCGCCACTTCCAGCAGCTCGACGCTGCTTTCCTGGCACGGGTCGAGCGTGCCAGGCGGCGGCGCCGTCACCGGCTACTCGATCTTCGAGGACGGCCACCAGATCGCCACCACGACCGGCACCAGCTATCGCGTCGGCGGGCTCACGCCCGACACCGACTACCACTTCACGGTAACGGCCACCGACGCCGTCGGCTCGTCGGTGCAGACCGGCGCGGTCGCGGTGCACACCACCGTCCCGTTGCGCAGCACCGACGACGGCCACATGTTCTCGCCCTACATCGACATGGCGATGTCGCAGGATGCCGACCTGACGGCGGTATCGCACGCGTCGGGCATCCAGAACTTCACGCTGGCCTTCATGCTGGCCTCGAATCAGGGGATCGGCTGGCAGGGCCAGGGGACGATCACCGACGACACGCTGAGCAACGGCACGACCATGTTGCAGCAGGTCCAGGCGGTGCAGGCGGCGGGCGGCCACATCACCATCTCCTTCGGCGGCGCCGCGGGAACGGAGGCGGCGCTGGCCGCGACCAGCGCCAACCAGCTGCAGGCGCAATACCAGTCGGTGATCGACCGTTACCACGTCGATTCCATCGACTTCGACATCGAGGGCGCGGCGGTGGCCGACCAGCATTCGCTCAGCCTGCGCGACCAGGCGCTGGTCGGCCTGCAGGCCGCCAATCCCGGCCTCAAGGTCTCGTTCACCCTGCCGGTCCTGCCGACCGGCCTGACCGCCGATGGCCTGCATGTGCTGCAGCAGGCGCAAGTCGACGGCGTGCGCATCGACAGGGTCAACATCATGACCATGGATTACGGCCAGTCGGTCGACAACAACGGCCAGATGGGCGTGAGCGCCATCCAGGCCACCCAGGCAACGGAGCAGCAGCTCGCCTCGATCGGGCTCAACGCCAAGATTGGCATCACGCCGATGATCGGCGTCAACGACATCGCGTCCGAGGTGTTCACCAAGGCCGACGCGCAGGCACTGGTCAACTTCGCCAAGACCGACCCCCATGTCGACATGCTGGCGATGTGGTCGGTCGCGCGCGACAATGGCAACTCGGCCGGCGCCCACTATGCGTCATCGGATTCGAGCGGTATCGCCCAGCAGCCGTTCGAGTTCTCGAGCATCTTCCACCAATACGATGTGCTGTGACGGCGCGCCTCATGCGCGCCAGGCGCCTCACCCTGAGGAGGGCGCGAAGCGCCCGTCTCGAAGGGTGCGAAAGCGACGGATGTGTGGCCCACCCTTCGAGACGCGCCGCTCCGCGGCGCTCCTCAGGGTGAGGTGCCTCGCTACGCTCGGCTCCGGTCGGGATGACGAGTTTACTTGACGACGCGGGGCACCGACCTGCGCTCTTGCCGCGCTGCTTGATGGAGAGCCGCGCTCGCGCTATTGGTCTCCACCACCTCTGCGCCTCCATTCGGACCACGCATGGCCCGCATTGCTCGAGTCGATTTGCCGCAACGTTCGGTGCTCAAGCCGCTCTACGCCAAGGCGGGCTTCGCCGACGCGTTCGCGATCGATCTGCCGAGCAATGCGACAGGCGACGCCGAGCGGCTCGCCGCCCATATGCTCATGGGCCAGGCGCGGTGGGTAGGCTGGCTGATTGCTCTGAGAGACGCTTTGGTCGCGGGGTTTGGTCTCAAGACATCGTCGCAGTTGCGCGATGACGTTGCGACCGACCGGATCGATTTCTTTCGCATCTATGGCCGGCGTCGTCATGAGATCATTCTTGGCGAGGACGATCGCCATCTCGACTTCCGCTTGTCCGTTTTGGTTGAAGAGTCCGCTTTGTGCCGGCGACTTGTCGCAACAACGGTCGTGACCTTCAATCATTGGGGAGGGCGGGCCTATATCGCGGCAATTGCGCCTTTCCATCGCCTGATCGTGAAGTCGTCTTTGCGTCGAGCCGAGCGGTCGGGCTGGCCAGCTGAGCGATGACGATGCCGACTACGTCGTGAACGTGAACAGCAGCCACGTGCCGGCGCCCAGCCATGACAGCAGGCCGAGCCAGCACAGCGACCAGAAGGCCACGACGGTGCGCGTGGCCTTCTTGTTCCAGTAGGTGTCGGGAAAGAAGACCGCCAGCAGCTCGGCGGCGATCCACAGCGGGAAGAAGGCTAGGGTGATCGGAAATTCGCGGCGGATCGACCCGCGGATCTTGTCCGACCGTTCGTAGCCCGGAAGCGACATGTACGACCAGTCGGTGGACGGAAGCGTCTCGGCCACCGGCGGGGGCAGGTCGATCACATCCGACCAGCTCATGCCGTGGGCGCGCAACAGCTCGTTCGACTTTCGGATGGCGATAAGCGCCTCCGCGTCCTGAGCGCTTTCGGTCATCCGTAGCAACCGGATCAGCCGCTCCTTATCGATTGTCACGCCACGCCGCACATGCATGGGGAATATGTACCACAGCTGAACGCGCCGGCGGGCCATGCAGAGGGACTCACAGGCTGCAAATTGTAGCTATAGTATCCGAGAAGAGGGACAAGACAGTGTCACTGGAAAACTTCGATTACGTCATCGTCGGCGCGGGATCGGCCGGCAGCGTGCTGGCAGCGCGATTGAGCGAAGACGCAAACGCCACGGTCTGCGTGCTGGAGGCGGGACCCACGGACTGGCACCCGTTCATCCATATCCCGGCGGGCTTCATGTACACGCTGGTCAATCCGCGGGTGAACTGGCTCTACAAGTCGGAGCCCAGCGAATGGACCGGCGGCCGCGCCATCGCCGCCCCGCGCGGCAAGACCTTGGGCGGATCGAGCTCAATCAACGGCCACATCTACAATCGCGGCCAGCGGCTGGACTTCGACGGCTGGGCCCAGCGCGGCAATCGCGGCTGGGGCTATGCCGACGTCCTGCCCTACTTCCGGCGGACCGAGCGGCGCATGGCCATGGACGGGAGTGGAGGCGAAGAATTGTTCCGTGGCCGTGAGGGCAACCTGCCCATCACCGACCTCGAATGGCGCGACCCGATCTGCGAGGCCTTCATCGAGGGCGCGGTGCAGATGGGCATCCCGCGCAACCAGGACTACAATGGCGCCAGGCAGCAGGGCGTGAGCTACGTCCAGCGCATCATCCAGAACGGCATGCGCCGCAGCGCCGCCCGTGGCTATCTGCATCCGGCGATGAAGCGGCGCAATCTCACGGTGCGCACCAACGCTCACGCCACCGAGATCGTGCTCGACGGCAAGCGCGCGGTCGGCGTGCGCTACCTCAAGGGCGGTCGCAATGGCACGCCAGTCGACGTGCGGGCGCGCAAAGAGGTGATCCTGAGCGGCGGCACGGTGAACTCGCCGCAGCTCCTCCAGGTCTCGGGTATCGGCCCGGCGCCATTGCTGAAGTCGCTCGGCATTTCCGTGAAGCACGACCTGCCCGGCGTCGGCGAGAACCTGCGCGACCACTACGCGCCGCGCTTCGTCGCCCGCGTCAAGAATGCCGAGACCATCAACGAGAAGTCGCACGGGCTCAAGCTCGTGAACGAGGTGCTGAAGTACGCCTTCACCCGCAAGGGCATCCTGGCGCTCAATCCCACCCTTATTTACGTGTTCTGGAAGTCGGACGAGCGCGTCGACAACTACGACCTACAGCTCACCTTCACGCCGGCCTCCTACAAGGAGGGCGTGCAGTCGACCCTCGACGATTTCCCGGGCATGACCATTGCCTCCTGGCAGCAGCGGCCCGACAGCATCGGCTATGTGCGGGTCCGCTCGGCCGACCCGTTCGAGCATCCGGTCATCCAGCCCAACTACCTGGCGGCGGAGAGCGACCGGCATGTGCTGCTGGCTGGCATGAAGCTCGCGCGCCGCCTGCTCTCCTCCCAGGCGCTCAGCAAATACTATGACCGCGAGGAATTCCCCGGCCCGCAGGCGCAATCCGACGACGATCTCCTGGCCGCCGCCAAGCAGCGCGGCACGACCACGTTCCATCTCATGGGCACCTGCCGCATGGCGCCCGACACCGACCCGACGGCGGTGGTCGACGATCAGCTGCGGGTGCGTGGCATCGACGGGCTGCGCGTCGTCGACGCCTCGATCATACCAACCATGCCGTCGGCCAACCTCAACGCCTCCGTGCTGATGATCGCCGAGAAGGCCGCCGACATGATCCGGGGCCGCGCGCCGCTCGAAGCCGCCGTGCTGAAGGAGTAACGCCATGGCCGACGACGTCGACACCGAACCCGCCGTCGACGCCGTCAGCCAACTCGTGCCGGCGACGCTGAAGGCCATGCATGCGCTGGAATTCGCCGGCCGGCACCTGTCGCCGACGTCGCTGACCAGGATCGTGGCCGTCATGGCCGGGCGTGACGATGAGCTCAACGCGGCTCTTGCCGCGTCGCGCGCCATCGATTGGCCGGAGCGGCTGAAGCTGGTGCGCGAGTGCCTGGAGCCGGCCGCCGAATCCGCCGCCGCGGGCATTGCCGGGCTGCGGGAAGCGGGCGATGCCCCTCAGCCAATCGTCGCCGCCTATCGCGCGCTTCGCAATTACGCCCAGGCAGCGCAATCGATCTACCCCATGTCGGCGTTCCTGAGGCCGGTCAGCCAGTTCTTCCTCGAGCAACCGGCGCGTGACGATGCGGCCTTGCTCGAAAGGCTCGCCGTCGTCGATCCAGCGCGCGACAAGGTCGGCGTCATGCATGCCGGAGGCCCGCCCGGTACACGGGGCGGCTTTTCGCTCTATGTGCCGGAAACCTACGATGCCAGTCGCCGCTATCCGCTGGTCGTGGCAATGCACGGCGGCAGCGGCAATGGCGGCGCCTTCCTGTGGAGCTGGGTACGCGAGGCGCGCACGCGCGGGCTAATCGTGCTGGCGCCGACAGCGATCGGCTCGACCTGGTCGCTGATGGACCCCGACACCGACGGGCCCAGCATCGACCGGATGGTCGACCAGGTCGGGCAGCAATGGAACATCGACGCCGACCGTCAGCTGCTGACCGGCATGAGCGACGGCGGCACCTTCAGCTATGTGCTGGGTGTGCGCAGCGGCTGCCGCTTCACGCATCTGGCGCCGGTCGCGGCCGCATTCCATCCGATGATGCTGACTTTCGCCGACGAGGGGCGGCTCAGCGACCTCCCCATCTATATCGTGCACGGCGTGCAGGACTGGATGTTCCCGCCTCACCTTGCCCGGCAGGCCGAACAGACGCTGGGCCAGGCGGGCGCCAAGGTCGTCTATCGCGAGATCGCCGACCTCTCGCACACCTATCCGCGCGACGAGAACGCCGGGATACTGGATTGGTTCATGTCGTGACGCCGAGGGCGCCAAATCTGTCGTCCTGAGCGCAGCGAAGGACCTCGAGGATGACAAGAGCGCGCCGGGAGGCGCGCGGGCCGGAAGAGCATGCACCTTAAGAAGGCGCCTTCTCGTCCGTGCGGTTGGTGAAGCGCGCGTTACCGAGCCCAGTGCCGACCGTGAGCACGCCCCAGTGCTCGACGTCATGCATGTTGGGCACCTCGCTCAGCCCCTGGACCACGGCGTCGTTGTGGATGATGACGACCGCGTCGTGTCCCTCGAGCCGCGGCAGCCGCTTGGAGAGCTCGTGGGGGAGATTGAAGCCGTCGCTCTCCCAGTTGCCCGGCAGGTTCTGGCCGCCGCTCAGGATTGCACCGTGCTCGTCGATCAGGCCGGGACAGCCGACGCCAACGAAGGGCGCAAGCTTGAGCTTCTCTGTCGTTGCCAGGTCGATCAATTCCTTCGCCATCTCGGCGAGGCGGTCGAGTGCCTGCCGGCGCGTCGGCTTCTCATCGCGGTGGCGCCAGTGAAGATGCTTCCAAACGGCGGCCTTGGTGACATCGCCGTTCTTCTTCATCTTGAGGTCCACCACGCCGACCCTCATGTTGGTGCCGCCGATGTCGGCAGCCAGGATGGCGTCGTGGCCGGCCAGCACCCAGCTCGGCGCAAGCTGCACGGCGCCGATCAGGCCGGCCTTGTCGGGGTGGTTGGAGATGGTGCGCAGCTCGACATTGATGCTTTCGCCGGCCAGCAAGACGGCGGCGCGGCCCATCGCCAGTTCGCCGATGTGGCTTGCGCTCAGGCCGCCGCCGATGACGATACGTTCGGTATCATGCCATTGCTTCAGCCGCAGAAAGCGGCGCACGACCGTCGCAAGCTCGAGGGCATACTCTTCGACCGCGGTGTGAACCAAGCCAGCCGCCAGCGGGTCGTCGCCAGCCAGCACCTTGTCGAGCTTGGACTTGGAGATCTCGCGCGTCGGCGTGTCGCCGAACGGATCGTCGCCCTGGGCGCGCAGTTTGTCGCGCCAATCCTCGAGGATGGCTCGAAAGGCCCGCCCGCTGGCGCGGTCGCCGACGAAACCGTCGTCGTCGCGCAGCTCCTCATTGTAGGTGTCGACGGTCACCGCCGGCAGCACGCGTCCGCCGTGGCTCAGGACCGACGACGGTTGCTTGTTGCTGGTGCCGCTGGTGTCGTTGGAAATCGTACCGTTGTCTGGAATGGCTGCCTCCCACGCGCGCAATGACAACGGCGTGGGATCGGCGCGGTTGCGCCGTAACTAGGGTCGAAACCCAATAAAGTTGTTGAGGGAAGAATCGGTTAGTGATTCCGTGCTGGCAAGGAGCACGGAAGATGCGAAGCAACTTGTATTGGCTGAGCGATGAGCAATGGTCGCGGATC
>Ga0164290_1000554_pt1 | contig 111803 bp, 106 predicted proteins | sample Micstemetagenome_FD_108782 | JGI IMG/M metagenome (GOLD analysis project Ga0164290, IMG submission 108782) | Contaminated culture microbial community from soil near Moab, Utah, USA - Microcoleus steenstrupii SON62 (Illumina Assembly) | ecosystem: Environmental > Terrestrial > Soil > Soil crust...
ACCGAACCAGCCCACATAGAGGCGGTTGTTGGTGGAGGTGACCCACTCGCAGAACTGGCTCCATGCAGACGCGCCTTGGCGCTGCTGAAGAGTGGTGGTCATGAGAGCGTTGGGTGTGGCCCCCGAAGGGGTCGGTTAAGTAAGGCGAGAGCGTCGGGGGAACGTCCCCTCCGCAGGCCGGAGCCTTTCGCCTGACGCAATGTAACAGCACATTGCGGGATGTGTGGGGCGCTTAAGGTTTGGCTTCGGTTTTCAGCAGTGGCGGAGCAAGAGCGTTCACGCAGGCGGATGAACAGGCAGCTGCGCCGGCAGGGATGAACATGCAGCTGCACCGGCAGAACAGAAGGCGAAGCCACGCGGCGATCCGCCGCAGCCGCGACCCCGTCGTGCGCTGGAGCCCCAGCGTCACCCTGGTGCCCACCCACGCCTGCTTCAACGCCTGCACCTACTGCAGCTTTCGCCGCTCCCCCGGCACTGCGCCACTGCTCACCACAGCTGAAGCTCGCGAGCAGCTCCTCCGACGGCCTCAGGCAAGCGAAGTGCTGCTGCTCTCCGGAGAAACCGCTCCCGCTTCTCCGCAGCGGGACGCCTGGTTCGCCCGGCTGCTGGCGCTGAGCAGGGAGGCGCTCGCCATGGGGCGCCTCCCTCACACCAATGCCGGCCCGCTCTCGCTGCGGGAAATGGCCGCCTTGGGGCGGCTGAACCCCTCGCTCGGGCTGATGCTCGAAGGGCTGGGCCCCGCCTACGACCGTCTGCACCGGGCCGCCCCCAGCAAGCGGCTGGAGCGGCGCATCGGCCAGCTCGTGCAGGCCGGCCGGCTGGGCATTCCGTTCACCACCGGTCTGCTGCTGGGCGTGGGCGAAACGTCGGCGGATCGCCGCCGTGCGCTGGAGTTGCTGGCGAGGCTGCAGCGCCGCTGGGGCCATCTCCAGGAAGTGATTTTTCAGCCCTGGCGTCCCGATGGCGCGCAGGCCCGCCCGCTGGATGCGGCGGAGCAGGGGGCGGTGCTCGACACGATCCGGCTGGCGCGCCGGCTGCTGCCGCCCGAGGTGAACCTCCAATTGCCCGCCAACCTGTGGCCGCTCGATGGCCTGGCGGACGCGATCGCTGCCGGCATCAACGACCTGGGCGGCATCGATGTTCACGATGTGATCAATCCCGCCTACCCCCAACCCAGCCCGGCCCAGCTCTCTGCCCGGCTGGCGGCCGCCGGCTGGCAGCTGCGCCCGCGGCTGTGCGTGCAGCCCGCCTGGATCGCCTGGCTGCCGCCTGCCCTGCGCCGCCGGGCCACTGATCTTGAAGTGAGATTGTTAGCGTCCGACTTCGCCTGAACCGGCTGGACGTGCCGCACGCCACCACCATCGAACCTTCACCGGAACCTTCACCGGGCCGGCCTGCCGATCACGCCGAAGGCCCCAATGGCGAGCGGGTGCTGCTGATCCGCTTGCCCTGCAATCCGATCTTTCCCGTCGGTCCGGTGTATCTGGCCGATCATCTGCATAAACGCTTCCCGCAGCTGCCCCAGCGCCTGCTTGATCTGGCGGCCCTGCCGGTGCTGGATGTGGAGCGGGTGCTGCTGGCCACGATCGACGCCTTCCGTCCCACCCTGCTGGTGTTCTCCTGGCGCGATATTCAGATTTATGCGCCGGTGGATGGCCGGGGCGGCAACCCCCTGCAGAACTCCTTCGAGGTGTTCTATGCGCGCGACCCGCTCAAACGCCTGCGCGGTGCCATCGGGGGGCTGCGTCTGATGGGGGAGTTCTATGGAGAGCTGTGGCGCAATCTGCGCCTGGTGCGCAAGGGCCTGGCCCGCTCCCGGCGTTATCACTCCAGCGCCCGCGTCGTGCTCGGCGGTGGTGCGGTGAGCGTGTTCTACGAGCAGCTGGGCCGCCGCCTGCCAAAAGGCACGGTGGTGTCGGTGGGCGAAGGCGAGCCACTGCTTGAAAAGATGATCGCGGGAGCCTCTCTGGACGGTGAACGCTGTTTTGTGGTGGGAGAGCAGCCCCGGCCTGGCCTGATTCACGAGCAGCCCGCCGGTCTGATCAAAACCGCCTGCGATTACAACTACATCGCTTCGATCTGGCCCCAGCTCGATTGGTATCTGGATGCGGGTGATTTCTATGTGGGCGTGCAGACCAAGCGAGGCTGCCCGCATAACTGCTGCTACTGCGTGTACACGGTGGTGGAAGGAAAGCAGGTGCGGGTGAACCCGGTGGCTGAGGTGGTGGCGGAGATGCGTCAGCTCTACGACCGCGGCGTGCGCGGCTTCTGGTTCACCGATGCCCAGTTCATTCCTGCGCGCCGTTATATCGAGGATGCCAAGGAGCTGCTGCGGGCGATTCAGGCGGAGGGGCTCAGCGATATCCGCTGGGCGGCCTATATCCGCGCCGACAACCTGGACGCTGAACTGGCTGAGTTGATGGTGGCTACGGGCATGAGTTACTTCGAGATCGGCATCACCTCCGGCAGCCAGGAGCTGGTGCGCAAGATGCGCATGGGCTATAACCTTCGCACCGTGCTGGAGAATTGCCGCCTGCTGGTGCGCGCCGGCTTCAGCGAAACGGTGTCCGTTAATTACTCCTTCAACGTGATTGATGAACGGCCGGAAACGATCCGTCAGACCGTGGCCTATCACCGGGAGCTGGAGCGTATCTTCGGCGTGCAGCAGGTGGAGCCGGCGATCTTCTTCATCGGCCTGCAGCCCCACACGCACCTGGAGCAGTACGCCTTTGATCAGAACATTCTGCAGCCCGGTTACAACCCGATGAGCATGATGCCCTGGACGGCCAGGAAACTGCTCTGGAATCCCGAGCCACTCGGCAGCACCTTCGGCCGGATCTGTCTGGAAGCCTTCGAGACGAACCCCGCTGATTTCGGCCGCACCGTGATGGATCTGCTCGAGCGCGATTACGGCACGGCCCCGTTGGAGGAGTCGCTGCATGCGCCGGTGGAAGGGCGCCGGGCCCTTGCTACGGCTTTCGGGTGATGATTTCTGGAGCGTTCAGCGGGATGGCTGCAGACGGCCGGACTCTCGACTCTCGTTCACTGCATGGTCTTCAGGCTCCAAGTCGTCCATGACTTTGTTCCGCATCCTCGGCCCATTCTGCTGCGCAGGTTTTATGCCGGGGTGCTAAGTCAGCGCGCCGAAAGGGCTTGTTGAATCTGCTGGGGAATGGGTTCGCACTTGCTGGGTCTTCCTGGTTGAGGATGATCCAGCTGGCTGCCCCATCCCTTTCGGCAGCCGGCCGCTTGAGAAGGCCTGCAAAATCTTCCTTAGTGTGAGGCTTTATGTAGCGGCGCGCCGTTGATTCGGTTTGCGAACCGCCACAGTTTCAGTGTCACTTGAACGTCTAGTCCCCTACTTTCCTGATGCGTTCTCCATTCAATGCCCCGCTACGCTTTCGTCGAGCAGTATTCCGAGGAGGATTGCGGCGCTGCCTGTGTCGCGACCGTGGCTCGCCAGTACGGCAGGAATCTTTCTCTCGCGCGTGTGCGTGAGCTGGTCGGCACCGGCTCCCTCGGTTCCACTCTGTTGGGGCTGCGCCGAGGGGCCGACGCCATCGGCTTTCAGGCCCGAGCGGTGCGTGCCGAGTCCGACTTGCTTCGGCATCTCGACACCGTTCCCCTGCCAGCGATCTGCCACTGGAAGGGCAATCACTGGGTGGTCCTCCACGTTAAGCGCAGGCAGAGCTACCTGATCGCCGATCCGGCTGTTGGGCTGCGCTGGTTGTCCGAGCGGGAGTTTCTGGAGGGCTGGAGCAACGGCGTGATGCTGCTGCTCGAGCCCGATCTCCATCGTCTGAACCAACAGGAGGAGGCTCAACGGGCCCCCTTCCTGCGGTTCCTGAGGTTGGTGCTGCCCTATCGGGGCCTGCTAGTGCAGGCCCTGGCCATTAATGCGGTGATCGGTCTACTCGCTCTGGCGATGCCGCTGCTGATGCAGTTCCTCACCGACGACGTGCTGGTGAGGCGGGACAGCCAGTTGCTCACCAGCCTTGGGCTGGGAATGTTGTTGCTGTTCGTCTTCCGCAACCTGATCTCCCTGCTGCAGGGCCATCTCGTGGGCCATTTCGCCCAGCGCCTGCAACTCGGGATGCTGCTCGAGTACGGCCATCAGCTGCTGAGGTTGCCGATGACCTATTTCGACAGCCACCGCAGCGGCGAAGTTGTGAGCCGAATCAGCGATGTCAACCGCATCAATGGTCTGATCGGCGATGTGGTGCTGGGCCTCCCCAGCCAGCTCTTCGTAGCCCTGGTGTCGCTCGCGGTGATGTTGGCCTACAGCCCTGCCCTCACGGTCGTTGCCTTGCTCGCATTCCTGCTGGTGGTGAGTGCCAATCTGCTGTTCCTGCCTGCGCTGCGTCAGAAGACCCGCCGTCTCATCGTGCAGTCCGCCGAGAATCAGGGGTTCCTGGTCGAGGCTTTCCGCGGGGCCCAGGTTCTCAAAACCACCGAAGCTACCCCGCAGGTCTGGGATGAATACCAGAGCAATTTCGGAACCCTGTCTCATCTGCGCTGGAAGACGCTGCAGCTGAAGTTGTTTGGCTCCAGCACCACCGAGCTTCTCTCCAACGTCACCACGCTGGCGCTGCTCTGGTATGGAAGCACTTTTGTCATCGCCGGCCGGCTGAGCATTGGCCAGCTGCTGGCCTTCAACGGCATGGGGTTCAACGTCCTGGAGTTCCTGGATTCGCTGGTGGCCTTCGCCGGCGACTTCATCACTGCTCAGGTGGTGTTCCATCGCCTCTCGGAGGTGCTCAATGGCACGGTGGAGGATCCCAAGGCCGCAACGAAGCCCTGGGTGGCGCTTCCACTGGGTTGTGAGATCCGCTGCCAGGATCTCGGCTTTCACCATGCCGGGCGCATGGAGCTGCTCAAGGATTTCGATATCACGATCCCGGGCGGCTTCATGACGGCACTGATCGGCGAGTCAGGTTGCGGCAAAAGCACCCTGGTGAAGCTGATGGCGGGCCTTTATCCGCCCCAGAGCGGCACGATTCACTACGGCCCCTACGGGCTCAAGGACATCTCTCTCGAGTGCCTCCGCCAGCAGGTGGCGCTCATCCCACAGGATCCGCAGTTCTTCAACCGCACCATCCTGGAGAACTTTCGCTTCACCTATCCCGATGCCGGCTTCGATCAGGTGGTGGCTGCCTGTGATCTGGCCCTGGCCGATGAGTTCATCCGCGAGCTCCCCGATGGCTATCAGACAGTGCTGGGGGAGTTCGGTGCCAACCTCTCCGGCGGCCAGCGGCAGCGTCTGGCGATCGCCCGGGCGCTGGTGGCCAGGCCGCCGGTGCTGATCCTGGATGAATCCACAGCAGCTCTGGATCCCGGCTTGGAGCGCCGTCTGCTGGATCGGCTCCTGCCGCTGCGGCAGGGTCTCACCACCGTGATGATTAGCCACCGACCCAGCGTGATCCTCCGCTGCGACTGGATCGTGTACCTGGAGCGCGGCAAGGTGAAGTTTCAGGGACGGCCCCAGGACCTGCGCGATGTGGAACCACTCACCCCCTATCTCCTGCCCGCATGAGCGATCCATCTCCCGTTGATCCGCCCTCGGCTCAGTCCATGCTGACGGTGTCGGCGGAGGCCCGAAAGCCTGAGAGACTCGCAGCGCGGCAGGTCGATGCCGGTCTGGTGCTCCGGCCCAGCACCAGCGAGGAGTTTCTACCTTCGGTGCGGCCGTGGGTGAGGCTTCTCGGTATTGTGATGCTGGGAAGCTTCGTCAGCGCGGTCGGCCTGATGGCGGTCTGGCCCTACCGGGTGGTGGTGCGTGGAAGCGGCCAGATTCGCCCCACTGGAGAAACCAGTGTCATCCATGCCCCTTTGAGCGGCCGGGTGCGCAGCGTCGACGCCCGGGCCAATCAGTCCGTGCGTCGGGGCCAGGTGATTGCGGTGCTGGATCCCGCCGACCTGGAGGGAAGGCGGGAGCAACTGGCCTCCAGCCGCAGCGCCCTCGAACGGGAACTGGAGGCCCTACGCAGCCAGAACAGGGCGGCGGTGCAGGGTGCCGAGCTGCAGGTGGAGAAGGCCCAGGCCGCCCTCCAGTTGGCCCAGGCGGAGTTCAACCGCTTCCAGCTGCTGAGGAAGAGCGGAGCGATCGCACCGCTCCAGCTCGATGAGAAGGCCGCCAACCTGGAGGTGGCCAGCTCCGACCTGGCCAAGGCCCGACGCGCCGTCGAGGAGGTGCGCTTTCGCGACAATGCCCAGCTCTCCAGGCTCGCCCAGGAGTTCGCCGCCAACAGCGGGGAACGCGCCCAGGTCAGCCGGGATCTGGGCATCACCCTGGTGCGTGCGCCTGTGGATGGAGTGCTCTTCTCCATGCAGTTGTTCAACCCCCAGCAGGTGGTCCAGCAGGGTCAGGAGCTGGCTCGCATCGCCCCCAGCGGCAGGGGGCTGGTGGCGAAGATGGCCGTGGCCTCCGAAGATATCGACAACGTGAAGCCAGGTCAGCGGGTGGATCTTCGCCTTGCTGGTTGTCCTTTCCCCGATTTCGGCACCCTGCGGGGAACGGTGCGGTCTGTTTCTCCAGACGTGATCAGGCCGGCGGCTGCGCAGGCACCGCCTCAATCCCCAGCGCCACCAGCAGCAGGGACCTCGTCGGGATACGAAGTCACCGTGGTGCCGCACACCACGGTGATGCGATCCGGTTCAAGGCGCTGTGACGTGCGTCTGGGAATGAACTTCACCGCGGACATCACCACGAGAATGGAAACGGTGCTGCGCTTCGTTTTGCGCAAGGGGAGGTTCGTGCTGCCCATCTGACGATCGATCGTGCGCCAAATTCCGAATCTCCACGCTTGGATGATGTTCAGCTGAGCTTGAAACTCCGCTCCATGTCAGACCCCGGCGCTCTTTGCATCGGACAGCAGGGAGAAAATCACTGAGGATGGAGGTGGGGAGTGCGAGTCAACCGGACAAAAACGAACGGAATCGCGATGAATCGATCGGGCGGCTGCTTCAACGGAGTGGCCATGTCCTGCTGGAAAGCCATCAAGGCTACAGAAGCTTTCTGACGACCATTCTCCATCTCTGCAGCAGTCGTCAGTCATGGTCCCACTGTTCACAGGGGCGCTCAAGGACATGTCTTTGAGAATGATTGCCGGATGACTGACCATCCTTGCGCTGCTGTTCGCTTGCTTGGAGGTGTTGATTCATCCTGGAAATAAACGATCGGTTGTGATCCTGGAACGGTATCCACCACTCCATCAACCCGGTTCGCGTCTCTCTGTAAGGGAGCCCCAGGCCAGCAGTGCCCCCAGCCCCAGCCAGCCGATCAGGCCTCCGATTGGATTGGGCACCTCCCCCCCGGGTCCCACCAGCCAGGCCGGCGCCTCAGGCGCCAGTTGCAGCAGCCCGGTCTGAAGCACGAACCAGCCGCCCACCAGGCCGCCATGCAGGCCGATCGCTCCCCACAGCACACCCCCGTCACTGCGTCGCTGCAGGGCCAGAGCCAGCCCCAGCAGGATCAGCCCGCCCAGCAGTCCGATGGCTCCCGGGTTGCCGGCCCGGTACCAGGGATGCACCAGGGCGAACAGCGCAGCCTGCAGCAGCAGGGCGCGGCGGCGGCTCAGCTGCAGAGACAGCTCACCCCAGAGCCAGCCGCGGAACAGCAATTCCTCGGCGAAGCCCACCCCCAGCAGCAGGGCCAGGGCGTTGAGCAGCTCGCCGGCCTTCAGATCCAGCTGCCACGCAGCCTGTCCGCTGGCCAGCAGCACGGCGGCTACCAGTGCCAGCAGCAGGGCGGCCTTGGCCAGTCCGCCCAAGAACGCCCGCACCGCCATCAGCGGTGTCGCCACCACTCCAAGCCGCCGCCAGGGATGGGTGGCTCCCCAGCTGCGGCGCAGGCGCAAGGGCAGGCTGAACAGCAGGAGCAGCAGGGCCACCACCAGCCCGGCCAGGTCGATCTGATCAGGCCGCAGGCCCGGAGCCAGCCATTGCAGTGGCCGCGCCGTCAGCCAGCCCACGCCGTAGAGCACAGGAACGTACAGCAGGGTGCCGAGGCCATGGGGCCGGCGGCTCTGCTGTTCCGGTGTGGTCAGCGGCGCGGGAGCCAGGGGCTCCACTACGCCTCCGGTTCGATCGTGCTGGTGAGACCCTTGCCCTTGAGGGTTTCGCTGTAGAACTCCGCCGGCTCCAGATCGCAGACGATCACCAGCCCCACGCCGGTGTTGTGGGCTTCCAGCATCACGGCGATGGCGTCCTGCTCGCTCAGGGAGGGCACCACCTGCCGCAGGGTGGACACCACGTACTCCATTGAGTTGACAGGGTCGTTGTGCAGCAGCACCCGGTAGCGCGGCGAGGGCTTGCGCACCCGCTGCACCTCCTTGTCGATCACCGCCGCACCCCCGGGTGATCGGCCGGGGGTTTCAACCGCCTGGGGAAGGGTCATCGCCAAAGGAGGAACAACGGCAAGGGGACAGGGTGACGAGCGGCGCGCAGCCAGAAACGTGAGGTTCGAATTTAGGCAACTCCGGCGGAAGCAGGCACCAGGGAGGCGCGAGCGATGCGGGCCATCGCCTCCTCCACGTTGGCGCGGCTGTTGAAGGCTGAAAGGCGGAAGTAGCCCTCGCCTGCGGCGCCGAAACCGCTGCCCGGGGTGCCCACCACGTTGGCCTCCTCCAGCAGACGGTCGAAGAAGGCCCACGAATCGAGGCCGGCGGGGGTCTTGAGCCACACGTAGGGGGCCTGCTCGCCGCCATACACCTGCAGACCGGCAGCCGCCAGCTCGCGGCGGATGATCGCCGCGTTCTCCATGTAGAAGGCCACCAGAGCCTTCACTTCGGCTTGCCCTGCGGCGGAGTACACCGCTTCGGCGCCCCGCTGCACGATGTAGCTGACGCCGTTGAACTTGGTGCTCTGCCGCCGGTTCCACAGCCCCCAGAGCTCCACCGCTTCTCCTGCGGGGGTGGTGCCCATCAAGCCGCGGGGCACCACGGTGAGCGCGCAGCGTGTGCCGGTGAAGCCGGCGTTCTTGGAGAAGGAGCGGAACTCGATGGCGCAGTCGCGGGCCCCCTCGATCTCATAGATGGAGTGGGGCAGCTCGGGGTCCTGGATGAAGGCCTCGTAGGCAGCATCGAACAGGATCAGGGCGCCCGTGGCGCGGGCATGGTCGACCCACTGCTGCAGCTGGGCCCTGGTGGCCACAGCGCCGGTGGGGTTGTTGGGGAAGCAGAGGTAGATCAGGTCCACCGGCTGCTCGGGCAGCGGGGCGATGAAGCCGTTGTCGGCCGTGATCGGCAGGTAGGTGAGGCCGCCGTACCGGCCGCTGGCGTCAGCCTCACCGGTGCGGCCCGCCATCACGTTGCTGTCCACATACACCGGATAGACGGGGTCGGTGACGGCGATGCGGTTGTCGGGGCCGAGGATGTCGAGGATGTTGCTGCTGTCGCACTTGGAGCCATCGGAGATGAAGATCTCCTCGGCATCGATCGCGCAGCCGCGGGCCTGGAAATCGTGGCGGGCGATCGCTTCGCGCAGCCACAGGTAGCCCTGCTCCGGGCCGTAGCCATGGAAGCCTTCCGCCGTGCCCATGGCGTCGATGGCGGCCTTCATCGCTTCGCGGCAGGCTGCAGGCAACGGTTCGGTCACATCGCCGATGCCGAGCCGGATCAGGGGGGCGTCGGGATGGGCCGCTGCAAAGGCCTTCACGCGCCTGGCAATCTCCGGAAAGAGATACCCGGCCTTGAGTTTGAGGTAGTTGCCGTTGACCTGAACCACTGCTGCCGCCGCCAATGTCGCTGGCAGGCATCCTGCTACGGCGCCGCACGCGCTGGAAGCAGCACGAGTGCAACGCCGCAGGTCACCGCTGCGACAGGCCCCTGCTAGCAGTTGCCCCGTTTGCTTGCCCAGCCCTGCCCCGCACGCACCAGCAGCTAGCAGCGGGCGCTCCTTGACAGCTGCCTACGATCAGCCTGCGGCCTGCTGAGCGTTCAGCCATGACCATGGCGACTTCGTGTGGTTCCGCTGCTGCCGCGACGCCCACCGCCATCGCCGCGACCCCTCCGCTGCCTCACGGGCGCGTCGCTTTCGACCAGCTGGTGGACAGCACCATCGCCCGCCCCGCCCGTTACCTGGGCAACGAACGGGGCGTGCTGCCGCGCGACTGGGACAGCGCCGGTGCCCGCTGGTGTCTCACCTATCCCGATCTCTACGAGGTGGGCGCCAGCAACCTCGGCCACATCATTCTCTATTCGATTCTCAATGCGATCCCAGGCCAGCTCTGCGATCGCGCCTACCTGCCGGCGCCCGACCTGGCCGAGCGCCTGCGCCAGCAGGGCCAACCCCTGTTCGCTGTCGAAAGCCGCCGCGCCCTGGCCGTCTTCGACATCCTCGGCTTCAGCCTCAGCTACGAGCTGGGCGCCACCAACATCCTTGAGATGCTGGATCTGGCGGGATTGCCACTGCGGGCCGCCGACCGGGGCGACCTGCCGCTCAACGACCCGGCAGCCCCACCCCTGATCTTCGCCGGCGGCCCCACCGCCACCAGCAATCCCGAACCGTTCGCCGCCTTCTTCGATTTCTTCGCCCTCGGCGACGGCGAGGAACTGCTGGCGGAGATTGGCCTGGTGGTGGCCGAGGCCAAGGCCGACGGGCTGAGCCGCTCAGCGCTGCTGGCTGATCTGGCCCATGTGCCCGGCGTCTACGTGCCGGCGCTCTATGCCCCGGGCCCCGATGGTGTCACCCTTCAGCCGCTGCGGCCGGAGCTGCCGGCGCGCGTGTTGCGGCGGGTGGCTACCCCCATGCCCCACTACGGCATGGGCCTCGTTCCCCACATCGAAACCGTCCACGACCGGCTCACGATCGAGATACGCCGCGGTTGCACCCGGGGCTGCCGGTTCTGTCAGCCCGGCATGCTCACCCGTCCGGCCCGCGATGTGGAACCCGAGGCCGTGATCGAAGCGGTGGAGGAGGGCATGGCCCGCACCGGCTACAGCGATTTCTCCCTGCTGTCGCTCAGCTGCTCCGATTACCTCGCCCTGCCGGCAGTGGGCGTGGAGCTGCGCAACCGCCTCTCCGAGCACAACGTCAGCCTCACGCTGCCCAGCCAGCGGGTGGACCGCTTCGACCAGAACATTGCTCACATCCTGGGCGGCACCCGCAAGGCGGGCCTCACCTTCGCCCCGGAAGCCGGCACCCAACGCCTGCGCGACATCGTCAATAAGGGGCTGACCGACGCGGAGCTGCTGCGCGGCATCCGCACCGCCATGGAGAACGGCTACCGCAAGGTGAAGCTCTATTTCATGATCGGCCTGCCCGGTGAAACCGACGCCGATGTGATCGGCATCGCCGACACCTGCCGCGCTTTGCAGCAGCAGTGCCGCGATCTGGGGCGGCTGGAGCTGAACCTCACGATCAGCAACTTCACGCCCAAGCCCCACACACCCTTCCAGTGGCACAGCGTGTCCACGGCGGAGTTCCGGCGGCGCCAGGAGCTGCTGCGCCGGGAGCTGCGCACGCTCAAGGGCATCAAGTGCAATGTCACCGATCCGCGCCTGTCGGCGATGGAGGATTTCATCGGCCGGGGCGACCGGCGCTTGGCACCGGTGCTGGAGGCGGCCTGGCGGGCCGGAGCCGGCATGGATGCCTGGTTCGAAACGATCGACCGCACCCACGCCGCCTGGACCGGGGCGATTGAGGACGAGGGACTGGGCGGCCGCTACCGGGCGCTGGAGCTGGGGGACTGGACGGCCACCGGTGCCTTGAGCGGCGCTGATCTGGAGGCCTTCTGCGCCCAGCCACTGCCGTGGGATCACGTGGATTCCGGTGTCGACAAGCGCTGGCTGGCCGAAGACCTGCAACGGGCCCTCGCTGCAGTGGTGGTGCCGGACTGCTCCTTTGAGGGTTGCAGCAGTTGCGGCGTCTGTGGGCCGGAGTTCGGCCACAACGTGGTGGTGGCGCCTCCACCGATCCCTGCGGCGCAGCCGCCGCGCAGCCCCGCCAGCGAACGGATCCAAAGGCTGCGCTTCGGTTTCAGCAAGCGGGGCTCGCTGGCACTGCTGAGCCATCTCGATCTGGCCCGCCTGCTGGAGCGGGCCCTGCGCCGCAGCCAGCTGCCGGTGAGTTTCAGCGGCGGTTTTCATCCCCTGCCCCGGCTGCAGTTCGCCCTGGCGCTGCCGCTGGGTGTGGAGGCGGAAGGTGAATGGCTCGATCTGGAGTTCGCTCAGGTCTGTCCACCGGAGGAGGTGCTCGCGCGGCTGCAGGCCCAGCTTCCACAGGGTTTCTCCCTGCACTCGGTGCAGGAGGTGCCCCTGGCGGGCCCGGCCCTCTCCCAGCAACTGGAGGAGGCCCACTGGAGCCTGCAATTGCTCCCGGAGGTCGCCGCCGGCGGAGAGCCCGTGATGGCTCCGTCCACCGACGACTGGCACCGGGCGATCGAGCTTCTGCTGCAGTCCGCCACCCTCCCCTGGCGGGACAGCGACAAGAAGGGCCGCCCCCGCGAGCGGGACTGCCGCCCCTGCCTGATCGCGCTGGAGCTGCTGCCAGCGCCGCAGGGCGCTGACAAAACCTCTCGTGTCATCACGGACGCCGCTCAACCTGCCGCCCCAGCCAGCGCCGAAGCTGCGGCCGCCGGCGCCGCTACCGGGGAGGGCACAGCTGCTGCCTCAGTGACACTCCGCCTGCAGGCCCGCATCGATGCCCAGGGCCGCAGCATCCGCCCCGATCAGGTGCGCCAGTGGCTGGTGGAGGCGCTCGGCCAGCCCCTGCGCCTGGGCCCCTGCCGGCGTGAACGTCTGATCCTGGCGCCGCCGGCCTGAGGGCCAAGGCCTGCAGCGGCAGGTAGCCCTCAGCAGTAGCCAGCCACGCTGGCTACCCCCTCCTGCGAGCCACAGCAGCGATGCACTCCTGCGAACCAAGGTGAACGGCTCGGGGCCGAGATCCAGCGGCAGAAGGGCCTGGGGTTGGCGCGTGCTAATTTCACCTCAGACGGCAGATCCGTCTGTGGCTTTCGATCCACAGCCGCATCGTCTATGGCCCCCGCTCCTGCGGCGTGTTCGCCGTAGTCACACCCAGCAGCAACCGGTCCGTTCCCGTTCCGGCAGCTTGGGCGTCAACGGAGGCTGAACCTCCAGAGCTTGCTCCTCAAAGGCTTTTTCTTCCGTCTCATTCTGCTGATGCAGCAGACGGTCGGCTTCTCAGCACGATCGGCTCATCGCTTCATTGCTTCAGGGGGTAATCCCCATCCCATGGCAGGGCTTCTCCGAGCCACCCTCTTTCCTCCATGCCCCAGCAGATCGTCATTGCGGAGCAACTGCGCATCGCCGCGGTGCTCAACGACGAACGCGTCGATCAACTGATCGTTGCCCAGGGTCGCTACCAGATCGGCGACGTCTACGTCGGGCGCGTCGAGAATGTGCTCCCCGGCATTGATGCTGCGTTTGTCAACATCGGAGAGAGCGAGAAAAATGGCTTCATTCATGTCACCGACCTCGGCCCACTGAGGCTCAGGAAGGGTGCTGCCGGCATCACTGAACTGCTGGAGCCACGCCAGAAGGTGCTGGTTCAGGTGATGAAGGAGCCCACCGGCACCAAGGGGCCGCGTCTCACGGGCAATCTCACGTTGCCTGGCCGCTACCTGGTGCTTCAGCCCCATGGCCAGGGGGTCAACATCTCCCGGCGGATCAGTGCCGAGAGCGAGCGCAACCGTCTGCGGGCCCTTGGTGTGCTGATCAAGCCGCCCGGCGCCGGCCTGCTGGTGCGCACCGAAGCCGAAGGCATCAGCGAGGAGCTGCTGATCGATGATCTCGAAGCTTTGCTGCGTCAGTGGGAGGGCATCCAGGAAGCGGCGGAAACGGCCACCCCGCCGGCGCTGCTCAACCGTGACGAAGACTTCGTCCATCGGGTGCTGCGCGACCTCTACAGCCCCGAGGTGCAGCGCGTGGTGGTTGACACCCAAGCCGCCGTCGGCCGCGTGAACGCCTTCCTCGGTGCCGATCAGGCCAATCTGCTGGTGGAGCACCATGTCGAAAGCACCGACATCCTTGAGCACCACAAGATCAACGCCGCCATCCGCGATGCCCTCAAGCCGCGCGTCGATCTGCCCTCCGGTGGGTCGGTGATCATCGAGCCCACCGAGGCGCTCACGGTCATCGATGTGAACTCCGGTTCCTTCACGCGTTCCGCCAACGCACGGGAAACCGTCCTCTGGACCAACTGCGAAGCGGCGGCTGAAATCGCGCGTCAGCTGAAGCTGCGCAACATCGGCGGTGTGGTGATCATCGACTTCATTGACATGGAGTCGCGCCGCGACCAGCTGATGCTGCTCGAGCATTTCACTTCGGCCGTGCGCGACGACGCCGCCCGACCGCAGATCGCCCAGCTCACCGAGCTTGGTCTGGTGGAACTCACCCGCAAACGCCAGGGCCAGAACATCTACGAGCTGTTCGGACGCGCCTGCCCCAGCTGCGGTGGCCTCGGCCACGTGGCTGTTCTCCCCGGCAAGGACACCCTCCAGCCACTCGCCACGGTCACCGGCCTGGTGCGCTCCGCTGCCTCCGCCCGCGCCGAGGCGCCCAGCCCCTCCGCGCCCGAGCCCAGTGGCCGCCGCCGTGGTGGACGCGGTGGTCGCGGTAGCCGCAGCGGCAATGAGCTGATCGAAGTCACCCCCGTGCTCGTCTCCATCGACGACGAGCCGGCCGCTCCCCGGGTGGTGGAAGCACCGCTGAGTGCTTCTGAAGGCGTCAGCCGCCGCCACGACCCCGAGCTGGTGGCTGTCCCCATGGACGACGATCAGGAATTCGTCTACGGCTGGATGGGCCTCAACCCCGCCCTGCTGCTGGAGTCGCCCCCTGCCGGCGACAACGTGGTCGTCCGGGTCGTGCGCCCCGGCGAATCAGAGGAGGCGGTGCTCGACGCCGCTCGTCAGCAGCTGTCAGGCTCAGGCTCCCGGCGGCGTCGCCGTGGCGGCCGTGGCGGTGGCGATGGCGCCGCTGCCCCTCGCACCGCCGCGGACTACCCCAGCGATGCTCCCGCCCCCGTCGTTGTTTCCACGGCAGAGACCGGCACAGACCGTTGGAGTTCCACCCGCGATCCCGGTGATGCCGTGATGGTGGAAATCACCCCGCTGCCGATCGACACCGACCGTTCTCCCGCAGTCCACACCACTGTGATTGAAACCACGGTGCTGCAGGTGCCGATCACCCGCACCGTCGGCCGTGCCACGCCCGCCGCCGTGAGCATCACCGACCACCCGGCTGCCGCTGTGGCCGCTCAGAGCGTGCCTGATCCCGCCCCCGAAACCCCTGCCGACGACCCGGCCGGTGAGCCCCGCCGCCGCCGCCGCCGTTCTTCGGCGGCGGTCTGAGCCCAGCGCCGGCCCGCACTCCCCGGCCCGTGGGCGCCCACCCTGCGGATGGAGCGGCAACAGGGCCGCAGTGTCCGGCCGATCCCTATGCCCAACACGATCCCGGTGTCTGCGCAGGGATCGATGAGGTTGGGCGGGGCAGCCTGTTCGGGCCGGTGTTCGCCGCCGCCGTGGTGTTGCCGGCATCCGCGCTGGCGCCTCTGGCAGCCGCCGGACTCACCGACAGCAAGGCCCTGCGGCCGTTGCAGCGCCGCCGGCTCCTGCCCTTGATCGTGGAGGCGGCGGCGCAGTTCGCGCTCGGCCAGGCCTCGGCTGAGGAGATCGACCGTCACGGCATCCGCTGCGCCACCGAACTGGCCATGCTGCGAGCGCTGCAGCGGCTGGCAGCGCCGCCCCGCCTCGTGATTGTCGATGGGGTGCTGCCGCTGCGCCTGTGGAGCGGGCCACAGATCACCCTGGTGCGAGGGGATCGCCATTGCCTGTCGATCGCCGCTGCCAGCGTGGTGGCCAAGCAGGCCCGCGATGGCCTGATCCAGCGGTTGGCCGGCCGCTTCCCTGGCTATGGCCTGGAGCGGCACGCCGGCTATGGCACGGCCTTTCATCGCCAGGCCCTGCGCAGGCTCGGGCCCACGCCGCTGCACCGGGCCTGCTTTCTGGGCAAGGTGCTGGCCGGCACCGACTGGCCGCCGCTCCGTTGAATGATCAGCCACCGGGCCTCTGTGAGCTCTCTGCCGCCTCTGTGCAGACCGCTATCGCCTCTGGAAAAGGCCACTGACCACTGCCTGCCGTCTCTGCGAAGCCCATGGCCGCCGGGAGCGGGTTCAGCGGGTTTCGCACCACTGGCTGAAATCACTCAGCAGGTTCTGGCCCACCCGCTTGCGCATGCCCAGCAGGATGCCGCTGAGCAGGGAGCGGCCGGTGGCCTCCAGCACGCGCGGTGGGATCAGCCCCAGCACGGTGGGGCGGCTCACGCGCACGCCCAGCAGGGCTTCGCCTTCCAGGCCGCCCTCGTTCACCGCCAGCCACGATTGGAGCGTGAACTCGAAGTCGTCCACCGCTTCAAGCCCGATGAGGCGGCAATCGAGGGCTTCCAGCTCCAGCCTCCCCGGCTCCCGTTGGGCCTGCAACTGCACCACCGGCTGCACCTGCAGTTGAAACACCTTGAATCCGCTCACTTCGTACTGGTAGTGGCCAGGACTGAGCGGCGTGAGCTGGCGCGGTTCCAGCAAGGCCTGGATCACCCGCTGTTCGTCATCGAGGTAATCGGCCAGCTGCTCGGCCTGCCCGTGAACCGGCAAGGTGAGCTGCTGGCTGGCGCTGAAGGCCAGAGACATCGCCTGGGGAGGCCGGCGGGGGATGATCCTATCCACCGGTCTGCGCTCCCTTTCCCCCATGCGTCTCGCCTTCCTCGGACCCGCCGGCACCTACGGAGAACAGGCGGCGCGCCAGTTCGCTGCCCTGGAAGGCTTCCAGGATCCGGAATTCGTCCCGCAGGGCAGCATTCGTGCTGTGGTCAAGGCCCTCGCCGACGGTGGCTGCAGTGCTGCCGTGGTTCCGGTGGAGAATTCGGTGGAGGGCGGCGTCACCGCCTGCCTTGATGTGCTCTGGGAGCACTCCGACCTGCAGATCCGCCGGGCGTTGGTGCTGCCGATCCGCCATGCCCTGCTGGGCAGCGGACCGATCGACCGGGTGAGCGAGGTGCTCTCCCATCCCCAGGCCCTGGCCCAGTGCAGCCAGTGGCTGGCGGAACACCTGCCCGATGCCCTGCAGCTGCCCACCAGCTCCACCGCCGAAGCCGCCCGGCTGGTGGCAGGCAGCCGCTTCCGCGCGGCGATCGCCTCGCGTCAGGCGGCAGAGGAGCACGGGCTCGAGGTGCTGGCCTATCCGGTCAATGACGTGATCGGCAACTGCACCCGCTTCCTGCTGTTGCAGAAAGAGGGGGGTCCCGCCGAAGGCAGCACCCACTGCAGCCTGGCGTTTTCGTTGCATGCCAACAGCCCGGGTGCGCTGCTGGAGGCGCTCAGTTGCTTCGCTCATCGCCAGCTGAACATGAGCCGAATCGAGTCGCGGCCGTCCAAACGTGAGATGGGCGAGTATCTGTTCTTCGTGGATCTTGAGCGGCCTGCGGCCGGTGAGGCGCTCCAGCAGGCGATCGAGGAGCTCAGGGGGCTGTGCCAGCACCTGGCTCTGTTCGGGGCCTATCCGCTCACGAATCTCGCGGAGGAGGAGCGCTCGCCTGCTGGTTAGCCAGGGCTGCCGCCGCGGGCGTGGTGTCCGGTCCGCGGCGGCAGCGGAAGACACCGAACGCCATCAGGCCATGGCGAAAGGCCCAGTCCATCAGCAACAGGGTGGGGGTTTCGCGTATGCCCTGCAGCACGGCGGCCGGACCCAGACCCAGCACGGCGCGCGGCCGGCGAACCCCTTCCAGGATCGAATCGATCCAGGAGGGCAGGGTGGCGCGGGTCCAGTCGTCGGTGTCGGTGTGAGCGCCGCCGGCATGGACGCTCAGCTCAAGGTTGCGGCGAAATGAGGGGATGCTCGCGAATTCCGGGTGGGCCCACTGATCCAGGAGCTGACGCATCACCCAGCGCTCCACTGTGCTGAGCGCTCCTGCGGAGGGATCGCGGCGGTTCCAGTCGGCCACCGCCAGCAGCCCACCGGGAGCCAGCACGCGCAGCAGTTCATCGGCGTAGCGCTGCTTGTCGGGCATGTGCGGCCCTGCCTCCACACTCCACACCGCAGCAAAGGCCCCATCCGGGAGGTCGAGATCAAGGGCATCCATCACTGCAAACCGGCAGCTGAGGCCCGCTGGGGTGAGCTGACGGGCCCGCTCCACCTGCGCCGGGCTGATGCTGATGCCCAGCACTTCAAAGCCGTAGTCACGGGCAAGGATCCTGGCGCTGCCACCGATGCCGCAGCCCACATCCAGCAGCCTGGAGCCAGGGGGCAGCTGATCAAGCCCACTCCAGCGCACCAACTCGTGGACGAAGGCCACCTTGGCGGCACGGAAGTCGGCCCGATGCGGTGGGGTTCCGTAGTGACCGAGGTGCACATGATCGCCCCACAGCCGCTCCAGCAGCCGGTCTTCCGTCCAGCGGTCGTAGGCCTCCGCCACGGTGGCAGTGCTCTCGAAGCTGCGGTTGCGCCGCTGCCACACCACGAAGGCGCCCGCCAGCACGGCCACAGAAGCCACAGCCGCCAGCGCGGGGAGGGGAAGGCCGGCCATCAGGAGGGATCCCTGGGGGGCTCCCCCAGATCCTTGAAGGTGTCCTTGAGCACCGTGCGCGCCGCAAGCTGGCGGCGGGTCTGGTCGAGCAGGGCGAATTCCTGACGCAGCCGCTCGCCGGTGTCGGTGAGCTCCAGCAGGCTCTGCTGGTGATCGGCCACGGGGCCGCCCAGATGGGAACCGATCCAGAACGAGAGCTCCCGGGGCAGGTCAGGCAGATCGTTGGGCAGGCTGCTCGGCCGCCCCACGAGCTTGCCCGTGAGGTCGACCACATCCCGCAGGGCCTGGGTCACGTTGCCGGCCAACGCGCTGAGAGTTTCCGGGCTCTCGTCGGTTTCGTCTTCGATCCAGCTCACCATGCCCACCCGGAACGGGGCCTCCCGCACGACTTCGAGCACACGGAAACGCTGCTGCCCCATGGTCACGATGTTGCTGCGATCGTCTTCCTGGGTCTGGCACTGGAGGATTTCCGCGCAGCAGCCCACAGAAGCCATCTTCTTTTCCTGTGGGTCCCAGCGGATCACCCCGAAGCGGCGATCCGTCTGCAGGACCGTTTGCAGGAGCATGCGGTAGCGAGGCTCGAAGATATGCAGCGGCAGCACTTCCTGTGGAAACAGCACCACATCTGGCAGGGGGAATAGGGGGAGCTCCCTCACGGCCAGATCAGTCACGGATGGGTGGGTGGAGAAAGGGCTGGAAAAACGGGTGGATGGGAGCAGAAGACCCGAAAGGCCGGTGCACGTTTGCTTTGCCAGAGAGAGGCAGGGAGAAGTGTCTTGCGTCGATGTTCGAAGAAAACAACACGGCAAGGGCTGGCGCTGGCTGCGCCGGCCCTGGCAGCTCCTGAAGCGCCGGGCAGCCTGACGGTGCGATTCTAGAAAAAACAAAGCCCGCCGGGGAAGCGGGCGGGGCGTCAATAGGGCGCAGGCAGCAGCAAGGAGAAGCGAATTCTGGGGCAGCCTGGGCCAACCCATTCACGAACAGCCAGGCGTGTGCAGGGGCGGGGCCGATGCGGCTCAGAGCTTGACTTCGATATCGACGCCACTCGGGAGATCAAGCTTCATCAACGCGTCGATCGTTTTCGAAGAAGGGCTGTAGATGTCGATGATGCGGCGGTGGGTGCGGGTTTCGAAGTGCTCACGGGAGTCTTTGTCCACGTGGGGTGAGCGCAGCACGCAGTAGATCTTGCGCTTGGTGGGCAGGGGGATGGGGCCGATGGCCGTGGCGGCAGTGTGATCGGCGGTTTCGATGATTTTTTCGCAGGAAAGATCCAGCATGCGGCGGTCGAACGCCTTGAGACGGATGCGGATCTTCTGCTGAGCGATGGCGGTGGACATGGGGAAATGCGGGTGAGGCATCCGCCAGCAAGAACGCTGCCGGTGCAGAAAACGATGAATCAGGCTTGAAGCCTGAATTGCCGAGGTGCGAGTGGCCTGAAAGCCGGAAGGGGCAAGCCGAGGGGGGAGAAGCCTGCGCGCAGGCACGCCCCCCAAGGCCAAGACCCTAGATCAGGATCATTCCACGATCTTGGACACCACGCCCGCACCAATGGTGCGGCCGCCTTCGCGGATGGCGAAGCGCATGCCCTGCTCAATCGCCACCGGGCAGATCAGCTCGGCGGACATCTTGATGCGGTCACCGGGCATCACCATCTCCACGTTGGTGCCGTCGTCGGCGGTGAAGGCCGTGATCTGGCCGGTCACGTCGGTGGTGCGGATGTAGAACTGCGGGCGATAGCCGGCGAAGAAGGGGGTGTGACGGCCGCCTTCTTCCTTCTTCAGGACGTAGACCTCACCTTCGAACTTGGTGTGGGGCTTGATCGAGTTGGGCTTGACCAGCACCATCCCGCGTTCGATGTCTTCCTTCTGAATGCCGCGCAGCAGCAGACCGACGTTGTCGCCCGCCATGCCTTCGTCGAGCAGCTTGCGGAACATCTCGACCCCGGTGACGGTGGTTTCGCGGGTGTCCTTGATGCCGACGATCTGAACGGTTTCGCCCACTTTCACCTTGCCGCGCTCGATCCGGCCAGTGGCCACGGTGCCACGACCGGTGATCGAGAACACGTCTTCAACAGCCATCAGGAAGGGCTTGTCGATTTCGCGCTCGGGTTCGGGGATGGATTCATCCACCGCGTCCATGAGGTCAAGGATCTTGTCGACCCATTCGTTGTCACCCCGGTTGCCTTTGCCGCCCCCTTGGATGAACTCGAGAGCCTTCAGAGCGGAGCCGGCCACGATGGGGATGTCGTCACCCGGGAAGTCGTAGCTGCTGAGCAGCTCACGCATTTCCAGTTCGACGAGCTCGAGGATTTCCTCGTCGTCGACCATGTCCTTCTTGTTCAGGAACACCACCAGGGCGGGCACGCCCACCTGCTTGGCCAGCAGGATGTGCTCCTTGGTCTGGGCCATGGGGCCATCGGTGGCGGCCACCACCAGGATGGCGCCGTCCATCTGGGCGGCACCCGTGATCATGTTCTTGACGTAGTCCGCGTGACCCGGGCAGTCGACGTGGGCGTAGTGACGGCCTTCTGTCTCGTACTCGACGTGGGCGGTATTGATGGTGATGCCCCGTTCCTTCTCCTCAGGAGCACCGTCGATGTCGTCATAGGCCTGAGCTTTCGCTTGGCCAAGGGATGCCAGCACGTTGGTGATGGCGGCGGTGAGGGTGGTTTTGCCGTGGTCAACGTGGCCGATGGTGCCGATGTTGACGTGAGGTTTGTTCCTCTGAAACTTCTCGCGAGCCATTGAAGGAAAGAATCGGGGGTGTTGGTTGGGGGTGAGAGATCAGGAATTGCCCTGATTCTTGGAGATGATGGCCTCAGCCACATTGCGAGGAACTTCCTCGTAATGGCTGAACTCCATCGAGAAAATACCCCGACCCTGGGTCATGGATCGGAGCTGGGTGGCGTAGCCGAACATCTCGGCCAGGGGCACCTTGGTTTGGACTTTGGATTGTCCGTTGTCGATGGACTGGCCTTCGACCTGCCCGCGACGTGAGGAGAGGTCGCCGATCACCGAACCGAGGTAGTCCTCGGGGATTTCGACTTCCACCTTCATCATCGGCTCAAGGAGTACAGGATTGCACTTCTTGACGCCGTCCTTGAAGGCCATCGAACCAGCGATCTTGAAAGCCATCTCCGAAGAGTCGACATCGTGGTAGGACCCGTCCACCATGGTGACCTTCACATCGATCATCGGGAAACCGGCAATCACGCCGGACTGGCAGGTTTCCTTCATGCCGTTTTCGGCAGGACCGATGTATTCCTTCGGCACGATGCCGCCGACGATCTTGTTGACGAACTCAAAGCCGGAACCGGGCTCACCCGGCTCCATTTCGATCACCACATGGCCGTATTGGCCTTTACCGCCGGTCTGGCGGGCGAACTTGCCTTCACCTTTGGCCTTGCCGCGGATCGTTTCGCGGTAAGACACCTGCGGAGCGCCGATGTTGGCTTCCACCTTGAACTCCCGCAGCATGCGATCCACCAGGATTTCCAGGTGAAGCTCGCCCATGCCGGCGATCACGGTCTGGCCCGTTTCGGGATCGGTGGAAACGCGGAAGGTGGGATCTTCCTCAGAGAGGGATTGCAGTGCTTTGGAGAGTTTCTCCATGTCGCCCTTGGTCTTCGGCTCCACCGCCACCGAGATCACCGGTTCTGGGATGAACAGGGATTCCAGAATGATGGGCGCACTCTCCACGCAGAGCGTGTCGCCGGTGGTGGTGTCCTTGAGGCCGAGAACGGCCCCGAGATCACCAGCGCGCAGTTCGTCAACTTCTTCGCGATCGTCTGCTTTGAGAAGGATCAGGCGGGAGATCCGCTCCTTCTTGTCTTTGGTGCTGTTCATCACATAGCTGCCCTTCTGCAGCACCCCCGAGTACATCCTCACGAAGGTGAGTTTGCCGTAGGGGTCAGCCATCACCTTGAAGGCCAGTGCGCTGAAGGGAGCATTGTCGTCGCAGGGACGGTTGGACTCGGTGCCATCGGGCAGCAGGCCGGTGATCGGCGGAACGTCCACCGGTGCGGGTAGGTAGTCGACGACTGCGTCGAGCACCAGTTGCACCCCTTTGTTCTTGAAGGCGGATCCGCAGAGCATGGGCACCAGGCCGTGCTTCACCACGCCGACGCGGATGCCCTTGACCAGCTGCTCGTCGGTGAGTTCGCCGTTTTCAAGGTAACTGTCGAGGAGCTCCTCATCGGTTTCGGCCACCGATTCCATGAGCTTGCCGCGCCAGAGTGCGGCTTCTTCCTTCATGTCGTCGGGGATGTCTCCCTCGAGGATGTCGGTGCCGAGATCGTTCGTGTAGATGATCGCCTTCTGGCGCACCAGGTCGATGATGCCCTTGAGTTCTCCTTCTGCTCCGATCGGCAGCTGGATCGGTGCCGCGTTGGCCTTCAGGCGGTCCTTGATCTGGTCGTAGACCTTCAGGAAGTTGGCACCCGTGCGGTCCATCTTGTTGACGAACACGATGCGGGGCACGTTGTAGCGATCGGCCTGCCGCCACACGGTTTCGGACTGGGGCTGGACGCCACCCACGGCGCAGAACACAGCCACCACCCCATCGAGAACCCGCATCGACCGCTCCACTTCAATCGTGAAGTCGACGTGGCCGGGGGTATCGATGATGTTGATGCGGTTGTCCTTCCAGCTGGTGGAAATGGCCGCCGCAGTGATGGTGATGCCGCGCTCCCGCTCCTGCTCCATCCAGTCGGTGACGGCGGCGCCATCGTGCACCTCGCCCATCTTGTGGACGACACCTGAGTAGAAGAGAATCCGCTCGGTGGTGGTGGTTTTGCCCGCGTCGATGTGGGCGGCAATCCCGATATTTCTGACGCGTTCCAGGGGGTAGGCGCGGGCCACGAGCTGAGGTCTCCGAAGGGTGATCGACAAAAATGCGGAGTAAGTGTAAGGGTTAGCTCTGGTGTGCCGGGATTCCGCGATCCAGGCAGAGCCGGTGAACTCAGTAGCGGTAGTGGGCGAAGGCTTTGTTCGCTTCTGCCATCTTGTGGGTTTCCTCGCGCTTGCGCACCGCGCTGCCGGCTTCGTTGGCCGCGTCCATGAGTTCACCTGCCAGCTTCTGGGCCATGCTGCGGCCGTTGCGGGCGCGCGAGAAGTTGACCAGCCAGCGGAGAGCCATGGCGGTGCCCCGCTCCTGCCGCACTTCCATCGGCACCTGGTAGGTGGCGCCACCAACGCGGCGGGCGCGCACTTCAACCAGGGGGGTGGCATTGCGCACGGCGGTTTCGAACACTTCCAGCGCGTCGGCGCCGGTGCGCTCGCTGATCAGCCCGAAGGCATCAGAAAGAATCCGCTGTGCGGTGGACTTTTTGCCGTGCTTCATCAGCCGGGCCACAACCATGGTTGCCAGCCTGCTGTTGAACTGGGGGTCGGGGAGAACCGGGCGCTTCTCGGCAGCGTTGCGGCGTGACATAAACCTGAGGAGAGGGAAGCGGGAAAGGGAAACGAAGAGGCAGGACTCAGGCCTTGGGAGCCTTGGCGCCGTACTTGGAGCGGCTCTGGCGGCGATCCTTCACACCGGAGGTGTCGAGGGTGCCGCGGATGATGTGGTAGCGGACCCCGGGCAGATCCTTGACCCGACCGCCGCGGATCAGCACGACGGAGTGCTCCTGCAGGTTGTGGCCGATGCCGGGGATGTAGGCGGTGACCTCAAAGCCGGAGGTGAGCCGCACGCGGGCCACCTTGCGAAGCGCCGAGTTGGGCTTCTTCGGCGTGGAGGTGTACACGCGGGTGCACACACCACGGCGCTCGGGGCAGGCCCGCAGCGCTGGGGATTTGGTCTTGCGGGTGAGGCGTTGCCGCTCGGAGCGGATCAGCTGCTGGATCGTGGGCATTGAGGGCCGGAGAGATGGGTCGGACGTCCGACCGTTTTCCACAATCCGCCACCTTACTTTGTCGTGGCACCCCGACGCCCTTGACGGCTGAAGGCGGCTCCGCAAGGGCAGCACGCCACCCCCTCGCCCGGCCGGATCAGAAACCCGCCACCGCTGAGATCGCCGCGGTAATCAAGGCTCAGGCCGGCCAGCTGGCCGATCTGGTCGGCGGGTGCATGCAGGGTGAGGCCATCGGCACGGGCCACAGGGGTGCCGGCCAGATGCCCCGGACGCAGGCGGATCACCCACTGCTCGCAGGTGCCCTCCACCAGATCGAGGTGCATCAGCCCCGGCGTGCCGGCCACAGCGGCCTGGCGACCGAGTTCGGCTGCTGCTGCCGGCGTCAGCTGCACTGTGAGGCCTCGGGGCATTGGGAGAACTCAGCAAGGATGGCGTGGTGGCCTTCACTCTGGCAGCGCCCCGACCCTGCCGAGCTGTCCGGCCATGGGAGGCTTCCGCGCCGCATGCAGGTTCCAGACCGGAGCCCGCGGGTATGCGGTAAGCCCGCGTTCAGCAACAGCCCACCGTTACGCAACAGCTCGCCGTTAGGCAGCGGTCTCAAGGGGAGCTGGCTGTGGGGCCCTCTGAGGCGTCGGCGGCGCGAGAGGGGTCACGAGGCACCAGGCCCAGGCCGTTGTGGATGCGGGCGGCCACCCCTCGGCCCTGCACCGACAGGGTGCCGGAGAGCATCAGGCCGGTGGAGCTGCCGCCATCGAGGTTGAGCGCATCGCGCAGGCCCAGCTGCTGCAGCAGCTGGGCCGTTTCCCGCAGGGTTGGCCCCGCATGCTCGACCCCCTGGAGGGTGAGGAGCCAGATCTGAGAGCCATCGCTGGCGATCACCGTGCGGGGCGCCCCCTGCTGCAGGAAAGCGGCGCTGAAGCCTTCGGCGCTGCCATTGAGCACGGTGCGCCCGTTCAGCAGCAGCAGCGGACCACCCCCGAGCACCGAGCGGCTCTGGCCGAGCGGATGGGTCGGCTGGCTGCTCAGGCTCAACCGGCTGCCCACGTCCCACGGCGGCACAACCCCGCCCCGCCCCACCAGCAGCACGTCCTCGGGGCCAAGCGCGATGCCCTGTTCCAGCTGGGCACTGCTGAATCGCTGCCGCACCACGTTGCCGTTGAGCAGCAGGGCCGTTTCTCCGCCGCTGATTGCCCGATAGCTCCGCCCCCATTCAGCGGTGTAGCGCGCCAGGCCTCGCTGCACATAGCCACTGTTGAGGGCCATCACCGGCAGGCGCTGGCCGCTGCCGTCACTCACCCATTCCGTGAGGCTCAGCCAGCCGAACTGCGGTACGGCGCCGTCCTGCCACCCCACGGCCCCCCGGTTGAGGATCGGTCCGGAAAGCCAGCGCCCGTCGTCTTTGAGGGCTCCCAGGGGCAGACGCCGCACCCGGTTGAAGAACCCGCCGTTGATGGCCACCAGGGCCTGTTCCTGCCCTGCCAGCTGAGGAAGGGAGGTGAGGCCTTCCATCCCCTCGGCGCTGGTGAGCAGGCGCAGCTCCACAGGGCTGCGGCGGGGATCGAGCCGCACGCTGTTCACCAGCATGCGTCGGTTGCCGAGGGCGCGCACCTGTCGCTCCACGGTGATGCCCTTGTTGAGCAGGGCCTGCAGCTGGGCGGTGCTTGGCGCGGTGGCGCGCACCGGACCTGGAGCTGCACCGGCCAGATCAAGCACCACGCGGGCCGGCCCGCCCAGGGTGAGCACGGCCCCGGGTCCGCTGGCCGGCAAGGCGATCGTCAGGCCGTCGCTGCCGGGGCGCGCCTGCAGGCCGAGGGATTGCAGCTGGGCCAGCTGGGCCGGGGTGCTGCGCAGCGCCATCTGCAGTTCGCCAGCCTCGCGTCGCACGAACGCTGGGCCGCTGAGATCGAGCACCACACGCCGCACGCCCGAGCTGGCGATCGCCCCCGGCGAGGACACCCGGATCTGCCCCAGCGTGGCCGCCGGCAGTTCCAGCCGCAGGGTGCCCCGCTCCTGCCGCTGCCAGCTCACGCCGGCATCCAGCAGCAGGCGGCTCACATCCACGGCCACCTCGTCGTCGAGGCTGCGCTGAGCCCCGGCAGGCACCAGCAGCGTGCGGCCGAACCACTCGAGTTCCAGGCCTCCCTGTGTGGACGAGCGGCTGGTGAAGCCCAGCTGGCCCTCCAGCACTTCCAGGGGCAGCCACAGTTCCAGATCCCCCCGGCTGGCGGAGCCCCGCTGCTCCCAGCGAGCCGTCTGCCGGCGGCCGTTGATCTCCAGGCGCTGCCCGGTCTCAGCGGTGGATGGTGTGCCGAAACGTTGCGGCAGGCGCTGAGGTTCGAGGGCCGGGGGCGGCGGAACGGGCGGCGGCCACCGGTTCTGCGCCCCCGCTCCCGGAGCGATGAGCAGCGGTGCGGCGCAAAGGCTGCCGCTGACGAACGCGCTGCCCAGCAGCAGCACACGCCTCAGGCCGCCGCTCACCTGGATAGCGCCAGACCCAGCAACGGCTTCCCGCCTGGCACGACGGCGGAACAGCGGCAATGGCGAAGGCCTCGGCATCAGGCCAGCTTCCGTTGGTGGTGAACGCTAACCCCGTGGGCCTGTCTCTAGAGTTCCCCTTCCTCAAGGAGCGGTCAATCCCGCAGTTCGGGTTTGCCGCCGGTCACCGCAGGTCTCTCCTGGGTTATGCCTCACTTCTCCCGTCCCGTCTGGCCCCATTGCGACAGTCCGGCGCCTGAGGCCGTGGCGGGCGAGCGCGATGCCTGCGGCGTTGGCTTTCTGGCCCAGCTCAGCGGCGAGGCGAGCCATGCTCTGCTCGCCCAGGCCCTGCATGGTCTCCACTGCATGGAGCACCGCGGTGGCTGCGGTGGAGACGGCGATTCCGGGGATGGCGCCGGCATCCTCTGTGGCATCCCCTGGCCCTACCTGGAAGCGGTCTGGCCCGCCGCCCGCAGCGAACAGGGTCGGCCCCGCGGTCTGGCGATGCTGTTCCTGCCCGCCGAGGAGGAGCGCCGAGCCGTGGCACGCGCCTTCTGTGAGCAGGCGGCCGCCGGCCTGGGCCTGCGCAGCATCGGCTGGCGTGAGGTGCCTGTAGCGCCTGAGGTGCTCGGCCCACTGGCCCGCCAGACCGCCCCCGCGATCGAGCAGTGGCTCGTGGAAGGCGAGGTGGCTGGCGATGCTCTTGAAGCCCTGCTCTTCCGCTGCCGCCGCCGCGTCGGGGATCTGGTGCGGGAAGCCTGGGGCCCCGGCCCCAGCGATCTCTACTTCGCCTCCTTCAGCAGCCGCACGGTCGTCTACAAGGGCATGGTGCGCTCCGAGGTGTTGCCGGCGTTCTACGCCGACCTGCGCGACTCCCGCTTCGCGGTGAGCTTCGCCGTGTACCACCGCCGCTTCAGCACCAACACGTTGCCGCGCTGGCCTCTGGCGCAGCCGATGCGGCTGCTGGGTCACAACGGCGAGATCAACACCCTGCTGGGCAACATCAACTGGGCCCACGCTGCCCAGTCGCACCTCGATGCGATCTGGGGCGACGCCGCCAACGACCTCAAGCCGGTGGTCAACGCCGCCTTCAGCGATTCCGCCAACCTCGACGCCATGCTCGAGCTCATGGTGCGCAGCGGTCGGCCGATCACCGACAGCCTGCTCACGCTCGTGCCCGAGGCGTTCCGGCAGCAACCGGAGCTGGAATCACGGCCAGCGATCCAGGCCTTCTATGACTACTCCGCCTGTGTGCAGGAACCCTGGGATGGCCCGGCCCTGCTGGTGTTCAGCGATGGCCGCAGCGTGGGTGCCACGCTCGATCGCAACGGTCTGCGCCCCGCCCGCTACTGCATCACCAGCGACGGCCTGGTGGCCATGGGATCGGAAACCGGCGTCCTGGAGATCGACGAAAGCCGCATCATCGAAAAGGGCCGCCTCGGCCCCGGTCAGATGCTCGCCGTCGATCTCGAGCAGGGCCGCCTGTTGCGCAACTGGCAGGTGAAGGAGGAAGTGGCGGCCCGCCATCCCTACGGCGCCTGGCTGCTGGAGCACCGCCGCTCGCTCGACAGCCGGCACTGGATCACCGAGACGAGCCTGGGGGCCCTCGACCTGCTGCAGCACCAGACCGCTTTCGGCTTCACCGCCGAAGACTTCGATCTGGTGATCGAGGACATGGCTGGCCAGGGCAAGGAGCCCACGTATTGCATGGGCGACGACATCCCCCTGGCGGTGCTGTCCTCCAAGCCCCACCTCCTTTACGACTACTTCAAGCAACGCTTCGCCCAGGTCACCAACCCGCCGATCGATCCCCTGCGGGAAGAGTTGGTGATGAGCCTGGAGATGCACCTCGGCCGCCGGGGCTCACCGCTGCGGCCCGAGCCCGGTTCTGCCTCGGTGCTGCATCTGCAGTCGCCGCTGCTCAATGAGGCGGAGCTCAAGGCACTGCCGGAGCAGGGCCTGGCCACCATCACCCTCTCCACCCTGTTGCCGGTGGAAGCGGGGCCGGCCGGCCTCGGCGACGCGGTGCAGAGGCTCTGCCAGGAGGCGGAGCAGGCCGTGCGAAACCAGGCCGAAATCCTGGTGCTCTCCGACCGCTGCGGATCTGGTCTTTCGCCCACCACCTCCTATATCCCGCCTCTGCTGGCCGTGGGTGCGGTGCACCACCACCTGCTGGGTCTGGGCCTGCGGCTGCATTGCTCTCTGGTCGTGGACACCGCTCAGTGCTGGAGCACCCATCACCTGGCCTGCCTGATCGGCTTCGGTGCCAGTGCTGTGTGCCCCTGGCTCACCTGGGAAACCACGCGCCACTGGCTGCAGCTGCCCAAGACCATCTCTCTGATCGAGCGGGGTCGGCTTCCCGCCATTGATGCCGCTGCGGCCCAGGCGAATGTGCGCCAGGCCCTGGAAGCCGGCCTTCGCAAGATCCTCTCCAAGATCGGCATCTCGATGCTGGCCAGCTATCACGGGGCTCAGATCTTTGAGGCGATCGGCATCGGCGCCGACCTGATCGAGCTGGCATTCCGAGGCACCACCAGCCGGGTGGCGGGCCTCACCCTGGCGGATCTCGCCAGCGAAACCCTCACCTTCCACGCCAAGGCCTTCCCCGAACTCCATCGCACCAAGCTGGAGTTCATGGGCTTCGTTCAATACCGCACCGGCGGCGAATTCCATCTCAACAGCCCGGAGATGGCCAAGGCCCTCCATGCCGCCGTGGCAGCGGGCCCCGGCTACGACCACTTCTCCACCTACCGCACCCTGCTGGAGAACCGTCCGGTCACCTCCCTGCGCGACCTGCTTGAGCTCACCCCCGCCCCCCAGCCGCTGCCCCTTGATCAGGTGGAGAGCGCCGAAAGCATCTGCTCCCGTTTCTGCACCGGTGGCATGAGCCTCGGGGCCCTCTCGCGTGAGGCCCACGAAGTGCTGGCGGTGGCGATGAACCGCATCGGCGGCAAGAGCAACAGCGGCGAAGGGGGCGAGGATCCCGCCCGCTATCACCCGCTCCACGACGTCGACGCCGGCGGCCATTCCCCCACCCTCCCCACCATCGGTGGCCTGCGCAACGGCGACACAGCCTGCTCCGCCATCAAGCAGATCGCTTCCGGCCGCTTCGGCGTCACGCCGGAGTATCTGCGCAGCGGCACCCAGCTGGAGATCAAGGTGGCCCAGGGAGCCAAGCCCGGCGAGGGCGGCCAACTGCCCGGCCCCAAGGTGGATGCCTACATCGCCTGGCTGCGTAACAGCAAACCCGGCGTCGCCCTGATCTCACCGCCGCCGCACCACGACATCTATTCCATCGAGGATCTGGCCCAGCTGATCCACGACCTTCACCAGGTCCATCCGGCCGCGAAGGTGTCGGTGAAGCTCGTGTCTGAGATCGGCATCGGCACGATCGCCGCCGGCGTGGCCAAGGCCAATGCCGATGTGATCCAGATCTCCGGCCACGACGGAGGCACAGGTGCCTCGCCGCTCAGTTCGATCAAGCACGCCGGCAGCCCCTGGGAGCTGGGTCTGTCGGAAGTGCACCGCAGCCTGCTGGCCAACGGCCTGCGCGACCGGGTGCTGCTGCGCGCCGACGGCGGCCTCAAGACCGGTTGGGACGTGGTGATGGCCGCCCTGCTCGGTGCCGAGGAATTCGGCTTCGGCTCGGTGGCCATGATTGCCGAGGGCTGCATCATGGCCCGCGTCTGCCACACCAACAATTGCCCCGTGGGTGTGGCCAGCCAGAAGGAGGCGCTGCGCAAGCGCTTCACTGGCATCCCCGAACACGTGGTGAACTTCTTCGCCTACGTGGCCGAGGAAGTGCGCCAGTTGCTCAGCGTGCTGGGCGTGGCGCGACTGGAGGACCTGATCGGCCGCAACGACCTGCTCCAGCGCCGGGAGGTGCAGCTGGTCAAGACCAGCTCGGTGGATCTCTCCTGCCTGCTGGATACGGTTCCCCACGCCGGCGACCGTTCCTGGCTGCAGCATGAGGCGGCCGCCCACGGCAATGGCCCCATCCTCGAAGACAGCCTCTTGGAGGACGCTGAAGTGCTGGCGGCGATCGAAGGCCATGGCAAGATCCAGCGCCAGCTGCGAATCCTCACCACCGACCGCAGTGTGGGAGCGCGGGTTGCAGGCGAAATCGCCGCGCTTCACGGCAACAAGGGGTTCAACGGTCTGCTCGATCTCCGCTTTCAGGGCGGGGCCGGCCAAAGCTTTGGTGCCTTCCTGTTGCGCGGCATGCAGCTCACCCTGGTGGGCGATGCCAACGATTACGTCGGCAAGGGCATCAACGGCGGGCGGCTCGTGGTGGTGCCTCCTGCCGGCGCGGCCGATCCCGGCGCCCAGGTGATCCTGGGCAACACCTGCCTCTATGGCGCCACTGGCGGCGAGTTGTTTGCCCTTGGCCGGGCGGGCGAGCGCTTTGCCGTGCGCAACAGCGGCGCGGTCGCTGTGGTCGAAGGCAGCGGCGATCACGCCTGCGAATACATGACCGGAGGCGTGGTGGTGATTCTCGGCAGCACCGGCCGCAACGTGGCCGCCGGGATGACCGGTGGTGTGGCGTTCCTGCTCGACGAACACGATGGACTCGCCGCCCGGCTCAACCCGGAGATCGTCTCCATGGTTCCGCTGGACACCCCCGAGCAGGAGCAACTGCTCAAGCCACTGCTAGAGACCCACCTCGAGCTCACCGGCAGTCGCCGGGCCGCCGAGGTGCTTGCCAACTGGCCTCAGTGGCGTCCCCGCTTCAAGGTGCTCGTTCCCCCCAGTGAGCTGGCCACTGTCGGTCTGGCTGAGGGCCGCGTCACGGTGCCCGCCTAGGGCCCCACTAGCTCCGCGTTGCCACCAGGGGCTCTGCTGTGCCGCCAGCCCCGGTTTCCTTGCCGAGGTTGGCGTCGCCGCGTGGATGTTCCCGCATCAGCCGCCGCACCTCCCCGGCGTGGTAGCTGCTGCGGGTGAGCGGTGAGCTCACCACCTGCAGGAATCCCAGCTCCCCTTCCCCCTGCTGCCGGAAGGCTGCAAAGGTGGCAGGCTCCACGAAACGCTGAACGGCCAGGTGTTTCGGCCCTGGAGAGAGGTACTGGCCGATCGTCACGATGTCGACGTGGTGCTGGCGCAGGTCGGCGAGCACGTCGAGCACTTCGGCGTCGGTTTCGCCCAGGCCCACCATGAGGCCCGATTTGGTGTACGTGGCTGGCCATTGGTCGTGAACCCGCGCCAGGAGTTCCAGCGAGCGGCTGTACACCCCCTGCGGACGCACCTGCCGGTACAGACGTGGCACCGTTTCAATGTTGTGGTTCAACACCTCGGGCTTACCTGCCATGACGGCGGCCAGGGCCTCCCAGTTGCCGCAGAGGTCGGGGATCAACAGCTCGATGGTGGTGCCGGGGGAGCGCTGACGCACGGCGGCGATGCAGGCCACAAACTGGCTGGCGCCCCCGTCGTCGAGGTCGTCGCGGTTCACCGATGTGATCACCACATGCTGCAGACCCAGCCGGGCCACGGCCTCGCCCAGGCGTTCCGGTTCGGTGGGATCCAGCGCCCGCACGCTTCGGTCGAAATCGATGTCGCAGTAAGGGCAGGCGCGGGTGCAGCCCGGCCCCATGATCAAGAACGTGGCCGTGCCACCGGCGAAGCACTCGCCGATGTTGGGGCAACTGGCTTCCTGGCAGACCGTGTTCAGCTTCAGGTCGACCAACAGGTCGGCAACCGCGCCGATGCGCTCCCGTTGCGGGGCTTTGACGCGCAGCCAGTCGGGTTTGAGCTGCGACACGGACCCACGCCTGAACAGCCCATGAATTTAGGGGCCCCGGAGCGGCGATCGCCTATCCTCTCCCCATCGGGATGTAGCGCAGCTTGGTAGCGCACTTCGTTCGGGACGAAGGGGCCGCAGGTTCGAATCCTGTCATCCCGACTTTCAACTTCACAGAGTCCGCGGATTTCGCCGCGTTGGCACCGTCAAGGGCAAGATCAACCGTGGCTCAGGCCAGATCAGCCCCGGGGTAACCGCGGGGGGTCACCATGCGGCCGTCCTGAATCCGTGTGGTGCTGTTGCCGATCAGCACCAGCGTGAGCATGTCCACCTCCGCCACCGGCAGGTCCGCCAATCGGTGCAGGCTCACCTGCTCGTCCTGCCGCCCCAGCTGCCGGGCCAGGGCCACCGGCGTGTCGTCGCCCCGCTGTTCGAGCAGCAGGGCGCAGGCCCGGGCCAGTTGCCAGTCGCGTCCGCGCGACCGCGGGTTGTAAAGGGCCACCACGAAATCCCCCGCAGCTGCCCCGCGCAGACGGGTTTCGATCGTCTCCCATGGCGTGAGCCGATCGCTCAGGCTGATGGTGCAGAAATCGTGCATCAAGGGGGCTCCGGCGCGGGCGGCCGCAAGCTGCAGCGCGGAAATGCCCGGATGCACCGTGAAGCCGGGTCGGGCCTCGGCCGGCAGGGCCAGCCACAGCTCCAGCGCCAGCCCGGCCATGCCATAGATGCCACTGTCGCCCGATGACACCAGTGCCACCGTCAGGCCTTGCATCGCCAGTTCCAGCGCCTGGCGGCACCGTTCCCGCTCCAGGGTGAGCTGGCCGTCGCAGCGCAGCTGATCAGGCCGACGCAGTGGTTCCAGCAGGTCGAGGTAAAGGCCGTAGCCCACCCAGACCGCGCTCGCCGCCAGTGCGGCACGGGCATCGGGAGTGAGCAGCGCCAGCTCGCCAGGCCCGCTGCCGATCAGATGCAGCCGGCCCCGTTGCGGAGCCCACTGCTCGGCGGCGGCCGCGACCGCCACCGTGGCGGCCCCGCGTTCGTCGCTGCGGCAGCGTTCGATGCGTTTGGCCTGGCGCAGGCAGCCCCCGGGTCCGGCGGCCAGCAGCGCTGCCGCCTCCGCCACGCTGGCCGTGCCCATCTCCCGCGCCACGGCCGCCGAAGGGGTCGGCACCGGAACCACGGCGAGCTCGGCGGCACTGAACAGCCGCAGCGGCCACTGGCGCTCAGCGGCCAGCGCCAGCAGTGCCGGCTCATCCCCTTTGCGGTCGGCGCTGCACAGACCCGCGACGGCCTCCGGCGCCAACCCAGCCTCCTGCAGCGCCGTCAGCACCGCCCGCTCCAGCAGGGTGAAGCTCGTGCCGCGCTCGCAGCCCACCCCCAGCCAGAGGCTGGGAGGGTGCCAGCGACAGCCCGTGCCCAGTTGATCGCTGATTACCAGCACAGGAGCTGCCGAGTCGGACACGCCGCTCAGCGGCTGGGTCGCTTCAAGCTCGCGCCAGAGGGGTGAGCCGCTGGTCTGCTGCACCAGTGGCTGCTCCCCCCTGGCCGCTGCCTGCATCAGGCTGTCCCAGTCACCGCTGCCGCGCCGCCATCCCCACGCGGTGCCGAAGCAATCGAGGGCAAGGCGGCCGCTGCCGCTGCTGGCGCCTGTCAGCACGGCCTGGCCGCCCAGCAGGGCCGCCACCTGCTGGCTCAGACGCTCTGCCCCGGCGCCATGGCCGCCCAGCAGCGGGATGGCGAAGCGTCCGGCCGGGTCCACCACCACCACCGCCGGGTCCTGGTTTTTGCCCTGCAGAAGTGGTGCGATCAGCCGGGTGATGGCGCCGCAGGCACCCACAGCCACGAAGGACCGGCTGTTGCCCCACTCCTGCGACAGATAGGTGCCGCCGGCTTCCTCGGGGCTGGCGATGTCCTGCACCAGCCCGGCCTGGTGCAGCCGCTGAAGCAGGGGCTGGCCGGCAGGACTGAGGCTGAGTCCCCGGCAGGGCAAGGGCAAGGCGTCAGGCGTGGGGTCGTTCATGCGCCGAACCTGGCACGCCCGATCGCCGGCGATTCGCCCGCATCGGCGGACGGGCCGGCTGTCGGTCCGTCGTCGGCATCGCTTTCGCTAGGTGCACCAGGGATGGAGACAATCCCATCGCCAAGAGCTGGCGGGTCTTCCGGCTCGTGTTCTGGTTCGATTTCGGGCCGAGGTTCGTTACCCGTTTTGAGCTGAGTTTCGATTTCGGCTTTGGCCCGACGTTCAGGTTGGCTCTCGAGCTCAGGCTCAGGTGGGGGGGCGCCCTTCTCGGCGATGGATGCTGCCCCTACCTGTTCCCCGTCTGCGAGGCCGGCAGCGGAGCGCGCAGCAGTGGCAGACGGAGCGGCGAGGGTGGCAGGTTCCAGCTCCTCCGCCTCCGCTTCTGCTTCCTCCTCCGCATTTCTGGCGCTGGCGCCCGAGCTGTCGCCCGGATCCTGCGGCCCAGGAGCAGACGATTGCCCAGAAGCAGATGACTGCCCCAGTGGAAATGGCTTCCCTGGTGGCGCCGGCGGATTGGGCGGCGCAGGCTCTGCTGGGGAGGTTCCGACCGCTCCGCCCAGCAGGGCCCGCTTCAGCTCAGCGTCATTGAGGGGAGTGGAGGGCCAGCGCGATGGAGCCCCAGCCGTGAGTGTCACCGCCGTCACCAGGGAATTGAAGGGTGCATTGAGCGGGTCGCCCCTCCCATCAAGCAGTTCCAGCTGGATGGCGTTTTCCCCGCTGGTCAGTCCCTTCAGCCAGATCGGGGTCTGACGGTCCACCAGGAAGCTGTCGCCGTTGAGGGTGATCCGCAACCGCCAGCTGTCGTCACCGTCGCGCAGGTGTTGCAGGGGGGCATCGAACAGCAGCCAGTCGATCAGCACCGGTTCTGCCTGGATCAGGTCGAAAGGAATGGCCGGAATCAGCTGGGGGCTGGCGGGTTGTGGCACTCCCAGGGGGTTGGCGGCGGCCCGGTGCAACCGGATCTGGGTGCTGGCGCCGGGCGCTTTCACCGCTTCACCCCAGGGGTAGGCGGCGTAGATGCTGATCCGATGGCTCCCCGGGGTGAGCGGCTCCATCGGCACCTTCACTGTGCGCGGATCGGCGGAGTCCTCAGCGCTGCGGCTGGCAGGCATCGCACCGACCCGGATCGGTGTCTCCTGGTCGCGCTGCACCACCAGATGGGGGCCGGGAGCGCCTGGGTTGGTCCCCGCCAGCGGCCAGTCAGCCACACGCAGCTCCAGGGTCCAGGGGTCGGCGGGAAGAACGGTGTCCGGCGCCGGCGCAACGATCGTCAGCTGCGGGCGATGGGCGCTGAGCACCTCCTTGAGTTGCTCAGTCGGGCGGGGCGGCGCGACTTCGCGCACGGTGCCGCTGGCAAGCGGAGCCGGTGCAGCGGTAGGCGGAGGTGAGCCGGCGTTTCTCCAGCCCCAGCCTCCGCTGAGCAACACGCTGAGGCACAGCAGGCCGGCGCTGATGGTCCGCCCCAAGGCGCGTGAACCCCGCAAGTGCGGCAGCTTCCGGGCCGGCAGGCTCGCCATGACCATCTCGTTGCTCCTGCCCTGACGACGGCCTGGGCATTCTGCTGGCCCATTGGTGAGCGCAGAATCGATGCCGCCCTGAGGACTTGAATCAACGCTCCAACATCCGGAATTGCCGGATAACAAATGGGGGCTTATCCCCGGCATTTCAATGACAAGAATCGGGCGGGAGAGCCCAGTCCCAGACAGGAGAGCCAGGGGATTGAACCTTTGTTACTTCCTCGGCAAACGGCCAGAAGCTCGCCCCTATACTCTCGCCAGCGGTCCCCTCATCGGGGCCCTTGCCCCAGTCGTGGCAACGGGTTTTGGCTTTCGCCACGCCCCTGCCCTCTGGAGTCAACGGCATGGCGGATTCCGATCCGCGGTGCTGTTCGGCCCGCCGGCCAGGTGCCTGCACCCGGCCGGAGCGGTGGACCTCCACCTCCACCTCGACCCCGTCCCTCGAGGAACGTCTCGATGACCATCAGCCCACCAGAGCGTGGGAAAACGGCGAAGGCCATGGTTGACCGGAACCCCGTTCCCGTCGACTTCGATGTTCTCGGTAAGCCCGGGCACTTCGATCGCACCCTCGCCAAAGGTCCCAAAACCACCACCTGGGTTTGGAACCTCCACGCCAACGCTCACGATTTCGACAGCCACACGAGCGACCTTGAAGAGGTCTCCCGGAAGATCTTCAGCGCTCACTTCGGCCATCTGGCCGTCATCTTCATCTGGCTGAGCGGCGCCTTCTATCACGGTGCCCGCTTCTCCAACTACACCGGCTGGCTGGCCGACCCCCTGCACGTCAAACCGAGTGCTCAGGTGGTCTGGCCCATTTTCGGCCAGGAAATTCTCAACGCCGATGTGGGCGCCGGCTTCCACGGCATCCAGATCACCTCAGGTCTTTTCCACGTGTGGAGAGCCTGGGGTTTCACCAGTGAGTTCCAGTTGCTCTGCACGGCAATCGGCGCCCTGGTGATGGCCGGTCTGATGCTCAACGCCGGTGTCTTCCACTACCACAAGGCAGCCCCAAAGCTGGAGTGGTTCCAGAACGTTGAGTCGATGCTCAACCACCATCTGGCCGGTCTGCTCGGGCTGGGGTCCCTGTCCTGGACGGGTCACCTCCTGCACGTGTCCCTGCCGACCACGGCCCTGATGGATGCCATGGATGCCGGCAAGCCGCTGGTGCTCAATGGCAAGACCATCGCCTCGGTGGCGGACATTCCCCTCCCCCACGAATTCCTCAACCAGGACCTGATCGCTCAGCTGTTCCCCGGTTTCGGAGCGGGCCTTTCCGCCTTCTTCACGGGCAACTGGGCCGCCTACAGCGATTTCCTCACCTTTAAAGGTGGGTTGAATCCCGTTACGGGCAGCCTCTGGATGACCGACATCGCGCATCACCACCTGGCGATCGCTGTCCTGTTCATCGTTGCCGGCCACCAGTACCGCACCAACTGGGGCATCGGCCACAGCATCAAGGAGATCCTTGAGGGTCAGAAGGGCGATCCCCTGCTGTTCCCCGCACCCAAGGGTCACGACGGCCTGTTCGAGTTCATGACCACCTCCTGGCATGCCCAGCTGGCGGTCAACCTCGCGCTGTTCGGTTCGCTCACGATCATCGTGGCGCACCACATGTATTCGATGCCCCCCTATCCCTACATCGGCATCGACTACGCCACCCAGCTCTCGCTGTTCACACATCACATGTGGATCGGCGGATTCCTGGTGGTGGGTGCTGGCGCTCACGCGGCCATTGCCCTGATCCGCGACTACGACCCTGCCCAGCACATCGATAACGTGCTTGACCGGGTTCTGAAAGCTCGTGATGCCCTGATCAGCCACCTCAACTGGGTGTGCATCTGGCTTGGCTTCCACAGCTTCGGCCTCTATATCCACAACGACACCATGCGTGCCCTGGGCCGTCCCCAGGACATGTTCAGTGACACCGCCATTCAGCTGAAGCCCATCTTCGCTCAATGGATTCAGGGCCTGCACGCCGCTGCAGCCGGCACCACTGCGCCCAACGCGCTGGCCGGTGTGAGCGAAGTGTTCAATGGCGCTGTTGTTGCTGTGGGTGGCAAGGTGGCTGCCGGCCCGATCCCCCTGGGAACGGCCGACTTCATGGTCCACCACATCCACGCCTTCACGATCCACGTCACCGTGCTGATCCTGCTGAAGGGTGTGCTCTACAGCCGCAGCTCCAGGCTCATCCCCGATAAGGCGAACCTGGGCTTCCGCTTCCCCTGCGACGGCCCCGGCCGTGGCGGTACCTGCCAGGTTTCGGCTTGGGACCATGTGTTCCTCGGCCTCTTCTGGATGTACAACTCCATCTCGATCGTGATCTTCCACTTCAGCTGGAAGATGCAGAGCGATGTATGGGGCACGGTGAATGCGGACGGCAGCGTTCAGCACATCACCAATGGCAACTTCGCTCAGAGCGCCATCACCATCAATGGCTGGTTGCGCGATTTCCTCTGGGCGCAGGCCGCTCAGGTCATCAACAGCTACGGCACCTCTTCCAGTGCTTATGGCCTGATGTTCCTGGGTGCTCACTTCGTCTGGGCTTTCAGCCTGATGTTCCTGTTCAGCGGCCGCGGCTACTGGCAAGAGCTGATTGAGTCCATCGTCTGGGCTCACAACAAGCTGAAAGTGGCTCCGGCCATCCAGCCACGTGCTCTGAGCATCACTCAGGGTCGTGCCGTGGGCGTTGCTCACTACCTTCTGGGCGGTATCGCTACCACCTGGGCCTTCTTCCTGTCCCGACTCATCGCGGTCGGCTGACCTCACACCTGACCTTTCCCAATGGCAACGAAATTTCCTTCGTTCAGCCAGGGTCTGGCACAGGACCCGACGACCCGCCGTATCTGGTACGGCATCGCCACGGCTCACGACTTCGAGAGCCATGACGGGATGACCGAGGAGAAGCTTTACCAGAAGCTCTTCTCCACCCACTTCGGTCATCTGGCCATCATTGGCCTCTGGGTTTCCGGCAACCTGTTCCATATCGCCTGGCAGGGCAACTTCGAGCAGTGGGTCGCCGATCCGCTGCATGTCCGTCCCATCGCTCACGCGATCTGGGATCCTCACTTCGGCCAAGGGGCCATCACCGCCTTCACTCAGGCGGGTGCCACCTCTCCGGTGAACATCGCTTATTCCGGCCTGTACCACTGGTGGTACACGATCGGAATGAAGACCAACGCCGAGCTTTACCAGGGTTCCATCTTCATGATGATCCTGTCGGCCTGGGCCCTGTTCGCTGGCTGGCTGCACCTTCAGCCCAAGTTCCGGCCTTCCCTGGCCTGGTTCAAGAACGCTGAATCCCGTCTGAACCACCACCTGGCTGTTCTGTTCGGCTTCAGCTCCATCGCCTGGACCGGTCACCTGGTCCACGTGGCGATTCCCGAAGCCCGCGGTCAGCACGTCGGCTGGGACAACTTCCTCAACGTGCTGCCCCACCCCGCCGGTCTGGCTCCGTTCTTCACCGGCAACTGGGGTGTGTATGCCGAGAACCCCGACACCGTCAACCAGGTGTTCGGTACCGCTGAGGGATCCGGCACCGCGATCCTCACCTTCCTGGGCGGCTTCCACCCCCAGACTGAGGCGCTCTGGCTCACGGACATTGCCCATCACCATCTGGCGATCGGCTGCATCTTCGTGATCGCCGGTCACATGTACCGGACCAACTTCGGAATCGGTCACTCGATCCGCGAGATCCTTGATGCTCACAACCCCCCCAAGGGCACCCCTGGTGACCTCGGCGCTGGGCACAAGGGCCTCTACGACACCGTCAACAACTCGCTCCACTTCCAGCTCGGCCTGGCCCTGGCTTCGCTGGGTGTGGTCACGAGCCTGGTGGCGCAGCACATGTATGCCATGCCGTCCTATGCGTTCATCGCCAAGGACTACACGACGCAGGCTGCTCTCTATACCCACCACCAGTACATCGCCATCTTCCTGATGGTCGGTGCCTTCGCTCACGGTGCGATCTTCTTCATTCGTGATTACGACCCCGAAGCCAACAAGAACAATGTTCTGGCTCGGATGCTCGATCACAAGGAAGCTCTGATCAGCCACCTCAGCTGGGTCTCCCTGTTCCTCGGTTTCCACACCCTCGGCCTCTACGTCCACAACGACGTGGTCGTGGCGTTCGGAACCCCCGAGAAGCAGATCCTTGTGGAGCCCGTGTTTGCCCAGTTCGTGCAGGCTGCCTCCGGCAAAGCCATGTACGGAATGGATGTGCTGCTCTCGAACCCCAGCAGTGCCGCCAGCCTGGCTTCGGCCAACATCCCTGGTGATCACTTCTGGCTCGATGCCATCAACGGCAACACCGATGTGTTCCTGCCCATCGGCCCTGGCGACTTCCTTGTGCACCACGCCATCGCGCTTGGCCTGCACACCACCACCTTGATCCTGGTCAAAGGTGCTCTTGACGCCCGTGGTTCCAAGCTGATGCCCGATAAAAAGGACTTCGGCTACTCCTTCCCCTGCGACGGCCCCGGCCGTGGCGGCACCTGTGACATCTCTGCTTGGGACGCCTTCTACCTGTCGGTGTTCTGGGCTCTGAACACGGTGGGTTGGGTCACCTTCTACTGGCACTGGAAGCACCTGGCGATCTGGCAGGGCAACGTGGCTCAGTTCAACGAATCCAGCACCTATCTGATGGGCTGGTTCCGCGACTACCTCTGGCTCAACAGCTCCCAGCTGATCAACGGGTACAACCCGTTCGGGTCGAACAACCTGGCCGTCTGGTCCTGGATGTTCCTCTTCGGTCACCTGGTGTGGGCCACCGGCTTCATGTTCCTGATCTCCTGGCGCGGTTACTGGCAGGAACTGATCGAAACCATCGTCTGGGCACACCAGCGCACCCCGCTCGCCAACCTGGTGGGCTGGCGTGACAAGCCCGTCGCTCTCTCGATCGTTCAGGCCCGTGTGGTCGGTTTGGCGCACTTCTCCGTTGGCTACGTGCTCACATACGCAGCCTTCTTGATCGCATCCACCTCCGGCAAATTCGGCTGACCCTGCGGCCAGCCTGATCTTCGAGGGACGATCCTCCTTCACCCCCGGGTATACCCGGGGGTTTTTTCATGTGCCTCACTTCCGCAATTACGCACGGCTGGCCATGGTGGAGAGCAGCCTGACCGACAGCGCTACGGCCTCGTCTTGGCAACGCCCCATGTGTTCAGTCCAGTTGAGTTCAGCCGCACGCGGCTCCACTCAGTTGCATGCATCTGGATTCATCTGCAGCAAGTCGGGCCGGACGTTCGTTGGTCTCGTGATGGAGGAGCGTTGAGTGGGTGAGCCGAGGCGGGTTTCGAATGAGCGTGGCGGACGTCCGGTCTGCGTTGGTTCAGCTCCGCATCTTGACAGCCTTGTTTGTATCAGCCTGGTGCACTATCAGCTTGCTCCCCATCAGCTCGGTCTTCTACTGGTCTTGCTTGGAATTGGTCTTGCTGTCTTTCTTCGTACCCGTCTTTCTTCCTGTCGGTCTTCTTCGATCAGTCTTGCTTGGGAAGATCCAGGCAGTATCGCGCCAAGACAGAATTGCGAAAGTCAGGGGCTTCTCCTGGCCAAATCTGGCCGGCCGGGAAGCTCTTTTCAGGGCTGGTTCAGTTTTTGGGGTCCACCTCAGGGTCATGAGTCTCCAGCCCCAGACCATCGAGGCGCCTGGGGTCTCAAGACCAATCCCTTGCTCTCACCCTTGCCGGGAATCGGTCGCCGCTGATGTGAGTTTTCGCTGGGGCCACCACTTTCTTCCCTCCAGCAGCTTCATCTCCAGGTACATCACCGGCACCACGAACAGGGTGAGCAGCGTGGACACCAACAAGCCGGAGAACACCACGGTGCCGATGCTGATCCGGCTTGCTGATCCGGCGCCGGTGGCGAACACCAGCGGCAGAAAACCAACCAATGAGGACACCGCGGTGAGGAGAATCGGTCGCAGGCGACTGATGGCCGCTTCTTCGATCGCTTCTCTCAGGCCAACTCCCTGCTGGAGCCGCTGGTTGGCGAATTCCACGATCAAGATCCCGTTCTTCGCTGCCAGGCTCACCAGCACCAGCAAGCCCACCTGGGCATACACATCCAGGAATAATCCTCGGCTGGCCAGGCCAACGAGCGCCCCGAGCATGGCGAGTGGCACGGTCACAAGGATGATCAGGGGGTCGAGAAAGCTCTCGTAGAGACCTGCCAACACCAGGTAGACCACCACCACGCCGAACACGAACAGCGTCAGCGTTTTGCCGCCCGCCTGCTGTTCCTCGCGCGCCAGCCCCACCCACTCCAGATCCGTCAAGGCGTTCCCCATGTCCTGTTGGATGGCTTCGAGGCGAGCGATCGCCTGCCCGGTGCTGAGCCCGGAGCGCGGCACGGCCTGAATCGTGATGGACCGCGACAGCCGGCTGCGGTTGATGGTGGTAGGGCCCGTGGACTGCTCGATGCGCACAACCTCACGCAAGGGGATCAGGTCACCGGCGCTGCTGCGCACCTGCAGGGCAAGCACATCATCTGCTGTGTTCCGACTGCTCCCGTCGAGCTGCACCACCACACGGCGCACACGGTCACTCTCGAAGGTGTCGTTCACGTAGCGGCTTCCGAAGCTGGAGCCCAGCGTGTTGACCACGGTGTTGAGCTCCACCCCCAGCGAGGCCATGCGCAGCCGGTCGGGCAGTAGCCGAAGCAGTGGGGCGTCCGCGCTGAAGCGCGTGCTGACCCGCTCAAAGTCGCCGCTGGCATTGGCGGCTGCAATGAAGCGGCGGGTTTCCTGCTCGAACGCCGCCAGGTCAAGCCGTCCCGCACTGACGTCGAGCATTTCCAGCTCCAGACCCCCTTCGCCACCGAAGCCGCGCACCGTTGGCGGCACGCTCACCTGCACCGCCGCGTCTGTGATCTCTGCCCGCAGCCGCCGTTCCAGCCGTCGGGCCACCGCCACGTTGCTGTTTTCACGGCTGGTGCCCCGTTCGTTCATCTCCTTGAGCCGGATGAAGAAGATGCCGCGGTTGGGGGCGCTGTCGCCGAAGGAACGCCCGGCATAGAAGTTGGCGATCCGAACCATCGGCTCTTCCACCACCCGTTCCCGCACCTTTTCCAGCACGGCTTCTGTGGCCTGGATCGAGGCACCACCCGGCAACATCACCACGCCCCGGATCTGGCCCTCGTCTTCCTGGGGGATGAATCCGGTGGGCAGTTGCCCCAGGCCCCAGACCGCCAGCACGATGCCCCCCACCAGCCCCAGCAGCACGAGGCGCCGGCGACGAAAGCTGCGCTCGAGGGCACGACCGTAGTGATGGCCGAGGCGCTCCAGCCACACCTGCGGCTGGTGCAGCAGCCGTCTGAGCCGGGCCGGCTCCTGCCAGCCATGGGCAAGCAGCCAGGCCGCCGCCACCGGTGTGAAGGTGAGCGCATTGATCGTGGAGAACAGGATCGTGGCGCTGATCGTGATCGCGATCGGTTGGTAGAGCCGGCCGACGCTGCCGGCCATGGCCAGTACCGGCAGAAACACCGCCACCAGCACCAGCGAGGTGGCGATCACAGCTCCGCCCAGCTCCTCCATGGCGTTGCGTGCGGCCATCGCCGGTGATTCGCCCTGCTCGAGGCGCCGGCTGATGTCTTCACTCACCACGATCGCGTCATCCACCACAAGTCCGGTGGCCAGCACCATGCCGAACAGGCTCAGCGTGTTGATCGAGCTGCCGGTGACCCACAGGAGGCTGAGGCTGCCGATCAGGGCCACCGGCACGGCCACGGCCGTGACCACCGCCAGCCGGCTGTTGCCGAGGGCCAGCAGCAGCACCACCAGCACCAACACCACAGCGTCCCGCAGGCTGGCGGTGGTGAGGTCGATGCTTTCCCGCACGGTGTCGGCCACATCGACGATCCGCTGCACCTCCACCCCGGGTGGAAACTGATCGGCCAGCCGATCAAGGCTGGCATTGACGGCATCGCTCACTGCCAGGGCGTTGCTGCCATCGCGCTGGAAGATCTGCACGGCCACCACCGGATCCCCTTTCAGGTTCATGCCGGTGCTCTCAAAACTCTCGAGGTCGAGATCCACCCGCCCCACGTCCTTGAGCAGCACGACGCCACCATCGGCGGTCCGGCTCACCACCAGTTGCTCCAGCTCGCGCACGCTGCGCAGGCGCCCTTCCATCTCCAGTGGCAGGGTGATCTGCTGGCCGGGGGGACTGGGGGCGTCGCCCACCTGACCGAGAGCAGCCAACACGTTCTGCTCGGCCAGGGCGCGCTCCACATCAAGAATGGTGAGCTGACGCTTTTCCAGCTCCACCGGATCCAGCCACAGCCGGAAGGCGAGATCCCCCCCGCCGAACGCGGTGACGTTGCCCACGCCCGGAACCCGCTGGAGAGAATCACGCAGCTGTTGATCCACCCAGCCGCTCAGGAACGACGGCGCGTACATGCCTTCCTTGGCGCTGAAGCCCAGCACCATCAGCAGGTCGTCGGAGCTGCGGCGCACCTGCACCCCCAGCCGTGACACCTGCGGGGGTAGCTGACGGTTGGCCAGCGTGGCTTCGTTCTGGGCGTTGATCTGGTTGAGCTCGGGATTGCCGCCCTCAAAGGTGAGCGTGATCGTGCTGCCGTTCGCTGAGCTGCTGGAACGGATGCTTTCGAGGCGCTCGAGGCCGTTGAGCTGGCGCTCCAGCGGGGTGGTGACGCCCTGCTCCACGGCGAGGGCGCCGCCGCCGGGATAGCTGGCGCGCACGCTCACCCGGATGGGTGCGATCGGTGGCAGGTTCTCCACCTGCAGGGCTGGCAGGGAGATCGCTCCCGCCAGCAGGATCAGCAGGGTCACCACCAAGGTGAGCACCGGCCGGCGTAGAAACGGACCAGACACCGACATGGACCCGATCCCGCAACTCAAGCCTGTCGTTCAACAATCCTTACAGAAACAGCCCCCGCTCCGGTGCCGTTTCGGCACGTGCCAGGTTGCTGGCGCTGCTGCTCCTGCATCGGAGCCAGTGCCGGCCTGTTGCCAACCTTGGTCCCGGCCATAAAAAAGCCCCGCCTGGGCGGGGCTTCAAGGTGAACGCTGAAGACTCAGCGCATCAGTTCACACTCCAGACGCCACCGGCGAGGTTGGTGAGCGGAGCCACCAGAGCGGTACCGGCCAGGAACCAGGCGAAGGCGGCGCCGCCGCAGCCACCGAGCCAGAAGCCGCTGGCGAACTCAGCCCAACCGGCCTTGGTGAAGAGGTCTGCGGGGGGATTGTCGATCGTGGCGTCGGGGGGCTGCACGTTGGGGCCGGTGCCGGCGGTGCCGTAGATCGACAGGCAGACCGTGAGGATCGAAACCAGACCGATCGTGGCCAGCAGGCCGGCGGTGCTGGCGTACTCGGTGAGACGCAGCGGCCCGGTGAGGGCGAAAGGCCCATAGAGGAAGAAACCGTGGGCCATGCCCACTTCCAGGCCACGCCGGTTGGGGGACAACGCCGGACGGTAGGCGGGCAGCGCGTTCAGGAACGCCTTGGTGAAGTAGCTGCTGTTGATCGGGGTGGCCAGGTTGCCGACGGTGGGGTCGGCGACGGGGTGGACGGTCATGAGGTGAAGCGAGCGAAGGGGAGGCGAACGGGCGGAGCGAAAGACCGGCGGGCGTTGACCCGTGCACCGGTTCAGTCGCGGGCTTCGATCACGTTGAACAGCAGGGCCATGGCGACAGCAGGACCGAGGATTCCCACCAGAGGCACGAACACCGACGGCAGCCAGGCAGCTACGAATTCTCCAGTCATGGCGTGGGCCAATACAGCAACCGCCGGTACTGTAAGGATCGCTTTCGGCCAGGCTCAGAAGCCTGCACAGGGCGACATAAAAGTTCAATCCGGCAGGGACAAACCCATCACTCAGGCCGGGCCCACCGCTGCGGCCAGCTCAGCGCCACGGGGCCCCTTGAGGGTCTGCCGCACCCGGTAGATGGGCCGCCCCTGGCTTTCGTGATACGTGCGCATCTGCAGCTCCGCCAGCAGCCCGAAGCAGAACAACTGGATGCCGGCCACGATCGCCAGCACCGCCACCAGCAGCAGGGGACGATTGCCGATATCGGCATCGAGGAAAACCTTCTCGCCCAGCAGGTAGAGGCTGATCAGCAGGCCCACCGCCAGGGAGGCCAGGCCCCCGAACCCGAACACGTGCATGGGACGGGTGAGGAACCGCTTCATGAACCAGACCGTGAGCAGATCCATCAGCACCCGGAAGGTGCGATCGATGCCGTATTTGCTGCTGCCGAAGCGCCGTGGATGGTGGTTCACCTTCACCTCGGCGATCCGGGCGCCCTCGATGAACGCGAGCGCCGGAAGGAAGCGATGCAGCTCGCCGTAGAGGTTCATGTCGGCCACCACTTCACGGCGGTAAGCCTTGAGCGAGCAGCCGTAATCGTGCAGGCGCACCCCGGTCACCCGCGCGATCAGCCGGTTGGCGATCAACGACGGCAGCAGCCGTTGCACGGCAGCGTCCTTGCGCAGGTGCCGCCAGCCGCTCACAAGGTCGTAGCCATCCTCCAGCCGCTCCAGCAGCAGTGGGATATCGGCCGGATCGTTCTGCAGGTCTCCGTCGAGGGTCACGATCATGGCGCCGGTGCTGGCATCGAAACCCGCCGCCATCGCAGCGGTCTGGCCGTAGTTCCGCCGCAGCAGCACGGCCACCAGCTCCGGCACGCGCGCGGCCAGCCCGGTCAGCACCTCGGCGGTGCGGTCGGTGGAGCCGTCGTCGACGAGCACCAGTTCGAAGGGCCGCCCCAGGGGACGCACGGCGCTCAGCACCTGCTCCACCAGCGGCGGCAGGCTTTCTTCCTCGTTGTAGAGGGGGATCACCACCGAGAGCTCCAGCCGAAGGGGCGCGCTCATGGGGCTGGCGGAAAGAGGTGAGCCTGCAACTTACGGGAGTGGGCTGCCGTCATGGCAGTGGACCACCCTGCCGGCGCCCCGCAGTTCCCGGCGGTAGTGGCTGGCCACCGGATGCGTGTCCCAGGGGGCCAGCTGGTCGATGCCCAGACCGTTGCGGCCGTGGTCGCGTCCGGAGCTGTGCAGATAGCGCCCGGAGCCCAGGTGCAGTCCCACATGGGTGCAGCGCTGGGGACGGCCGAAGAAGATCAGGTCACCCGGTCGCAGCAGCGTCAGGGTGGAGGGGCTCACCGCCACCGGCTGGCAGAAGCGTTCCTGTTGATAGGCGTCACGGGGAATCCAGATCCCCGCCTGGGCAAACGCGCTCTGGATGAACCCGGAGCAGTCGTAGTGGGGGCCGGTGGTGCCTCCCCAGAGGTAGTAGTTGGGGCGGGCGGCAGCGCCGGCTGCGAATGCCAGCACCTCAGGCAGCCGGGCCTGGATCGCTGCCGCCGTCAGCAGCCGCGGCACCGGACGGGCTGCCGCTTCCGCCCTGCCGGCCAGTTCACCCGCGTCCAGCCAGCAGCCGTAGCCGTCTTCGAGCAGCCGCACCCGCAGCCTTCCCTCCGGCGGCGTTGCTGCCTGGAGCACCTCCAGGCAGCGCCCTGCCGCGGCCTGGGTGGCGAGTCCCGCCCCGCTGGGGCGGCTGTACCCGTCCAGCGGGGCCAGCAGGCGCCAGCGGCTGCCTGTCACCAGCAGTTCCGCCGCTGCGGGAGTGCCTAATCTCACCATTGCTGTGGCTGACATCGATGGCGTTCTACCGCCCGGATGGGGCCATGGGCACGATCCTGCAGGAGCGGCTCCGCGAACTGGAAGGGCAGGCCCGGCCCGGTCTTGCCGATCAGCTTGCCGTCACCTGGCTGCGGTACGAGACCTCCTTGATCGGCCAGGCCGATGGGCTTGATCCGGCGACGTTCTGGGCCCTGCCGCCGGCCGGAGCGAGCTGGGCGGGTGGCCGCTCCGTCTACCCCGCCAGCGTGGTGAAGCTCTTCTATCTGGCGGCGGCGGAAGCCTGGCTGCAGCGCCAGTTGCTGGAGGAGTCGCCGGAGCTGCGGCGCTCCCTCGCGGACATGATCCGTGACTCGAGCAACGACGCCACCGGCTATGTGGTGGACCTGCTGACCGGCACCACCAGCGGTCCGGACCTGCCTCCGGCCGCTCTGGACGCCTGGATGGCGCAACGTCAGCTGGTGAACCGCTGGTTCGCCCGCCTGGGCTGGCCCGAGATGGAGGCCTGCAACCTCTGTCAGAAGACCTGGGGCGATGGCCCTTACGGGCGGGAGCGCCAGTTCTACGGACCCGATCGCGCCAACCGCAACCGGCTGAGCAGCGATGCCACTGCCCGCCTGCTGCATGCCGCCATGGCGGGCGCCTTCGTATCGCCACTGGCGAGCGCCCGTATGCGCGAGCTGCTGCGGCGTCCGCTCGATCCAGCGCTGCGGGCAGCGGATCCGGAGAATCAGGTGGACGGCTTCCTCGGTGAAGGGCTGCCGCTGTCCGCCCGGCTCTGGAGCAAGGCGGGCTGGATGAGCCAGGCCCGCCACGATGCTGCCTATGTGGAGATGGAGGGCCATCGTCCCTTTTTGCTGGTGGTGTTCAGCGAGGGGTCCGAGCGGGCGCAGGATGCCCGCCTGTTGCCCCAGCTGGCTGCCGGCCTGCTGAAAGCCAGCGCCGTGGATCCAGAGGTGCGGCCTGCCGATGCAAAGGGCGCCACTGACCAGCAGCGCCAAGGCAGGCCCACGCTTCAGTGAGCCAGAAGCGGCGCGGGAGCTGCAGAACCAGGGAACGGAGAGGGAGGGATTCGAACCCTCGACAGAAGTTGCCTCCTGTAACTCCTTAGCAGGGAGCCGCTTTCAACCACTCAGCCACCTCTCCAGGGGCTGGCAAAGCTTATCAGCGCCTGTGACAGGCCTCCTCGGGACGGAGCCGCGGTAACCGATGCTTGAAGCCGCAGAGGATCTCCCAGGGGATGGTGCCGCAGGTGGCGGCCCAGTGCTCCGGACCGATGCGAATGTCCCCGTCGCAGCCCAGCAACGTCACCACCGATCCCACGCGCAGCTCGGGTTCGTCGGTGGCATCGATCAACAGCTGATCCATGGTGATCGCACCCACCTGGCGCAGCCGATGGCCCGCGAACAGCACCTCCATGCGGCTGGAGAGGGAGCGCGGCACGCCATCGGCGTAACCGATCGCCACCACCGCCAGGCGGCTGGGCCGCGGCGCGCGCCATTGGTGGCCGTAGCTCACCCCCACGCCGGCTGGGACATCGCGCAGCAGGGTGACCCGGGCACGAACCCCCATGGCCGGCTCCAGCTGCACCTGAGTGGCCAGATGGGGGGCAGGCGCATGGCCGTAGAGGGCCAGGCCGACCCGCACCAGGTCGTAGTGGAGGGAAGGCCCGCGCAGGCTGCCGGCGGAGTTGGCGAGATGACGCAGGCCGGTGGCCAGCCCGCGGTTCGCGGCCTGGCACAGCACGCATTCGAACCGCTCCTGCTGCTGGCGGGTCAGATCGGAGCCGCCGGCGTCAGGGGCATCGGCATCAGCGAGATGGGAATACAGCCCGGCCACCTCCAGGTGGTCGAGGTCATGCAGCGACTCCAGCAGCTGGGCACCCACGCGCCAGTCGACCCCCAGCCGGGCCATGCCGGTGTCGAGCTTGAGATGCACCGCCATACGGCGACCGGTGCCTGCCGCCAGGCGGTGGCTCAAGCTGGCCTCCTCCAGCGTGCTGATCGTGGGCATCAGCTGCCAGTGCAGGCAGCTGTGAAGCTCTTCGGCGCCCACCAGATTGCCCATCACCAGGATCGGTGCCTTAACTCCCCGCTGCCGCAGATCCACACCTTCCTGCAGGGTGGCCACCCCGAGTGAGCTGGCACCGCCGGCCAGCGCCGCCTGCGCCACGGGCAGGGCGCCATGGCCATAGCCGTCGGCCTTGACAACGGCCATCAACGCGCAGCCGGGGCTGAGAAAGCGCTGCAACCGGCTGGCGTTGCGCTGGATTGCCGCAGCATCCACCTCCACCCATGCTCGCTGGGTGGGATGCAGACCGCAAGCGAGCGGGGCGTCGGTGGTGGAGGGAGTGGCGGAGGGGAAGGAAGGAGCGTCGGAAGCGGGAATCATCCGGGCGAGGGCGTGGCAGGGAGCCGCGTAGAGCGAACCTGGAGCGGATCTGAAGCAGGACCAGAAACTCCCATTAGCATGCCGCCACGCAGGAGGTCTGGCATGCCTCCCCTCGACAGAGCGTCGTGAGCCAGGTTCTCGTACTGAACGCCTCCTATGAGCCGTTGAATATCACGACCTGGCGTCGTGCCACGGTGATGGTGCTGAAGGGGAAGGCGGAAGGCCTCGAACACGACAGCAGCCGCATCCTGCGGGACGATCTGCTGCTGCCATCGGTGATCCGGCTGCGCCAGTTCGTGCGCGTGCCCTTCAAGGAGCTGCCCCTGACCCGCCGCAATGTCTTTCAGCGCGACGGCCATTCCTGCCAATACTGCGGCTATCAGGGCGATCAGCTGTCGATCGATCACGTGATCCCCCGCAGCAGAGGAGGGGGCGACAGCTGGGAAAACGTGACCACCGCCTGTCTGCGCTGCAACGTTCGCAAGGGCAACCGCACCCCGCGCGAGGCCTCCATGCCACTGGCGAGGGTGCCGCGGCGGCCCGTGAGCACCCTCTACTTCGAGGCCACACGCCAGATCCGCTCCGGCCGTCGCGAGTGGGCCAAGTATGTGATCGGGGCCTGAAGCCGGCGCCAGACAACGGACCTCCCGCTGATGGGCCAAGCAGCCCATCAGTTTTACGCCGCTGCGTCAGTCGCCAGCTGCTCCAGTTGCCGGCGTTGATCGGCGGCGATGCAGGCCGCGATCACTTCGCCCAACTGGCCCTGCAGCACCGCCTCGAGCGCGAAGTTTCGGCCGAGCCGGTGATCGGTCACCCGGTTGTCTTTCACGTTGTAGGTGCGGATCTTTTCGCTGCGGTCGCCGCTGCCGACCTGCGCCCGTCGCTGCGAACTTTCGGCTGCGGCCGCGGCCGCCAGTTCACGCTCCAGAAGCTTCGCCCGCAGGATCGCCAGAGCCCGCTCCCGGTTCTGAAGCTGGGAGCGCTCTTGGGTACAGAAGACGCGAATGCCGGTGGGTTTGTGGAGGAGATCGACGGCGGTCTCCACCTTGTTGACGTTCTGTCCGCCGGCGCCCCCTGAGCGAGCCGTGCTGATCTCCAGGTCGCCGGGGTCAAGCTGCACTTCCACTGGATCTGCCTCGGGCATGACGGCCACGGTGGCGGTGGAGGTGTGCACCCGCCCCTGCGACTCGGTGGCGGGAACCCGCTGCACCCGGTGCACGCCGGCTTCGTACTTCAGCTGGCTGTACACCCCATCCCCACGGATCGAGAGGATCACCTCCTTGTAGCCACCGAGATCGGCTTCAGACGCGCTGACGGGCTGCACCTGCCAGCCGAGCGTCTGGGCATGGCGTTCGTACATCCGGGCCAGGTCCCCGGCCCAGAGCGAGGCTTCGTCGCCGCCGGCGCCGGCGCGGATCTCCAGCATCACGCTGCGCTCATCGCGGGGATCGCTCGGCAGCAAGGCGAGGGTGAGACGTTCCTCGGTGGCACCGATCCGGGCCGTCAGGCTCGCCAGCTCTTCCTGGGCCATCAGCTCCAGTTCAGCGTCGCCGCGGCTCTCCTTCAGCAGTTGGCGGGTCTGGGTCCACTCTCGCCGCAGCTCGTTCCAGCAGGCGTAATCGAGTACCAGCGGTTCGAGCCGTGACCGTTCGCGGGCCAGGTGCTGCAGCTGGGCCGGATCGGCGGCCACCGCCGGATCGGCGAGTTGCCGCTCCAGGGTGGTGAAGGTCAGACGGACGGCTTCCAGACGTTCGGCGAGGAAGGCAGGGTCCATGGCAGCGGTGGCGCGCTCAGCAAAAAGCCGGATGCCCTGGAGCATCCGGCCGTGGGTGTGAAATCAGCACGGTGCCGGGTGGGAGGCCAGACCGGCAGGGTCTCAAGCGTCGGCTGCAGGGGTTTCGTTGACTGCTTCGGCCGCCGGTGCTGTGGCCTTCTTGGCGCTGTCGGTGCTGGCCATGCCGTACTTGCGCATGAAGCGGTCGACGCGACCTTCGGTGTCGAGGATCTTCTGGGTGCCTGTGTAGAAGGGGTGATTGCCGCTCCACACGTCGACGTTGAGCTCGGGATGAGTGGAGCCGGTGGTCATCACCACCTCTCCGTTGCAGATCACCTTGGCATCGGGGTACCAGGTGGGATGGATGTCGCTCTTGGGCATGACGTGGATCAGCGCTTGGAGAACTGGGGAGCCTTGCGGGCTTTCTTGAGGCCGTATTTGCGACGCTCCTTGGCCCGGGGGTCGCGGCTCAGGTGGCCTTCGGTCTTCAGCGGTTTGCGGTTGTCTGGGGAGAGATCACAAAGCGCACGGGCAGCCCCCTGCTTGATCGCATCGGCTTGCCCAGTGAGGCCGCCGCCTTTGACGTTGACCAACAGGTCGTAGTCGGTGGACAGGCCCAGGGTGTCGAGAGGTGCTTTGACCGCAGCGAGGTAGCTGGGGTTGTAGTTCAGGTAGTTGTCGCCGGGGCGGCCATTGATCGTGATGGCGCCGGTGCCGGGCACCACGCGTACACGGGCGACGGCTGTCTTGCGGCGGCCGGTTCCCCAGTAGACGACGCGATTGGTGGAGGTGCTCATCGTGCGGAAGCGGAAGGATCGAGGGCCAGGGGCTGGGGCTGCTGAGCGGCGTGCGGATGCTCGGCACCCTTGTAGACCTTCAGCTTGCGGAACATCTGCCGCCCGAGGGCGTTGTGGGGCAGCATCCCCTTGATCGCCTTCTCAACGATGCGCTCAGGGAGGCGAGCCTGCAGGGCGGCGAAGGTTTCGGTTTTCATGCCGCCGGGGCGGCCGGAGTGGCGCCGGTAGATCTTCTGCTCGGGCTTGTTGCCGCTCACACGCACCTTGTCGGCGTTGACGACCACGACGAAATCGCCGGTATCAAGGTGAGGGGTGAAGGAAGGGCTGTTCTTGCCGCGCAGCACGCTGGCCACCTCGCTGGCCAGACGGCCGAGCGTTTGATTCTCTGCATCAACCAGGTACCACTGGCGATCAAGAGAATCAGGAGAGGGGACGGAGGTCTTGTTCATTGCACCGGCAGGCCGGACGGAGGGATTGCGCCATCCCGCTGAATGGGGGGGCTGGACAGGAGGGAGGTGGCCCTGTTGTCTCCGCATGGAGAGAACGTTGAGCCCATCGCTGATCCGGAGCCTAGCCCGTCGCCTTCTCCAGCTCCTGGGTAAATCCCTTGGAGGCGGCCGCGAAAGGCCCGCTGGACTTGGTTTCAGGAGCTGGGCGAAAGAGGCGAAAACTCCGGCGAATCCTGGCTTCTCAACCTGAATCGCGGTTGGCAATCATACCATGCGCTCATCGGGAAGATTGGCTGTGGGTACCCAACCCGCAGCAGGCAGAGACCCTGGGGCGGAGCCGCTTCCTTCACCTCAGCGCGCGCTCCGGTGCGCCAACGGTGCTCGAACTGCTCCAGGCTCAGCCGGCCCTCCCCGAGAGCCACAAGCTGGCCCAGCACCAGGCGCACCATGCCGTACAGGAAGCCACTGGCCTGGATCTCCACGGTGATCAGGTCGCCGTCGCGCTCAAGGCTCACGTCCTGAACGGTGGTGCGGGCATGGGGGCGGCTGCTCCCGGCCCGCTGGAAAGCGGCGAAGTTGTGGGTGCCGAGCATTCCTTCCAGTGCGGCACGCATCCGGTTCTGATCGAGCCGGTGGCGGTAGCGATGCCAGGTGAATGGCGCCAGGAAGAGGTTGGGAGTGCGCCCGTTGTAGAGGGTGTAGCGGTAGCGCCGATAGCTGGCGGAGAAGCAGGCGTGCCAGCTCTGAGGCTGCTCAGAGGCAGCAAGCACGCGGATGCTCGCAGGTAAGCGTCCGTTCAGCGCGGCGGGCCAGCGCTCGGCAGGAATCGGGCCTGTGGCATCGAAATGCACCACCTGGGCTGCGGCATGCACCCCCGCATCGGTGCGGCCTGCCGCAACTGTGGATGGTGAAGGTGGGGGCTCAAGCGCAGCGATGGCTAGATCCAGGGTGGCCTGAACGCTCGACTGGTGAGGCTGCCGTTGCCAGCCGTGATAGCAGGAGCCCTCGTACTGAAGACAAAGGGCGATGCGGCGCGGCGTTGTCAGACGAGCTCGATGATGGCCATCTCGGCGTTGTCGCCGCGCCGGGGCACCGTGCGGATGATGCGGGTGTAGCCACCTTGGCGGTCGCCGTAACGCTCCTGGGCCTTGTCGAAGAGCGAGTGGACCAGTTGCTTGTCGAAGATGTAGCCCATGGCCCGGCGGCGGGCCGCCAGGGTGCCCTCCTTGGCCAGGGTGATCATGCGCTCGGTCTCGTCACGCAGGGCCTTGGCCCGGGCCTTGGTGGTGGTGACGCGGCCTTCGCGAATCAACTGGGTGGTGAGTCCGCGCAGCAGTGCCTTGCGTTGGTCAGCTGGGCGACCAAGAAGGGGGACTCGGCATTGGTGGCGCATGGTTCCGGGGTGGTGTACGTCGAAGGGGAGAGATCGCGCAGGGAAGCGGGGTCTAGGCCGTGGTGCGGCTCTGGGGCAGAGAAATGCCGATGCGCTCAAGGGCTTCGATCACCTCGTCGGCCGATTTGGAACCGAAGTTCTTGATCTCGAGGAGGTCTTCGTAGCTGAAGCCCATGAGATCGGAAACCGAGTTCACCTGGGCACGCTTCAGGCAGTTGTAAGCCCTCACGGACAGGTTGAGTTCTTCCAGAGGGATCTGGCTTTCAGCAGAGGGCTCCGGCTCCACGCCCGGCTCGTCGTCGATGGTGAGGCTGGCCAGCGGCTGGAACAGGGCAATCAACTGATTGGCGGCCTGGGCCATGGCGTCGTCGGGGGTGATCGCGCCGCTGGTGTGGATCTCGAGCCGCAGCCGCTCCCGCGCCGAGCCGCCTTCGCCGACAGCGGTTTCGTCGACGGTGTAGTTCACCCGCCGCACCGGCATGAACACGGCATCGATCTGGAGCAGGTCGATGGCGCTGGTGTCTTCGTTGTGACGGTCGACGGGGCGATAGCCCACACCCCGCTCCACGTGCACTTCAAGCTCGAGGCTGTGGCCTTCCGCGACGGTGGCGATCGGCCGTTCAAGGTCGATCACCTGAACCTGCGAGGAGAATTGCAGGTCACCGGCGGTAACGGTGGCGGGGCCGGTGGCCACAAGCCGGCCGATCTCAAGATCGCGGCTGCGGCTGCTGACGACCACTTCCTTGCAGTTCAGGAGAATGTCGAGAACGTCTTCGCGGACACCCGGCACCGTGGCGTATTCATGGTTCACGCCGGCGATGCGCACGGCCGTGATCGCACTGCCTTCCATCCCACCCATGAGCACCCGACGCAGGGCGTTGCCCAGGGTGATGGCCTGGCCGCGATCGAGGGGCCCGATCACAAAGACGCCCGTCTGGGAGCGGTCTTCGCCGATCTGATGCTCGACGCGATCGATCTGATACTGATGCACGGCCTGAAGGTGGTGAAGAGGAATGCCCGAGGGCTTGGAAGTGAAGCGACTCAGACCCGGCGGCGCTTGGAGCGCCGGCAACCGTTGTGAGGCAGCGGGGTGACATCACGGATCAGGGTGATCTCAAGGCCTGCCACCTGCAGAGCACGAATGGCGGTTTCACGGCCAGATCCAGGCCCGCGCACCAGCACTTCGATCTGCCGCATGCCCTGCTCGAGGGCGCGGCGGCCGGCAGCTTCGGCGGCCGTCTGGGCGGCGAACGGGGTGCCCTTGCGGGCTCCCTTGAAGCCACTGGCCCCGGCAGACGACCAGGAAATCACCTCGCCAGCGGTATCGGTGATCGACACGATGGTGTTGTTGAAGGTGCTCTGGATGTGTGCCACGCCGTTGGGCACATTCCGCTTGGTTTTCTTTGCGCCGGTTTTCTTGGCTGGCTTCGCCATGGACAGGGGCCTGGGGTAGGGGACTGGTAAGGACTGACGCCGGTGAGGCGCTGGGCGAGAGGATTACTTCTTCTTGCCGGCCACGGTTTTGCGCGCGCCGCGGCGGGTGCGTGCGTTGGTGCGGGTGCGCTGCCCACGGACCGGCAGGCCCATGCGATGGCGGCGGCCACGAACGCAGCCGATGTCCTGCAGACGCTTGAGCGCCATGCCCTCCTGACGGCGCAGGTCGCCTTCGAGGGTGAAGGATTCCGCTGCGGCGCGCAGTTTCTGCACGTCAGCGTCGTCAAGGTCTTTCACCCGGATGTCCGGGCTGACACCGGCCTTGGCCAGGATCTTCTGGGCACGGGTCAAGCCGATGCCATAGACGTAAGTGAGAGAAATCTCAACCCTCTTGTCACGAGGGATATCGACACCGGCAATCCGAGCCACGAAGAAACGATTCAGTTGGGCAGAGGGGAGCCCAGCCACGGTGGGCTGGGTGGTGCGCCCAAGAGGGCGCAGATGAATGAGGCGGGAACAGCGCAGGTCAGCCCTGACGCTGTTTGTGTTTGGGGTTGGTGCAGATCACCATGACCCGGCCATGGCGGCGGATCACCCGGCACTTGTCACACATTTTCTTGACCGAGGCACGCACCTTCATGAGCAGCGGTGCTCCAAATTTCCAAACAGATAACGTACCACAGCGCTCAACCCACAACAGCGGAGATTCGCTCGGCAATCGCCTCGACCGTGCCACTGGCCTCGACGGAACTGAGCAGCCCCTTGGCGCGGTAGTACGCGATCAAAGGCTCCGTCTGATCGCTGTAGACGACAAGACGGTTGCGGATCACAGCTTCGTTGTCGTCGGCGCGGCCGCGTGCCAGCAGGCGCTCCACGAGGGTTTCGTCATCGAGGGCCAGGAGCACCACCAATTCGATCGGTTGGCCGATCTCCTCCAGCAGTTGCTGGAGGGCTTCGGCCTGGGCCAGGTTGCGTGGAAAACCATCGAGCAGCCAGCCGCCGTTGCAGCAGGTCAGACGGGCACGAACGATCGCCAGCACCAAGGTGTCGCTGACCAGTTCGCCACGGGCCATCACGGCCTCCGCTTCCTGGCCGAGCGCACTGCCCGCAGCCACTTCGGCGCGCAACAACTCGCCGGTGGAGAGGTGCAGGAGGTTGTGGCTGGCCGCGAGACGCTCGGCCTGGGTGCCCTTGCCGGCTCCTGGGGGGCCGAGAAAAAGAATGCGCTGCTTCATGGAAGGGGGCGGATGAGCGGAAACCAGAGAAGAGGCGGGGGAGTGGCGATGACCTGGGGAGCCCTGGAAGGGGTGGGGCGCGTCATTGGCGCACCATCCCCTCGTAGCGCTGCGAGATCACGTAGGTCTGGACTTGCTTGGCGGTGTCGATCGCAACGCCCACCAGGATCAGCAGGGAGGTGGCCCCCAGACCCTGGAAGGTGCGCACCTGCGTGGCGCCCTCCACAGCCGAGGGAATGATTGCCACCGCACCGAGAAAGAGACCCCCGAGGATGGTGAGCCGGTTCTGCACGCCACTGAGATAAATGGCAGTGGCAGAGCCGGGACGCACACCCGGAACGGCTACACCGCTGCGCTTGAGGTTGGTGGCGATGTCGACCGGATTGATCGTGAGGGTGGCGTAGAACAGCGAAAAGCCGATGATCAACGCGAAGAACAGCAGGGCATAAAGCCATGGCGTGCTGCTGTTGGGGCTGAGGTAGCCGGCCAGCTGGATCAGCCAGGGGGCGCGGGTGAGGTTGGCGATGGTGAGGGGCAGGAACACCACGGCTGACGCAAAGATGATCGGCATCACCCCACCGGCATTGAGCTTCAAGGGCAGGTAGCTCTGACGCGCGGAAAGGGGGGTGTTTTGTCCGACCTGACGCTTGGCGCTCACGATCGGGATGCGACGGCTGCCTTCCTGCACGAAAATGATGCCAACGATCGTGACCAGGAAAATCAGCACCAGCACCACGATTCCGCCCACGGTGGCCCGGTCGCCGCTCTGGGCCAGCTCCACGGTGGAGCCAAGGGCACGCGGCAGCGTGGCCACAATGTTCACAAAGATCACCAGCGACGCTCCCTGGCCGATCCCCCGCTCGGTGATCACTTCGCTGATCCACATCACCACCATCGATCCCGCCACAAGTGCGAGGGAGGTCTGGATGACGAACACAGGAGCTGACACTCCCGGGATGGCGTATTGCCGCAGGATCAGGGCGAAGACCGTGCTCTGCAGGATCCCCCAACCCAGTGCCACATAGCGGGTGATCTGAGCAATCTTGCGCCGGCCGGCTTCCCCTTCGTTCTTCTGGAGGTCCTCCAGCTGGGGCACCGCCGCCGTGAGGAGCTGAAGAATGATCGAGGCGTTGATGAACGGCAGGATGCCAAGCGCGAACACACCAAGGGTGGAGATGCCCCCACCCGTGAAGATGTCGAGGAAGCCGATCAGCTGGCCGCCCTGCTGGATGAACTGCTGGAAGGCCACCCGGTCGATGCCGGGAACGGGGATGTAAATCCCCAGGCGCACCAACAGCAGCAAGCCAAGCGTGGTGAGCACCCGGTCACGGAGACCCTTGGACTGGATCAGCTGGGTGAGGATTTCGCCGGCGCTGGGATTGCGCCCCCGGCTAAGGAGCATGGTGTGTTCTCAAGCGGTGGGGAGGCAGAAAGGAGACGCTGCGGAGTGACACGAAAGCCGCCTGCCGTTCCGCAGGACGGTGGCAGACGGCTCTGAGACCAGGAAACCCCACCAGCATGGCTGGCGGGGTGTGGAGATGGGGTCAGGTGAGCTCGCAGGTGCCACCAGCGGCTTCGATCTTTTCACGGGCAGACGCAGTGAAAGCAGCAGCCTGAACGGTCAGTTTCACACTGAGATCGCCGTCGCCGAGGATCTTCAGAGGGTGCTTGGGGCTGGTGACCAGCCCTTCTTTCACCAGCACATCCAGGTTGACGGTGCTGCCGGCCTTGAGGCCCGACAGCTTGGCCACGTTCAGCACCGTGAACGACTTGGGGTTCACCAGTGGGAAGTGCTTGAGCTTGGGGACCCGCCGGTAGAGCGGCATCTGGCCGCCTTCAAAGCCGGGGCGGGTGGGGCTGCCGGAGCGGGACTTCTGTCCGCGCATGCCGAAGCCGCAGCTGGCACCCTGACCGGCGGCGATGCCGCGGCCTTTGCGGAGCTTGCGGCGCCGGGCACCGGCCTGGGGCTTGAGGGACTGGAGAGTGTGGGTCATGGGGCTCAGGAGTAAATCTGCTCGAGGGAGATGCCCCGTTCCTTGGCGGTTTCCTTGTGGGTGCGGAGCGCCTGCAGCGCCTCAATGGCGGCGCGGGCATTGTTGAGGGGCGTCTTGCTGCCCAGGCGCTTCGCCAGCACGTTCTTGATGCCCGCGAGCTCAAGCACGGTGCGGATGGAGCCGCCTGCGATCACGCCGGTGCCCGGGGCGGCCGGGCGCATGAGCACGCTGGCAGCGCCATCGACCCCACGGCTCTCGGTAGGAATCGAGCTGGTGCGGGTGAGCGGAACCTTGACGAGGTGCTTCTTGCCGTCGGCCACGCCCTTGCGGACGGCACCGATGACATCGCCGGCCTTACCGACGCCCACACCCACCTGACCGCGTTCGTTGCCGACCACGATGATGGCGCGGAAGCTCATCTTCTTACCGCCTTTGACGGTTTTGGAGACCCGGCGGATCTGGACCACACGCTCCTGCCATTCGGAGTCGCGCTCCTGACCGCCGCGCCGCCCTTCACCACGGCGACCACCGCCGCTGCCGCCGCGACGATCGCCGCCTTTGCCGCCACCGCCACCGCGCCGCTGTTCGGGCTGGCCTTCAGCCGCCGCTGGCACGTCGCTGGACTGGATCGTTTCGTTGATTTCGGTCATGGTTGGATCCGGTTCAGAACTGAAGGCCCGCTTCACGGGCAGCGTCGGCAAGGGCCTTGACACGGCCGTGATAGAGGTTGCCGCCACGATCGAACACCACCTGTTGAATGCCTTTGGCGAGGGCACGTTGGGCCACCAGTTGACCCACGGCCACGGAGGCATCGCAGGTGGAGCTGGCGGTCAGGGCGGTGCGCAGATCTTTGTCGAGCGTCGAAGCGGCACAGAGCGTGCTCTGTGCGTCGTCGTCGATGACCTGGGCGTAGATGTGATTGTTGGAGCGGAACACCGCCAGCCGCGGACGGGCGGCGGATCCGGTGAGATGGCGACGCAGACGGCGGTGACGCTTCTGGGTCTGGGCTTTGCGGGAAACGGTGGACATGGGAGTGGAGGGGTGGGACGCTCAGGCAGGCCTCATTTCTTACCGGTTTTGCCGGCCTTGCGCAGAATGCGCTCGCCCTCGTACTTGATGCCCTTGCCCTTGTAGGGCTCAGGAGGACGAATGGCGCGGACCTTGGCCGCTTCGTTGCCGACCAGTTCCTTGTCGAAACCGGAGACCAGCACCTGGGTGTTGCCCTCCACGGTGAAGACGATGCCTTCGGGGGGCACCACTTCGACCGGGTGGCTGTAGCCGGCGCTCACCACGAGCTTCGTACCCTGAACTTGGGCCCGGTAGCCCACGCCCACGATTTCGAGCTTGCGGGTGAAGCCTTTGCTCACCCCTTCGACCATGTTGGCCACCAGCGTACGGCAGAGTCCGTGGCGCTCCCGCGAGCGGCGGGTGGCTGTGGAAGGGGCAACAACGAGCGTGTTGTCTTCCTGGCGAATCTGGACACCTTCAGGGAGGGTGCGGTTCAGTTCGCCTTTGGGCCCCTTGACATGGACCGAGAGGCCGTTGAGGCTCACGGTCACCTTGTCGGGGATCGGGATCGGTGCTTTACCAATACGTGACATGAATCAACTCCCTTTTCAGTAGATGTAGCAGAGGACTTCACCGCCGACACCCTGCTTACGGGCGTCACGGTCGCTCATCACACCCTTGGAGGTGGAAATGATCGCGACGCCGAGACCACCCAGCACCTTGGGGAGTTGACGTGTGTTCTTGTAGATCCGCAGACCCGGCTTGCTGACGCGCTTGACGGAGCGGATCGTGGGCTGACGATGCTTGCCGCTGTATTTCAGCTCAAGAACGAGATGCCTTTGCACCCCTTCACCTTCTTCGCTGATCTGGGCAATGAACCCTTCCTGCTGCAGCACTTTGGCGATGCTGTGCGACAGGCGGGAAGCAGGCACCTTGGTGGTCTGATGCTTTTTCTCACTCGCATTACGAATGCGGGTGAGCATGTCTGAAATCGGGTCGTGGTTGGCCATGTTGGGGGTCCGAAGAGGGCTCAGTTGCTGCGGAACGGCATTCCCATCTCGCGGAGGAGGGCCCGGCCCTCTTCGTCGTTACGGGCACTGGTCACGATGGTGATGTCCATGCCCCGGATGGCATCGATCTTGTCGTAGGAGATTTCCGGAAAGATGATCTGTTCCCGGACTCCAAGGGTGTAATTCCCCCGTCCATCGAAACTCTTGGGGCTCACACCGCGGAAGTCGCGGATGCGGGGCAAGGCCAGATGGATCAGGCGCTCGAGGAAGGCATACATCCGGTCACCACGAAGGGTGACGGCGACGCCGATCGGCATGCCCTGGCGGATCTTGAAGCTGGCGATGGCCTTCTTGGCACGGGTCACCACCACCTTCTGACCGGTGATCGTGGCCAGTTCAGCGATCGAAGCCTCAAGGGCCTTGGCGTTCTGGGCGGCCTCGCCGAGACCTCGGTTCACGGTGACTTTCATCACCTTGGGAACCTCATGAATGTTGGAAAGGCTGAGATCCTTCAGCAGCTTGGGCTGGATCGTCTCCCGGTAGCGCTGTTTGAGTGACATGGCGGGGTGGGGGAAATTCGCTTCTGGGCGTTGTCAGAAGGCGGACAGGAACGGGGAGTGCAGGGACGGGCGGGGGAGGTGACTCCATGGCCGAGGCCACCGAATCGAGGATGTGCTCAATCGAGCAGTTCGCCGGTCTTGGTGAGGCGGCGCTTCTTGGTGCCGTCGGCCTGGATGGCAATGGCGACACGGCTGGGAACGTTCTGGCTGGTGGAGAACACCATCACATTCGAAGCATGCACAGAGGCTTCTTCCGTGACGATCCGGCCGGTTTCGCCTTCCTGGGTGGGCTTCACGTGACGGGTGCGCAGGTTGATCCCCTGCACCACCACGCGGTTCTCGTAAGGAAGGGTGCGCAGGACTTCACCGGTTTTTCCCTTGTCCTTGCCAGCGATCACCTTGACGGTGTCACCTTTGCGGATGCGCATCTTGACCCGCTTGGCGGGCCGTGGCTGGGGTGTTGCGGCGGCCATTTCAGATCACCTCCGGGGCGAGTGACACGATCTTGGTGAAGTTGCGCTCGCGCAGTTCACGGGCGACCGGACCGAACACACGCGTGCCCTTTGGGTTGTTGTCGTTGCCGAGGATCACGGCGGCGTTGTCGTCGAAGCGGATCGAGTTGCCCGTGTCGCGGCGCAGCGTGGCGCGGGTGCGCACCACCACAGCCTTGACGACGTCCGACTTCTTCACCCCCATGTTGGGCATGGCGTCTTTGACGGCAGCGACGATCACATCGCCGACGTGGGCATACCGGCGGTTGGTGCCCAGCACACGGATGCACTGGATGCGCTTGGCGCCGCTGTTGTCAGCGACATTGAGGAAGGTTTCCTGCTGAATCATGGTGTGACCTCCTCAGCTCGCGCCGGATGGGGTGAGAACTTCCGCCACCGCCCAGCGCTTGGTGCGGCTGAGGGGACGGGTTTCGGTGATGCGGACGCGATCACCGACCCGACAACGGTTGTCTTCGTCGTGGGCCTTGTAGCGGGTGGTGCGGCTGACGGTCTTTTGATAGATGGGATGGGGGAAGCGGTTCTCCACCGCGACCACCACCGTTTTTTCCATCTTGTCGCTGACGACGGTGCCGACCCTTTCCTTGAGTGCCATGGGGTGGTGGGGGATCAGGAGGCGGAGGGAGCGGAGCGTTGCCGCTCCTGCTGCACCGTCAACAGCTGAGCCAGCTTGGTGCGGCTCTGCTTGAACAGGTGCGGTTGCTCCAGCCGGCGGGTGGCCCGCTGGAAGCGGAGGTTGAACAGTTCACGGCGGCAACCGCCGATCTGTTCGACCAATTCGGCATCGGTGAGGGTTCGCACCTCGGCGATGGCAGGACGTGCCATGTTCAGGACTCCAGGGCGAGAGAGGGTTCGGGGGAAGCTTCCGGCTCCTGGTCGGCCAAGGCGAGGAACTTCGTCTTGACCGGCAGCTTGTACTGCGCCAGGCGCATGGCCTCCTTGGCTATGGCCGGGGTGATTTCAGGCCCGCCCATCTCAAAGAGAATCCGGCCGGGCTTGATCACCGCCACCCAGAATTCGGGGTTGCCTTTACCGGAACCCATACGGGTTTCGGCGGGGCGCATGGTGACCGGCTTGTCGGGGAAGATCCGGATCCAGATCTTTCCTCCCCGCTTGACATAGCGGGTCATCGCCCGACGACTGGCTTCGATCTGGCGAGAAGTGATCCAGCCACATTCCTGGGCCTGGAGGGCAAACTCACCGAAGGCAATCGTGTTGCCCCGGGTGGCGACGCCGCGCATGCGACCTCGCTGTTGTTTGCGGAATTTGACGCGTTTGGGACTCAGCATGGTTCAGGCCTCCTGATCACTCCTCGTTCGAGCGGTCTTCGAACTGTTGGGGCCGCCGGCTGCTCCGGCGCCTGGGTGCTCCACCAGCGGGCAGTTGCTCCTTCTGCCCAGGAAGCACCTCTCCTTTGAACACCCAGACCTTGATGCCCAGCACCCCGTAGGTGGTGGTGGCCACCTTGGTGGCGTAATCGATGTCGGCGCGCAGCGTGTGCAGGGGCACGCGGCCTTCGCGGGTCCATTCCGTCCGGGCGATTTCGGCGCCGTTGAGACGACCGCTCACCTGGATTTTCAGCCCGAGCACACCGGCCCGCTGGGCGCGCTGCACCGTCATCCGCATGACGCGGCGGAAGGCGACCCGCTTTTCCAGTTGCTGAGCGATGTATTCGGCCAGCAGGTAGGCGTCAGCGTCGACCCGTTCCACCTCAACGACATTGATGCGCACCTGGCGCTGGCGGTCGCCGAGCGTGGTCTGGATGCCGGCACGAAGCTCTTCGATGCCGCTGCCCTGGCGGCCGACCAGCACGCCGGGGCGTGCCGTTTTGAGCTCCACTTCGAGTTGATCGGCCTTGCGGGCGATCAGCACGTCGGAGATGCCGGCGCTGGCGTATTTCTTGTGGATGAAGCGACGAATCCGATCGTCTTCCTGGAGAAGAATTGGATAGGTCTTGCTGGGGGCATACCAGCGGGAGCGGTGGTCCTGGGTGATCCCCAGGCGCAATCCGGTTGGATGGATCTTGTGTCCCATCGGGCGGTGTCCTCGGGGGTCAGGCGGAAGTGGACGCCACAGCAATGCTGATGTGGCAGGTTTGTTTCTTGATCGCGTAAGCCCGCCCCTGGGCGCGGGGACGGAATCGCTTCAGGGAAGGACCCATGTCGGCGATCGCGGTGCTGATCACCAGGGAAGCGGGATCAAGACCAAGGTTGTGTTCCGCATTGGCGACCGCCGAACGGAGCACCTTGGTGATCGGTCCGGTGGAGCGGTAAGGCATGAACTCGAGCAGGATCAGCGCCTCGCGATAGGAGCGGCCGCGGATCTGGTCGAGCACCCGGCGCACCTTGGAAACGGATCCGCGGATGTAGCGGCCGTGGGCGCGGGCTTCTGAGCTGGGGGAAGGGTTGGCCATGGTGTGTCGCTCCTTAACGGGCACCTTTTTTGTCTTTGATGTGACCCCGGAAGGTGCGGGTGGGGGCGAATTCCCCCAGCTTGTGGCCCACCATCTGCTCGGTGACATACACCGGCACGTGGCTCTTGCCGTTGTGAACGGCAATCGTGTGGCCGATCATCATCGGCAGGATGGTGGAAGCCCGCGACCAGGTTTTGATCACGGTTTTGTCGCCAGCGCTGTTCTGCGCTTCGACCTTGCGCAGCAGGTGGTCGGCGACGAATGGTCCTTTTTTGAGTGAACGTCCCATGGCGGTTTAAGCAGACAGCAAAACAGTGTTGACCATCAGGAATCCCGTCCGCCACGGCTCCGTTTGGAGGTGCGGCGACGTTTCCGCAGGACAAACCGATTGCTGGGTTTGTTCCGCTTCCGGGTTTTGAGGCCCAGGGCCGGTTTGCCCCAGGGGGTGACCGGGCCGGAGCGGCCGATCGGTGCGCGGCCCTCACCACCACCGTGGGGGTGGTCGCAGGGGTTCATCACACTGCCGCGCACTTCGGGGCGACGCCCCAGCCAGCGCTTGCGACCGGCTTTGCCGAGGCTCGTGTTGCGAACTTCAGCGTTGCCCACTTCCCCGAGGGTGGCGTAACACTCCCGGCGCACGAGACGAACCTCGGTGGACGGCAGCTTGAGGGCGACGTAATCACCTTCCTTGGCCATCACCTGGGCGCTGGCGCCGGCGGTGCGCACCATCTGGCCACCACGTCCGGCATAAAGCTCGACGTTGTGGACAGCGGAGCCCAGAGGAATTGAGGAGAGCGGCAGGGCATTGCCGGTTTCAATCGGGGATCCGGGGCCGGACACCACCGTTTGACCGACTTCAATGCCTGCAGGAGCAAGGATGTAGCGCTTCTCACCATCGGTGTAGAAGAGCAGAGCCAGACGCGCGTTGCGGTGCGGGTCGTAGTGGATGGCGGCCACGCGGGCCTCCACGCCGTGCTTGTCGCGGCGGAAATCCACCAGGCGATAGAGGCGCTTGTGGCCACCGCCACGGTGGCGGCAGGTGATCACGCCCCGGTTGTTGCGGCCTTTGCGGCGGTGCTTGGCCACCACCAGGCTGCGTTCGGGCTTGCGCTCAGTGACTTCGCTGAAGTCGCTGGCGACCCGGGTGCGGGTGCCGGGGGTGTAGGGACGGTAGTTGCGGATTGCCATAACGATTCAGAACCCTCAGGCCTCGGGGAACAGCTGGATGGCATTGCCTGCGGCGAGGCGCACCACCGCCTTTTTCACCTGGGCGCGCTTGCCGGCGAAGCGTCCGACCCGCCGGGCACGGCGAGGGGGATTCATGGTGCTCACGCCGATGACGCGCACATCGAAGAGGTGCTCGACGGCGGCCTTGATGTCGGGCTTGGCAGCCCTGTGGTCCACCTCAAAGGTGTACTGGTTGAGTTCGAGCGCGCGGGTGGCTTTCTCGGTGATCAGCGGGCGCCGGATCACATCCGCCAGCCGGTTGGCGAAACGTTCAGTCATCTCCGTAGACCTCCTGGATCTTGGCGAGAGCTTCCTCGCTGAGCACCAGCTTCCTGGCGTTGAGCAAGTCGAAGACATTCAGCTGATCGGCGGCGATCAGTTTCACGTTTTCGAGGTTGCGGACCGACAGTCGGACCACATCGGTGGGGGCATCCAGCACCAGCAGCACCTTGGCGCCGGCGGGGATGTCCCAGCGCTGCAGAGCAGCGACGATTTCGCGGGTTTTCGGCTGCTCCAGCGCCGCGCCGAAGCCTTGCACCACCACCATGTCGGCGGCCCGGCTGATCAGGGCGGTGCGCAGCGCCAGGCGACGTTCTTTGCGGTTCATCGCCAGGCTGTAGGTGCGGGGCTTGGGCCCGAACACCACGCCGCCACCGGGGCGGAGCGGGGTGCGGATCGAGCCTTGTCGGGCACGACCCGTTCCTTTCTGTTTGTAGGGCTTGCGGCCGCCACCACGCACTTCGGCGCGGGTGAGGCTGCTGGCCGTGCCCTGGCGGGCGTGGGCGAGCTGGCGCACGACCGCGCGCTGCAGCAGGCCGCCGGCCGAGGCTTCCTTGGCGACCCTCAGATCAAGGCTGGCCTTGCCGGCTTCCTTGCCCTGCCAATCACGAACGACACAGTTGACCATGGCTGACATCCTCAGTTCGCGACCTTGTCACCGACCCGCCGAGCGGGTCGGATGTTGAGCAGGGCGCCGGGCTTGCCGGGCACCGAACCCTTCACCACCAGCAGGTTGCGCTCGACATCCACCTTGAGAATGACGAGACCCTTGGTGGTGATCTGCTTGCCGCCGTAGCGGCCTGCCATCCGTTTGCCGGGGTAGACCCGACCGGGGGTGGTGCCGGCGCCGGTGGATCCGGGTTCGCGGTGGTTCTTGGAACCGTGCGTCATCGGACCGCGGCTGAAGCCGTGGCGCTTCTGGTAGCCACTGAAACCGCGGCCGATCGTGTCACCGCTGACATCGACTTTCTGGCCGGGCTCGAAGCCTTCGACCGTGATCGTGCCACCGAGTTCGAGGCCTTCGACAGAATCGAGCCGGTATTCGGTGAGGTGCCGCAGGGGCTCACTGCCGGATTTGGCCAGGTGACCCGCAGCCGGGCGGTTGACGAGCTTCTCGCGAATGTCGCCAAAGCCGATCTGAGCGGCGGTGTAGCCGTCGGTGGCAGGGGTTTTGAGTTGGGTGATGCGGCAGGGGCCCGCCTCGATCACGGTGACCGGGATGGACTTGCCGTCGGGGGCGAAGAACTGGGACATGCCCAATTTCTTGCCGAGGATGCCGATGGACATGGGGGGAAGAACGCCAGCAGGACCACGGCCGAGACCATCCGGAGATGACGGGCCGCCTGGAGGCTGAATCGATGAACGCGCTGGATCCGCTTGACTGGATCCCGTGGAAACGGAGCATCCGGCCGTGGCCTGACGGGCAGGCAGGGCCGGGGGCTAGCGGTGGGCGAAACAGCAGGCTGGGACTTTTCCGTCGGGCCGTAGCCGGAGGACGGCGAGTTTCCCGTCGGCGGTGAGGCAGCGGAGCTGCTCGTTGCCGAACTGGCCGGGAGGATCCACCGACAGCGGTGGACCCGCGCAAGGTTCCGGAGGCCCGGCTAGCGGACGGGCACAGAACACATGCACAAGAATCCACAGTACCGCATGGTCCGACCCCCTATTCCTGAAAGCGTCCTGCCAGACTGCCGCCGTTCCTGGCATTGCCCTCCATGCCGCTCCTTCTTACCGGCCGTCGCTTTCGGGAGGATCTGGAGAAGGCTGGTGCCCTGGCCCTCTATGCCCCCCTGGAAGGTGGTGCGGAGACACGGCTGATGCGGCGTCTGCGCGCCGCCGGCTACCGCGCACAGATGACCTCAGCACGCGGCCTCGGTGATCCCGAAGTGTTCCTGCTCCAGTCGCACGGCATCCGTCCGCCGCACCTTGGCCACCACAGCGTTGGCAATGCCGCTGCCGTCGGTGACGTCCAACAGGTGATGCCCCAGCTCGGCCCCCTGCTGGAAGGCACCAAACCGATCCTGCTCTGGCTGCTGGAAGCCCAGGTGCTCTCCGCCGCAGAGCTCTCGGCCCTGTGCGGGCTCACCCAGAGGGAGCCGCGCCTGCGCATCGTGGCGGAAATGGGTGGCTCGAGGTCGCTGCGCTGGCATCCGCTCGATCAGTGCGTTGCCGCCTGAGCAGGCGCTGCGCTCCGGCCGCTGGGTCAAGTTGATCTGCGGCGCCAGCAACCAGGATCTGGCTGCGATCGTCGATCTCTGCGGCATCTACACCCTGGCGGGTGTTCAGGCGATCGATGTGGCTGCCGATCCCGCTGTGGTGGTGGCAGCGCGGCGCGGCATCGCCTGGGGTCTGGAGCGCTCCGCTGGCGGCTGTCCCCCCTGGCTGATGCTGAGCCTCAGCGATGGCGCCGACCCCCATTTCCGCAAGGCCCACTTCGATCCGGAGCGTTGTCCGCCGTCCTGCCCCCGACCCTGCGCGCGGGTGTGCCCGGCCCTGGCCATCGGCGAGAGCGGCGGTGTGATCGACGAGCGCTGCTACGGCTGCGGCCGCTGCCTGCCGGCCTGCCCCCTCGGCCTGATCGCGGCCAGGGAGCATGCGCTACCGGCGGAGGCTGTGACCCCTCTGCTGGAAGCGCTGCGGCCGGATGCGGTGGAGATTCACACCCAGCCGGGCCGAGGCGCCGCTTTCGCTCAGCGTCTCGACCAGGTGGTGGCTGCGCGACTGCCCCTGCAGCGCCTGTCGGTGAGTTGCGGCTGGGAAGCGCCCTCCAACGGCCGCAGGCAGGCGGTGGCTGACGGCGTGGACGGTTCAGGTGCGGAATCTGCAGGCATGGAACGTCCAGGTGTGGAGGGTCTGGCGGCGGAGCTCTGGCAGCGGTTCGCGCGCCTTAGAGCGGCGGGGTTGCGGCCCCTCTGGCAGCTCGATGGCCGGCCGATGAGCGGCGATGTGGGGGACGGTACGGCCCATGCCGCGGTGCGGCTGCTGGCGGCGCTGCGGCCCTGGGCACCACCGGGGCCCCTGCAACTGGCGGGTGGCACCAACGGCCACACCCTGGAGCTGCTGCGTCGTCTGGCGGGCTCGGCGGCGGAGGCGCGGCGCCTCAGCGCCGGTGTGGCCTTCGGCGGGATGGCACGCCGTCAGCTGCAGCCGCTGCTGGTGGAGGCCGAGCGGCGGGGCACACGGCTGCTCGACGATGCGGACCTCTGGACCGAGGCGCTGGCAAGGGCCCGGGCGCTGGTCGGCCCGTGGCTGGCTTCCTGATGGCTAGAACGGCAGTCCTGGAGTGATGGGTCATGCAAGCTCCCGACGCTGCCCCCCTCGCCCTGGCTCACGCCGGCGCCCCTGAGGTCGCCCTTTCGCCGCAACGGGTGACCGACGATCTCGAAGCGCTGCTGGCGGTGCTGCCGGAGCGGGTGCGCGAGGCCTTCGCCGCCGCGGAGAGCCGCGACCAGCTGCTCGAGGTGGTGCTGGATCTTGGTCGCCGTCCTGAGGCCCGCTACCCCGGGCGCGCCATTGGCCTCACCGATCAGCCGATCGACCGCTCGGACCTGGCGGCCGTGGTGGAACGGCTCGGCCATTTCGGCGGCGACAACCGGGCGGGCATCGAGCGCACCCTGCACCGCATCAGCGCCATCCGCAACCGCACCGGCGATGTGGTGGGTCTCACCTGCCGGGTGGGCCGCGCTGTGTACGGCACGGTGGCGATGGTGCGGGATCTGCTGGATTCCGGTCAGTCGCTGCTGCTGATGGGGCGTCCCGGTGTCGGCAAGACCACGGCCCTGCGGGAGATTGCCCGTGTGCTGGCGGACGACCTGGAACGCCGCGTGGTGGTGATCGACACGAGCAACGAGATCGCCGGCGACGGTGACATTCCCCACCCCGCCATCGGCCGGGCCCGCCGCATGCAGGTGGCGCGCCCCGAGCTGCAGCATCAGGTGATGATCGAGGCGGTGGAGAACCACATGCCGGAAGTCATCGTGATCGATGAGATCGGCACGTTGCTGGAGGCTCAGGCGGCCCGCACGATCGCCGAACGGGGGGTGCAGCTGGTGGCCACGGCCCACGGCAATGAGTTGGCCAACCTGATCAAGAACCCCACCCTCTGCGACCTGATCGGCGGCATTCAGTCAGTCACGCTCGGTGATGAGGAAGCGCGGCGGCGCGGCTCCCAGAAGACCGTGCTGGAGCGCTGCGCCGACCCCACCTTCCCGCTGGCGGTGGAGATGCACAGCCGCAGCCGTTGGCTGGTGCACCGTGACGTGGCCCGCACGGTGGATTTCCAGCTTCGGGGGCAGCCTGCCCGCCCCCAAGTGCGCGAATGCGATGCTTCCGGCCGCGTGCGGCTCGAAGACGCGGCCACTCCTCCGGCCCCACCCCGCTTGACGCGCGCAGAGCTACCAGCGCCACGCCGCGAGCTACGGCGGCCGGATCCGGCCCCGCCCCTGGCGCCGGTGCCGCTGCCCGACCCATCCATGCCCGCGCCGCACCGGCGCCCAGCGGTGGAGCCGGCAGCGACGACCCTGCGCCTGTTCAGCTGCGGCATCAGCGCTGCGCTGCTGGATCAGGCGGTGCGCAGCCGCCGCTATGCCGTTGAGCAGGTTGCTGATCTGGAGCAGGCGGATGCGGTGCTCACCGTGCGCAACCAGCTGGGCCAGGACCCGGAGGTGCGGCGGCAGGCCCAGCTCCACGGCGTGCCGATCCTGGTGATCAAGTCCGACAGCCTGCATCAGATCCAGCGAGGTCTCGAGCGGCTGCTGCGGCGGCGCCAGCCGGATGGGGTGGCGCCGCTGCAGGTACTGCCGGACGACGCCTACGGCGCCATGGAGGAATGCCGTCTGGCTGTGGAGCAGGTGGTGGTGCCCCGCGGCTGCCCGGTGGAGTTGCTGCCCCGCAGCGCCCGCGTCCGCCAGATTCAGGCGGAGCAGGTGCGCCGCTATGGATTGCGCTGTGCCGAGTTCGGCAGCGGCGGGGAGCTGCGGTTGCGTGTGTTCCCGCGCTGAGCGCTGCCATCAGCTGCCGTGATCCCTGTCGGCACAGCGGGAGATTGACGAAGGACGGCTCGCTGTGGGTAACTATCTGGATCCCGGGCGTCGGGTGTTCCACTGCGTTGGCGGCCTGCGGGCCCTCTTCCCCGGACCACCCCACAACTGCGCGTTGGGCCGTCGCCAAGTGGTAAGGCAGCGGGTTTTGGTCCCGCCATTCCTAGGTTCGAATCCTAGCGGCCCAGTTCTGACACTCCTTTGAGCTCCCCTGTGTCCTCCAGCCCCCTGCTGGTGTTCGATTTTGACGGGGTGCTGGTCGACGGCATGGCCGAGTACTGGTGGAGCGCCCGCCGGGCTGCTCTGCGGCTGCGCCCCGACCTTCATCTGCCCGTGTCGGCGCCGCCCGGCTTTGCCCAGCTGCGGCCCCTGATCCACAAGGGCTGGGAGATGGTGCTGCTGGCCGCTGAGCTGGGCCGCGACGACCATCAGCTCAGCGACACCCTGGCTGACTACGGCGGGGCTCTGGATCGTGCTCTGGAGCGCTGGGATTGGCAGCCCTCCCAGCTGCAGGAGGTGCTGGAGCTCGTGCGCCGCGAGGCCATCGCCACCGACCGCAGCGCCTGGCTTGCGCTGCATCGCCCCTACCCCGGCGTGCCGGAGCGGCTGCAGGCCCTAAGCGGCGAGGCGGCCGATTGGGCGGTGCTGACCACCAAGGGGGCGGCCTTCGCCGCTGAGCTGCTCTCTGCCGAGGGCCTTGAGCCCTGGCAGCTGTTCGGTCATGAGCAGGGGCCGAAGCCCGAGGTTCTGCTCCAGTTGCGGTCGCTGAACAGGCCGATCTGGTTCATCGAAGACAGGCGCCCCACCCTGGAGCAGGTGCGGGCCACGCCGGGATTGACCTCCGTGCGCTGCTTTCTGGTGTCGTGGGGGTACGTGCGCGCGGCTGATCTGACCGGCCTGCCGCCGGGCATCGCCCTGCTCCGCCCGGAGCGGTTCGCGGCCCCCTTGGCGACCTGGCCCTGATCCGCTAGCGTACGCCTGTACTAATTCCTGTCCGGCGCGCCGGCCTGATACGTCCACCCGATTCGGTGGCACCTGTGCCTTTGAGGCCGCAGGATGTCCCGCTTCGGACGTCTCGATCAGCGGCCTGTTCTCTCACCCACCGTTGACCATGCCTGCCGACCCCAAGAGCACCGACCTCAGGGCCGCTCATCCCCGCTCCGCCGCCGCCGGATCGTCGGCCGCCGCCCTCGGTTCCGCCGCCGCCGCCCGCGACAAGGCCCTTGACCTCGTACTCGGTCAGATCGAGCGCAACTTCGGCAAGGGTTCGATCATGCGCCTCGGGGATGCTTCCCGCATGCGGGTCGAAACCGTTTCCACCGGCGCGCTCACTCTTGATCTTGCCCTCGGTGGCGGCTATCCCAAGGGCCGGGTGGTGGAGATCTACGGCCCCGAGAGTTCGGGGAAAACCACGCTCACGCTGCATGCGATCGCCGAAGCCCAGCGCCGTGGTGGCGTGGCGGCCTTCGTCGACGCCGAGCATGCCCTGGATCCGGTCTATGCGGCGGCCCTCGGGGTCGATGTGGAGAACCTGCTGGTCTCCCAGCCGGACACCGGCGAAATGGCGCTCGAGATCGTGGATCAGCTGGTGCGTTCTGCGGCCGTCGACATCGTTGTGGTCGACTCGGTGGCGGCGCTCACCCCACGGGCGGAGATCGAAGGGGAGATGGGCGACCTGGCGGTGGGCAGTCAGGCCCGTCTGATGAGTCAGGCCATGCGCAAGATCACCGGCAACATCGGCAAATCCGGCTGCACGGTGATTTTCCTGAACCAGTTGCGGCAAAAGATCGGGGTGACCTACGGCAACCCGGAAACCACCACGGGAGGCAACGCGCTCAAGTTCTACGCCTCGGTTCGCCTCGACATCCGCCGCATTCAGACCCTCAAGCGTGGCACCGAGGAGTACGGCATCCGGGCCAAGGTGAAGGTGGCGAAGAACAAAGTGGCGCCCCCCTTCCGCATCGCTGAGTTCGACATTCTCTTTGGCCGCGGCATCAGCACCCTGGGCTGTCTGCTGGATCTGGCCGAGGAAACGGCCGTGGTGGTCCGCAAGGGTGCCTGGTACAGCTACGAGGGCGACAACATCGGCCAGGGGCGCGACAACACCATCACCTGGTTGGAGCAGAACCCCACCCAGAAGGAGGCGATCGAAGCGATCGTGCGCCGCAAGCTCACCGAAGGCGCCGATGTGACGGCCAACTCCGTTAAGCCCCTGGCGGCGGCGGCGGCAAAGTTGGCTGCGGCTGAGGCTGAGGCCGACGACGGCTCCGACGCGGATGACGCCGTGGAGGTGGCTGGTCTGGCTGCGCGCTGAGGGCAGGCCGCAGGCCCAGCCCCACCATTCCAGCCGTATCAGCGGGGCGGGGGATTGAAAGGGTGATTCGGGCATCGACAGAGAGCCCGGATCGCCCCAGCGTGGTGCGGAAATCCAGGTGAAGTCTCGACGGCAACGAGAGCCAGGGCAGGCCAGCCATCGGCCTGAAAGCTGGCCGCAGCTGGAACGCTCCCTCCGATTCCCAGCCAGCTGTCCAGCTCACCGGTCCAGTGCTGAGGCGTCCTGGGCCTCGCCTGGGCTCAATTCAGCGTTCCGAAGAACCAGCCTTCCGGTCAGTACACGAGCAGCTCTGCAGCTCAGACGTTGAGCAGAGGCGTACACCCGTGGGTCGACTGTCCCCAGAACGCCAGCGGCTCACCCGCTCAGCCGAGCTGGTCACCCCACCAATTCCTCGAGGGGTTGGGACGTTGCGCTGATCAGCACAGCCTGCCGTTGGTCCGCAGTCTTTATGGCGTTGCCGTCGGCGGGAACCTGTTGCAGGAAGGCGGTCACACGTTGCAGTTCCTGGATCGCATCGGCCCCGTCCAGCCGTACCAGCTCGTGACCATTGCGCGATTCCACCCAGCTGATGCCGCAGTCAGACACCAGAAAGCGGATGGTGTGGGTATCCCCCAGGTCTGCGACGAAGGAAGCGCCTTGCCGCTCCTGGCCGTCTCCGCAGACGTAGCAGGTGGCCACCAGCCCTTTGCGCTGCAGGCTGCTGGCAAGAGCCTGAAGGCTCATGACGAGATCCTGAGCCAGCGAGCGGTATTGCTCAGCCAGACGGGTAAACATCACGCGGAACCGTTGGTCCGCCCGATCATAAGGTTTTCTTCCGATTGTTGCGACCGTTCATAGTGGCGCGTCAGCAGGCGGTGACGTCTGTGGTGCTCAGCGGGTACACCTGCGGTGCTCAGCAGGAACGCCTGCGGCGGCCAGGGGGTGGATGTCAGGGCGATGGCTCAGGGGGTGTCGGACAGTTGCCACCAGCCGGCGGCCGGGCCGATGAAGCGCACGACCACCCAGAAGAGGACCAGTGAGCCAATGCCGACCCAGGCGCCGCGGGTGGTGAGCTTCACGAAGCGATCGGCCTGGTCGCGCGTGAGTGGAAACCATTCCACCAGGCGTGGTGAGGCGTCCTTGGCTGCGGATGGCTTGGCCTTCTGGCGTGGTGGCAGACCCTGTTGCGCCCTCCGCCTTGCTTCACCCATGACCGTTCTGCTCCCACTGCGGTGCAGCGTAGAGGTGGCCACCGGGCGTATCTGCAGCTGGCGGCTCAGCCCGGGAGCAGGCGATTCAGGGCCACCCAGGGTTCCAGGGCACGCAACACCTGCCGCCCCCAGCTGCGGCTGCGGACCCGGCCATCCAGTACAGCCAGTCGTCCCGCCCCTCCGCGCCTGAGGCTGGCCAGGCCGCGCTGCAGTCGATCAAGCGCTTCGGGCAGCAGCAGTTCGCGGAACCAGTCGCGTCCCTGCTGGCGCAGCCGCATCACCCGGGCGGCGGTGAGCGGGTCTTCCAGGCTGGCGATCGGCAGTGGACCGACCACCACCTGGCAGGGCACCGGCAATCGCTCCTGATGCTCCAGCCACCAGCTCCAGCCGCAGCAGATCACACCATTGCTCTCCGGGGCTGTGTCCTGATGGCACACCCGCGTGCCGAACTCGGCCGCCAGCGCCGCCGCCAGCGGCAGGCGCAGGCCAGCCTCATCGACGAGCACGATCGTCAGACCAGCCTGGCCCAGCACCAGACGGCGGCAGTGATCGAGCAGATGCTCGCCGTACTGGGGGCTGTTGGGCAGGGGCTGGCGCAGGGGCGCGTAGAGCGGCAACGGGTCGGAAAGGAGCGGATCGGCCAGATCCACCCGCACCTGGGGGGTGAACCCCGCCAGCTGCACAGGCGCTCCGCGCTGGCCCACCAGCACCAGGGCCCGGCCATCCAGCAGTCCCTGCATCACCTCCAGCGGTTCGAGCGGCACCCGGTGGAGGTCCCACTGCAGCAGCTGGCGGTCCACGGTGGCCCAGCTCGTCCAGCCCGGGCCGCTGGCCGCCATCCACTCGGGCCATGGACGCGGCAGCGGCCCCAGCAGCGACAGCAACTGCCGCAGGGGCGCTTCGTCTTCGGGCGGCAGGGGCACCTGGGCCGAGGGGGTGCCCGGGTGGCTGAGGATCCGGCGGCCGAGCCGCTGGTGCAGCTCCAGCAGGCTCGCGTCCGCCGCCGGCAGGCTGAGGCGGATCTGGTCCCAATGCTGAGGAGCGAGCTGCTGATCCAGCGCCGTGCGCAGCCGTGCTTCGAGGATCTCCTCCTCGGGAATCACCAGGTGGCGATCTCCAAGGGTGCCGCTCTGCCAGGCCTTCACCAACTGCTGATGGTTCATCAGCCAGAGGGTGCTGTCGCGGGGCGGTGTCTCCCCTTCCCAGCACGGCAGCGTGAGCCCGGCGGCCCGCAGCCGGGGCAGCTCGACCTGAAGCAAACGCCGGCGCATCGGCTCGCTCACCACCAGCACCAGCGGTGCCGTCGCCAGGGCCATCGGCACGAGCAGGGCTACAAGCCAGCCCGGATCGCTGCCAGGCGCAAGCTGCAGGCAGCAGTGATCGCCGCGCCGCAGGCTGCGCCCCACCACCCGGCTGAGCGTGAGGTGATGCGGCCAGCCCACGCCACCCTCCTGCCGCAGGAGTTGCTTGAGCTGCTGGTGGGCGCGGGCTTCCAACATCCGCGAATCGTAGGAAGCTGCTCCGAGTGGACCGTGGCAGCCATGACAGCCCAGACGATGCACCCCGACGGCACGGCCGGAGTGGTGGGGCTGGTGGGGCTAGGCCTGATCGGCGGCTCCCTCGGCCTCGATCTGCGTGCCCGCGGCTGGGATGTGCGCGGGCTTGTACGGCGGGAGAGCACGGCGGAGCGGGCTAGCCAGCGCGGACTGGCTGGCCGGGTCAGCACCGATCCCTCCGTGCTGGCGGGCTGCCGGCTCGTGGTGCTGGCGCTGCCGCTCGATCAGCTGCTGGCGCCGGACCCGGCGTTGCTGGCTGCCCTGCCGCCGGACGCGGTGATCACCGATGTGGGCTCGGTCAAGGCACCCGTGCTGCGCACCTGGCAGGGGATCGTGCCCCGTTTCGTCGCCAGCCACCCGATGGCCGGCACCGCGGAGGCCGGGGTGGAAGCGGGGGTGCGCCACCTGTTCCGCGGTCGCCCCTGGGTGGTGACGCCCACGCCAGACACCGACCCGGCAGCTCTGGAGCTCGTGCGCACCCTCTCGGAAGCCGTGGAGGCCCGATGGCTGCTGTGCGACCCCCAGGCCCACGACCGCGCCGTGGCGCTGATTTCCCACCTGCCGGTGCTGGTGGGTGCCGCCCTGCTGCAGGCGGCGGATCGGGGCGCCGTGGCGGCGCCGGCCTCTGGCGATGGGCAAGCCGGCTACGAGCAGGTGGACACTGAGGCCAGGGCGCTGGTGCGTGCGCTGGCCTCCAGTGGCTTTGCCGACACCACACGGGTGGGGGGCGGCAACCCGGAACTGGGTGCCCTGATGGCCCGTTGCAACCGGGAGCAACTCCTGGCGGCCCTGGCCTCCTACCGGCGATCACTCGATCAGTTGGAGGGGTTGCTGCAGCAGGAGCGCTGGGCCGATCTGCGCGAGGCACTGGCGGCCGGCCAGCGCCTGCGGCCGGAGTTCCTCTAGGCAGCGATCCCCCGCCGAGCCAGCAGTTGCCGGCTCACCATCTGCGCCGACAGGCTCACGCCCGCGGTGCCTTCGCCGGGGTAGATGGCATCGCCGCAGAGCCAGAAGCCAGGCAGGGGTGTGCGGCTGGCCAGCCCGAAGGGGCCGAAACGGGAGGGATGCTGGCCCAGGCCGCCCACGAAGCCGAAGGGCCGCCCGGTCCAGCGGGCGAAGCTGCGTGGTGTGGACAGTTCCGCGTGGCGGTAGTGCGCCGGCGTGAGACCGAGCAACCGATTCAGCCCTGCCTGGAGGCCCGCCATCGCCGTCTGTTTGCGGGAGTGGTAGGCGGCTTCGTCGCCCTCGAACCAGGGCCGGGCCGGAGTGAACACGCTGGCGATCACGGTGGCCTCCCCCGCCGGCGCCCGGCCATCCCCCTCCCGGCTCACCGACACGAATAGGGAGCCAGGGTCGGCCCAGTCGAGCTGCAGATGAGCGGGGCAGTCGGCGGGCAGGGCGCTGCGCTCCACGGCCGCGTACAGCACCAGCGCACCGCTGGGATCCTCCAGGTGCCGCAGCCGCGCTCCGTAACCGGCCGGCAGGGCATCCCCTGGCAACAGATCCGGCAACGACTGGGGGGGAAGGCTGCAGACCAGTTCACGGGCGAGCAGCTGCCAGCTGCTCCCGCCTGGCCCTGTGCCATGCACCCTCCAGCCGCCGCCGTGCTGCCGCAGCTCGCTCGCCCGGTGCCGCAAGCGCAGGCTGCCGCCGGCGCGGGCCAGCCCCAGCTCCAGCGCATCGCTCAAGGCCTGCATCGAGGGTGCCAGGTGGAACAGGCCCAGAGGCTCCTGTGCCATCGCCAGCACGCTGGCGCCGTAGAGCGCGGCAGTGCGGTGGGCCGGCTCCTGGGAATAGAGACGCAGCTGCAGATCGAGAAAGCGCCGCAGCCGCGCGTCGTTGGCGCAGCCCGTGAGCCTCAGCAGATCGGCGATCGTGCTTCCCACCAGCACACCGGTGGCCAGGTTGGCGGGGCGCAGGGCCCCCAGCAGCTGGCCCAGGTCCCAGAGGCTGCGGGGGGGCAGTACCGGTTCCCGTCCAGCGAAGCCCCAGTTGGCCTGGTGGATGGCTGCGCACAGGCTCCAGAAGCGCTCCGAGCCCGGGAAATGCCGCTGCCGTTCCCGCCGCCAGCGCTCGGGATCACGCCAGAGCCGCACCGCCGGCTGGCCATCGGCCAGATCCACGACGCAACCGGGGTCCAGAGGGGTGGCTGCCGGCGCCTCCACGCCCAGCTGCTCGAAGATCCGCGCGTGAATGCCGCCCGGCTCCAGGCCGGCCACCTGGGTGGCCCCCACATCGAACACATAGCCCCGGCGGCGGAAGGTGCCGGCGCAGCCGCCGCTCTGGTGATGGGCTTCCAGCAGCTGCACGTCCAGGCCCTGGCGCGCCAGCAGGGCCGCTGCCGTGAGGCCGGCGATGCCGGCGCCGAGCACGGCCACGTCGCACTGGCCTTTGGCCGCATCGGCTTGCGCGCCCACCTTCGCTGCCCCGCCACAGAATTGCAGGCATGCTGGCCATGGTGACGGGGCGGCCGTGACGGACGATTCGCTGGCGGCCTGGGTGCGGCAGCACCTGCAGGCGCCACTGCTGTCCCGCCAGCCGGTGGGCGGTGGCTGCATCCACCGGGCCTGGCAGCTGCAGCTTGCCGATGGCCGCCGCTTCTTCGCCAAAACCAACGGCGCGGCAGCGCTGCCCCTGCTTCAGGCCGAAGCGGACGGTCTCAAGGCCCTTGCTGCCGCCGCCGGCGCCGACCTGGTGGTGCCGCAACCGCTGCACTGCGCCGTGGTGGAGGGGGAAGCGGTGCTGTTGCTGCCGTGGCTGACGCTGGCCCATGGCGGCAGCTCCCAGGCCTGGAGTGATTTCGGTGCTGCCCTCGCCTGCCTGCACCGGCGCAGCGCCGCTGGCCCGTCGTTGCGTTTCGGCTGGCCGCACGACAACTTCATCGGCTCGAACCCCCAGCGCAACGGTTGGGGGGATCACTGGGGGCGCTTCTTCGCAGAGCGGCGTCTGGGCGTGCAGCTGGAGCTGGCGGCGGCGAAGGGAAAACAGCTACCGGGCAGCCAGCAACTGCTGGCAGACCTGCCCGACTGGCTCGACAACCACGGCCCTGATCCCTGCCTCGTGCACGGGGATCTGTGGAGCGGCAATGCGGCGCTGCTGCAAGATTCGTCGCTGCCGGCTCTGTTTGATCCGGCCGTCTACCGCGGCGACAGGGAAGTGGACCTGGCCATGGCGCGGTTGTTCGGAGGCTTTCCGGCGGACTTCTTCCTGGGCTATGGGCGTGAATGGCCGTTGCCGCCGGGCGAAGCGCGCCGGCGGCTTGTCTACGACCTGTATCACCTGCTCAATCACGCCAACCTGTTCGGTGGCGGTTACTGGCGACAGGCGCAGGCGTTGATCGACCGGTTGCTCTAGGTCTCAGCCCAGATACTCCTGGCGCAGGCTGCGCAGGCGCTCCACCACGGCGGAGCGCTTTTCGCTGGTGGTGAGGTTCTTCCAGCTCCAGCTGCCCACCACCACCAAACCGAGCAGTTCGAGCAGGCCGGGAACCACAGGCAGCAGGTTGATCGTGTCGAGGACTCCCTTGATCAGGATCTGGGCCACGATCACGGCCAGCAGGATGCCGAGCGCCTTGCCCGCCTTGCCGGCCTGATTCCAGTCCACCTGCTCGAGGGTCTGGTTCACCTTGGTGAGGATCTCGCCGTAACGGGCGTTGAAGCTCGCTCCAGCGTCGGAGCTCTCAGAAGCGGGCACATGGCTGGTCGGTTGCACGTCCTGCTCGGTGATTGTTTCGTTCATTGAATGAGCGGGGTGCGGTGACGGCCCATAACGTATCGGCATGGGTGGCTCTTGGCCAGAACAGCTGGTGATCGATCGGCGCGCCCTGACGGTGCTGGAGGCGATCGTGCGGGCGGCCCACCCTCAGGAGGGCTGCGCTCTGTTGATCGGCCCGATTCCGACAGGCCACGCAGACCACCGCTGGCGGATCAGCACGGCGTGGCCGTGCCTGAATGTGTGGGAACCGGAACCGGAGCGTCATCGGCGTTTCGCCCTCGATCCGCGCGAGCAGCTGCAGGCACAGAAGTGGGCGCGCAGCCGTGGCCTCTCGGTGATCGGCGCCGCGCACAGCCATCCCACCAGCGCGGCGGTGCCGTCGGCGCTGGATCTGGAGCTGGCGATGCCCCCCACCGTGCTGCTGATCGCCTCAGGCCTGCACCAGGAGTTGCGGGGCTGGTGGCTGACGGAGACCGGCCATGGCACGGCGGCCGAGCCGCTGCCGCTGGCTTCGGATGATGAGGCAAGGCCCGGGGGTTTGGGAGACTGAGGCATGTGCCGCCCAAGCGGCTGTTCTGGCCACCGGCCTTCTGCCCATGCTTCCTCCCGACACCAGCGGCGTCCAGCTCACACCCGATGAGGTGGCCCGCTTCTCACGCCACCTGATCCTGCCCGAGGTGGGCATGGAGGGACAGAAGCGCCTGAAGGCCTCCTCGGTGCTCTGCGTAGGCACGGGTGGCCTTGGTTCTCCCCTTCTGCTCTATCTGGCCGCCGCCGGCGTCGGTCGCCTCGGCATCGTCGATTTCGACGTGGTGGATAGCAGCAACCTGCAGCGCCAGGTGATTCACGGCACCAGCTGGGTGGGCAAGCCGAAGATCGAATCGGCGCGGCATCGCATCCACGAGATCAATCCCCACTGCCAGGTTGATCTCTACGAAACGGCGCTCACCAGCGAAAACGCGCTCGAGATCATCGCCCCCTATGACGTGATCTGCGATGGCACCGATAACTTCCCCACCCGTTATCTGGTGAACGACGCCTGCGTGCTGCTCGACAAGCCCAACGTCTACGGCTCGATCTTCCGCTTCGAGGGCCAGGCCACGGTGTTCAACTATGAGGGCGGGCCCAACTACCGAGATCTGTTCCCCGAACCGCCGCCGCCGGGCATGGTGCCGTCCTGCGCCGAAGGCGGGGTGGTGGGCGTGCTTCCCGGCATCATCGGCATGATCCAGGCCACCGAAGCGGTGAAGATCATCGTGGGCATCGGCACCACGCTCAGCGGTCGCCTGATGCTGTTCGATGCCCTGAAGATGACCTTCCGCGAACTGAAGCTGCGCCCCAGCCCTGAGCGTCCGGTGATCGACAAACTGATCGATTATCAGGAGTTCTGTGGTGTCGGTGGCTCGGCACCCGGCCAGGAGGAAGCGGGCAGTGTGCCCTCCGTGAGCGTGCAGGAGCTCAAAGCCCTGCTCGACAGCCAGCCCACCGATGTGGTGCTGCTCGATGTACGCAACCCGCCGGAGGCGGAGATCGCGGTGATGCCTGGTGGCGTGCTCATTCCCCTCGATCAGATCGAAAGCGGGCAGGCAATCGAGCAGGTGCGCGAGTTGGCCGCAGGCAAGCGCCTCTATGTGCACTGCAAGCTCGGTGGCCGCTCGGCCAAGGCCCTGATCGCGCTCAAACGGCATGGCATCGAGGGGGTCAACGTGACGGGAGGCATCAAGGCCTGGAGCGAGGAGGTCGATCCTTCCGTTCCGCTTTACTGACCCCCGCATGCCCCCAGTGGCAAGGGCGGCACTGACGGAGCATGAGCGTTCCGGCCGAAGGCAGGAGGAACGGCGTCTGCTGCTCCTTGAAGAGCAGTTCGTTCCCTTCCTCCTGCTGACCCTGCTGCCGGTGTTTCTCATGCCGGTGGCCACGATCCGCGGGGTGGGCTTCGCCCGCTTCCTGCTGCCGGTGATGGTGTCGCTGCTGGTGCTCCAGTCGATCCGGCTTCTGCCGGCGATCCGGCCGTCCTCGTCGGAGCTGCTGCGCGTTCAGCTCTACCGGCTGCTCGGCCTGTTGGCGGCGCTCGGCACCTGGGTGCCGTTGCTGGTTGGGGGCTGGCCGAACCAGCAGCTGAGGGTGGTGGCGCTGCTGATGCTCACGGTGTTCTTCCTCACCACAACGGTGCGGTTCGTCCTGGTGCTGGCCCGGGTGCCGCGTGTGAACCTGAAGGTGCTGGCCGGCGCGGCGGCGGGCTATGTGCATCTTGGCCTCACCGGTGGAATCCTGGCCACGGCCATTCAGGTGATTCACCCGGGCAGCTTCAACCTGGGCGTAGAAGCCCACAACGACTTCCTGCTCGACCGACTCACCTATTTCAGCTTTGTGACCCTCGGCGGCCTGGGCTATGGCGATGTGTTGCCCAGCAATCCCCTCGGCGAACGGCTGGCCATTCTGCTGAGCCTCAGCAGCACGTTGTATGTGTCTCTGTTGATGGGCCTGTTGCTCGGCCGCTTCATCGCCAACCGGGAGGTGGATCTGATCGAAGAGGAAATCGAGGAGGGGCGCCTGCCGCTGCCGCTCGATGTCGACAGAAGCCGAAAGGAATGAGCGAACGTGCTTGTGCTTGTGCGGGAGTCGCTGCGTACAGGTGTCTGCGCGAAAATCAATAAAACTGGATGGAGCAAATTGGGTGAAGTCTGAGTGCGCAAGCCAGGCACGCACAAGCCAAGGAGACGCAAGCCAAGGATGTCCAATCAGGGGATGCGCAATTCAGAAGAGCTCAAGCCAGGGATACACTCTCCAGAGATGCGCCACCCACAGATGCGCGTACACATGGCCTAGGCATGTTCGTGCTGAAGTTGCGGGATCCTGGAAGATTCAAGTCAGAGAAGCAAAGAAACGCTCGAATCAATAATCCACGCCGCGCTTGAGGTCCACGCCGCGCTCGGCGTAGTGCTTATGGCAGACCATCTCTGAATGCACACTGGCCAGATCGAAATAGGCCGGTGGGTTCTTGCAGCGGCCCGTAATGATCACTTCCGTTTCGGCCGGCTTGCGCAGCAGGGTCTGAACGATCGGCTCCACCGGCAGCAATTCCAGATCCACAGTGGGATTCAGTTCATCGAGGATCACGGTTTTGTAGAGACCACTGGCGATCGCTGCCCGGGCGATCTCCCAGGCCCGCTCTGCTTCCACATAATCAATCGGCTGCTGCTGGCCTCGCCATACGATCGCATCGCGGCCTGAGCGCAGGTGATCCACCAGATGGGGATAGCTTTCCCGCAGCGCGGCAATGGCCGCATCTTCGGTATAGCCACTGCCGCCTTTGAGCCATTGCAGGATCAGCACCCGGTGGCTCTTGTCCTGGCTGATGCCACGCCCGATCGCCTGCAGCGCCTTGCCCAGGGCACTGGTGGATTTGCCCTTGCCCTCGCCGGTGTAGATCTCGATTCCGGTGAGCCGGCCGCCCTGATCCTCGTGGTGGTGGGCCCGCATCTCCGAGTGCAGGTCGGCCAGTTGCACCAACTGGGCCGGCGCCCCCCGGCCGGTGACGATCACTTCCATCCCTGCCGGTTTGGCCGCCAGGGTGCGCACCACCTCACCTGCCTCCAGCAGGCCCAGGTCGAGCACCGGGTTGAGCTCATCCAGCACCACCACGGAATAGAGCGCGCTGGCGATGGCGCCTCTGGCGATGTCCCAGCCGCGCTGCGCTTCCTGCCGGTCGAAGGCCGTGGCCTCTCCGGCGGTGAAGAAATCGCCGCGGCCGGTGCGCACCTGATCGATCAGATGGGGAAAGCCCTGTTGCAGGGCTTCAATGGCCGCGTCCTCGTCGTAGGAGCGTCCCGGGCCTTTCAGAAAGCGCAGCAGCAACACCCGCGTGCGTTTCTGTTCGCAGATTCCCAGACCGATGGTGCGCAGCACCACCCCGAGGGCCGCCTGGCTTTTGCCCTTGCCTTCGCCGTCGTAGACGTGCAACTGGCCGTGGCTGCGCTCACTGCTGCCTGCGGCCGTGCGAATCCCTATGCCCCGGCCGTTGCTTGTGGTCGCTGCCATGGCTCAGGCTTCTACGATCAGATGCTAACGATCGGCAGCGACTGGAATGCCTTCACCAGCACTGCCGTTTCAGGCTGCCGGAGGCGCTGCTGCCCCGGCCCTGCACCGCCTGCTGGAGTGCCTGCCTGCCGAGCTGTGCACCCAGCTGGAGCGGTTGCGCGCCCGATTGCAGGGTTTCGGGGCTGTGGTGGTGGCCTATTCCGGCGGTGTGGACAGCGCCCTGGTGGCAGCGGTGGCGGCCGAGCAGCTGGGCGAGGAGGCCCTGGCGGTGACGGGTGTTTCCCCCGCCTTGGCCCCCCATCTGCTCCAGGAGGCCCGCCAGCAGGCGGCCTGGATGGGCATTCGCCACCAGGAGCTGGCCACCGCAGAGCTGCAGGATCCCGCCTACTTCCGCAACCCCGTCAACCGCTGCTACGCGTGCAAGAAGGAGCTGCACGGTGTGCTGGCGGAGCAGATCGCCGCCGCCCGCGGCCTGCAGGTGGTGGATGGTGTCAACCTCGATGACCTCGGGGATCATCGCCCCGGGATCGAGGCGGCCCGGGAGCATGGGGTGATTTCACCGCTGGCGGAGCTCGGTATCAACAAGGCGGGCGTGCGTCAGATCTCGCGAGCGCTCGGTTTCCCCTGGTGGGACAAACCTGCCCAGCCTTGCCTCTCCTCAAGATTTCCCTACGGAGAGCCGATCACAGCGCTGCGCCTGGAACGGCTGGCGCGTGCCGAAGAGTGGTTGCACCGCCGCGGGGTGCGTGAGCTGCGGGTGCGGGTGCAGGGGGAGACGGCCCGCATCGAAGTGCCCGCCGATCAGCTCGATTCCTTCGTGACCCGCCTGCCGCGACAGGAATTGGTGGACACGTTCCTGGGGCTGGGCTTCACCGCTGTGAGCCTGGACCTGGAAGGGTTGGTGAGCGGCAAGCTGAACCGCCAGCTGCCGGGCGCCGCAATGGGCCGGGGCTGAACGGGACCAGACAAACCCACGGTCAGTTTCCAGGCAGCGCCCAGGTAGTCCACAGGCACTGTCCAGGCAAAGGCTTAGCCACAGCTGGGCAGTACCCAGGCGGCGCCCACACCCAGGCCGAGCCACGGCAAGACGATGGCCAGAGCACAGGCCGATCTACGGGCCAGGCCTGTGTCAGAGCATGGCCAGACGCGAAAAAGGTGGGCAGGGCACTTAATGCCCGCCCACCTTGCATGGCCCTCTTCGTGTGCCCCGGACCGGATCAGGCGGCGGGCACCGGTTCGCGGATTCCGTCGGCGATCGAGGCGGGCGTTTCGCGCCGGAAGCTCTTCAATTTCCGGCGTGTGGCTCCGAGCTCCTGGCCAAGCACGTCACAGGCCCGCTCGGGCATGGTGTGGTCACCGCAGGTGAACACGTCCACAGCCGCGTAACCGGATTCCGGCCACGTGTGGATCGAGATGTGGGATTCGGCCAGAAGAGCAAGCCCCGTAACGCCCTGCGGTTCGAACCGATGGGTGATGAGGTTCAGGAGAGTGGCGCCAGCACGTTTCGCTGCTGTGGTGATGGCGGTCCTGAGGAAGGCTTCGTCATCGAGCTTCTGCGGGTTGCAGTCGTAGAGCTCGAGGATGCAGTGTTTGCCCACCATGGTTTCAGGTGAGCTGGCCACGGGTTCAGCCGGGGCAGGAGAGGCGGGGTGCTTAGGGCTCTTGAGGCTTTGGGCTCCGTTCCATCCCGGGTTGGGGTGGAGGCAGGGCAGGGTCTGGGTCATCGAATCTGTACAAACAGCAATGCATCCTAGTGCCCGGTTCAAGGGGGGGAGTGGATCGCCCCCGCCACGATCCCCACCCGCTGCGAGCCTGCGGCCCAGCGATCGCTGAAACCTTCCAGATGGGTGGCGCTCACCAGGCACTGATGCGCCTCGCCCACGGCTTCAAGCAAAACCTGCTGGCGGGTGGGGTCGAGCTCGGCGAGCACGTCGTCGAGCAGCAGCAGGGGCGGATCGCCGCAGAGCTGCTGCACCAGCTCCAGCTCAGCCAGCTTCAGTGCCAGCACCAGAGTGCGTTGCTGGCCGGCCGAGCCGTAGCGGCGTGCCGCCTGATCGCCGAGCAACAGCCCCACTTCGTCGCGGTGCGGCCCCACCTGACACTGGCCCAGCCGGCGTTCCTCCTGGCGTTGACGCTGGAGCTGCTCGATCAGGGCCTCCCGCCACAGGGCCTCCTCCTCCTCTCCCTCCAGCACGCTGCCAGGCTGATAGCGCAGCTCCAGCCGTTCCCGGCCCCCACTCAGCCGGGCCTGCCAGGCGGCCGCGAGCGGTTGCAGGCGTGCTAGCGCCCGCCGCCGGCGCCGGTGCAGTCGGGTGCCCACCACCGCCATCTGCAGGTCGAAGGCATCGAGCAGGGCCTCCCGCTCCGGCCCTGAGAGGCCACCGCGCCAGAGGCGGCTGCGCTGCCGCAGCAAGCGGGCGTAGCGGCTCAGCAGCTCGGTGTAGACGGGCTCGAGCTGCAGCACCACCCGGTCGAGCCATTGGCGCCGCAGGGCCGGTTCGCCGCGTACCAGGTGCAGATCGAGGGCACTGAAGCCGACGCAGCGCAGCGGACCGATCAGATCGTGCTGGCGGCTCAGGGTCTTGCCGTTGCGCCGTGCTGTGCGTCCGCCCCGCTGGCGCAGCTCCAGTTCCAGGGCGTCGCTGGCGCTGGCCGCACCCTGGTGGTTCGGCGCCGCCGGTTCATGGCAGAAGCCGCGCACGCTGGCGTGGGTTTCGCCGTGCTGGATCAGGTCGAGGTCGCTGCCGGTGCGATGCGAGCGCAGGCTGCCGAGCAGTTCCACCGCTTCCAGCAGATTCGACTTGCCTTCGCCATTGGCTCCGATCACCAACAGCCGTGGGGCTTCGATCTCCAGCTCCAGCCGGGCGTAATTGCGGAAGTGCAGCAGCTCCAGGCGATGCAGCCGAATGGGTCTGGGGCGGCTTGCGGCTAAGGTAGGCCGAGTGGTGAGGGCGTTGTCTTCCCATCAAGGTCAACAGGTTTTGCCTGTTCACCCACGTGATCCGGCCCACAGCGCCGTACACGGGCATGTAGCTCAGCTGGATAGAGCATCAGATTCCGGTTCTGAGGGTCGGGGGTTCGAATCCCTCCATGCTCGCTTCATTCATTCACTAAGGCGACCCTCCCTCACACCAGTGGCGGGTGTCACTCGGCCATTGGCCGCGATGATGCCCCGTCGCCGGCGGGGGCCGGCGCCTCCACCTCCGCCTTGAGGCCCAGACCCATGGCGCGGATGCCACCGGGATCCACCAGAAACCCGTAGCGGCGCAAGGCTGGCAAGGCCTCCGGTGGGGCCGCCACCGAGATGCTGCAGCCGCTCAGCTCACGGCGCAGGCGGGAGAGGGCGGCATGCACCAGCACGGTCAGCACCGCTTGCTGCTGTTCGTCGCCGGGGGTGGCTGCCAGGTCCCAGAGGTTGGCGTTCAGCGCCTGATCGCTGGTGGCGCGCACGAAGCCCACCAGCTCGCCGGCGGGGTTGCGCACGCTTAGCTGCCAGGCGCTGCGCAGGAGCACCTGCGCCAGCTTGGCCTCACTGCGCTGCGGTTCGCCGCAGGCCATCAGCAGGAGGTTCAGCTCACTGGGGTGGGGGGAGGGCTCACTCTCCAGGACGTACCCATCAGGGAGACGCGGCACGGCCGGTTGGTTGCGAAACGGGATCAAGCAGCGTTCAACCCGTGTTGCGCATGCCGGCGGCGATGCCATTGATCGTGAGCAGGGCGCCGCGCAGCAGCTCACTGCGGCTGTAGGTGCGCCCATCGGTGGCGGCATCGCTGGCCACTTCACTCATCGGCGGCTGGCGGTGCTGGTCGCGCAGGCGGCGCAGCAGGGCCACCTGCAGGAAGCCCAGCGGAATGATCGTGCGGTTGCGCAGATCGACCGAGAGCTGCAGGGCCGGATCACCATCCAGCAGGCGGGTGTGGCCGGAGATCTTCAGCACCAGATCCCGGGTGAGCGTGAACTCGGCGGCGATCACCTCGAAGATGCGCTCGAAGGCGTCGCGATGGCTGGGCCGGCCCAGAGCCTGCACGTAGTGATGGGCCAGGTCGAGATCCACCTTCGAGAGGGTCATCTCCACCTTGGAGATCAGCATCCGGAAAAAGGGCCAGCGCTGGTAGAGCAGCTTCAGCAGCTCCAGCTGATCGGGGTCGTGCTCCAGCTCCTCCTGCAGCGCCGCCCCCACACCGAACCAGCTCGGCAGCAGGAAGCGGCTCTGGGTCCAGCCGAACACCCACGGGATGGCCCGCAGGCTGGACAGATCCTTGGCGCCGCTCTTGCGGCGGGCCGGCCGGCTGGAGATCTGCAGCTTGCTGATCTCCTCGATCGGGGTGACCTGCTGGAAGAACTCCACGAGGTCGGGGTTTTCGTGCACCAGCTTGCGGTAGTGCTGACGGGAGCGGGCGCCGAGGCGGCCCATCAGCTCGTTCCAGGCGGGGGTGTCATCGAGGCTGCTGCTCACCAGGCTGTTCTGCAGCACGGCGGTGGTCATCGTCTCGAGGTTATAGAGCGCCAGCTCGGGCAGGGAATACTTCGAGGCGAGCACCTCGCCCTGCTCGGTGATCTTGATGCGGCCATTCATGGTGCCGCTCGGCTGGGCCAGGATCGCCTGGTAGGCGGGGCCGCCGCCGCGCCCCACCGAGCCGCCGCGGCCGTGGAAGATGCGCAGCGCCACCCCGTGCTGCAGCGCCAGCCGCTGCAGGCCGATCTGGGCCTTGTGGATCTCCCAGTTGCTGGAGAGAAAGCCGGAATCCTTGTTGCTGTCGGAGTAGCCGAGCATCACTTCCTGCAGGGCCCTGTCGGCTTCGCCATTGCTGGCGAGCAGCTGCAGGTAGAAGGGTTCGCTGAACAGCCGCTCCATCACGGCCGGGGCGTGCTGGAGGTCTTCGACCGTTTCGAACAGGGGCACCACCAGCAGCGAGGTGCGCACCGCCTTGGGATCGACCAGCCCGGCCTCCTTGGCGAGTAGCAGCACCTCCAGCAGATCGGAGGCCGTGTGCGACATCGAGATCACGTAGCTGCGGCAGATGCGCGTGCCGAACTCCCGCTGCAGCCGTTCAAGCATGCGGAACACCGCGAAGGTTTCGGCCGTGGCAGGGCTCCAGACGGCGGCGGCGGGCAGCAGCGGCCGCCGGGTCTGCAGCTCCTGCAGCAACCAGGCGACGCGCTCGTCCTCGGCCATCTCGCCGTAGGGCACCGGCAGCTGGAGGTAACGGCTCAGTTCGTCGAGGGCATCGCTGTGGCGGGTGCTCTCCTGGCGGATGTCGAGGGTGGCGAGGCTGAAGCCGAAGATGTGCACCTGGCTCAGCAGCTTGCGCAGCGGCTCACAGCTCAGGCCGGTGGTTTCGAGGCTGTCGCGCAGCAGCTCCAGATCGGTGCGCAATTCATCCACGGAGGCGTAGTGGAGGTCTTGCGGGGCGCTGGCGATCGGCCCGGTGCCGATGGTGAGAGCCGGCGGGAAGGAGCCGGCATCGCAGGGAGCCTCCCAGCCCGCCTCCGCCAACTGCTGGTTGCGGCGGTGGGTGAGGCGCAACCGCTCCAGGGTGTAGCTCAGCTTCAGCCGGTAGGGTTCCAGCCGGTAGCGGGCAGCCCGTTCGTCGTAGATCTCGGGGAAGCGCAGCCGATCCATCTCCAGGGATTCCAGCAGCGGAGCGCTCACCTGGCTCCACTGCATCGAGATGCTGAGTTGATCGCGCAGGTCCTGGACGGCGCTGATGTAGCGCTCGATCATCAGCTGCCGCTGATAGCAGGCAGTGCGCCAGGTGATGTCCGGCGTGACCGAGGGGTTGCCGTCGCGATCAGCTCCCACCCAGGAGCCAAAGGTGCAGAAGGCGTCGCGGGGGGGCTCCACATCCGGGTAGCTGCAGCCCAGGGCGCTGTGGATGCGCTGGCGCAGCAGCGGCATGGCGTCGAACAGCACCTGCTGGAAGTAATGCAGGGCGTAGTCGACTTCGTCGAGCACCGACGGCTTGAACTGGTGCAGCTCATCGGTGCGCCACCACAGCCGGATCTCCTCCTCCAGCTGCAGCCTGAGGCTGCGCTCGTCGTGCAGATCGCTGGGGCTGTTCACCTGTAGCCGGTGGATCAGGCTCGCCACCCGCCGCTGCTTGTGCCGCACGGTGTGGCGCACGATCTCGGTGGGGTGGGCAGTGAACACCAGGCGGATGTCCAGTTCGCGCAGCAGGTTTTCCAGCTGGGCAGGAGGCACGTTCAGCCCCCGCAGGCGGGTGAACAGCTCGCGGAAGGTGGCCGGATCGGTCTGGCTGGCGAGCGGCGGCGCGAACGGATCGGGGATGGGGTTGGTGGTGCCTTCCTGGAGGCTGGCCAGGTAGCTGTCTTCCTCGATGTGCTGCTCGAGGATGTTGACCAGCTGGAAGTAGAGAGAAAAGGCGCGGGCCGCGGCGATCGCCTCCGCCAGGTCCATGTCCCTGATCAGCTGCACGATCGCTGCGCTGGTGGCGCTGGCCGTCAGGGCGTTGGCGGGATCGCTGAGATCCTTCATGCGCAGCAGCCGTTCCGCCTGCTCGGGCGGGCACTCGCTGCGCAGCACGGTTTTCCAGAGGTCTTCCACCAGCTCCAGCCGCTCACCGAGCAGCCGGGTCACCCGCGGGGCAGGCTGCGCCAGGCCGGCCTCCATGACGCCGTCTTCGCGCATGGGTGCAGGGGCGGACAGGGACTGCCGCATGAGGACGGAGCCAGCAGAGGACGCTCCCATGATCATCCCAAAGGGTGCAGGGCTTCTGTGTTGAGCGGTGCCGGATCCCACGTGCGTTCCTGCTCTTCCATCCAGACCACCTCGCGGCTGAGGATCGCCTCGATCGATTCGCCCTGCCGGTGCAGCGCCAGCCAGCGGATCGCCTGGTTGCCGTCCCGCAGCACCGCCTCCAGCGGCAGCAGCCAGGGGGCGAGGCCGCTGCGTTCGGCCAGGGGCCACAGCGCATCGATCTCCCGCCGCAGCCAGGCGCGAGCCGTGATCGTTTCGCCGCTGCGCCAGTCGCGCAACTCACTGTCGAGGCTCAGGCGCGCGGCGGCCTGATCGTTGGCATCGGCCAGCTCCGCCAGGGAGTCGGGGCTGAGACGGCTGGCGAGCAGGGGGTCGTGGGCGTCGGGGTCGTCGAGCAGCTGCCACAGGCGCAGCTCGGCGAAGGCGGTGATCGCCAGCAGCAGCCGGGGATCGCTGATCAGATCACAGATCCGTATCTCCACCCGGTTGAGCCGGTGGGGACGATCGTCGCCGTTGGGCCGCACGGAGGTCCAGAGGTGGCGGATGTTGCGCATCGTTCCCGCCGCCAGCTGCTCTTCCATCCAACGGATGTAGTGCCCGTGATCGAGAAACAGGGGCACCTGCTCGGGGGTGAGCGGAAACTGCAGCCATCGCTGCGAATGGGCGCCGGTGGCGACGCCATCGAGGAAGGGGCTGCTCGCACTCAGGGCCAGCAGCAGCGCCGCCTCGCAGCGCAGCAGCCGGCAGGCGGCGAACAGGGGACCCATCGCCGTGAGGCCCAGGTTGATGTGCACGCTCGCGGTCACCACCCGGGTGCCGTAGGCCGAGGCGATGAAGCCGTGGTATGGGTTGCTGGGGTCGGAGCGCTCGAAGCGCCGGCTGTCCCCCAGGCTCAAGGTGCTGCCCGGCAGCAGGGTGAGGCCGCGGTCCTGCAGCCAGTGCCGCAGCCGTCGGCGGGGCTCCAGCAGCAGCGCCAGCTGGCGGGCGTAATCGGCGTCCGGTTCGGTGATGTATTCGAGATTGCGGTGATCCGGTTCGGTCACGAAGCCGCTGAGGGCAGCGGCGGCCTCAGCCGCCACCCCCACCACACGGCCGTCGGAGCGGCCGGTGAACAGTTCCACCTCGAACCCCTTGGTCAGCAGGGAGGCGCTCATGGCCGTTCCTCGCCGAGGCAGGCCAGCGCCTTGAGCAGGCCGCGCGCCTTGTTCAAGGTTTCCTCGTACTCACTGGCGGGCTGGGAATCCGCCACCAGGCCGGCTCCCGCCTGCACCTGCACCCGCCAGCCGCCGTCCGGGTGGGGCAGCACCACCATCGTGCGGATCGTGATCGCGGTGTTGAGCGCACCGCTCAGGTCCATGGCGCCGTAGACGCCGGAGTACGGGCCTCTGGCATCGGGTTCAAGGGCATGAATCAGCTGCATCGCCCTGATCTTCGGGGCGCCACTCACGGTGCCGGCGGGGAAGGAGGCCTTGAGCAGGTCCCAGATGTCCTTGCCGGCGGCGAGCACGCCCTCCACCTGGCTGACGATGTGCATCACGTGGGAATAGCGCTCAATCACCATCAGCTCCGTGACCTTGACGCTGCCGGGTGCGCAGACCCGGCCCAGGTCGTTGCGACCGAGATCCACGAGCATCACATGCTCGGCCCGCTCCTTGGGATCGGCCAGCAGGTCGCGCTCGAGCTGCTGGTCTTCGCTTTCATCGGCGCCGCGGGGGCGCGTGCCGGCGATCGGCCGCAGCGAGGCCTTCACCCCTGCCGCCATCGGCTCGGCCTTCACCATCACCTCGGGGCTCGAGCCGATCAGGTGCCAGCCGCCGAAGTTGAAGAAGGCCATGTAAGGGGAGGGGTTCACCATCCGCAGGCTTCTGTAGATGTCGAACGGATCGCGGTGCATGCGGGTTTCCAGCCGCTGGCTGAGCACCAGCTGGAACACGTCGCCGGCGGCGATGTGCTCGCGGGAGGCCCGCACGGCGGACTCGAAATCCTCCCGGCTGCGGTTGCTGGTGGTGGGGAGCGTCCTGGTGGGCTCCGATTCCCAGCGCAGCGGTAGGACGCTGCTGGGCAGCGGAGCATGCATGCGGGCTTCCAGCGCCGAGATGCGCTCCACTGCCGCCGCGTAGGCCTGCTCGGGATCGCCCCCCTGGCTCAGGTCGGCGTAGGCCACAGCCGTGATCTGCCGCTTCACCTGGTCGAACACCAGCAGGCTGTCGGCCAGCATCCAGCAGCCATCGGGCGGGCCATGCGGATCGCAGGGATGCACCGGCACGCTGGGCTCGATCCAGCGAATCAGCTCGTAGCCCCAGAAGCCGAACAGCTGCCCCACCGGCGGCAGGCCGGGGATCGGGCTGGTATGGAGGCCGGCCAGGCCGTCGCGCAACAGCTCGAAGGGGTTGCCTTCCAGCGGCTCGCAGCGCCCATCACGCCAGAGGCGCTCGGCGCTGGCGCCACGCACCGTGAGCGTCCAGAGGGGGTCGGTGGCAACGAAGCTCCACCGCCCCACCCGCTCGCCGCCCTCAACCGACTCCAGCAGCACCCCATGGCTGCTTGTGGTGCCCACCTTCAACCAGGTGGTGAGAGGCGTTTCGAGGTCGGCTGGCCAGCGGTCCCACAGGGGGATGAAGGTGCGGCCTGAGCTGGCCTGAGCGAGAAAGGCGTCGCGATCGGGAAAGGGCATCGGGCCTACGGCCGGGCAAAAAAAACGGGGCCACCGGCCCCGCCTTTCTAAGTGTTGTTAGCGCGAGGGATCAGCGCAGGACAGAGGGTCAGCTGTCGAAGGTGTTGCGGCCCGAGAACTTGATCGAGGAAGGGTCGGGGTTCTGGCCGATGCGGCGGGCGTTGTGGTTCACCATTGGGCGGCCTTCGTTGACCTTCTCGGGGAACACACCATCTTTCGGGTGCAGATACTCGGTGTCGCCGCCGGGGAAGATACGGTAAACCTTGTAATCCTCGATTCTGGGTTTGAACTTGGTGCGCAGCTGAGTACCGAGGGCGAGGCACTGTTCCTTGCGGGCGAAATACATGATGTTCTCCCCTTCGTTCATCTCGGCGGCACCACCGGTGGGCAGCTCGAAAGGCTGGGATTTGGAGCTGGTCCAGGTGATCGCGTACTTCTCCTCAGTTTCAGCCGAGTTGAGCAGACCGCCGGTGCTGCCGATGTACTTGGGAAGTTGACCGCTCAGCGCCGTTGCTGTCATGGCTGTGGGGGGAGGGGAGTCTGCAGGGGTCTGAGGGGTGCTCAGAAGCCGTCCGCCGACCATTTCGGCTGGAAGCTAGCACTGTCATTTCAGCCAGACCGTCTCTCGGCGCCTGGTCTTCACACCCGTCAACAAAGTCAGGCGGGTTCGCGTGGCGGAGGCGCGATCGCCCCCTGGTTGGCGAGGGGAAAGAACACGGTCAGGCCGCTGCCGGAGCGTTCGGTCAACCGGCCCCCCAGGCTGCGGAAGAGGTCCTGAGTGGCCTGCCGGCTGAGCTGCAGGCTGCCGGTGAGCGGATCCCAGCGCAGCACCGGTCCGACGGTGGCGGTGGAGCCCCGTCCCCCGGACGTGTCTCCGTCAGGCTCACGGCCGCCGCCGGCTTCATCGCAGCTCAGCTGCAATTTCAGCCGTGATCCCGCCGGTTGCAGGCGGATCCGCACGGTGGTGCCCCCCGGCAGGCTGCGGCTGAACCGGTCGATCAGGCCGCCCAGCATCGTTTCCAGGCGGCTCGGATCGCTGAGCACCGGCGGCATCGCCTCGGCCACCTCAAGCTGCAGCGTCAGGCCGCGCCGTTCCAGCTGCCGCTGCCAGAGCCCTGCCAGCTGGTGCAGCAGGGCCGCCAGATCGGTGCGGGCGAGCTGTTGCTGCTGCCGCGGCTGACGCTGCAGCTCGGCGGCATGGAAGATCAGACCGAAGCGATCGATCTGTTCGCTGCATTCGCTGTCGATCTGCTGCAGCCGCTGCTCCACCACGGCGGGCAGGTCGCGGCGGCGCAGTAGGGAGCGGATCAGGGTGCGGATCGTGGCCAGGGGCGTGCGCACCTCATGGGTGAGGGCTTCCAGCAGGGCCAGCTCGCTGGAGCGTTCGGCCTGGTGATCGTTGCCGGCTCCCGTGGCCACCAGCGGCTGAAGCGTGACACTCGGCGCCATGGCGGCCAGCTGTTCCCCCAGCCGCGGCCAGAAGCGCAAGGCCATGCCCTCGTCGCTGCGCAGCTGGCCCAGCCGCTGCAGAGCGCTGCGCAATTGCAGACCCGCCTGCGGAGCCGTGTCCTGAAGCCGCTGGTCCACCAGTTGCAGGGCGGCCGAGAGGGTGGCGGGATCGAAGCGCAGCACGAAGCGGCGGCGCGGGGGCTCCCCCTCCAGGGCCATGGCCACCTGCAGGTCGGGGGTGATCAGTAACAACAGCGGATCGGTGCCGTCGTCGTCCCGCAAGATCAGGCGTTCGAAGGCGGCGGCCTTCCCTTCCGCCGCCGGCGGGACGGCGCCGCGCGGATCCGGAAGCAGTGCAACCGGCGGCTGCAGCAACGACCCCACCGCCGCCGGGGTCCACACCCATCCCTGCAGCTGTTGCAGCAACGCTGGCTCGTAGAGAGCCGGCAGGGGCGAGGCCAGCCAAACGCCGCGAAGCGGCTGGAGGGCGGGCAGGAAGTCGTTCTGCAAGGTGGCCAGGGCCGCCCACCATTGCCGGCGCACGCCGTCCTCGTCGGCGCGGCCGGGCGGCACCCCTTCGGCCAGCCTCTGCCTGATCTGCGCCAGGCTCGGGGAGGTCACCAGTGGCTCTGCTGGTGGCGGCTGTGGCGGTTCACCGAGGCGCAAAGCCCCAGTGCCAGGAAGTTCACCAGCAGGGAGGAACGCCCGTAGCTCATCCAAGGAAGGGGGATGCCGGTGACCGGCCCCAGCCCGATGGTCATGTTGATGTTCACCACCACCTGGAACAGAACCATGGCGCCCACGCCGATCACCACCAACGACTCGAAATCGGTGCGGGCCTTGCCGGCGATCTGCAGCAGGCGCCACATCAGCACACCGAAGCCGAGCAGCAGCAGCATCGCGCCCACGAAACCGAGCTCCTCGCCGAGGGCGCTGAAGATGAAATCCGTGTGCTGCTCGGGGATGAAACGCAGTTTGGTCAGCTGACCGTGCATCAGGCCGGTGCCCCAGAGCCCGCCGGAGCCGATGCCGATCTTGCTCTGAAGCAGGTGGTACCCCCCACCGAGGGGATCCTTGGATGGATCGAGAAACAGCACCAGCCGGTCGCGTTGGTAGGCCTTCAGCCCATGCATCCAGAGGTAAGGGGTGATGGCCGCAAACAGCCCCTGCACCGCCAGGGTGATCGCCACGCCGATCCAGCGCCACGGCAAAGAGCGGTAGGCGATCAGGCCCATGAGCGGCACCCAGATCCCGAGCGCCGGTGGGAGTGTGCCGGCCAGGATCGCTGCCACCAGCGGTGACAGCAGCAGCACCACCCAGCCCAGCGGCATGCCGGCCCAGAACATCATCACCAGCAGAACGGCGGCGAACACCAAAGAGGTGCCCAGGTTGGGTTCCAGGAACACCAGGGTCCAGGGAATCAGGAACACCCCGGTGGGCCTGATCAGATCCACCGGTCGCTCGATCGGGTAGCGCGACAGCACACCGGCGAGCAGCAGGATCGCGCCGAGCTTGGCGAACTCCGAAGGCTGCACGTGAAAGCCGCCGATGTTGATCCAGCGCTGCGCCCCGAGGGCGTAGGTGCCTATCAATCGCACGCTGATGAGGCTCACCACGGTGAGGCCGTAGATGGGCAGCAGCAGCGCCCTGAGCCGCTCCAGCGGCACCCGAGACAGCAGGGCCGCCAGCACCAGGCCCACCCCTCCGGTGATCCAGTGCTGATACCAGTCGGCGAATTCGGCCTGGCGCTGGGTGCTGGCGATCAGGATGCCGGCCAGGAAGGTCATGGCCAGGGGGATGCCCCACAGCACCAGATCGATCTCGTGAAACGGCGATCGCCGTTGGGGCCGCCGCGCCGAGAACATGCTCTGCCGCCCTTTGGGCAAGCCCATCACGCTCAGGCCGGGGTCAGGCTCGGGCTGGAGAGGCTTTGCGCCAGGGCGCGGAAGGCCTGGCCCATGGCGGAATCCGGCCGGGCCACCACCACCGGCAACCCCTGATCACCGGCCTCCATCACGCTCATCTCCAGGGGAAGTTCCGCCAGCAGGGGCACCTCGGCTTCGGCGGCCAGGGCGGCGCCGCCACCGCTGCCGAAGATCGCGTAGCGGGTCTCCGGCCTGTCGGGAGGAATGAACACACTCATGTTCTCCACCACGCCCAGCACCTTCACCCCCATCTGCAGGAACATCGCCAGGCCGCGGCGCGCATCCTGCAGCGACACCTTCTGGGGTGTGGTGACGATCACCACGCCGGCCATGGGCACGGCCTGGGCGAGGGTGAGCTGGGCGTCGCCGGTGCCGGGTGGCAGGTCGACCACCAGCACGTCGCGTTCGCCCCAGTTCACCTGATACAGAAACTGGCGGATGATGCCGTTGAGCATCGGTCCACGCCACACCACCGGCTGGTTCTCCTGGATCAGCAAGCCCATCGACACCAGGCCGATGCCGCAGGTGTCGATCGGTGTGAGCACCTGCTGGTCGCCGCTGCCGCTCACCTCAGGGGTGCGGTCGGCCACGCCCAGCATGGTGGGGGCATTGGGGCCGTAGATGTCGGCGTCCAGCAGGCCCACCTTCAGGCCGCTGGCGGCCAGGGCGCAGGCCAGGTTGACGGCCACTGTGCTCTTGCCGACACCGCCCTTGCCGCTGCTGACGGCGATCACCCGCTTCACCCCGGGGATGCCCTGGCGCTCGGGCAGCTGCCCCGGGGCCGCCGAGGCGCCATGGCCATGACCGTGCCCCGCGCTGGAGGCGGGCTGGGCTAGCTCGATCTGGACGTCGTCGATGCCATCAAGCGCCAGCAGGGCTGCCCTCGCGGCGCTGGCGATCTGCTCCCGCTGGCTGGTGGCGTAGCCGGGAAGGGCGAGTCGGAACAGGGCGCGGTTGTCCTGGGTGCGCACCTGGCTGATCCAGGCCAGTTCCAGCAGGCTGCGGCCGGTGCCCGCGTCGCAGAGGGCCTGAAGGGCTTCGCGTGCCTGATCGGCGGTGGCCATCCGGCTGACTGGGCAAAGAGGGTGATCTTAGGCGCCGCTCCCATGACAGACCCTCTCGAAGGCTTGTCTGGCGGGGCGACAGGCTGGAATGGTGTTCAGGTATCGGGCGCCGTTTGCGGCGAAGGGATTGGTGGCGGAGCAGGGAGTGGCCAGGCAGGGCGGGCCGGAGCCGGTGGGAACCCAGTCCCCCGGCCCCGCGGGCACAGCGACGGCCCCCGGGCCAGAGGGCACGGCGACGCCACCCCCCGCGGATTCACGCCAGCGCGCCAGACAGTTGCTGATGGGCCTGCAGGACAGCATCTGCGCGGGACTGCAAGCCCTGGACGGCGAGGGAACCTTCAAGGAGGAAAGCTGGGAGCGCCCCGAAGGCGGGGGCGGTCGCTCGCGGGTGATGCGCGAGGGCCGCGTGTTCGAGCAGGGCGGTGTGAACTTCTCCGAGGTGGAGGGTGACAACCTTCCCCCGTCAATCCTCAACCAGCGGCCCGAGGCCAAGGGGCAGCACTGGTTTGCCACCGGCACCTCAATGGTGCTCCACCCCCGCAACCCCTACGTTCCCACCGTCCACCTCAACTACCGCTATTTCGAGGCCGGCCCTGTGTGGTGGTTCGGCGGCGGCGCCGACCTCACCCCCTACTACCCGTTCCTGGAGGACGCGCGCCATTTCCACGGCACGCTCAAGGCCGCCTGCGACAGCGTCGACCCGGCCTATTACACGGTGTTCAAACCGTGGTGCGACGAATACTTCCACCTGAAGCACCGAGGCGAGACCCGCGGCATCGGCGGCATCTTCTACGACTACCAGGATCCGGGCGGCATCCTCTACAAGGGGCAGGATCCAGCCGGCCCTGCCGCTGCCGTCAGCAAGGCCCTGGGGCCCTGCAGCCACGGCTGGGAGCAGCTGTTCCGCCTGGCCGGAGCCTGCGGCAATGCCTTCCTGCCCAGCTTCATCCCGATCGTGGAGAAGCGCAATGGCCTTCCCTACGGCGAGCGAGAGCGGCAGTTCCAGCTCTACCGGCGCGGGCGCTACGTGGAGTTCAACCTGGTGTTCGACCGCGGCACGATCTTCGGCCTGCAAACCAACGGCCGCACCGAGTCGATCCTGATGTCGCTGCCGCCGCTGGTGCGCTGGGAATACGGGTATGTGCCGGAGCCCGGCAGCCGCGAAGCGCTGCTCACCGAGCTGTTCACCCGCCCGCAGGAGTGGCTCAGCGATCCATCGCTGGAGGAACGCTGCCGACCCCGACAGGCTGTGGACTAAGCGGAGCCGTCCCGGGCCCGCCAGGACTGGGCGTGAGACCCGTCTCGATGGCCTGCACCACCCGGGCGGCGATGGCCTCCAGAGTGGCCTGGCGCCTGTAGGGGTCGCGCAGCGCGGCTTCCAGGGGCCCTTCCAGCTTGCCGATCTCAAGGATGGCGATGCCGCGCCGGGGCGCCCCCAGCCCCTGGCGGAAGCGGGCCGGAAACCCGCCGAAGGCACCGGCCAGTGCTTCGTCGAGGCGGCTGAGCGGCTGCTGCAACGGCGGGATCAGGCCGGAGCCGAATCCATCGGGGCCGAAGGCATCGAAGTGGATCTCGACCGCATAGCCGCCGCGGCGCACGTGCTCGCGGCCCACACTCCAGTTGGTGCGGGGATCGTCGCCGTTGACGATCGTGCGGAGCGGGGGGTCGTAGAAGCCGATCGCCAGACCACGCTGCTGGCCGAGCCGTGCCACCTCCTGGGCCACCGCCAGGTTCCAGAAGAGCTCGTCGCGGATCTCCGCCTGCATCGGGGCCGCCCCGAACAGGGCCACGGCCTCACCCGGTGTGCCGGCGCCGGCGATGCCCTGGGAGTCGGCGTGGCCCGCCAGCACCAGGACCGGCGTGCCGGGGGGGAGCGTGCGGGTGCCCACCCAGTCTTTGCTGAGCCGGGTGCGGGGACCGGTGAGAGGATCGTGGCCGGCCAGGGCCGCCGGCACCGGCAGCGTGGTGGTGATCACCAGCGCCAGCAGGCCGAACCGGGGCAGCAGCGATCCGGGCCAGCGCGTCGGGGCGAGGCAGTGCATGGGGATCAGATCGGGGAGCTGAGCAGGGCACCGTCGCTGGCCAGCTGCAGGCGGGGGCCCATCTCCAGTTCCAGGGCGATCAGTTCATCGCGGTGGGCCCGCAGCTGCAGGCTGCTGCCGGAGGCCTCATCGCCGCTGATCAGACGCAACTCGACCTGCTCCTGCCGGTTGGCCCGCCGCCGGTAGACCACCCCCGCCAGTGGGCCTGCCGCCACCAGCAGCAGCGGCCAGCCGCCCAGCACCGGCAACAGCTGACGCAGCACCAGGCCGAGGCAGGCCCCCCCCACCGCCGCCAGCAGGGACAGCAGCAGCGCCAGATTGGTGCTGGCGGCCACGGTGCCCTGGAAGCGAAGCACCCGCCGCTCGGCATCGCCGCTGTCGGTGCGCCAGCCGCGCTGCAGCAACCACTGGCTCAGGCCCTCCAGCACCTCCACCGGCGGGCGGGGCGAGTGCACCTCCACCACCGTGGTGCGGTCCTTGCTGGCGGCCCGCAGGAAGAACACCAGCCCGATCGCCAGCAGAACGGTGAGCAGCAGGGTGGAGCCCAGGGCAGGGGGCATGGGGAGCGGGCCGTGTGTGGCGGCCATTCTCTCCCAGTCCCCCGGCGGGCGACGATGACGACCGTCGCTTCGCCTTCGATGGGTTCCTCCGCCTCCGCACCCGCCCGCTTCGCCGTCTTCGATGGCGACCTCGACGAGGAATGGCTGGGGCTTTATGCCGCCGCGCCCGCCCTGGCGGTGGATACCGAAGCCATGGGGCTGGTGCACGGCCGTGACCGCCTCTGTCTGGTACAGATCGCCGACGACGAGGACAACGTCTGCTGCATCCGTATCGCCCGCGGCCAGAAGGCGGCGCCGCGTCTGCAGCAGCTGATGGAAAGCCCCACGATCGAGAAGGTGTTCCATTTCGCCCGCTTCGATGTGGCGGCCCTGGGGGAAGGGCTCGGCATCGCTGTGGCGCCGCTGTTCTGCACCAAGGTGGCCAGCCGCCTGGCCCGCACCTACAGCTCCCGCCATGGCCTCAAGGAGGTGGTGCAGGAGCTGGTGGGTGTGGAGCTCGACAAGCAGGCCCAGAGCAGCGACTGGGGACGGGTGGAGGAGCTCGATGAGGCCCAGCTGGCCTATGCGGCCAACGATGCCCGCTACCTGCTGCCCGCCTACCGCCGCCTGAGCGCGATCCTGGAACGCGAAGAGCGCCTCGAGCTGGCGCAGCGTTGCTTTGCCTGCATCCCGGTGTTCGCCGACCTCGACCGCAGCCGCTTCGGCTCCGTGTTCGAGCATTCGGCCCAGGGTCGCTGAGGGTTCGCACGTCCAGGGCTGATGAAGGGCTGCCCGCACAAAGCCGTTGAGGCGCCCCACGACCAAGGTCGCTGAAGCCCTATCCGCCCAGCGCCGGTGACGTTCAGTCCTCGTCGAGGAAATTGGATTCCGAAGGCTTGGCCACCAGCAGCTCATCCAGCAGCCGGCCCTGGCTGAGGGCATCGGCGCGCGCCGCCTCGATCAGCCGCTCGGCGATCACCACTCTGCCGGCGGCATCACGCACCTCCTCCCGTGCCGCCTGCAGATCCACGCGCCGCCGGGCGGAGGAGATGCTGATGCCCAGCAGGGTGGCCAGGTTGCCGGTGGCCACCGCATAGGCCCGATTGGGCGGAACTGGCATCAGGGGGGTGCGTAGGGAGTTGACCCCATCCTCGCCTCAGCCCCGGCCCCCTGCCAGCAGCTGGCGTTCGAGCAGGGCCGCCAGTCGCTCGCTGCCGCCGGCGCTGCCCATGCGGCGCCGGCCGATCTGGCCCAGCCGGCGGATGCCGGCTGGATCCTGCAGCAGCTCCCTCAGGCGACGGGTCAATGCGCCGGGGCTGGCGCACACCTGCACCGCTCCCCCCAGCAGCCGGCTCTGCCGGCGCGCGAAGGCCCGCTTGAACTGCGGGCCAGGACCCGGCAAAGACAGGGCTGGCAGGCCGAGCCCCACGAGTTGTTCGGTGGCCGTGCCCGCCGTGGCCAGGCCAAGCTCTCCCCACCCCGCCCAGCGCGGAAAGCAACCCCGGCCCAGCAGCAGCACCATCGCGCCCCGCCGCCAGGCCTGATCGGCGCCGCTGCCGCCGGGCACGGCTACAGGCTGGAAGCCATGCGCCCGCAGCGCTGGCCCGAGCTGCTCCGGCGCCGGGGTGGCACCGATCGGGCAGAACACCAGCGTGTCGTGCTCTGCAGCCAGCCCCTGAAGGGCAGAAAGAAGCCGCTCGAAGTTGCGGATCGCTTCCGGCAGACGACTGCCGCACAGCAGCACCAGCCGCCGGCTGGAGGCCAGAGCCGCCGGCAGGGCCGTGGGTGCCAGCCCATCCATCATCGGGTTGCCCGGAGCCAGGGCCGGCACCCCATGGCGGCGCAGCCCCCGGGCGGTGAGCCCATCACGGACCGCCACCAGCCGGCAGCGCCGCGAGCCCATCAGCGCCCACTCCCAGGGATCCCACTCGCTGCCTTTGCAGCGGTGATAGCCATCGGCCAGGCCGTTGTGGCCCGGGCCGCTGCGCCAGGTGTAGTCGCTCTTGGGGGTGCCGATGAAGGCGAACGGTGCCCCGCTGCTCCAGGCCAGGGCCAGGGGGAGCAGGTCTCCCACAGCGAGCAGGGGCTGGTGGGTGCGCCCCCAGCGGCGCACCGTCTGCAGGTGGCCCCAGCTGAGCTGGGGCAGGCCGGCGACGAGGTCCTGAACCAGCCCGGACAGACTCTGGTTGCTGAAGCCGCCGCTGGGCAGCCGTTGGCGGGGGCCGATGCGCTGCAGGGCGCCGGCGGCTTCGGCCGCGGCAAAGCACTGCCCTTCTCCCACCAGGGGCAGAACGCACACGCCCAGGCCCGGCTGCCGCTGCTGCAGGGCCTCGATCACCTTGAGCGCGATCAGATCCTCCCCATGCCCGTTGCTCAGGACCAGCAGACGGGAGGGCATGCCGTGGCTGATACGATCCGGTCCAGGGAGTTTGCTCCCCCATGCGGCGGCATGGCCAAGTGGTAAGGCAGAGGATTGCAAATCCTTTACCCCCAGTTCGAATCTGGGTGCCGCCTCTTTATTCAGTCAACCGTTAGCTCCTCGCCCCGCCATGAGGCGTGGGTGCCCGGGGCTTCGGCAGGGTGCAGGTCACTGGTGCGGTAGCAGAGTCGTCAGAAGCTGGCCTGCGCTTGCCAGCGCTCTCCGCTGAAGGATGTGCCTTCGCAGCTCAGTTGGAGTTGCTCCACCTTGCAGCGGCCCCGCACCGGCCAGGCCTTCGGCAAGCTGGTCGCCAGCCCACGCCCGTCGAAGCCGCTTTCGCTGATGCTGCCGATCTCCGTTTCGATCGGCCCCTGCAGGCGGCAACGGCCCTGACGGCATTGCAGCGGCTGGCTGCCCGGCGTCAACACCCCCGCAAACGTGAGCTGGTGGCTCACTGCCTCCGCTTCCGGCAGGAAGAAGCGGATGCTGAGCGACCCACGGGCGCGTTGTTCCAGCTGGATCGACGTGCAGGCCACTGCCGGCGCCTCCGCCAGGTTGGCGCGGCAGGTGTCGGGTGCTTTGCGCAGCCGGCCGAAATCGTCGCCCGGCTCAGCGGCTCGGACGACCGAAGGGAAGGAACCGCCCAGCGGGGCGGCGGCGAGTAACGCCAAGGAGAGACGGGCCGCCCATCGGCCCGCCACGTTCAACGGAGTTTGCACGGCTCAGGGGCGGGATGAACCCCATTGTCTGTGCTGATCCGGGGGAGCGGCCGGAGCAGAAGCGCCGGCCAACGCGTGGATCAATAGCCGGAATCGGCCACGCAGGACCCCTGGCAGGCGATCCCGTTGCTGGCGGTGCGCCCGCAGTGCTGGCACAGCACCGGTTCGGCAGGGGTGGAATCAGCCACGGCCACGGGAGGCTCGGGGCTGGGCTCGGGCAACCGGCCGCCTGGCTGCATGACGCACTACAGCAACGAACCACGATCATGGCCACCAGGCCGTGGAGAACGTGAAGCCATGCAGGAGCGGAGTTCCTCCCTCGAGCCTGCTGCACCGGCAGCGGCGGTCCCAGCCATCGGCGTGGGCACCTGGGCCTGGGGCAACCAGTTTCTGTGGGGCTACCAGCCCGAGCGGCACGACGCCGAGCTGGAGGCCACGTTTCAGCGGGCGGTGGCCCAGGGCTTCCGGTTCTTCGACACCGCCGACTCCTATGGCACCGGCCGGTTCACGGGCCGCAGCGAAACCCTGCTCGGCCGCTTCGCTGCGGCCCTGCCACCTGGCGAGCGGGAGGCGTTGTGCCTGGCCACCAAACTGGCCCCCTTCCCCTGGCGGCTGGGCCGCGGCGGTTTCGGGCGTGCCTTCGATGCATCAAGCGAGCGCCTGCGAGGCAAGCTCGACCGGGTGCAACTGCACTGGAGCACCGCCCGCTACGCGCCCTGGCAGGAGGGGCCCCTGCTCGACGGACTGGCGGATCGGGTGTTGGCCGGCGCTGCCACCAGCCTGGGGGTGTCGAACATGGGCCCGCAGCGCCTGCGCCGCGTGCACCGGCACCTGGCCGAGCGGGGGGTGCGGCTGGCGAGCCTGCAGGTGCAGATCTCGCTGCTGGCACCTGAGGCCCTGGCGCCGGGGGGCGTGGCGGACTGTTGCCGCGAGCTCGGCGTCGAGCTGATCGCCTACAGCCCGCTCGCCCTGGGGCTGCTCAGCGATCGCCACCGGGCTGGCGAGAGCTGGCCGGTAGGCCCGAGGGGTGTGTTGTACCGCCGCTTATGGCCACGGATCACCCCGTTGCTTGAGGCGATGCGGGCGGTGGCCCATGCCCGTGGGGCCCAGGTGGCAGAAGTGGCGCTGAACTGGTGCCGCGCCCACGGAGCCATGCCGATCCCGGGCCTGCGCACGCCGGCGCAGGTGGATGGCGCGGCAGCGGCGCTGGCCTGGCAGCTCACAACTGCTGAACGCCGCGAGCTCGATCGGCTGGCACTGGCCCTGCCGGTGCGCATGCCGGCCAATCCCTTTCAGAGCGCCTGAACCCAAGCGCTCCAGAACGGCGGGCGATGGATGAACAGGCGCCCTGGGGGCTTACGCCGGGGAGGCATCGGGTGTGAGCACCACCGGCATGGCGGCAGGCCGGGTGACGCGCACCAGCACCGGGGCGGAGCGTTCCTCCGATTCGTCCTCGTCGGCGATGTCGTCCGCTTCAGCCAGAGCGGAGCCGTCGTCGCCGCCGCAGGCGGCCATCGCCTCCTGCAGGAGGGAATCGAAGGTTGAACCTGGCAGCCGATGGCGAGCCATCTCCAGGAAGGTACGGGCCAGGGATTCGCCCACGGCGGCGCGCAGGGCGGGGTTGTTGCGGCGCTGCTCGAGCTCTTCGGTAAGGGCCTGAATGAAGCGCTCGGTCACATCCCGTTTGGTGCCGGCCCGGATCACGGTTTCCTGCTCCAGCGGGCTGAGCGAGGCCTGCAGTTCAAGTTCCTTGAGGCGGTTGTTGAGACTCTCGAGGATGTCGCGGGCTTCCTTGAGCACGTGGCCCAGCTGGCCATCCGAGAGGCGCGGTAGATCCGCCACATACACCTTGCCGTAGTCCCTCAGGGTGAGAAAGGTGGGGCGGATCGGGGGTCGGGAGAAGCTTTCGCCGTGGCGACGAGGCGGCACGGGAGCCAGAGGAGGAGCGGAGCTGCGGCGACGGGTGATGCGACCGGGGTTGGGAATCATGGACAAAGGGAGTTATCGACGAAGACGTGGCTCCTGCTGGCTTCAGAAGGCCTGGGGAGCATGTGAAGCGAATCGTGTCACCTGCTCGACGACCGATCGCGGATAAGCCGAATCCAATTTGTCATTTCTGGCAGGCGGTGTCAGTACGGCAACCCCCCAAGTGGACGGTTGCTTGCAGAGCCCTCTGCCACTACTCCCAATGGCCAGGCCGCCTGGCCGATGGCGGCGCACACGGCAAGCGCATCAGGCAGGGCCGCCGGCGGTACCACCAGCACGAATCCCACCCCCAGGTTGAAGGTGTTCCAGAGGTCTTCTTCCGGGATGCTGCCCTGTTCCTGCAGCCAGCAGAACAGCGCAGGCCGGTCCCAGCTGGCGGGATCGATCACTGCGTGCAGGTGTGCCGGCAGGGCGCGTGGCAGGTTTTCCGGCAGTCCGCCGCCGGTGATGTGGGCCATTGCCCGGAGCGGTACCCCAGCAGTCAGCAGGGCCTTCACTGCGGCGGGATACAGCTGGGTGGGCGTCAGCAGGGCCTCGATCACCGACGCGCCGCTGCCGGGCAGCCGCGTTTCACTGCTGGCCCCTGACGCCTCCAATACCCGTCGCACCAGGCTGAAACCGTTGCTGTGGACGCCACTGCTGCCCAGGGCGATGAGGCGATCACCGGCGCTGACCTGCCGCCCATCGATGAGTGCGTCCTCTTCCACGACCGCCACGCAGAACCCTGCCAGGTCGTAGCGACCGCTGGGGTAGAAGCCGGGCATCTCGGCGGTTTCCCCACCCAGCAGGGCACAGCCGCTCTGACGGCAACCGTCGGCGATGCCTTCCACCACGGCCGCCATGGCCTCAGGACTCAGCTTGCCGGTGGCGATGTAGTCGAGAAAGAACAGAGGCTCGGCGCCGCTGGTGACCACGTCGTTCACGCACATGGCCACCAGGTCGATGCCCACGTCGTGGTGACGGCCATGGGCCTGCGCCAGTTCCAGCTTGGTGCCCACGCCATCGGTGCCGGAGACGAGAAGCGGCTTCTTCAGCCCGGCCGGCAGCCGGCACAGCCCTCCAAAGCCGCCGAGGTTCCCCACCACCTCAGGCCGGCGGGTCGAATCCACGCTGCTGCGGATGCGCTCAACGAAGGCGCGACCGGCGACCACATCCACCCCTGCACTGCGGTAGTCCATGGCTCAGGTCCTTCAGGGCGGGCGATCTCCGCTCCGATCCTCCGATGCAGCGGGACAGATTGCGCTGAATGCGGTGCCGCTCGCGACCGGCGGGCGCCATTTCCGGTAGACGCTGGGTCGATTGGCACAGGAAACCATCAGCGGCGCTGATCGGGGTGATCGGGTTCGCTGATCATTGCCTGGGCGGTGGTGGTCAGGAAGTGCAGACAGTGACAGGGATGTCGGCTTTGATGATTGTTCCTGATCATTTTCTTCGGCGTATTCCTGGCCGAACTGCACTGAAAAGACAGCCTAACTTTGCCGGGCCGTTACTTCTGCCCAGGAATTCCCCTCGTCTGCTCGATGCTCCAGGTCGTTACCTGGCGCGGAGAGCCAAAGAAATTTCCCAATTCTCATTGGCGATTTCTTTCACCCAGGGGCGTTCCGAGCGTTATGCAACCTTCCTTTTCCCTTGGCGCCATCGCCTTTCTGCTCTCCGGCAGCAGCCTCGCCGTACCGGCTCTGGCTGATTCGACCCTTTCCCACAAGTCCCCCCTGCTGGCTTCGGCCCAGGTGAGCCAGCCCACGGTCCAGCTCGAAACCAGCACTGACGTGGCCATCCGGGAAGTGCAGAGCGAAGTCGCTCCCGAACCCGAAGTGCGCCCGGTTGTTCCCGCCCCTGTCGCCCCAGCTCCCCGCGCCCCGCGCGTCGTCAACGTGAGCAGCGGCAAAGCCAGCTGGTACGGCCCCGGCTTCTTCGGCAATCGCACCGCCAACGGCGAGGTGTTCCGCCCCGGCACCATGACGGCCGCCCACCGCACCCTCCCCTTCGGCACCAAGGTGCGGGTCACTAACCTCAACAACGGCCGCACGGCCGTGGTGCGCATCAATGACCGAGGCCCCTTCACCGGCGGCCGCGTCATTGACCTCGCCCATGGAGCCGCCCAGCACCTGGGCCTCGTGGCCAGCGGCCTCGCCCCGGTCCGCCTGGAAGTCCTGCGGTAGGTCTTCCTCTTCAACACCCCTTCTGAGGGGTGCATAGGCCCCATCCGAGAATCCCTCGGTTGGGGCCTTTCGCTTGTGGAGCCGGTGCGCCTGCTGAGAACTCGCCGGGAGCTGCAGCATTGGTGCGGCACCCCCTCCACCCGGAACGTGCCCCTCCACTTCGTGCCCACCATGGGGGCGCTTCACCCCGGCCATCTCAGCCTGATCGAGCGGGCCGGCCAGCCGGTGACCGCGCCGGATGGCCGCCGCCACCAGCCACGCGTGCTGGTGAGCCTGTTCGTCAACCCGCTCCAGTTCGGCCCGGGCGAGGACTTCCAGTTGTACCCCCGCACATTGGAGGCCGATCGTGCTCTGGCTGAGGCGGCCGGAGCAACGGCGTTGTTCGTGCCCACGGCCGAAGAGCTCTTCCCCGGTGGTGACGCCGGCCTCACCCGCGTGTGCCCGCCGCCGGCCTTGCTTGCCGGCCTCTGCGCCCGGCACCGCCCGGGCCACTTCGAAGGCGTGGCCACGGTGGTCTGCCGTTTGCTGGGTCTGATCCGCCCTGAGCAGCTCTGGCTCGGCGAAAAAGACTGGCAACAGCTGGTGGTGCTGCGTCGGGTGGTGGCCGATCTCGGGCTGCCGCTGCAGATCCGCGGCTGTCCCACCTGGCGTGAAGCCGATGGCGTGGCCGGCAGCTCCCGCAACCGTTATCTCTCCTCTTCCCAACGCCTGCAGGCTGCAGCCCTGCCCCGGGCGCTGGAAGCCGGCCGGGCCCTGGTGGCCGCAGGCGAACGCAGCGGCGCCGTGGTGCAGCAGGCGGTGTGCCAAGGTCTCGAGGCTGCCGCCCTTGCGGTGGAGTACGCCGAGCTGGTGGTCCCCCAGACCCTGGCGCCGGTGACCCAGCTCCGCGCCATGGCTCTGCTCGCCGTGGCCGTCCGTTGCGGGCCCAGCCGCCTGATCGATCACACCGTTCTGATGACCCGTCTCCCGATCGTCGCCATCGACGGCCCCGCTGGCGCCGGCAAGAGCACAGTGACCCGCGCCTTCGCCCGGCGGCTGGGGCTGATCTATCTCGACACCGGCGCCATGTACCGCGCCGTCACCTGGTGGGTGCAGCGCCAGGGGGCCGATCCTGCCGATGCCGCGGCTGTGGCTCCCCTGCTCGAGGCCCTGGAGCTTCGCCTCGACAACGGCCCCGGCGGCGAACCGTGCGTCACCATCAACGGCATCGATATCACCACGGCGATCCGCAGCCCGGATGTCACCGCTCAGGTGTCCGTGGTGGCGGCCCATGCCTGTGTGCGTGAGGCGCTCACTCGTCAGCAGCAGGGCATGGGGGAGCGCGGCGGCCTGGTGGCCGAAGGCCGCGACATCGGCACAGCTGTATTCCCGGACGCCGAGCTGAAGGTGTTCCTCACGGCCACCGTGGCGGAGCGGGCGCGTCGCCGGGCGCTCGATCTGGCGGAGCGGGGCTTCGCTGTACCAGCAGACGCGGAGCTGGAGGCGCAGATCGCCGAACGCGACCGGCTCGATTCGACCCGGGCTGTTGCGCCCCTGCTGCAGGCCGAGGATGCGGTGGAGGTGATCACCGATGGTATGGCGATCGAAGCGGTGATCGAACGGCTGACCGAACTGTTTCGCGAGCGGGTGCCGGAAGAGGCCTGGCCGGATCCGGCCTAAGCCGCGCCGGCTCAGTTTCCAGCTCCACCGCCAGGTCCGTGTCCACCGGCGGCGGCGCCTCCACTGGCAGAGCCACCCTCGCCGCCACTGGCTTCGAGGTGTGCCAACAGTCCGGCGCAGGCGTCATCCAGAAGGTCGAGCACCTGCTCGAACCCCTGACTGCCGCCGTAATAGGGATCGGGCACGTGGCTGGCGCTGTGGCGGCGGCAGTAGGTGGTGAGTGGGGTGACCGTGGCTCTGTGGTTCCCGTCGCCGGCCAGGGCACGCACGGCGGCCAGGTTGTCCTCATCCATCGTGAGGATGTGGTCGAAGCGGTCGAGATCGCTCCGCTCGAGCTGGCGGGCCCGGCTGGTGAGCAGGATGCCACGCCGCTCGGCAGCGGCGCGCATGCGCGCATCGGCGGGATGGCCCACATGCCAACCGCCCGTGCCGGCGGAATCCACAGCAAAGGCGTGCGAGAGCCCGGCCTGCTCCAGTTGGCTGAGAAACACCCCTTCCGCCGCCGGGGAGCGGCAGATGTTGCCGAGGCAGACAAACAGGACACGGGTGGGAGCCATCGCCATCAGCCAGACAGATTGTCGAGCGCCAGCCTGGCGCGCAGACGCACCACCAAGGTGTCTTCCGAAGCCGGCGCGGCCAGTCCCTCCAGCTGCGCCAGCCCGCGCACGCGCTGTTCAGCCGCAAGAGGATGGGGCAGCAGTTGCTCCAGGCTCACCACGACGGCATAGCGCACCACCCATTCCGGATCGGCCGCTCCAGCCAGCAGCCCCGTGAGACAGCGCTGCCAGATGGCGCTGCGCTCCTCCTGCGGCAGGCTCTCCAACCGCAGCTGGCCGAGCCCGCGGGCCGCCGCGCGCCGCACGCTCGGCCCGATGTCTTCGGCAAGGGCCTCCTCCAGCACCGCCAGGCCGCGGGGATCACCGATGCCGGAGAGGGCGCGCACGGCCCAGGCCCTGGCGCCGTAGTTGTAGCCGTCGATGTTGGTCAGCAGGGGCTCCACGGCAGCGGTGCCGAGGGCGACCAATCCCTCCACCGCCGCCACCGCTGCCCCGGGATTGTTGAAGCCCAGCACCTCCACCAGATGGACAGCAGCCTCTGGATGGCAGGCCGTCGCCAGGGCGCGGGTGGCCTGCAGCAGCCCGACGGGGCTGTCGGCCTCCTTGAGGTTGCGAATCAGAACGCTCGGATCAGCAGATGACATGGTCAGAGCAGGTCGTCCATCACTGCCAGCACAGCGGTGGTGGCGGGATCGGACACGGCGGGCGGCTGCAGGTTTTCCGCCAGCCCGCGCAAAGCGATCAGCTTGAGGCTGTTTTCGGCCAGGGTGCGGCGAATCGGCTCCAGCGCAGGCCGCCAGCCGGCAGCTCCCAGATCCATCAAGGCGGCGCGCCGCACCTGCAGTTGGGGATGATCAAGCAGTTCCACCAGCTGCTCGCCCCAGCGATGGTCGCCCGTGAGCTGCAGCAGGGCGCGGCAGGCGGCGCTGCGGATCAACGGCCGCTCATGCGCCACGAACGGCTTGATCACCGCCAGCACGGTGGGCGTGGCCTGCCCAAGCGACCCAAGGGCTTCCAGCAGCGCTTCGCAGGGTTCCTGCAGCCGACTGCTGGCCGGCTGCACGGCCCCGGCCACGGCGGGACCGCTGGCGAGCCGTCGGCAGAGAGTCTCCACCGCGGCGGTGGCTCCCAGCTCACCGAGGGCCCGGGCCGCGGCTTCGCGCAGCCCGTCGTCCTCATCGTCGAGCGCTTCGATCAGGTCGGTGACGGCGTCGGCAGAGCCGAGCTTGCCCAGGGCGCGGGCGGCGTTGCGGGCGACGGCATTGTGCTCCACCCCGGCGTCCAGCTGGCGGGGCTGGCGCTGCCTCAGGGCCACGCACAACAGGGGCACGGCGTCGGGGTGGCGGCTGCGCATGCGGCCCAGCCACCAGGCGGCGTAATACTGCAACGACTGATCTTCGCTCTGGCGGAGCCGCCGCAGGGCCTCCGCTTCTGAAATCGGTGCGCCACCGCCCGTGGCGGCAGGGTCTGAGAGGGGTGTGTCGATGGTGGATCCGGCGACGTCCATGGCCGCTGTGTGTCGGGTCGGCAGAGGCAGGCGCATGAAAAAGGAGGCCGTGAGGCCTCCGTTGCGCCGATGGCAAGCGAGGAGAGAATCCTCGGTTGCATCGTTGAATCCGCGAAGGATCAGACGAGGGCGTTGATGGCGTAGTCGATGTAGTTGTTGGCGATGACACCGGGGTCGCCGGAGACGCCGTGGTTGGCCTTGATGTAGTTCAGGGCTTCAACGTACCAGGAGGGGGAGAGCTCGAAGGCACGGTTGATTTCATCGAGACCAGCGATGAGGTACTCATCGAGGGGGCCGGTGCCACCAGCAACGAGG